>Ga0097691_1001824_pt1 | contig 15062 bp, 10 predicted proteins | sample NGESurdeep072012_8_FD_72858 | JGI IMG/M metagenome (GOLD analysis project Ga0097691, IMG submission 72858) | Arctic peat soil microbial communities from Barrow, Alaska - NGEE Surface sample 210-1 deep-072012 | ecosystem: Environmental > Terrestrial > Soil > Wetlands > Peat ...
ACCAGACCAGGTCCCTTGTAGACGACTGCCTTGTTGCCTGCCATTGCTCTCTCCTTGGAACGAACTTACGGATCAACCCCACCTGCGCGGGTGTTGAACTTGCCGGGCGTGCATACGTCTTTGGCCTACATGCCTGACCACCTCTCTTCGGCAGATGCTTCACCAGGGCTCTGCTGGCCACTGGGGAAACCGGTGCGGAGCGGACCCGTCGAGCCCCTGGCTAGATCTGACCTGATGGCGCGTCACTCGCCTCGGTGACCTCGAGCGCGTCGTCTGCGGCCTCAGGTGGCTGCACCAAACGGTCATAGACAAAAGCCGCCAGCGCGGCGCCGATCACCGGTCCGACCACGTAGATCCAGAGCTCACCCCAGGGCGTCGTGCCACCGGACACCGCGTTGGCGACATACGGGCCGAAAGTGCGGGCGGGGTTGACCGATCCTCCGGTGAACGGCCCAATGACGAAGATCTCGCAGACCACGGCCAGGCCGATGAGGAAGCCGGCCCACCCAACCGGCGCCCGCCGGTCCACGGCCACCGCCATGATGGTGAACAGCAGCAGGAAGGTGCCCAACCCCTCAGCCAGCACTGCCTGTCCGGAGCTGACCCCCGGCCCAGCCGAGGTCAGACCGACGCCTGCGGCGGTGGCCGCCTTCGTCCCGGCCACACCGACCACCAGGAAAGCGCCAACCACGGCGCCGACGACCTGCGCTCCGACGTAGGCGGGGACCTCGGCCCACCGGAAGCGCCGCGTGACCGCCAGCGCCACAGTCACGGCGGGGTTGATGTGCGCGCCGGAGGTCATACCCAGCGTATAGATGACCAGAGCGACGACCAGCCCAAAGGACAGGGCCACGATTCCCAGGCCTGCATAGTCCAGCGATCCCTTGCCCATGGTCAGGGCCGCCACCACAGCCCCCGGTCCAAAGAACGCGAGCAGGGCAGTGCCGAGGAGCTCGGCGAGTGTTCGACGCAGCAACGAACCATTCATGGGCGTACCTTTCCCGTAAGGAAGAACGTCCGGTTCTGACCAACGGCCCTGATCTCCAGCGACTCCTTGGTGAAGTTCCGGGCGAAGTCGCTCTGGTAGCCGCCGATGATCCAGATGGGTTGCTGCGTCGTCATGTTCGGTCCTTTGGTGTCACCGGTGGCGTGGCCACCATCGTGGGTATCGGGGTCGGTGCTGCGTAGGTGGTGCGTAGTTGGGTCTTGAGCACCTTGCCGTTGTTGTTCTTCGGCAGGCTCTGGAGAAAGTGGTAGGACTTGGGTCGCTTGAATCCGGCCATGTTCTGTCGGCAAAACTCATCCAACTCGTGTGCGTCCACCGAGGCGTCATTGACGACGACGCAGGCCACCACGGACTCGCCCCACTCGGGGTCGGCGCGCCCGATCACCGAGACCTCCGTGACGGCGCCATGTCGCAGCAGCACCTCCTCCACCTCGCGCGGGTAGATGTTGGTGCCGCCGGAGATGATGACGTCCTTGGACCGGTCCTTGAGGGTGAGATAGCCCGCGTCGTCAAGACTTCCCACGTCGCCCGTCCAGAGCCAGCCGTCGCGGATCGTCGCGTCCGTTGCTTCCTGGTTACACCAGTAGCCCATCATCACCGTGTCACCGCGCACCACGATCTCCCCGGTCGCCCCCGGTGGCACCGGCTCACCGCTGGCGTCGACCACGGCGACGTCACATGTCGCAAAGGCCGTGCCCACGCTTGCGATCCGGCTCGCCCAGCGCGGGTCGCGGTCGTCGGCGATGACGTCACGGCTGAGCGTGGTGATGGTCATCGGCGACTCGCCCTGACCGTAGATCTGGGCCAGGCAGTCGCCCATGGCTTCTCGGGCGCGGATCAGGTCGTCCACGTACATCGGGCCGCCGCCGTAGACGATCGTCCGGAACGCGGTGGTCCCTTTGATGCGCCCACCGGTCTGGGTGATGTGGGCGGCGAGCCTGTTGACGATGGTGGGTGCGGCGAAGAGTGACACGTTACTCAGCGCCTGGGCGATGTCGCAGATCTCTGCAGCGTCGAATCGGCCGCTGGGCGGGAAGACGTGTCCGGAGCCGTGCAGCATGAAGACGGGGCTGTAGATGCCGGCACCGTGTGACATCGGAGCCGCGTAGACCGTGCGGTCATCAGGGCCGACGGCGTCGATCTGCACGTGGTAGCTGAGTGTCATGACCAGCAGCTGACGGTGTCCGAGCATCACTCCCTTGGGTCGCCCGGTCGTACCGGAGGTGTAGAAGAGCCAGGCGAGGTCGCTCACCTTGGCTTTCGCGCAGGGGCGAACTGCGCTGGCCGCGACGGTGGCCAACGCGGAGTACTGAGCGGAATCGGCGACCAGGAGCTTCGTCTCGGCCGGGTCCGCCTCGATGACGCCGCGGAGTCCTGCAACGTGCGCCTGGTCGGTCACGATGAGCCGTGCGCCTGAGTCCTGCAGGATCCAGGCGACTTCGCCCGGATGGAGCTTGGCGTTGACCGGCACCACGGCCAGCCCTGCCCACCACGCGGCGAAGAGAGTCTCGAGGTACTCCGGACGGTTGTCCATGACCACCGCGACCCGGTCACCTACCCGGCAGCCCAGGCCGTTCAACCCTCCGGCAAGCGCGGCCACGCGGTCCCGCAGCTCGCGGTAGCTGCGCAACGGCTGCGCGCCAAGATAGACGGCCGTGCGCTCCGGTGATGCGGTCGCGGCGCGATCGAGAAGCAAGGCGATATTCATGCCGGGCCAGAGATGAGGTCCGGCTCGGTCGCCGCGCGGACCTCGGCTTCGGTGACACCTGGCGCACACTCCACCAGCCGGAGACCTTCGTCTGTGACATCCAGGACGGCCAGGTCGGTGATGATGCGGTGGACGACGCGCTCACCGGTGAGCGGCAACGAGCATTCCTTGACGATCTTGAAGTCTCCGTTCTTGGCGACGTGCTCCATCAGGATGATGACCCTTCGCGCACCATGTACGAGGTCCATGGCCCCGCCCATGCCCTTGACCATCTTGCCGGGGATCATCCAGTTGGCGAGGTCGCCGGCAGCGGAGACCTGCATGGCGCCAAGGATCGCGGCGTCGATCTTGCCGGAGCGGATCATCCCGAAGCTCGCGGCCGAGTCGAAGTAGCTGGCACCCGCCAGGACGGTCACCGTCTCCTTGCCGGCGTTGATCAGGTCCGGGTCCTCGTCCCCGTCGAAGGGATACGGACCGGTGCCGAGGATCCCGTTCTCGGACTGCAGGACCAGCTCGATGTCGGCGTCGACGTAGTTGGGGACAAGGGTCGGCAGGCCGATGCCGAGGTTGACGTAGTCCCCGTCACTCAGCTCGCGGGCGGCGCGGGCGGCCATCTGCTCCCTGGTCAGTGCCATCGTCACTCCCCTGCGTTCGTGGACTGTCGGGGTCGTGTCGTCAGCCGCTCGATCCCCTTGTCCACGACCTGCGCTGAGGTCAGCGGCACGACGCGGTCGATGTACAACCCCGGCAGGTGGATCGCGTCCGGGTCGAGCTCGCCGGGCTCGACCAAATGTTCCACCTCGGCGATGGCGACCTTGGCGGCCATCGCGCAGACGGGGTTGAAGTTGCGGGCCGCCTTACGGAAGACCAGGTTGCCGTGTCGGTCGCCCTTCCAGGCACGCACGAAAGCGAAGTCAGCCGGCAGTGCTCGCTCAAGCAGGTAGGACCTGCCGTCGAACTCCGAGGTCAGTTTCGGCGGCGACGCGACGGCGACCGAGCCGTCGAAGCCATACCGCCAAGGCAGTCCTCCCTTGGCGACCTGGGTGCCCATCCCGGTCACGGTGTAGAACGCCGGTATACCGACGCCGGCGGCCCGCAGCCGTTCGGCCAGGGTGCCCTGCGGGGTGAGCTCCACTTCGAGCTCACCGCTGAGGTACTGACGCGCGAACTCCTTGTTCTCACCGACGTAAGACGCGACGACCCTGCGAATCTGTCTGTTTACCAACAGCTTCCCAAGCCCTACGCCGTCGGTTCCACAGTTGTTGGAGATGATCTCCAGGTCGGTGATCCCCAGTCCGGCCAGAGCGTCGATGAGGACCGTGGGAATGCCGCAGATCCCAAAACCACCGCAGGCGATAACCGCACCCTGGGGGATGTCGGCAACGGCCTCAGCCGCCGTGACAATGACCTTGTCCATAGTCCTTCTCCATCTCAGGTCAGTTTCGCCAGCTGTGACAGCACCGTCTCCGGTACCGCGTCGGCGGGGATCTCGGCGAACAGAAAGTCGCCCGAGGGCGCGCTCGTTGCGTCGGACAGCCAGTAGTCCTGCGGCACCACGGTCCCGGTCACCGCAGACCCGAGGATCTCCACCCCATCGCGCGTGCGCCGCGCGAGCGCCCACCGATAGTTGCCGGTGACGTTGGAGACCGGGGCGTACGCCGCGGCGTCCACCAGCGGCAGGTCACCGGTCCCTGGCCAGCGCTCATCCAGGAGCAGCATCGACACCGGCAGCAGTGACAGCCGCCGCAGCCAGTCGGCGACGTAGATCGCCGCGTTCTCCGCGCGGTCGACGTCGAGGTCGGCCACGGTGCCGGCGCCGCTGAGCTGGTGGGTCAGTGCCAACCAGAGCATGGGCGAGGGGATCTGCAGCACCAGGGGGGCTGCTGATGTCTGGGCCACAATACTGGCCAGCTCGAGGGCTGCGCCCGCAGTGTTCTCGTCTGCCAGGAGGGTTTTGAGGGCATATCCCGTGCGCGACCGCGCCGAGAGGGATGACTTCAGCGCGTCGTTGGTGGCCAGGGCGTGGTCGTACAGTGCGCCCAGGTTGAGCAGCGTCGCGTCCGGTTTCAACAGACCCTGAGCCTGCCCGAGGAACTGGGAGTAGGCGACCGGGTCGCCCCACGGGATCGGCTGACCTCGCAGAATGACAGCCTGCGCGTACTTCTCGTGGTCGATGATCACCGCGGTGCCCCGGCCCGACGGCGGGGCGGAGACGATCGAGGCGAGGGCCATGGCCATAGGGGCTCCTGGGAAGTGAAATCGGACTGGGACGTGAAATCGGACTGGGACCCGAAGGTGCTTGCCTGCGGCGTCACCCCGCAGCTCCGAGCCTCGGGGTGACGCCACAGTCGTATGGGGGTGGCAGGTCAAGACTTGCGGTGGAAGTGCTCGCCCTGGCTTTCCTCGAGCTCGCGCACCCGTGACTCGAGCTTGGCGACCTTGAGGTCCCGCCGGTCCGGGAGCATGATAATCGGCATCGCCGAGGCCGGCGTGGTGACCCGCTTGGCTCCAGTGATGTCGAAGACAGTTGCCGTGAGCTCCTCGGTCTCGTCGCCCCAGGAGCCGTAGTACAGAAGCTCCTTGGGTGGCTGGGGGGTCACGAACCCTTTCACGAACTCGGCGTAGGGCTTGCCCCGCTCGAGCCTGTCCTTGCGGGCCTGTGACCGCAGCTGCTTGGTGCCCTCGACGTCCAGGACCAGCGTCGTGGGGTCGAAGGCGACGGCGAAGATCTCGCGGGCCACCTTGTGGGTGATCCGGTTGAGCTCGACGTCCCTGACCACGGCCTGCGGGCTGCGTTCGAGGACGTCGCCATAACCGCCGCCGGCGCCCTGGCTCATCATGTACAGCTCGCCGTCCTGGGCGACGTCGAACTGCAGCCCCATGTGGCTGGTCATGTACTGGCCGCCCTCGAATGGCTGGTCGTTCATGACTTTCTCCATCGACAGGTCGAACCTGCTGGGGTCCTTGCGGAGAATGTCGTAGACGTTGACGCCCTTGACCAGGGCAAGCGGGTAGGTGCCGCAGCCGTAGCCTCCGAACATGCCGTAGACGGAGGAGAACTTCGCGCCCGAGGTGACGGTCATGAAGCCCCACAGGGGTGTTCCCTCGCTGGCGACAATCATCTCGTAGCCCATGCCTCCGGTGTGTTTGCCGAAGCCCATGTTGTCCCGGACCAGACGCTTGGAGACCAGCTGCATGAAGGGCACCTCCTCCTCCATGACCTCCTGCTCGGCCATGTCCGCCATCGCGCAGAACAGCGGGGAGACCGCGTCCTCACCATCCATGAACGCCTTGCCGCCACCTGGCATGCCGTTCAGATCCGCGCACAGGTTGCCGACCTGGTCACCGTGCTGGGTGACACCGCCCCACAGGAACGTGTTGATCTGGTTGAACCACGGCGCTATGACGTTGGAGAACTTCTCCGGGTTGGCGAACTGAAGCTTGGCCCAGGGCGACTGCAAGGCCGAGAAGCCGCGGAAGGATGCCTGCAGGGACTGACCCATCGGTGCGTCGTAACCGGCGTCGGCCCAGGTGTGCTCATCGGAGATGATCTCGATCGGGCTCATGGCCGAGGTACACCGTGGCAGGTCCGGCCACCAGAACGCCAGGATCGCCTGCATCATCATCGACTTGGTCGAGCACAGCGGGGCGTTGATGGCGCGGTTGAGGATCTCTGGACCAGTCCCGCGCAGGTCAACGGTCATCTTGTCGCCCTTGACCGTTATCTTGCAGGAGAACTTGATCAGGATGTTCTCCTTGAGCGTGGAGTCCATGAACTGGTTGAAGCGCACGGTGCCGTCGGGGAGTTCCTTGATCCTGCGGCGGACCTCCTGCTCGACGTCCTCGACGGTGATGCGCAGGCCAGCGACGAAGGCGTCCACACCCACCTCGTCAATGACCTTGTCGACGCGCTCCATGATCCGCTGGACTGCGCCAATCTTGACCTTGAGGTCTGCCAGCTGCAGCTTCGGGTCGCGCACCGAGTGCTGCAGGAAGGTGACCAGGTCGCGACGCAGCACGCCCTTCTCCATGATCTTGAACGGGCTCATCCGCAGCCCGTCGTCGAAGGGCGTCTCAGAGCCCGAGGGCATGCCGCCCGGCTCGCACGCCCCGTTCTCCCCTTCGTGGATCGTCGCGGCGACCCAGCCGATGATCTGATCGTCGCGGATGATCGGGGTGATCATCGACTGGTCGGTGTTGTGGATGTTGCCGTAACGGGCATCATTGTGAATGAAACCGTCTCCGGCGTGGATGCCCACCGTCGGCTCGTCCTTCCAGTACTTCATGATGTACCGGATCGGGTGGTGCAGGATGGCCGAGAAGGCGATAACTCCGCGACAGGACAGGTAGGTCACGTCGCCCGATGCCGTGTAGATGGCTGTGGTCAGGTCACCCCACTTGGCGCCGGGTGCCGCGCCCATCGCCTCCATCATCTCGTAGCCCTCGTCCAGGGCACCCTCGAGACGCTTGCGGATGCGGTCGACCTGCAGCGAGTCCAGACCCTTGCCGATGCACCTCTCCTCCAGGGGGGTCCGGCCGGTGATGCTGTGGTCGCGCATGATCGCGGGGTCCGGTCCCAGGAAGATCGTGGTCTCGTCCATGAACTGGTTAACCCACTCGTGCTCCTGCGCCGTCAGGTCCGTGCTCGACGGCTCGTGAATTGTCGTCATTTCGCTACTCCTGTTTGGTCGTTGGGTTTAGTCGCGCAGAAACCACACGGCGCCTTGCTGAGTGGGTTCCAGGCGCCAGCCGGGCTCGACGAGGTAGGTGGTGCTTTCGGTGATGACGATGGCTGGGCCGATGATCTTGTGCTGGGTGGTCAGCGCTGTGGCGTCGTAGATCGGCGTGTTCACTTGCGTGTCGAGCGCGACGAAGTGGACGTCGCGGTGGCTCACCGGGGTGGGCATGGTCCGTGCGGCCTCGTGGTGCAGGGATTCGAAGTTGACCACGTCGCCTTCGACGGACGAGGCCACCCGGATGGTCTGGACCCGGATGCCGGCCTCGGGAGCCGCCGAACCCTGGCCGTACCGCTGCCCGTAGAGGTCGGAGAAGGTTCGGATCATCTGTAAGACGTCGCCCACCCCATGGATTCGGTTGAGGTCGAAGACCACGGCCGTCGTCACGAGCTGGTTGCCGTAGCGCATGTCCATCTCCAGGCGATACAGCACGTCCTGGGGGTCAAAACCCTGGCGAACCAGGTCCTCTCGGCCTTCGGCCTCGAGCTCCTCCACGACGGCGTTGAAACCGTCATAGTCGTCGTACAGGGCACGGGTGGTCGCGTTGTACATGACGACGTGCGTACCCCGCTCATGGATGTGCAACTGCTTCATGTTGCCCGCCCCCAAGGCGGAGAACACCGATGCGAACGGCGGTGCGAGGACCCTCTTGATGCCGGCATAGTCCGCCATGCCGCACGCGTGCAACGGTCCGTTGCCGCCGTAGGCAAGCATGGTGAACTCCTCGGGCAGGTAGCCGCGCACGCGCAGCTCCTTGGCCATCCCGATGGCCATCTGCTCGTCGACGCCGCGTTTGATCTCTTTGGCAACCTGGATGACGTCCATGTCCAGCTCGTCACACAGCGTCTCCTCGATCGCGAAGACGGACCGTTTCGGGTTGAGCTTGATGACCCCGTTGGCGTAGTTGTCCGGGTCCAGGTAGCCCAGCAGAAGATCGGCGTCGGTGACCGTGGCCCGCAGTCCGCCCCGGTCGTAGCAGGCCGGGCCGGGATCGGACCCCGCCGACTCCGGGCCGAGCTTGACGCCCTTATGGATCCGGTCGTAGGACGCGATGGAGCCACCGCCCGCACCCAGGGTGAGCAGGTGAATCATCGGAACGGACACCAGCCAGCGCCCGATCGTGGGCTGGAAGTCGTAGTGCTTGATCCCACCCTGGGGGACCAGACCGACGTCGAAGGAGGTGCCACCCATGTCGGTCGAGATCACGTGACCGATACCGGTCGCACTGGACAGGTGCTCGGCCGCGCCGACACCGGCGATCGGCCCGGAGTGGATCGTCTGCAACGAGTCCGTGGAGTTCATCTGCGCCATCCCACCGGAGTTGTGGATGACCAGCATCGGCTTGTCATAGCCGGAGTCGCGCAGGTTGTTCGCGAGCTGGCTCAGGGCGTGGAACATGATCTCGTGCAGGAAGGCATCCACGATGGTCGCGGTGGCCCGCACATACTCACCTTTACGACCCGACACCTGATGCCCGAGCAGGACGGGTATGGCGCCCAGCTCGTGCGGCGGGTACTCCTCCAGGATGATCTCCTGGATCCGCAGCTCGTGCTCGGGGTTCTCCGTCGCGTTGGTAAGGGAGACGACCAGCGCCTCGGCCCCGGCGTTGACGAGCTCGCGGACCATGTTGCGAACGTCCTTCTCCTGGATCGGGACGACGACCTTCCCCGCGGAGTTGACCCGCTCCTTGACGGAGCGGATGAGCTGGCGCGGAACCAGCGGCTCTGGCCGCTCGGCAGCTGCCAGGTTCTGCTGCATCGAGATGTCCAGGCCTTCGCCGTAACCACGACCACGCGACAGCGGGATGGTGTCCTCGAAGCCGTGGGTCACGATGGCACCGACCCTGGGGCCCTTCAGTTCGATGAGGGCGTTGGTACCCAACGTCGTCGCGTACCGGACGGAGTCGACCTCGGACAGGACCCGGTCGCGGTTCAGGCCGGCGCGGCTGCAGGCCAGATCGAGGGCATCGTTGAAGCCGAGAGCCAGGTTGTGGTGGGTGGTCAAGGCCTTGGCCTCGATGTACTGCTCGTCCCAAACGAAGAAACAGTCGGTGAACGTGCCGCCGATATCGACAGAAATGCGTTTCATGGTGGTGGTCTCCTGCCTGGCTCAGCGGTTAGTGGGCATCATCGACGGCGTGGGTGTGCCGCTGGACGTCGTCACCGGGTCCGTAGGCGATAGCCGTCATCGGGTCGGTGCCGCGCTCTTGCCATTGGGCACGCAGGGCGTCGACGTCCCAGAGCATGTCCACGGTTGGCGGATGGCCCGGCGGTACGTACTCGGTCTCGATCTGGGTGGCGCAGCCTGGACAGTAGAACTCGAGGATGCGGCAGTAGCCCGGGTCCGGGGAGAAGGTGAACTCATACCTGTCCGGATCAATGATTGGCTGGTGAATCTCCCGGGGGTCACGGTCGTAGACGAGCGTGCCCTCCTTGTAGTTGCCGTGGGCATCGCCAAGGTCGTGCTCACACACCCGGCACACCCACCTTTCGGTGTCCAGGTCGATGAACAGGTACTCAGTCATCGGAACTCGCATGGTCGTGTCGCCTTTCGTAGCTGAGGATCCGTGGTCAGCGGATGTCGGTGAGCATGAGGTCGCCAGCGGCGGTGACGTCGAGCTTCCAGCCGTCCAGGACGCGGGCGGTGAAGAAAGATCCCTCGACGATGGACGGACCCAGAGCAGTCGCACCCGGCTTCTGATCCAGCAACGCGTAGACCGAGACCTCGTCGACCTCGGTGGCACTCGAACGCACCTGCCGGGTTCCCGAGGCCACTGCAGGATGGGAGGCGAGCGACGTATTGGCGGCCAGGCTCGCGTGCGGCAGTTCGAACGTCACGACCAGCGTCAACGAGGCCGGCTGACCTGCGCCCACGGCGGGAGCGTCGCCATACGTGTAGGGAGCTTCGGACACCAGCGTGCCGTCCGCCTCCTCCACGACCAGGCTCCATTGCAGCGTGCACGCTGCCAGGTCATGGCCCTCCTGAAACATGTCGCGCTCCGCACGCTCAACCAGCATGTCGTGCACCGACTGGGCCGCCTCGATCGTGGGCTCGGAGAGGCCGACCTCGTAGCTCCGACCGATGTCGGAGAAGCTGATCCCGAAGGCCGAGAAGACGGCTGCGAGCTTAGGGACGAGCACGGTCTTGACGTTGTTCAGACGCGCAGCACCGCAGGCACTCATCGGCCCGGCGCCGCCGAAGGCCGCGATCGTCGTGTCGGCAGGGTCCCCGATGACGGCGGCGAAGGACTTGGCAATCGTGGCGAAGTAGGCCGCCTCCATCTCGACGAGCGCCTCCTCGAGGCCGACGCCCAGCGGTTCGGCCACCGTCGCGAGGATGACGGCCTTCGACCGTTCGGCGTCCAGGGCGAAGCCGCCGTCGAGGTAGGTCGCCGAGTCGAGGACACCCAGCAGCAGGTTGACGTCGGTGATCGTGGCGCTCGTGCCACCGAAGCCGAAGCAGGCCGGCCCCGGTGCGGCACCGACGCTCTCGGGGCCCACGATGATCTGGCCTTCTTTCACGGTGATAATCGAGCTGCCGCCCACACCGGTCGAGTGCACGTTGCTCATGGGGAACGAGATCGGGACGCCCTTGATCGAGCCACGACGGTCGACCGTAATTTGGAAGTCCTTAACCGAACCGACGTCGGTGGTCGTCCCGCCGACGTCGATCATCAGAACGTGATTCAGGTCGTAGGCCTTGGCCAGGGCGCGGGCGCCCTCCAGCCCAGCTCGCGGACCCGAGGAGTACGTCTTGAGCGCGACCGACTTGGCCACCCGTGAGGAGGCGCCGTCGTTGCGGTAGATCAGCAGCGGGTTCTGGACGCGGAGCTGGCGAAGCCGGTCCTCCGCGTTGTACAGGAAGCGTTCCATCGTCGGGTGTAGGAACGCGTTGATGACCCCAGACCAGATTCGCCGGGTACGCACACGGTCGGCGGTGAACTCCCAGGAGTAGAGGACCGGGACGGAGCCCAGCAGATGGCGAGGGAACTTCCGCAGGAGGATGTTGCGCATCCGCCGCTCGCCCGGACCGCTGGCGTCACCGACCGCAACGACGATGCGGGCGGCCCCATCGGTCGTGAGCTTGTTGACCTGCTGGACGAGGTCGAAGATCAGAGTCTCCTCATCAGCGTGAGGGTCGATGACCGCAACCCGCGGACCGATAAGGGCATCGAAGAGGCTGGCCTCGGCCTCGGTCGCTCGCAGTTCCGCAACAACTGCCGCGTCGTCGGTGACTAGACCGATGCGCGGGCCCTTGCGTTCCACCAGGGCGTTCGTGCCCTGCGTCGTGGAGTACCGGATGTGCTTGGTGCTGTGCAGCAGCGCCTCGAGGTCGGGGGCACCGAAGATGCTCTCCGATGCCTTGGTGAGGCCCTCGAAGAGACATTTGGACAGGTCGAAAGGTGTCGTCAGCGTCTTGGCATAGTTGAAGTTCTGCCCATCCCAGACACAGATGTCTGTGAGCGTGCCACCGTTGTCGATGTTGATCAGACGTTCCATGGGTGTTCCCTTACGTTGTCCGAGGGATGAGGTGGGTGTGGTTCGCGTCTCCCGTGGCTCACGGGAGGTCTTCAACAAAAGTACGTCCGGCATCAGGGGTGAGACGTGTCTCACATTCGGACACCCCCACAGCGAGGCAGGTCGTCGCTGGGCCTTCCATGAGCAGTCGCGGCAGGGCATCATTGATGGGTTGGAAGGACGGAGGTCTCGCATGGTGGATGCCGCCGACAGGCGCCAACGCATCGCTGACGCGCATCGCTGACGCGCGCGGCATCGCTGACGCGCGCGCGGGATTCTTGGCCACCGGGTCTGCACAGGAAACTGACGTCCCCACGGCCGTCACGGCCTCCTGGCAGCGCTCGCGCATCGCCGGCGTTGACGCATCGACATCCGAGGCCTCGTTTCACTCCGATCTGGACATCTCGTCGCGGCTGGTCCGCTGCTCACGGCCGATCATCGACCGGTTGAGCGAAGAGACCGCGAACATCCCGCTGAGCATCGCGGTGACCGACGGCAAGGCACGGTTGCTCACCCGTGTCGACAACTCCCGGACAATCGGTCTGCTCCTGGACAAGGTCTCGTTCGCCCCAGGGTTCGACTACGCCGAAGGAGGCATAGGAACCAACGGAGTGGGGACGGTCTTCGAGTCCGGGCAACCGATCCAGATCGTGGGACCGGAGCACTTTCATGAGCTCCTGCAACCCTTCGCCTGCTCCGGCACCCCGATCCGGGACCCGCTCAGCGGCCGCATCGAAGGCGTTCTGGACATCAGCTGCCTGGTGGAGCACTCCAGCCCGCTGATGCACTCGCTGGTGCGCTCGGCCGCCCATGACATCGAGCGCAACCTGCTGATTGACCGCAGCCAGTGCCAGCAGGCGCTGTTCGAGACGTTCATCCGCGCCGACGCACGGAGCCGAGGTGGCGTCATGGCCGTCGGCGGCACCGTCGTGATGGCCAACACGGTGGCCCAGGGTCTGCTGACGCCGATGGAGCGGGCAACGATCCAAGACCATGCCCGCTACCTGATGACCCGGCACGACCGCACCGTGGACGAGCTCGAGCTGAGCACCGGCAAGGTGATCCGGATCAAGGGCACCCGCATCGTGGTGGGGACCGACGTGGCCGGCATGGTCCTGGAGATCACGCTGGTCTCGGAGGCCGCGAGCACGACGAGCCAGGTGCTCGCAGACCGGCCAGTGCCCAAGCTGGCCCTGGGCAGCGGCGCCGACCTCAACCTGCCACTGCTGCTGACCGCCTCCACGCTGAGCGGCAGCGGTGCCTCACCGCTGTGGAAGCGCGCCTGCACCGACATCGCCGCCGCCTCCTCCAGCCACGAAGCCTTCCTGGTCATGGGAGAGACCGGGACGGGCAAGTTCTCGCTCATCGCCGAGATCTACCACCGGGTCAACCCGGGCGGTCGAAGCCTGCTCATCGATGCGGTCGACATCTCCCCGCACTTCTACGACGACGCCGAAGCCGCCCTCGAGGCGAACACCCAGCCCACCTTGTACATCTTCAGGAACATCGACGCGCTGTCCACCGACGGAGTCGACGAGCTCAACAAGTTCCTGCTGGCACTGGCCGACAGCGATCGAGACGTGTATCTGGCCGCCACGCTCTCGGATGCCAACCTGGACTCGGACCTGCCGTTCCGTGACCTCCTGGTCCACTTCCAGCGGGCTGTGACGGTGCCGCCGCTTCGCCACCGAACCGAGGACATGGCCACTGTGGTGTCCCAGGTGCTGAACCAGATCTCCCGGGGGCGTCCGACCAGCGTCGGGCCCGCTGCCATGCGCGTCATCTCCCGGTACTCCTGGCCACGCAACATCACCCAGCTCGAGGAGGCTTTGGCCGCGGCCCTGCTCCGGCGTCCGGTCGGAGACATCCAGCCCGAGGACCTGCCCGGCTACTGTCACGACTCGGCCCGACGCCAGCTCAGCGGGATGGAGGCCGTCGAGCGCGACGCCATCGTCAAGGCTCTGCGCGACGCGAGCGGAAACCGGGTCCAAGCCGCCGCGACGCTGGGGATTGCCCGATCATCCTTGTACCGAAAGCTCAAGAGCTTCGGCATCACCACGGTCTAGGCGGAACCTGGTCGGTCCTGCCCTGCCGGTGAGGTAAGGCATACCAAACCCTTGACATGGGTCATCGCCCAAACCGATTCTGGAGACTCAGCGTCCCAGTAGCGGTGTCTTCTGAGATGACGCTACGGGGCGATGTGAGTCAACCATCGGTGAACCCTGCCGGGTTGCCGGCTGGGTTGCACCCAGATCCCGAGCTCAACGCACGGACTGAATCAAGGGAGGAAAACGGTCATGTCCGAAACCACAAGAACCACGCGCCAACCTCATGCAGGCACTGTCGCCGCGAACGGAACCACGGACGGCACGTCGCCCCAAGCCGTGGTGCGTCCCCCTATCCCGATCTCTGAGGCACTGCGGTCAGGCGGGCCCGCCCAGGCGCACGCCACGAGCGGTCGCATGTCCAGCGCCAAGCACGTCCTGGAACACCCGGCCATCGTCATCCCCGAGGCTGCGCCGGCCGCGGTGGCCACGACGGGCTTCGACTACCCCACGGTCCTGCGAGGCTCGACGCCCCACTTCAACGTGTACTACGACCCGTCTCTGGGCGTTGATGGGGCCGCCATCGCGGACGGCGTCCTGGCCAGCTGCGAAGGCGAGTACGGGCAGCTGGAGTCGTACTTCACAGGCGTGTCACCGGCATCGTTCAACATCATCCTGGCCGCCGGGATCGGCGGCGCGTACCACTACGGCTGCGGCGCGACCGACCTGTACATCGACGCCCAGACCGGGCCGGCCAACGTCGACCACTCCAGGATGCTGGTGGTCGCCGAGGAGGTCGAGGTCTTCTCAGCCCAGCAGGGCGCCGGGTGGGACTGCGGAGCCAGCAACGGTGAGGGGCTCTCCCGGGTGCTGGCCACCGTGATGTACCCGGCGCAGCTGGACGGGTTCACCTCCGCTGCGAGCTGGTTGGACACCCCGGACCGCCCCGACTTCGTGGACGTCAACGACCCGACGGACCGCAACTACGTGTCCATCGGCTGCTCGGTGCTGTTCTTGAACTGGCTGCGCTACGAGCTCAAGTACGGCTGG
>Ga0097691_1001826_pt1 | contig 15039 bp, 19 predicted proteins | sample NGESurdeep072012_8_FD_72858 | JGI IMG/M metagenome (GOLD analysis project Ga0097691, IMG submission 72858) | Arctic peat soil microbial communities from Barrow, Alaska - NGEE Surface sample 210-1 deep-072012 | ecosystem: Environmental > Terrestrial > Soil > Wetlands > Peat ...
CGCACGGCCAGCCGGCGGCGACGACCTGGAAGGTGATGGGGCGTGGGCCCGGCCACACCTGGCTCGCGCTCGAGCCGCTGACCGGGCGAACGCATCAGTTGCGGGTGCATTGCGCCGAGATGGGCTGGCCGATTGTCGGCGACAATATTTACGGCCGCGCCCCGCGTGTGGGCGGGCCGCCGCTGCATCTGCATTCGCGCGAGATTGTGGTGCCGATTTCCAAGAACAAGCCGCCGGTCGTGGTGACCGCGCCGGTGCCTGCGCATATGCGCGAGCTGCTGGGCAAGTGCGGGTGGACGAGCGAGCCTTAATACAGCATCGCCTTGATCCGCTCCGGCGCTTCGCGGTCATAAGCCTGGCCGCCGAGCTTGCCTTGGCTGAGCTCCGCGATGATGGTGCCGGTGCTGGGCAGGCTCTTGCGGTCGATCTTCGACTTTTCGTCCCACAGCTTGGAGCGCACGATCGCCTTCGAGCAGTGGAAAAAAATGGTCTCGATATGCACGATCAGCACGCTGCGCGGCAGCTTGCCGTTCACCGCGAAGCTCTGTATCAACTCGGGATCGATCGAGAACGAGGCGCGTCCGTTCACCCGCAAAGTTTCGCCGATGCCGGGAATGAGGAACAGCAGCGCGATGCGCGGATCGCGCAGGATGTTGCGGTAGCCGTCGATGCGGTTGTTGCCGGGCCGGTCGGGGATGGCGAGCGTCTTCTCGTCGAGGATGCGTACGAAGCCGGGGGCGTCACCCTTGGGCGAGCAGTCGAGCCCCTCCGGACCGCCGGTCGCCACCGCCACGAACGGGGCGGCTTCGATCAGCTTACGATAGCCGCTGCTGATGTGGTCGATCTCCTTGACCACGGCGGGCCCGTAGGGCTGACCGTAAAGCGCTTCGAGCTGCTCGATGGTCGTCACCAGATGCTGGCTCGCGCCCATTTCCATTCTCCCTAGGCAGCCAGCAATTGCCGGCCATCATGCCCCGTCATCGTGAGATCGAGAATAGCACCGGGCTCGACCGGCGCGGCAAGCCGCACGGCTAAGAATTGTTCGGTGCGGCCGATGCCGCCGCGTTCGGTCAACACACGCCGCTGCGCGCCGATTTCGCGGTCGAGATACAGGCCGAGCGACGCTTCGCCCTTTTCGCGCAGACGGCGGGCGCGCTCCTTGACGATCGTGCGATCGAGCTGCGGCATGCGCGCGGCCGGCGTGCCGGGCCGCGGCGAAAACGGAAACACGTGCAGCTGCGAGAGCCCGCACGCGTCCACGAGCTCGAGCGAGCGCGCAAACATGGCCTCGGTCTCGGTCGGGAAGCCGGCAATGATGTCGGCGCCGAACGCGACGTCGGGGCGAAGCCTGCGAACCTGATCGCAGAACGCAATCGCCTGGCTACGCGAATGGCGACGCTTCATACGCTTGAGGATGAGATCGTCGCCGGCCTGCAGCGATAAATGCAAATGCGGCATCAGCCTTGGCTCGTCGCCCAGCGCGTCAAGCAAATCGTCGTCAGCTTCCACCGAATCGATCGATGACAGCCGCAGGCGTGTGAGCTCTGGAATGTCCTTGAGCATCCGCTTCACCAGCGCGCCGAGCCGCGGAGTGCCGGGAAGATTCGTGCCGTAACTGGTGATGTCGACGCCGGTGAGCACCACTTCGCGGTAGCCGCGCTCGACCAACCGCCGCGCCTGCGCCACCACCTCATCCATCGGCAGCGAGCGCGAATTGCCGCGGCCGAAAGGAATGATGCAGAAGCTGCAGCGGTGGTCGCAGCCGTTCTGCACCTGTACGAAGGCGCGTGTATGGCGCTCGATGCCATCGATCGCATGCATGGTGTGGCGTTGCACCGCCATGATGTCGCCGACGGCGATTTTGTCCGCCGACGAGGAATCCAAGGCGGCGCGCGTCTGCGCCCACGACGCCGCCGATAATTTTTCCTCGTTGCCGATGACGCGGTCGACTTGGCCCATGCCGGCAAATCGCTCCGGCTCGGCCTGCGCCGCGCAGCCGGTGACCACGATGCGCACAGCGGGCCGCTCGCGCTTGATGCGGCGGATGGTCTGCCGCGCCTGGCGCACCGCCTCCGCGGTCACCGCGCAAGTGTTCACCACCACCACGTCGTCGAGCCCGGCGGCACTTGCCTCGCGCCGGATCACCTCCGACTCGCAGGTATTAAGCCGGCAGCCGAAGGTGACAATGTCCAAACTCACGGCACGCCCGCCTTGGCGAACAGCTTAGGGTCGAAGCGGCCGTTGAATTCGAATGCGACCTCCCCGGTCATCAGCACGTGATCGTCGCGCTCGCGCCAGTCGATGGTCAGTTCGCCGCCCGGCAGCGTCACCTTCACCTTGCGGTTGGTCCGCTTGAGCCGCGCCGCGGCGACCGCGGCCGCGCATGCCGCCGAGCCGCAGGCCTTGGTGAGCCCTGCGCCGCGTTCCCAGGTGCGAATAACAATGTGGTCCCGCGACTTGATCTCAGCGAGCGTTATGTTGGCGCGTTCGGGAAAGATTGGATGATTTTCAAGCAGAGGGCCAAATCGGCCGAGGTCATAGGCGGTCACATCCTCGACCCAGAAGATCGCATGAGGATTGCCCATGTTCACCACCGATGGCGAATGCAGCACCGGCTTGTCGATCGGCCCGATCTGCAATTCGATGGCGCGGGTGTCGCGGAACTCCTCGGCCAGCGGAATCTCGTTCCACTTGAAGCGCGGCGGACCCATATCCACGGTGAACAGCCCGTCGGCGCCCTTCCAGCAGTTCAAAATGCCGCCACTGGTCTCAAACGTGAGCGCGCTCTTGCCGGTCTGCTCCGCCAGCAGCGACGCCACGCAGCGCATGCCGTTGCCGCAGGCGCCGGCTTCGGAGCCGTCATTGTTGTAGATGCGGATGAAGGCGTCGGTGCCGGGCGTGCGCGGCGCATAGAGCGCCATCAACTGATCATAAGGAGCGCCGCCGTCCGGCGCGGCCGCCGCGCGCGCCTCATCGGGCGCAATCGCACCGCCACGCGCGCGCAGATCGACCACGACGATCTCGTTGCCGATACCGTTCATCTTCACGAAGGACTGATTGGCAAGCGCGCCCATAAATTCGCTTATTGTATTTGGCCACAGTCTTAGCCGTTGCCCGGGTTTCGCCTGGTTTATATGGCGAATAGACGCGGATTGGCCAGAGGCGCATGATAGAATGCATCAAATGCTGCGAATCGCCGGGATCGCCGCGGCCAAACGACGGAGAATCCTGATGGCGTACTCACGTTTTGCGGCGCCGATTGTCGTCGCGCTTGTCTTCGCCGCCGGCCCGGCCGCGGCGCAAATCGCAAGCCCGCCGGCGCAATCCCAGCCGGCGCCTGCTGAGCAGATGCCCCCGGCCGCGCCACCGATGGCCGGCCCGGCCTCGCCGTCGCCGCTGCAGGCGGGCGACGCCTTTGGCGCGGAAGTGACGCTGCCGGAGCGGACGATCGTCTACCTGAAGGGCCACACCAATTGGGATGCCGCCTTCGAGACGCTGGTCGACGCCTTCAAGTCGCTCAACGAATATCTCGACAAGCAGGGCATCAAGCCGAACGGCCCGGCCATGACCATCTACACCCAGACCGACGACACCGGCTTCTCGTTCGAGGCCGCGATGCCGGTCGCCGAAGCGCCGAAAATTCCTCCCAAGGGCGACATCGCCGTCGGGCAGGCGCCGTCCGGCAAGGCGCTCAAGTTCGTCCATCGCGGTTCCTATGACGCGATGGACTCGACCTACGAGGCGATCACCAATTATCTCGACGACAAACGGCTGGAGGCCAAGGAGCTGTTCATCGAGGAATATGCCTCTTATCCGGTGACGACGAGCCCGGACAAGCTGGTGGTCAACGTGTTCGTGCCGGTGAAATAGCGCATGAATTCGAAAAGTGGGAACCGATTTTTGGAAAAGATCATGCGCAGGCAAAAAGCCATGTCGATATCGCGCGCGCTGTTCTCCGCTTGCGTCATCGCCGCCGCGGTACACGCGCCGTTATCCGCGCGCGCCGACGATAGACTGGTGACGGTCACCGGCGAGGCGACGGTCGCGGTGGCGCCCGATGCCGCCGTGATCCGCATCGGCGTGACCATGCAGGGCAAGACCGCGCGCGAAGCCAGCGAGGCCAACGCCAAGCAGATGACCGCCGTGCTGGCCGCCATCAAGGATGCCGGCATCGCCGACCGCGACGTGCAGACCTCGCGGCTGTCGCTGCAGCCGCAATACGATCCGAACAAGAGCGGTACCGCCCGCCTGCTCGGCTTCCAGGTGACCAACCAGGTCACGGTCAAGATGCACGACATCGACAAGTTGCCGGCCATTCTCGATCGCGCCATCGGCGCCGGCGCCAACGAGATGTCGGGGATCCAATTCGTCGTGTCGGAGCAGTCGAAGCTGCTCGATCAGGCCCGTGGCGAGGCCATCGCCGACGCCTATCGCAAGGCCTCGCTCTATGCGCATGCCGCCGGCGTGAAGGTCGGCCACGTGATGGCAATTACCGAAGAGGGTTCGGCCCCGCCGCCGCGCCCGATGCAGGCCCTGCGCGCGGGCGCGGTCCCGGTCGCGCCCGGCGAGCAGACGCTGCGGGCCGTGGTCACGGTGAGTTACGAGCTAACCCCTTGATCCGGCTTGCTTTGGCCGGCCTTGACTTGAGGGTGCCCCAACCCTAGGTTCCGCCCACTCACGTAAGAGACGTGGAATTTCAATTTCGCCGCCCGGTCCTTGAGAGGCCGGAGGCCACCGCCCGACAGCGCAATGCGCCCTCGGGCGTGTTTTTGTTTTTCCCTCTCCCCGCACGCGGCGAGAGGGTGGCGAGCGCCGGAAGGCGCGAGCCGGGTGAGGGGCCAGCGCATGCCCCTCACCCGACTTGCTCGCAAGAGCTCGCAAGTCGACCTCTCCCCGTGAGAATGGGGAGAGGGAAAAAAGGAAGAAGATGTTCGACTCACTGTCGGAAAAACTTGGCGGCATTCTCGACCGCCTCACTCGCCGCGGCGCGCTCAGCGAAGCCGACGTCGATGCGGCGCTGCGTGAAGTCCGCCGCGCGCTGCTCGAGGCCGACGTCGCGCTCGACGTGGCGCGCGCCTTCACCGACAACATCAAAAAGCAGGCCATCGGCATCGAGGTGATGAAGTCGGTGACGCCCGGCCAGATGGTCGTCAAGATCGTGCACGACCAATTGGTCGCGACGCTCGGCGCCGACAGCCAGGGCATCGATCTGAATGCCGCGCCGCCGGTCGCCATCATGATGGTCGGCCTGCAAGGCTCCGGCAAAACCACCACCACCGCGAAAATCGCCAAGCGCCTCACCGACCGGCAGAAGCGCAAGGTGCTGATGGCCTCGCTCGACGTGCGCCGGCCGGCGGCGATGGAGCAGCTCGCCGTGCTCGGCCGCGAGGCGCAAATCGACACGCTGCCGGTGGTCGCAGGCCAGATGCCGCCGCAGATCGCCAAGCGTGCAATCGAAGCAGCAAAGCTCGGCGGCTACGACGTGGTGATGCTGGATACCGCCGGTCGCACCACGCTCGACGATGCGATGATGAGCGAGGCCGCCGAGGTCAAGCGCGCCGCCAATCCGCACGAGGTGTTGCTGGTCGCCGACGCCCTCACCGGCCAGGACGCGGTCAATCTCGCCCGCGCCTTCGACGAACGCGTCGGCCTGACCGGCATCGTGCTTACCCGCGTCGACGGCGATGGCCGCGGCGGCGCCGCGCTTTCGATGCGCGCGGTGACGAACAAGCCGATCAAGCTGATCGGCACCGGCGAGAAGCTCGATGCGCTGGAGGAATTCGACCCCGCCCGCATCGCCGGCCGTATTCTCGGCATGGGCGACATCATCGCGCTGGTGGAGAAGGCCGCCGCCAATATCGACGCCGAAAAGGCGATGCGTACCGCCGAGAAGATGCGCAAGGGCCATTTCGATCTATCCGACATGCGCGAGCAACTGACTCAGATGGCGGCCATGGGCGGCATGAGCGGCCTGATGGGCATGCTACCGGGCGTCGCCAAGATGAAAACCCAGATCGCCAATGCCGGGATCGACGACAAGGTTCTCAAGCGCCAGGTGGCGATCATCGACTCGATGACGCCGAAGGAGCGCCGCAACCCGGACATCCTCAAAGCCAGCCGCAAGAAGCGCATCGCCGCCGGTTCCGGCACCACGCCTGAGGCGATCAACAAGCTGCTGAAAATGCATCGCGGCATGGCCGACATGATGAAGGCCATGGGCAGCGGCAAGCGCAGCCCGCTCGCCGGCCTCGGGCAGATGATGGGCTTCGGCGGCGGCGTGCCGTCGCCGGAAGAGATGGCCAAGCTCGCGGCGAAGATGCCGGGCGGCAAATTGCCGGGCGGAATGCCGGAGTTGCCGTCGAGCATGCCGAAACTGCCGCCGAATTTCCCAGGTGTTTCCGGCATGCCGAGCAATTTTCCGGGCTTGGGTGGAAAATTTCCTGGATTGCCGGGCTTGCCCGGACTCGGAAAAAAGAAGTGATCAAAGAAGTGATCAAAACGTAAGAAAGGAACTCAAATGTCTCTCGTTATCCGCATGGCCCGCGCCGGAACCAAGAAGCGGCCGGTCTATCACATCGTCGTCGCCGACGCGCGCTCACCGCGCGACGGCCGCTTCATCGAGCGGCTCGGCTTTTTCAATCCGCTGCTGCCGAAGGAAAAGACCGAGCGGCTCAGGCTCGACCTCGAGAAGGTGCAGGCCTGGATGAAGAAGGGCGCGCAGCCGTCCGACCGCGTGAAGCGCTTCCTCGATGCCGCCGGCATCCTGAAGCGGGAGAAGCGCAACAATCCGGTCAAGGCGATCCCGCGCAAGGAACGCCGGGCCGCGGCCGAAGAAGCCACCAAGGCCAAAGAAGCCGGCGATGCGGCGGCCAAGACCGCCGCCACCGCCAAGGCCGCGGAAAAGGCCGCAGCGGACAAGGCGGCCAAGGCGGCCGAGCCGGCGGCGAGCTGATTGCGGTAGGCCGTGGCTCGCCGGTCGCAACCCACGCGCAAGTCACCCGCTTCGCTGGCGGGAAACAAAGTTCGCGTCGCCCGCATCGGGGCGGCGCACGGCGTTCGCGGCGAGGTGAAGCTGTGGCCGTTCACCGAGGATCCGATGGCGGTCGCGAATTACGGCCCGCTGGAAACCGAGGACGGCTCCCGGCAGTTCGAGATCGCAGCCTTGTGGCCGGCCAAGGATTTTCTGGTCGCGCGCATTGCCGGGATCGACGATCGCACCGCGGCCGGGACATTGTGCAATGTCGATCTGTTCGTGCCGCGCGACCGCTTGCCGCCGATCGAGGCGGCCGACACCTATTATCATGCCGATCTGATCGGCCTGTCGGCGGTGCGGCAAGACGGCTCCGCGTTCGGCACCGTCACCGCGGTGCATAATTTCGGCGCCGGCGATTTGATCGAGATCGTGCCCGCCGCCGGCGGCGAGGCGCTGCTGCTGCCGTTCACCGAGGCCGTGGTGCCGACGATCGATATGGCGGCGCGAAAAATCGTGATCGTGCCGCCGGCCGTGAGCGAGTAGCGACCATGTGGCGCGCGAGCATCCTCACGATTTTTCCGGAGATGTTTCCCGGGCCGCTGGCGTCAAGCCTGGCCGGCAAGGCGCTCAATTCCGGCCTCTGGTCGCTCGATACCCACGACATCCGGACGCAAGCCACCGACAAGCACCGCACCGTCGACGACACGCCGGCCGGCGGTGGGCCCGGCATGGTGATGAAGGCGGACGTGCTCGCAAAAGCTCTCGATAGTCTTGCGCTCGATAGCGTTCCGCACGACGCCCGTCCGCGCCTGCTGATGAGTCCGCGCGGCGCGCCGCTCACGCAACAGCGGGCCGCAACGCTGGCCGCGGGCCAGGGCGTCGTAATCGTCTGCGCCCGCTTCGAGGGCGTCGATGAGCGGCTGATCGCGGCGCGCGCCCTGGAGGAAGTCTCGCTCGGCGATTTCGTGCTCTCCGGCGGGGAAATCGCGGCGCTGGCCGTGCTCGACGCCTGCGTCCGGCTATTGCCGGGCGTCATGGGCAAGGAGGCCTCGGCCGCCGAGGAAAGCTTCGCCGACGGCCTGCTGGAATACCCGCAATACACCAGGCCGCCGGTCTGGGAGGGCGAGCCGATCCCGGAGGTGCTGCTGTCCGGCGATCACGCCAAAGTCGTGGCCTGGCGGCGATCCGAGGCCGAGCGGCTGACCCGGGAGCGGCGCCCGGACCTCTGGCAGGCCTATCTGGCCCGACAAAAGCCCCAAAACGAGCCCAAAAGCCGAGGGTGACAACGCTCGAGCTTTGTCGTAGAAGCTCGCCAATCCATTCAGACCCGACAAGCACCGCGCGCCGGTTGCTGGCGCTGCCGACGGAGAATTCCCCATGAACATCATCCAGACGCTCGAAAAAGAGCAGGTCGAAAAGCTCTCGGCCGGCAAGGAAATCCCCGACTTCGGGCCGGGCGATACCGTGCTCGTCAACGTCAAAGTGGTCGAGGGCGACAAGAGCCGCATCCAGGCCTACGAAGGCGTGTGCATCGGCCGCGCCGGCGCCGGGCTGAACGAGAACTTCACCGTGCGCAAGATTTCCTACGGCGAGGGCGTCGAGCGCGTGTTCCCGCTCTACGCGCCGATGATCGACTCGATCAAGGTCGTGCGCCGCGGCAAGGTGCGCCGCGCCAAGCTCTATTACCTGCGCGGCCTGCGCGGCAAGAAGGCCCGTATCTCCGAGGCGACGAGCTCCACCGGGCCGGCCGCGGGCGCCGCCAAGGAATAGGATATTGCCCGGCGCATGATCTTTTCCGAAAACCGGTTTCCACTTTTCGGGATCATGCGCTGAGGCCCATTCCGGAATGCATGAAGGGGCCGCCGTTCGGCCCCTTTTTCTTGAGTGCTGTCGGCGCTAGATAGTTGCCGAGCGATGGAGACTTCGACGATGGCCAGGCCGCGCACCCTCTACGACAAGATCTGGGACGACCATCTGGTGGATGAACAGCCGGATGGAACCTGTCTGCTCTATATCGACCGCCATCTGGTGCACGAGGTGACCTCGCCGCAAGCCTTCGAGGGTCTGCGCACCGCCGGGCGCAAGGTGCATGCGCCGGAGAAGACGCTCGCGGTCGTCGACCACAACGTGCCGACCTCCGACCGCAGCAAACCCAATCCCGATCCGGAAAGCGCCGAGCAGATCGCCACGCTGGCGCAGAACGCCAAGGATTTCGGCATCGAATATTTCAATGAGTTCGACAAGCGCCAGGGCATCGTCCACATCATCGGCCCCGAGCAGGGCTTCACTCTGCCCGGCACCACGATCGTGTGCGGCGACAGCCACACCGCCACGCATGGCGCGTTCGGCGCGCTCGCCTACGGCATCGGCACCTCGGAAGTCGAGCACGTGCTGGCGACGCAAACGCTGATCCAAACCAAATCCAAGAACATGCGCGCGATGATCGACGGCACGCTGCCGCCGGGCGTGACCGCGAAGGACATCATCCTTGCCATCATCGGCGAGATCGGCACCGCCGGCGGTACCGGCTATGCGCTGGAATATGCCGGCGAGGCGATCCGCGCGATCTCGATCGAAGGCCGCATGACCGTCTGCAACATGTCGGTGGAAGGCGGCGCCAAGGCCGGCTTCATCGCGCCCGACGAGAAGGCCTTCAGCTATCTGAAGGACAAGCCGAAAGCGCCCAAGGGCAAGGCCTGGGACGAGGCCATGCGCTATTGGGAAAACCTGCAATCGGACGACGGCGCGCATTTCGATCGCGAGATCCGGCTCGAGGCCGCCAAGCTGCCGCCGATCGTCACCTGGGGCACCAGCCCCGAGCAGGTGGTCTCGATCACCGGCCGCGTGCCGGTGGCGGCCGAAATCGCCGACGAAAAGAAGCGCGTCGCCGCTGAGCGCTCGCTCGGATACATGGGGCTGCAGGGCGGCGAGAAGATCACCGACATCAAGCTCGACCGCGTGTTCATCGGCTCATGCACCAACGGACGCATCGAGGATCTGCGCGCGGCGGCACGGATCGCCGAAGGCAAGACCGTCAGCGCGAATGTCTACGCCATGATCGTGCCCGGCTCCGGCCTGGTGAAGGAGCAAGCGGAAGCCGAAGGGCTCGACAAGATTTTCAAGGCCGCCGGCTTCGACTGGCGCGAACCGGGCTGCTCGATGTGCCTGGCGATGAATCCGGACAAGCTGAAACCGGGCGAGCGCTGCGCATCGACCTCGAACCGCAACTTCGAAGGCCGCCAGGGCTACAAGGGCCGCACCCATCTGGTGTCGCCCGCGATGGCGGCGGCCGCCGCGATCGCCGGCCACTTCGTCGATGTGCGGGAGTGGAAATAGCGCGACGACGGCATTCAAAATTCAAATGCAAAAAGGCCCGCCACATGGCGGGCCTTTTTCATTTCATCGGCTACGGATCACCAGCAGCGCCAGGCGCGCCGCAAGACCCAGTAGCCATTGCGCCAGACGCGCACGCGCACCCAGCCGCAGTCGGCCTGCGGCCCGTAGTAGTACGGTCCGCCATAGTAATACGGGGAACCGAAGCCATAGCCGAAGCCGGGTCCCCAGCCACCGCCGCGGAAGCCGCCACCGCCACCGCCACGCCAGCCGCCACCGCCATGGCCACCGCCGCCGTGCCAACCGCCGCCATGGCCGCCACCACCGTGACCGCCGCCACCGTGACCGCCGCGCGCTTCAGCGGCGGCGGAAAAAACCACGACGATCAGAGCGACACTTGCGAAAAATTTCACGAGCTTCAACGTCGCTGCACCTCCGGCGCCGCCCCAGCCGGTGGACTATAGCTGAGAAAATGTCGAAACGCGCGCTATTCCCACCAGCATTGCTGGCGCGGCACGATCACCGGCCCGCTGACGCGGTATTCTTTCACCAGCCAGGCGCGGCATTGCCGCTTGGCGTTGCGGCCGGGAGAGCTGTGGCGCGGATAGATGGTGATACGCGGGCGCGATTGCGCGGCCAATTCATGGGTGAAGGACGCGGCGCGCGCGAACGACGGCGCGCGGGTGATGGACGCGGAGCGCGCCGGGTGCTGGTCGTCGCAGCCGAAGAACTCGGCCGACGCCGACCTCGAGAAACCAGCACTGAGGGCGCAAATCAGCGCCAGCAGGCCAAAGCCAGTGACAATCCTCGGCATGGGGGTCCCCACTCGTCACGCCACAATGGTTAACGGTCGCCCATTTGGGCTGTTCCGTCAACCGCTTGGTGAACGCCGCAGCCTCCCGTAGAACATTGGCATGACAGGCCAATTCGACGGCCCACAGGCTTGGCGGGGGGTGGCGGCGCCCTCGCTCGCCGACATCGAGGCGTTGGCGGCGGAGGCCTGTGCCCGGCTACCGGAGCGTTTCCGCGGCCTGTGCGAGGGCCTCATCATCCGGGTCGAGGATTTCCCCACCGAGGAGGTGCTGGACTCCATGCAGATCGAAAGCGAGTTCGACCTGCTCGGCCTGTTCCAGGGGGTCGGGCTGCCATTCCAGTCGGAATCGGTGCCCGAGCTCATGCCCAACATGATCTGGCTCTACCGCCGGCCGATCCTCGACTACTGGGCCGAGCACGAGGAAAGCCTGGGCGCCATTGTCACCCACGTGCTGGTGCACGAGATCGGCCATCATTTCGGGTTGTCGGATGACGACATCGAAGCGATCGAGGCGAGCGCGGACTGAGTCAGGTCTTCCGTCGCAAGGCGCTTCGCGTTACACCCTGCACCCTCGGATCGTCAGAACCCAAACGGACCCATGGACAAATTCACCACCCTGGAAGGCGTCGCCGCGCCGTTGCGGATCATCAATGTCGACACCGACATGGTCATCCCCAAGCAATACCTGAAGACCATCAAGCGCACCGGGCTGGCCAAGGGCCTGTTCTCCGAGCTGCGCTACAAGGACGACGGCAGCGAAAACCCCGACTTCGTGCTCAACAAGCCGGCCTATCGCAAATCCAAGATCCTGGTCGCCGGCGACAATTTCGGCTGCGGCTCGAGCCGCGAGCACGCGCCCTGGGCGCTGATGGATTTCGGCATCCGCTGCGTGATCTCGACCTCGTTCGGCGACATTTTCTACAACAACTGCTTCAAGAACGGCGTGCTGCCGATCCGCGTGTCGCCGGAGGATATGGAGAAGCTGTTCGACGATGCCGACCGCGGCGCCAATGCCACGCTCACCATCGACCTGGAGAAGCAGGAGATCCGCGGCCCCGACGGCGGCACGATCAAGTTCGCGATCGACGCCTTCCGCAAGCACTGCATGCTCAACGGGCTCGACGATATCGGGCTGACCAAGCAGAAGCAGAGCAAGATCGTGAGCTACGAGGAAAAGGCCAAGGCCGCGCGCCCATGGGCGTGAAGATCGCTGTCGCGGCGGTGGTGTGCGCGCTTTGCGCCGCACCGGCCGCGCTGGCGCAGAAATCGACCGCCGACGGCTTGCGGGATTGCGAACGGCTTGCCGCGCTCAAGTTCAAACCGGAAAACCCGGCGTTCAAGCGGTTCGAAATCGACCGCGCCGATGTCAACGAGGACAAATTCGCCGACAAGGTCGGCACGCAATTTGTCTCGACGGTTTATCACGGCAAGGCGGTTTATCAGGCCAGCGGCGAGCCGGACAATGTCCGCTTCATCTGCCTGCACGGCGGCGTCGGCAAGGGCGCGGTTTTCGTCTACACGCTGCCGCGCTGAACGTGCGCTTGAACTCATAAACACGTCGATGGATCGCTCGCGAGAGTCCGCTTTGCACCCGTAAGCGGACATTCTTCACGGCGGGCGGCACGGCTGCTTTGTGCCAGGAGCTGAACTAGAAGATTATAGACTGGGAGTATCCGCAATCGTACCGTCAAAACGTTATCGAGACCGGACATTGCCCTGCCGTCGTCGGGAGAACGTTATGAAAATCGTTTTATCTTTCGTAAAGACAGCAACCGCGCTTTTGATGTTGTTGGTAAGCATTTCTGCCGAGGCCGCTGAAATTAGGATCATAGGCAGCCCCGGATTGTCGGCAGCATTCGAGGTGCTTGGGCCGCAGTTTGAACGTGCGACTGGGCACACGCTGGCAATGCAGTACGGATTGATCGTCGTGCAGAAGCAACAAATCGAGGCTGGTGCCTTCGATCTCGCGATCGTCCCTTCATTGGTGTTGGATGATGCGATCAAGCAGGGCAAGATTACCGCCGATACGCGTACTCCGGTGGCCCGCGTTAGCGTCGGCGTCGGAGTGCGCGCGAATACCGCAATGCCCGACCTCACGTCGACTGACGCTTTCAAGCGCGCCTTGCTCAATGCGAAGTCCGTTTCCTACGTTACGGACGAGCCAACGGGCCGCCACATTGCCAAAGAGTTCGAACGTCTTGGCATTGCCGACGCCATGAAAGCCAAGACCAAGTCGCAGGAGACCACCGCGCGCGTCTGGCAGGCGGTCGCAAGCGGCGAAGTGGAGCTGGGATTTGGCTTCACGAGCAATGCTCTTTCGGTCCGCGGCGTGGAGCTTGCCGGTCTCTTTCCCCCGGAATTGCAGTACTCCGCCGTCCTGACAGCCGGAGTCAGTGTCGCTGCCCGGCAGGCGGACGGGGCTAAAGCCTTGATCAAATATTTGCTTGCGCCTGAGGCCGCCGCGGTGATGAAGGCGAAGGGTCTGGAGCCTGCGGCTCCATAACAAATTGACCCGCCGCTTGTACTCATTCGCAGGTCTGCTCTGGGTCGATACTGTTGAAAAACGATTTTGTGGGCTCGAACGCGCAACATTGATTCAAAATAGGCGCCGCGTACGCAATTTTGATTCAAACAGCTCGCCGTTTGGATTCTATTGTTGCGTTCTCGCGGCCCGCTGAGGACTTTTTCAACAGTATCGGTCATTCGCGAAAGTTTAGCGATGTTCGCGCTAGGTCCGCTTTCCCTCCGATGGCGACCGTCATCCATCCCCGGACAGACTGACGCTATGTGCCAAAAGGCGGCAAAGCGGGAAGGACGGCGGGAGTATTTATCGCGTGCGGCCCGCCCACGAATCTCATAGACCTATACGGCGCATGATGCGCATGAGGGAGTAGAATCCCATGGAGACAATAGCAGCCGCTGTCGTTACGGCAAAACCCAAGGCCAGCAAGCCGATCACCACCAAGCATCTGGCCTATACGCTTGCGGACCAGCATCAGCTTACCAAGAAGCAGGGCCAGCAGATGCTTGAGGACCTCGTCGGCCTGATCACCAAGCACTTGAAGAAAGGCGAGCGGGTGAAGATCACCGGGCTTGGCATCCTGCAAGTGCGCAAGCGCGCCGCCCGCATGGGCCGCAATCCGGCGACCGGCGAGGCGATCAAGATCAAGGCCAGCAGGAAGGTGGCCTTCCGCGCCACCAAGGGACTCAAGATGGCGGCCTGATCGCCAGGCGTCCATTGGCTTTCGAGAACACGGCCCGCCCGGCCTAGCGGCGGTGCTTTGGCCGGGTGGGGTTGTTTGTCCCCAAATAGCAAACTGACCGCGCAGGAATGCAAGGCATTGCGAGTCATAGTATTTGGGGACGGGGTGGTGTTTATCGCGGAGAAAGCCCCGGCGGGGAGCGTCGGGGGACGGGGGCAGGAGAATCAAGGCAGGACGATCTTCGAGAACTCCTGCAACGCTGCTTTTACGCTGGCATCATCCATGACATCAGCGCAATTAATCGCAAGCTGCTGCAATTCAGCCTTCTGAGTGGCATTGAGAAACTTCGCAACGCTGGGAGCAGCCTTCATCAAGGCCGGCAATCGTGCGCGCCGCCACTCTTCAGTAAAGCCGTTTATCGCCAAAGTTTCGATTACTCCCGAAACAGTGCCCGCACTGCCGTCTCGAATGTTGCCAATCCCCGACTGAAAGTTGGGTCGTGACAGTTCCTCGGGCTTCGCCGTGGCAAGACGGCTTAACGTCGCGTCGATGATTGCGGTCTGCATCTTTAATTGGAAATCGAAAAACCGGCCCATCTCTGGTGCAAACTTAATGGTATACCCCGTTCACGTCATAACCCGAAAATCCTTGGGGTTGATGATGCGGAAATTGTCGGTGACCGAATCACATAGCTCCGCCCAATTCCGAGAAACTTT
>Ga0097691_1001827_pt1 | contig 15036 bp, 10 predicted proteins | sample NGESurdeep072012_8_FD_72858 | JGI IMG/M metagenome (GOLD analysis project Ga0097691, IMG submission 72858) | Arctic peat soil microbial communities from Barrow, Alaska - NGEE Surface sample 210-1 deep-072012 | ecosystem: Environmental > Terrestrial > Soil > Wetlands > Peat ...
CGGCTCTTCCTTTACAACCGATCACAACACTGGCGTAATCCCGCTTCGTAAAGGGCAATACCGGCAGAATGCGCGCGTGAATGTCGATCAGGGCGTCGGCGACAATCTGGACTTGTCGCTCAGCATGACGTATGCGTCAGTCAAGAACGACACGCACACGACAAACTCCGGGACTCCCGACGATTGGTTTGCGTTGCTGCAGGCTCCGCCGGATGTCGACCTCGCGCATCCGTGGTTCGGAACCGCGAAGGATTCGATACTCTATTATCGCCAGCTACCGTTTGACCCGAGCTCGCGTGGAAACCCGCTGTACACTCTGGCGAACGAGCAGTACACGCTCAAGCGCGATCGCTTCCTTGGATCGGCATCGGCTCGCTGGCGTGCTCTCAGCTGGCTCAACTTCGACGCCAATTACGGGACTGACAAGCTCAGCTCCCGTGAGTATACGTATGATTTCAAGGGCTACCAAAGCATCAGCGGAGAACCAGGCAACGGAGCTCTCTCGCGAAACAGCACCAACAATGATGCCTGGAACGGCCAACTCGCCAGTACCGCTACCGGCCGCTTCTTCGACGCGATCAGCACCACCACGCGCGTCGCGGGCATCTTCGAGCAATCACGTGGGAACTACTTCTCGGCGGGGGGCAACAAGCTGACCGTTCTCAAGGTTCCCGATCTTGCCGCGCTGGATCCGAGCCAGCTCTCCGTCAGCTCCACCGACCAGCTCGAGCGCAACGTCGACTATCTCGGGTCCGAGACCCTGGACATCAAAGACCGGTACATCATCGACGCAATGTGGCGTCGTGACGGGTCTTCGCTGTTTGGCTCAGCTAATCGCTGGAAGAACTTCTACCGTGTTTCCGGCGCCTGGCGCTTGAGCGAAGACATTCACATACCGGGCGTTCAGGAGCTCAAGTTACGTGCAGGTCGCGGCACCGCTGGTCTACGTCCTGGGTTCTTTGACCAGTATGAAACCTACAGTGTGAGCGCTGGCAATATCACCAAGCTTCAGGTTGGTAACAAGAACTTGCGGCCTGCGGTCGCGACCGAGGACGAGTTCGGGCTGAACATGGCTTTCCTGAATCGTTTCAATCTCGAGCTGGTCCAGGCAAACCGCATCACACGCGGCGCGTTCCTGGCCGTCCCCCTCTCCCTGGCGCAATCCGGGGGTTTCACAAACCAGGTGCAGAACGCAGCGGATGTTTCTGCCAGGACGACCGAGCTCAGCCTCCAGACGGAGGTCTTCACGCGTCCGGACGTGAGCTACTCGTTCACGCTCACGGGTGACCACACGACTCAGAGGATCGACCACCTCGGGCGGGCTCCTTTCCGTGTGCCCGGGCTTGGTCAGGGGCAGGACATGTTCTACTACAAGGAAGGTGAGCCGCTGGGGATCATGTACGGCGTGCAGTGGGTGCGCACGTTCGCGCAGCTGAAGGAGAACCCCGCCAATGCAAGCGCCGCGGCCGGCGACTACTCGGTCAACCCGCTCGGGTACCTGATCAAGACCGCCGCGCCGGGCGCGCTCATCACGTACGTGGACGCCACTGGCCAGAACCAGCACGTGATAGGAAACACGAATCCCAAGTTCACGTGGGGTCTCTCGAATAATTTCCGCTTCAAGAACTTCGCCGTCTACGCCCTGTTTGATGGGCAGCACGGTGGTCAGATCTACAACTTCACCAAGCAGTGGATGTTCCAGGATCTCCGCAGCGGGGATATGGACATGGGCGGCAAGCCGGCCGATCAGAAGGTGCCGTTCGCCATCTTCACGCAGAGTCTATACAACGGCCTCGTGGCGAGCGACTACTTCGTGGAAGATGGCTCGTACGTGAAGGCGCGTGAGGTTTCAGTGTCCTACACGCTCGGTGGGCGCGCGCTGCGAATTGCCGGTCTTGACCGGATTGCGAGCGGCATCAAACTCGCGCTGATCGGGCGCAACCTGTACACGTGGACCAAGTACACCGGGTTCGATCCGGACGTCACGGCCGGCGGGGACTTCAATTTCCGCGTTGACGGGTTCCGTTATCCCAACTTCAGGACAATAACTGGTCAGGTGGAGTTCACGTTCTGACCCCCACTTTGACATGGAGCTATAACCATATGAAGCAGATAAAAAAGCTATACCCACTTATCGGGGCGGCGGGACTGCTGTTTTCGGTCGGGTGTAACAACCTCGACGTTACGAATCCCAACAACCCCGACGTCGCGCGCGCACTCGCGTCTCCGGCCGATGTCAAGTCGTTGGCGCAGTCGACGGTGCGGTCGTGGTACATGACGACCGTCTCGGCGGGTCCGGATGACGGTGGTGATCTGGCGCCCTACATGTTTGGCGCGGTGACGTCAGACGTCCTGACGGGAAATTTCGGAAACTTCGGGATGCGGTTCAACAACCTCGAGCCGCGCATCCCGTACGGAAACAGCAGCGCCGGCGGCGATCGCGCGGTGACCGAAACACCGTGGAACTACAACTATGGGACGATCGGCGCCACCAATGACGTCCTTCGTGCGATCAAGAACGGTTTGTCTCTTGGGAGCGCGGATCTGACTGAGCAGTACAAGGAGGAGGCGCAGTTCTCGCAGGCAGCGTCCTACACGTACATGGCGATGGAATTCGACAAGGCTTTCGTCGTCACCGAGGACAATGACCCCGCCGCCCCACCGGCCCTGGTCCCATATGCGGCTGTCAGGGACTCCACGCTGAGGATGTGGAAGACCCTGATCGCGGCCAGCGCGGGCAAGAGCTACACATACCTGGTGACCGATCTCCCGATGCCGGATGGTGCCCTCACATCCCAGCGCATCAACCGTATCGCGAACACGATGGCAGCGATGCTGCTCGCTTACAGCCCGCGTATCCCGTCACAGTCTGCTGCAGTGGACTGGGCGGCGGTGGCGGCGTTCGCCGATAAGGGAATTGGCACCGGCTCAGCGGGTGCTCCGTTCGACATCGTGGTGCAGGACGACGGCAACACCTGGTGGTCGTATGTCGCCGCCTATGGCGAACAGCAGGACTGGCTTCGCGTGGATCACCGGGTGATCAACCGGATGAACCCGTCCGTACCGGCGAAATACAATGGCACCGTTCCGCCGCAGGGGACATCTCCCGACGCGCGATACACCCTGGACTTTGGTTACAAGCCGCCGCCCATCGGTGATCCCGCTCGCGGCATCTACATGCAGAGCGTCTTCTATCACAAGCGTTACGAATTCACCGCCGAAAGTCAGCCGGGCGGGTTCACCGGGCCGGTTCCATACATGCTCGCGGCGGAGAGCGACCTGATACGGGCCGAGGCATTGATTCGGTCAAGCGGAAGCCTTGCGACGGCGGCCTCGCTGATTAACAAGACCCGAGTAGGTCGTGGAAATCTTACGCCGCTAACGGGGGGTGAGGGGAGTGCTGCTCTGCTCAGTGCTATAAGCTATGAGCGAGACGTGGAGCTCAACGGCACCAGCGGCACTACGCTCTATTGGCGGCGTGCCGTAACAGATCAACCGATGCAGGCCGGAACAGTTTGTCAGCTTCCGATTCCTGCGAAAGAGCTCGAGACACTGGGTCTGCCGATTTATACCTTCGGTGGAAGCAACCCCTGCTCGTGACGCAGTGGCATTGACCCGATCCGGATTGGCGTTTGCCGGGCCTGGGTGAGTGTGAAGAAAGAAGAAGGGGCGGATCCGCGAGGGTCCGCCCCTTCTTTACGTCCCTGCAACTCGAAGCTCACCCCTTTTGTGCATCCGCCTCAGTTCTGTCTGCGAATGTTGCCGCACGTCATCACGTCGCTGAGCTGCGTGCCATTCCCGCGAAAGACGTTCACGTGATAGTTGCCCGATTCCGGGAGTACGAAGGGGATGTCGGTATCGACGGCTCCCCGCCCGTTGGGGCTCAGCACCATCATTGGAAACATGCCCGGTGCAATCACTGGCGGGTCACCGGAGCCGCAATCGCCCGGGTGGATCGCCCAACCGAGATTGTCCAACCCGGGTTCCATCGGGACTGATACGGACAGGCGAACATGCGTAAGGCTTGCGCGATTCGGCAAGACCGTCAGCTCTACGGTCCCGTAGGCTTTCTGACGCTCGCTTGCAGCGGCGACGCCCTTGAACGACTGCGTCGGATTGAGGTTCCCCGTCCAGCGATTTGCCCCGGCGGGCGCTACCGCTATCCGGTCGCTGCCGGGTTGTGGACCTGAGTTGGCGGCGGGTGTGGTGGCGCACGCGGACACTGCGGTGGACGCCAGGGCGACTGTCAGGAAATGACGAAGGTGCATATTCACCTGCTTGAGGTTGGAGAAAAGGATACTACTCGACAATCTCCGGTGTACCCTATACAACTACGCCTGTGCGCAACGCTTGTCAAACAACGCCTCACCCCGTGAGTCGGCCCCATGACTCATCCCGTGTGTCACCCCCACCGTTGAGAACCCCCTCGTTTTGAGCCGCCGCAAGAAAAGCGCACCACCACCTCCAACTACCAGCAAAAACCTCCCGAAGGGCCGCTACGCGCTTTTTCTGGCCATCACGCTGATGGTACCGGTCCTCGTCCTCGGCATCGTCGAGGGAGCGCTCAGGCTCGCCCACCCGCATGGCGGACTGCCGCTCTTCGTCGAGGCGCAGGTGGTCGAAGGCGACTATCTGGTTGCGAACCACGCCGTGGGAGCGCGATGGTTCGCCGGAGTCGACAATCCTCCGTCGCCTGCCCCGGAGATGTTCTCCCAGAAGAAGCCCGAACGGGCTTTTCGAGTCTTCGTGCTGGGAGAATCAACTACCGCCGGATTCCCGTATCCGCGAAACGTGACCTTCTCGCGCCTGCTCAGGGACGTGCTTCGAGACGTGCTCCCCGGCGACTCCGTTGAAGTCGTCAACCTCGGGATCGCGGCGATCAGCAGCTTCGCCATGCTCGACATGGCAAAGGAGGTGGCGGAACAACATCCCGACGCCGTCTTGATTTACGCCGGACACAACGAGTACTACGGCGCGCTCGGCGCTGCGTCCCGAGTCAGCGTTCCCGGCGGCGCCGTCGCCGTGCGGTTGTACCTCCGCTTGCTACGCTTGCGTTCCGTACTCGCGCTGCGAAACGTGATCGCCTCACTCCGGAAGCGCGGACATTCGACCGAGGACAATTTCGAGGCGACGAGCCTCATGGAGGTCCTCGCCCGTGACCGGCAGGTTCCGCTGAAGAGCCCGCGCTACGAGGAAGGAGCGCGGCAGTTCGAGACCAATCTCGAGTCCATCTCCCGCTTGTTCAGGCAGAAGGGCATTCCCGTCCTCATCGCGAGCCTTGCCAGCAATCTCCGTGATCAACCGCCTTTCGCGGCAGACGCGAACTCGGGACGGGGCACGGCGGACGCCGAGTATCAGGCCGCGCGCACCGCTCTCGCACGCGCTGACACCATCGCGGCAATGAGCCTCTTCACGCGCGCCCGGGACCTCGATGTCGTCCGCTTTCGCGCGCCCAGTGAATTCAATCAGATCATTCGACAGGTGAGCGCGCGTACGGGCGCTACCTACGTCCCGGTCGCTGAAGCCTTCGCCGCTGCCTCACCAGGAGGCATTCCCGGCTCGAATCTTTTCCTGGAGCACGTTCATCCGACCCGGTTCGGGCAGGTGCTGATCGGCAGGGTATTTTTCCAGTCGCTGCTCAAAACGGGGGTGCTCGGCGGCGCGGTCGACACGACACGTTTGCGCTCGTGGGACGAGTACTCCCGCGGGACCGATCTCACGCCCTTCGACGAGCGCATCGCATTTCACGTCACCCGTACATTGAGCTTGCGGTGGCCGTTCGTGCCGGTCGCGCGACAAGTCGATTACCGGGGTGAATACGTCCCCGTAAACCTTCTCGACAGCCTGGCATTCGCCGTGTCCCGGGGAGCGCGGTGGGAGATCGCAAAGTTTCAGCTCGGCGCCGACTATGAGCGCAGACAACAGTTCGACTCTGCCGCAGCTGAGTACGCGGGACTCGCGCGCGACGCTCCCCTGGTGGACGAGCCCTGGCTGCTGATGGCGCGCGCCCTGGGGCAGGCAGGCCGGACGGATGAAGCCGAGGCGGCCCTTCGCCGAGCTGTGGCGATTCGTCCCACCGCTCCGGCGTTGGCGATCCTTGGCACTCGCGCGGCACAGCGTCGTGAGATTCCTCGAGCCATCTCACTTTTTCGCCAATCGCTCGCGCTTCAGCCGGCTCAGCCCCTGGTCTTGTACCAGCTTGCTCTCGCATACGGGGTGTCACGTGATATACCCAACGCGCGCGATGCAGCACTGCGCCTCGCTCGCATCGCACCCGGCTACCCGGGCTTGGCGGAGCTGCTCAGTACTCTCGGATTCCGACAGTAAGTCCACCCGCGCACGCTCGCCGCGCGTTCCGTCAGGAATGCGGAGCCCCTGACCTGATCAGAAGATGGAATAGATGAACGGGGCCAGCGCGGTACCCTGGGCCAGGAACAGCAGGCCGCTGATGAGAACGAGCAGCACTACTATTGGCGCCAACCAGAGTTTCTTTCGCTCTCGCATGAACGCCCAAAGCTCCTTGATTACCGATAGCAATGTCTGGCCTCCACTAGAACTGCCGCTCCATGCGCGCCGCTGGCGGCAGCGGCGGGCGCTTGCGCCAATGTGAACCGGTCTCCGGCCGACGATTGGCCGTGAGCCGGCTCACGATCCCGAGCGGCGTCAGTATTACATAATAGACAATCGCCATCAGGATCGGAGTAGTGACGTAGCCGATGGCTTCACCGAGCTTCATCCACACACGCCTGACAGGTTCCAGTCGGCCGGGCACGAACAGCGCCGCCACGAGCGATATCACGGACAGAGAGAATGCGGCCACTGTAACACCGTGTGCGTTCTTCCGGCTCGCCACGAGAGCGACGAAGAGAAACCCGCCCGTGAGAGTCAGGGCGAAGACGCGGCCCTCACGGGAGCGTCGTCTGGCGGGCTCCAGCGGGGAACTGTCGTAATTTCGCGACGGAATCAATCGAGACCGACCGCTGCGGATCCGGCAGCCGCAAGAGATGTCTCCGACTGCATCTCTCGCCGGACCTCAAATGGCCCGATTACGAGCGCGTCGATCGACGTCCGCGCGAAGCACGCGAACGCGTCGGCCGGAGTGCAGACGATAGGCTCGCCACGAACGTTGAACGAAGTGTTGACAATCACGGGGCATCCTGTCAGGTGGGCGAAAGTCGAGATGAGGCGGTGGAAGACGGGGTTCTGCTCGCGCGCGACGGTTTGCACACGCGCCGAATAATCGAGGTGCGTGACTGCGGGAATCTCCGACCGCACCTCGGCCACGCGTTGCAGTCCTGTCAACCCAGCGCCCCCGCCAGCGCGTCTTCGTGACACCGCGACGGGAACAACGAAGGTCATGTATGGCGATTCCCCCTTGAGATCGAAGTATTCCGTGGCGCGCTCGCTGAGGATGCTTGGCGCGAAGGGGCGAAAGCCTTCGCGAAACTTGATCTTCTGATTGAGCCGCGATTGCATTCCCGGGTCGCGCGCGTCGGCCAGAATACTGCGCGCGCCCAAAGCCCGGGGACCGAACTCCATACGCCCCTGGAACCAGCCCACGATCTTTCCGTCGGCGAGCATCTCTGCTGCCCGATCCTCGGGACTCGAATCTTCAACTTCCTCATAGCGTGCGCCTGCGCGATCAAGAGCCGCCCGGATCTCATCGACTTCAAATCCGGGTCCCAGAAGGGTCGCCTGCATCGAGTCGGTGCCAGCCCGCTCACCCCTTGGCTGTCCGAAGTATTTGTGCGATGCGACGTAGGCGGCACCGAGCGCCCCGCCCGCGTCTCCGGCGGCGGGTTGTACCCAGACTTCGGCGAAGGGTCCTTCCCGCGCCAGCCGACCATTGGCGACGGCGTTCAATGCCACTCCTCCAGCCATGCACAATTTGTCGAGGCCTGTTCGCCGGTGAGCGTACCGCGCCATGCGCAGCACGACCTCCTCACACACCTGCTGGACTGAGCACGCCAGGTCCATCTCGCGCTGCGAGAGCGGCCCCTCAGGCCGTCGTGGCGGACCATCGAACAAACGGTCGAAATTGCGATTGGTCATTCGCAGCCCGCCACGGTAATCGAAGTACCGCTGGTTGACCTCGAATGACCCGTCTTCGCTCAACTTCAGGAGGTTGGAATAGATCCGATCGACGTATCGCGGAGTTCCGAATGGAGCCAGCCCCATCAATTTGTATTCGCCACCGTTCACCTTGAACCCGGCATGATACGTAAATGCGGAATAGAGCAACCCGAGCGAATCCGGGAAGCGCATCTCTTCGAGCAGCTCCAGTTCGGCACCACGCCCGACGCCAATGGTGGCGGTCGCCCATTCGCCCACGCCGTCAACGGTCAATATCGCGGCCTCGTTGAAGGGAGAGGGATAGTACGCGCTCGCGGCGTGGGCCTCATGGTGCTCGGTGTACAGCAGCTTTCCCGCGTATCCCCCGAGGCCGGTGCGAATTTCGCGCTCGGCGTAGAGGCGCTCCTTCATCCAAAGCGGGCCGGCGCGGCGGAAAGAGCTCAGTCCACGCGGGGCGATTTCGAGATAAGTCTCGATGAGCCGCTCGAACTTCAGCAACGGCTTTTCATAGAAGACAACTGCGTCGAGCCCCGATGCCGGGATGCCCGCCTCGGCAAGGCAGTACCGGGCCGCCTCACGCGGAAATCGTGCCTCTCCCTTCACACGCGTAAAACGCTCTTCCTGCGCCGCCGCGACGATCTTTTCACCAGAGAGCAGGCACGCCGCGCTGTCGTGATACAAGGCGGATATGCCGAGTACGTAGCCGCTAGGCATTGGTGAGCCCTATGATGCGGCCACCGTGAATAAATTCACGGACACTTGCCTCACCATGTTCCATCCCGTAATAAAACGCATAGAATTACCAAGGATGCCGGCAACGTACCCGAGATACAGGAGGTCATTCATGCTCATCGTTCGTCCGCGAATTGGCACTCTCGCCGCACTGACTATGGTTCTCGCGATTTTGGGCTGTGGCACGTTGACCGCAAACTACCCACTCGGAAAGCTATCTGTTCAGGTACTCGACGCGAACAATGCTCCGGTTCGCGGAGCCGCCGCAGACCTCTTCAAGATCACGCAGGGTGTAAAAGTGTACTGGAGGGCAAGCTCGACGAGCAGCGACGGAATTGCCGTCTTCGGGGCAAAAGACGGCGGGGTGGTCGAAGGTGACTATATAGTCCACGTCAGCTTTATCGACTTGCACGATCTCGCTCCCGGCGAGACCAACGATCGTGCTGTGACGATCAAAGCGGGTGACGACACTGTCGTTACCTTCCGGGTAGTGGCGAGGCTCCCGGTTGTGCTTTGACATAGCTGTCAGGGGCTGACTCTTGGAAACAAAGCCTCGGGTTTCCTGACCCGCCAGCCGGACGGATCGAGCTTTTCGAGCATTTCAAAACGCATGTCGTGCACCAGGCCTGGTGCGCCCAGCGCTGCCCAGAGATCGGCAGCTTTCGTCGGCATGAAGGGGGCGATTGCCACGGTCTGCCTCGCCAGTGACCTGATCAGAGTCGAAAGCGTCGCGTCGAGCTCGGCCGCCCGGGCCGGATCCTTTGCCATTTCCCACGGCGCCTGATTGCCGACGAACTCGTTGCCGTGAGCGACGCATTTCCAGACTGCGGCGAGCGCATCCTGGAGGCGGTAGCCAGCCGTGCCGGACATCACCTTGTGATAAGCGTCGAGCGCCGCGGCATCGCCGGCGTCGAGCGCCCCATTGGATGAGGATGGCACCACTCCACCGCGATATTTCTCAACCATCGATATGGTGCGGCTGGCGAAGTTGCCCCAGGAATTCGCGAGGTCGGCGTTGTATCGCTCCTCGAAGCGCTCCCACGAGAAATTTCCGTCGGCGTCGAAAGGAACCTCTCTCAGCAGAAAATATCTGAACGCGTCGGCGCCGAAGCGGTTGATCGCTTCATCTATATCGAGGCGGACGCCGGCCGATTTGCTGAACCGGTCGCCGGCGAACAGCACGAACCCATGCGCCCATACGTGCCGCGGCAGCTCGAGCCCCGCCGACATCAGCATCGCCGGCCAGATGACGGCGTGGAAGCGCGTGATGTCCTTGCCGATAATGTGAACGTCAGCCGGCCATCTGCGGCTGTACTCCGCCGCCGGATATCCCGTTGCCGTCAGATAATTCGGAAGAGCGTCGAACCAGACGTAGGTGGTCTGCGTTTCGCCATCACTCGACTTTCGCGGGAAGGGAACTCCCCACGAGAACCGGGACCGGCTGGCAGAGATGTCGTCGAGTCCCTGGTCGAGCAGCGCAAGCATCTCGTTACGCCGGCTTTTCGGTCCCAGGAAATCGGTCGTGCCTATCAGCTCGCGCAGCCGGTCGGAGTATGCGGACAGCTGGAAAAACCAGTTCTTCTCCGCCACCCATTGCAGTGTCCGCGTCGGGTGCAGAATGCACTTCCCCTGGATGATCTCGTTGTCCTGCTTGAACGACTCGCACCCGACGCAGTACCAGCCTTCGTATTCTTTTTCGTAGAAATCGTCGGGCGACCGCGTGAAGATCGCCTCGATCAGTGCGCGTACGCCCGCGCGGTGCTCATCCGCCGTGGTGCGGATGAACTGGTCGTACGAAATGGACAGCTTTCGCCACATATCCTGAAAGCGTGCGGCGATCTCGTCGACTAGTACCTGCGGCTCGACACCGCGGGCGGCGGCCTCGGTGGCGACTTTCTGCCCGTGCTCGTCCATGCCGATGAGAAAATGGACGTCGTCGCCGCACATCCGGCGATAGCGAGCTATTGCGTCGGCGCCGATTTTTTCGAATGCATGACCGAGGTGGGGGTCGCCATTGGCGTAATCAATGGCCGTGGTGATGTAGAACTTTCCCTGCATCAGCGCTCGCTGGAGTCGCTGCCCCGTCCTCGCCTTCCACCACGACGCCCGCGGCGTCGGCGGTTTGCTGCCTCCTCCCTGTCCGCATCCGCCTCGCCCGCCGGTGCAGCGTTGTCACTGCCTTCGTCCGCATTGAACGGCTCACTCGCGACTGACAGTCGATCCGCTGCCAACTCCTCATGCTCCACCGTGTACATCAGCTCCGGCGACACATCATCAGTCGCGTCCGCAGGCTCACCAATGTCAATGTCGCCGCCGGTCGCGAGCACCCCGGCATCGAGCTCGCCGGCACCAGCCTCGCCTCTCACCGTCGCCAGCTCGCGATTGAAGTCCGCCAGACCGACGATACGCATTTCACCTTCGGCAGCACGCAACGTCACCCGCTCATGAAATATGTCGATGGAGATCACTTTCTCTTCGCCGAGAGCGGTGGTCACGAGCCGCCCTTCCTTTGGAAACCGCTTTCTGCTCTGCACGTAGAACTCATGCTCGTATCGAAGGCAGCACATGAGCCGCCCGCACGCGCCGGATATCTGCGCCGGATTCAGCGACAACCGCTGGTCCTTCGCGACGCCGAGGTTTACCGGACGAAGCTCGGGAAGCCACGAGGCTGAGCAGTACTGGCGGCCGCAACGGCCGACGCCGTCCAGACGGCGGGCCTCGTCGCGAACGCCGATCTGCTTCAGCTCGATTCTCGTCCGGAACAGAGACGCCAGATCGCGAACGAGATTCCGGAAGTCGACGCGCTTTTCGGCCGTGAAATAGAAAGTCAGTTTCTTTCGGTCCCACTGCCATTCCGCATCAGACAACTTCATCGCCAGTCCGTTGGCGCGTACGCGCTCTGTCGCTTTCTTTCGGACTTCGTCGTTCTGCCGGCTGAGCTCGGCGGCGCCGGCAATGTCGCGCTGGTTCGCCAGGCGGAGGGCTTTCCGCTCCGGCGCGGCCGTACCGCACCCGTGGGCGCATCCGCCGCTGCGTTTCTGCGCGAGATCGCCGAGCGAATGGACGTGGCCGAGGTCTTCGCCGCGATCGGCATCGACGATGATCGCCGCCTTGAGTGGCGGCGGGTCAGGGTAATCCCAGAGGAAGAATTCCTTTCGATTACCCTTGAATGCGACTTCCACAAGATGAGCCAATGGCTTACCCGCCACCGGGCAGCGGATCCCGCGTCATTCCGTCCACTGCCCCAGTCTCAAATATTTCTGGCGGCGTCTGCGCACCAACTTCTCTGGACGGTACTTCCGGAGCTCCTCGAGGTGTCGGTTGAGCGCGTCCTGGAGTGATTTTGCGGCTGCCTCGTGATCGGAGTGGGCGCCGCCCGGCGGCTCCGGTACGATCTCGTCTATCACACGGAGCTCGAACAGGTCCGGCGCGGTGATGCGTAGCGCGCTCGCCGCCTTCTCCCGCATCTCCGAGCTCTTGCCGTCCTTCCATAGAATGGCCGCGCAGCCCTCGACGGTGATCACCGAATAGACGGCGTTCTCCATCATCAGCACTCTGTCGGCAACGCCGAGCGCGAGCGCGCCGCCCGAGCCGCCCTCACCGATGACGGTGGCGATGATCGGTACCGTGAGCTGAGTCATCTCCAGCAGATTCCGCGCAATGGCCTCCGATTGTCCGCGCTCCTCGGCACCGATTCCCGCCCACGCTCCCATCGTATCGATGAAAGTGAGCACCGGAACGTGGAATTTCTCCGCCAGCTTCATCAGCCGCAGGGCCTTGCGGTAACCCTCGGGGTGGGGCATGCCGAAGTTTCGCTTGAGGATCTCCTTGGTGTCTCGGCCGCGCTGCTGGCCCATCACCATTACCGTCTCGCCATCGAGCCGGGCCCATCCGCCGACAATGGCCGGGTCGTCGCGAAATGCGCGATCGCCGTGAAGCTCGATGAAGTCGGTGAAAATGAGCTGGATCAGCTCGGAGGTGAACGGCCGCTTGACGTTGCGGGCCACCTGCACCCGCTGCCACGGCGTGAGACTGTGATAGATCTGCTGGCGCAGCTCGGTAAGCTTCTGCTCGAGGGGCGCGATTTCCTCCGCGACGCTCATCTGCTGGTCGCCGGCGAGACGCTTGAGCTCCTCGATCTGGCGCTCGAGCTCTACAATCGGCTTCTCAAAATCGAGGGACTGGCCGGAGGTCGCCACTACTTGCTCCCGCGTTGCAGATGCACGGAGTCCGCCCCGAGAAGCGAGCGGAGATCGTCGAGTGCCGTATTGTTGACGGCGAGAGTCAAAGTGCGGGAGCGCAGCCTCGCTCGCAACCCGTTGCCATCTGTGTAGCCCAGTTCCAGCGGCACAGTGCCCGGGAAGGTTTCTGCAATGGTGCGAACCTCGCGCATGAGGGCCGGATCGAGCGCCGGGTTTCGCGTGAGCTCGATGGCAATCATCACCTGGCCGTTCGCGCGGAGCTCTGCCAGGCGCGTGACCGACTCGACGACAAAGGAAGGATTGTCCGCCTCCTGGTCACGCCGCGGATAGCCGCCCCTCACAAGAACCGGGATGTCGGTTTTCACATGGTCCGACAGCACTGACCATTTCTCCGGGAAAACCATGACTTCCGCGGAGCCCGAGAAATCCTCGATGGTGAGGCGGGCGAACTCCGACCCTGACCGCTTGCTCGTCTGCCGCTTGACGGCGGTGATGACTACAGCCAGCGCCATCGGCTCAGCGTTCCACGGACCAAGCTCGGAAACCTTGTGCGTCGAGAAAAGCTCGCATTCTGTGCGGTAGGGCTCGAGCGGGTGGCCCGACGTGTAGAAACCAATTGCCTCCTTTTCCTTCGACAGCCGCTCCGACTCGGTCCACGGCGCGATGTTTGGAAGAGTGAGCTGCGCATGAGGCCGTGTGTCTCCAGCCGCAGGGCCACCGAACATCGAAACCTGCCCCGAGGCTGTCTCCTCCTGCTGGAGCGACGCTTCCCGCAACGCCTGGTCGAGTATCGCCGCGAGCTGCGCCCGATGTCCGCCGATGCCATCCAGCGCTCCCGCCTGGATGAGCGCCTCGAACACGCGCTTGTTGCAGACGCGGAGATCGACGCGGTCGGCGAGATCGAACAGCGAGGTGAATGGGCCGCGCGCGCGCGCAGCGATGATCGAGTCGATTGCCGACCGGCCGACATTGCGAATGGCGCCCAGCCCGAAGCGAATGCGCTTCTCGCCGGTGACAGTGAACTTGTAACCCGACTCGTTGACGTCGGGCGGCAGCAGCTCGAGCCCGATGTCGGCGGCTTCGCTGATGTACTTCACGACTCTGTCGGTATCGCCGATCTGTGACGAGAGCAGGGCCGCCATGAAGTCGGCGGGGAAGTGCGTTTTCAGATAAGCGGTGTGGTAGCCGATGATCGAGTACACCACCGAGTGCGCCTTTGGAAATCCGTAGCGGCCGAAGGTCTCGAGCTGACCCGCGATCTCCTCGATGATGCTGCGATCGTAGCCGCGCTCGACGGCCTTCTCCACGAACTTCCCGAGCTCCTTCCGGATGAGCACGGGATCCTTCTTGCCCACTGCCTTTCGCAGGACGTCGGCTTCGGCGAGCGAAATGCCAGCGAGCTTCTGCGCCACGCGCATCACCTGCTCCTGATAGGTGATTACGCCGTACGTGGTATCGAGAACTTCGCGCAGCTCGGGGAGGAGGTAGGTAACTGGCTCCTCCCCCTTTTTGCGCCGGCAGTAGACCTTGTGCATTCCGGCATCGAGCGGGCCGGGCCGGATGAGCGCGTTGGTTGCCACAAGATCGTCGAACCGGTCGCACTTCATGCTGCGGATCATGTCCGTCGCGAGCGCCGACTCGAACTGGAACACGCCGGCCGTCTTGCCTGCGCGGAGCATTCGGTAGACTTGACTGTCGTCGAGAGGAAGCGTGTCGAGGTCCGGTGCGGAGCCGGTGCGCCGGCGAATGGATTCCAGGGCGTCGTTGAGAACGGTCAGCGTCGTCAGCCCGAGGAAATCCATCTTGAGCATTCCGACTTTTTCCAGCGCGTCCATGTCGTACTGTGTCACGACGATGTTCTCGTCGCCATTTGCTCCGGAACCGCGCGACCCCTGGGTGCAGACCGGGACGTAATCAGTCAGCGGTCCCGGGGCGATGACCACTCCTGCCGCGTGCACGCCGGCGTTTCGCGACAGACCCTCGAGCGCAATCGCAAAGTCGAGCAGCTCGTGATAGCGCTCCTCGTCCT
>Ga0097691_1001828_pt1 | contig 15028 bp, 17 predicted proteins | sample NGESurdeep072012_8_FD_72858 | JGI IMG/M metagenome (GOLD analysis project Ga0097691, IMG submission 72858) | Arctic peat soil microbial communities from Barrow, Alaska - NGEE Surface sample 210-1 deep-072012 | ecosystem: Environmental > Terrestrial > Soil > Wetlands > Peat ...
CGCCGCCCCCGGCGCCGAGACGCGCGGGAGGCAGATCGAGAATCTCCTTATACAGCGGTACGGAGCATCCAACGTAAAGGTGATCCGTACCGAAGCTGTCGGCCCGAAGGTTGGCAGCGAGCTGACCCGCGACGCGATTATAGCGCTGCTGCTGTCATTTCTCGTGACCACGGTCTATCTGGCGATCCGGTTCGAGTGGCGCTTCGGCGTGGCCGCTCTGATTGCGACCGGTCACGATGTCTTCACCACGGTTGCATTCATCTCGCTGATGCACCTCGAGGTATCGCTTACGGTGGTCGCGGCGATCCTGACAGTCCTCGGGTACTCCCTCAACGACACGATCATCATCTTCGACCGGGTGCGCGAGAACATAAGAAAGGGAAGAAAGGAATCGCTGTACGACACCCTCAACCGGTCGATCAACGAAACGCTGCCTCGTTCCATCCTCACCCACGCCACGGTATTTGGTGCCACGATGGCGCTGCTTTTCTTCGCCGGCGAGGTGATCCGCCCGTTCGCCTGGGTGATGGCGTTCGGAATCTTCACTGGTACGTTCAGCTCGATCTACGTCGCGAGCCCGGTGCTCCTCTGGATCGAGCGCAAGTGGCCGCGCAGGACAACGGCATTCCAGACTTCATCGACAGCCACGCGCACCTCGCCGACCCGGCGTTCGCCGGCGACAGCGACGAGGTAATCGAAAGGGCCCGCCTCACCGGGGCCCTTGCGATAGTCTGCATCGGATCGGGCAGCGGAGAAGGAGATGTTCTCGCCGCCGCCCGCGCCGCCGCTGCGCTTTCGGCGCGCCATCCCGGGTTCATTCCACACTCGGCCGGCATCCACCCTCATGACGCTGCGGGCTTCGATGCCGCCCGTGATATTTCCGTACTGCGAGAGCTGCTCGCCGCCGGCGCAGTCGCCGTTGGAGAGTGCGGGCTCGATTATCACTACGACAACTCTCCACGGCTCGAGCAGCGCCGCGCTTTCGCCGAACAGCTCGCGCTTGCCAGGGAGCTCGGGTGCCCCGTCATAGTCCACACCCGGGACGCCGAGGACGACACCCGGGCCATGGTGAGCGAAGCAGGAGCCGCTGGAGTGACCGGCGTGCTGCATTGCTTCACCGGCTCCCACTCGCTCGCCGAAGCGGGAATTGCCGCGGGCTGGTACATCTCCTTCAGCGGCATCGTGACCTTCCGCAAGTGGGCGGATGACGCTCTGCTTCAGCTCGTTCCCGCAGACCGCCTTCTCGTGGAATCGGACTCTCCGTATCTCGCGCCGGTGCCGCATCGCGGAAAAAGAAACGAGCCGGCGTGGGTGAGCTTCACTCTCGCGCGGGTCGCCGCCGCTCGCGGCGTGACGGCAGAGCAGCTCGGTGGTGAGGTCTGCGCAAATGCCCGGAGATTGTTCAAGCTGGCGGGCGCGGCCGAGTCTTGAGTAACATTGCCGAAGACATCTCACCAACAATCCAGGGCAGAGAGGATCGAGAGTGAAGCACGTAAAGACTGAGCACGCACCGTCGGCAATCGGGCCGTACTCGCAGGGCATCATCGCCAACGGCTTTCTCTACAGCGCCGGGCAGATCGCTCTCGATCCGGCATCGGGTCAGATGGTGGAATCGGAGATCGTCGCGCAGACTGAGCGCGTGATGCAGAATCTCGAGAACATACTCGAGGCTGCGGGGGCGGGTTGGAAGGACGTCGTCAAGACCACGGTCTACCTCCACGACCTGGCCGATTTTCCGGTTGTGAACGAGATCTACGGGCGGCGCATCGGAGATGCGCGACCGGCACGATCGACGATACAGGTCGCCGGCCTCCCGCGAGGCGCCCTGATCGAGATCGATTTCATCGCCCTGATGCCGTCAGCCGGCTGAGGCAGCCCGAGATGCCCGGCACATCCAACACTCGCGAAGAGCTTTTCCGGCTCACTGCATTCGCGCGGTGCGCTGGTTGAGCGTCCAAAATGGGTCCGGGTGACCTGTCGGCGGTGCTTGCGCCACTTGCTTCCATGACCGACCCGCGGCTGCTCGTGGGCCGTGAGACGTTCGACGACGCCGGCGTGTACCTTATCGCGCCCGACCTCGCGCTCGTGCAGACGGTGGATTTCTTTGCGCCGATCGTCGACGATCCATACGACTTCGGACAAATTGCGGCGGCGAACGCGCTCTCCGACGTGTATGCGATGGGCGGCCAGCCGGTTACCGCGCTCAACATCGTCGCCTTTCCGACGCCGGATCTTCCGTTGTCGGTACTCACGGAAATTCTGCGTGGCGGTCAGGACAAGGTCCACGAAGCGGGCGCCCTGGTAGTCGGCGGGCACACCGTGATCGACGTTGAGCTCAAGTACGGGCTCGCCGTTACCGGCCGGGCACACCCGGATTTTCTTCTCACAAACGCCGGCGCCCGTCCGGGCGACCGCCTGGTTCTCACCAAGCCAGTGGGCAACGGGATACTCGCGACTGCGCTGAAACGCGGATTGCTTTCAGCGGCAGAAGGCGTTGAAATGATCGGCATCATGAAACGCCTCAATGGCAATGCGAGCCGGGTGGCGCTCGCTTGCGGGGCGCGATGTGCTACCGACATCACCGGGTTTGGATTGCTGGGGCACGCGTCGCATGTCGCGCGCGCCAGCAACGTCACTCTCGTTATCCACGCCGCGTCGGTCCCCATCCTGCCCAAGGCACGCGAGGCGCTTTCCAAAGGCGCAACCACCGACGGCCTCCGGCGGAACGTTGAATATCTGGCCGATCTTGTTTCGTGGCTCGGCATTTCCGATGACGATCGCGCCCTCCTGTGCGATCCCCAGACTTCCGGCGGGCTGCTCGTCGCTGTGCCGTCGGACCGCGCTGCCAACTATCTTTCGCGGGTAGAAGGAGCGGTAGAAATCGGCGAAGTGCTCGAGCGAGGGACTATTGCTATCGTGGTTGACTGAAAGAAACGGGGGTGGATGGGGCCTGGTGGCTTCCCCAGTCTTCAAAACTGGTGTGACCCGACCGAGTCGGGCCGGGTGGGTTCGATTCCCACACTCTCCCGCCACGATCTTCCCGCTGCCGATAGTGGTTGCCCTCGCGATCACCGCCTCGGCCACGTTAGCGCGCGCCCAGGGGGTGGACAGCACGCTCGCCGGCGTCGGTCCGGCGACCCTGTGCACCGCGCCCGGTCATGATTCGACGCTTGCCCCGAGCGTCCCGAGAGTTGTCATCGCGGGTCAGGTGTCGCGCGTCCTGCCGGTGTGCCGGGTACCGCTCTCACCCACCGCCGCGCTCATCAGATCGTTGCTCGTGCCCGGGTTGGGTGAGCTTCAGCTCGATCGCCGGAAGTCCGCCGCGATCTTCGCCGGAGCTGAAGTCGGCACGATCCTCATGTCGCTCAAATCGAGAAGTGATCTCAATGCGGCCAAGGCCGCGCGTCGCGATACGGTCGGCGTGCCGCTGACCGACGCCAACGGGGCACCAGTCATCGATCCAAAGACAGGCCTGCAGGCAGTGACCTACAAGCCGCGAAACCAGAACCTCGCCGATCGAGTTCGCGCGCGACGCACGCACCTCGAGGACTGGATCGCCGGAACTCTGTTCAACCATCTCTTCTCCGGCGCTGACGCGTGGGTCGCGGCGAATCTCGCCGACTTCAACGCCAACGTTAACGTGACCGCGCTGGGCCGCGGCGTTCAGGTCGCAGCCCGAATAGCATGGTAGACGCCGGTCACGGCAGACCTCGCGGATCCGACGATCCGTCTGCGCCAATAGGTGTTTTCGACTCCGGCATCGGCGGGCTCACGGTGGTCCGTGAGCTGATGCGCCAGCTTCCGAACGAAAGCATCATTTATTTTGGCGACACTGCGCGGCTGCCATACGGTCCAAAAAGTCCGGAGACCGTCATTCGCTATAGTCGCGAGATCACGTCCTTCCTCATTGGTGAGGGCGTCAAGATCGTCGTCGTTGCCTGCAACACTGCCACCGCGCACGCGCTGCCGACGTTGCGGGCGGAATACGACCTTCCGATAATCGGCGTGATCGAGCCCGGATCGCGCGCTGCCGCAAAGGCAACGCGGTCGGGAAGCGTCGGAGTCATTGGAACGCAGGGCACGATCAATTCGCACGCCTACGAGCGAGCGATCGCTGCCGAGCTTCCGTCGGCTCGCATCACCGCCCGCGCGTGCCCGCTATTCGTGCCTCTCGTCGAAGAAGGATGGCTCGAGACCGAAGCGACGAATCTCATCGCCAGAGAGTATCTCGGCGGACTCGCTGACGCGGCTGTCGATACTCTTGTGCTCGGTTGTACACACTATCCGCTTCTAAAGCGCGCCATTGGTGAAGTGGTCGGCCGCCAGGTGCGGCTGATAGACAGCGCCGAAGAGACAGCGGCCGAGACTGTCGCGACTCTGCGCGAATTGGGTCTCACCAACGAGAGCAGTGGCGGTGCCCGCTATCGCTTCATCTCGTCGGACGTACCGGACCAGTTTCTACGCGTCGGTCAGCGCTTTCTCGGGGCGCCGATCCACAACGTCGAGACGGTCACCCTCGGCTGAGCCCTCGCGCCATTTCACCAGCTCTATCTGCTCGGGCGTGATCACCAGATACGTCGGGGCATCGAGCCACGATCCGGCGTTGGCGAACACGCCCCGGCCGGGAACGCGCTCGAGAGCAGGGACATGCGAATGCCCGTACACAAGCAGCTCGAGCGACGCGTCCCGCTCCAGCTCGGCGAGAGCAATCGCCCGGAGACCACGTCCTTCGTCGCGCGCCCGGTAATCCCGGCTCGCACCGGAGCTGCCGTTTGCCAGGCGACTTGCCCAGTCGGGATGAATCGCGCGAAAGGCCCGAATGGCGAGCGGGTTGCGCATAATCGGCCGGATCATTCGGTAACCTCGATCCTCCTTGTCACGCAAGCCGTCGCCGTGTTCGACCCGTGATCGCCATCCGGCGATGTCACCCGACCACGGTCCAGCGTGGTAGGTGACGCCGACGTCGTCACGCAGAATGTCCCCTCCCCAGCAGTCATGATTGCCGGCGAGCCAGAGAACCTCGAGCCCGCTGTCCGTCAGCTCGGAAAGCGCCGCGAGGACGCGGAAGGTCGGCCGGGGAATGACCGACTTCCACTCGAACCAGAAATCGAAAAGGTCGCCATTGATCACCAGCGAGCCGGCTCGCGCGCGAAGCTCGCGCAGAAATCTGACGAACGAGCGTTCAACGTCACGGGACGCGACGCCGATGTGCGCATCGGAAACGAGAAAGCAGGGAGAAGCCGGCACAAGGCAATTGTAGCGGAGACGCACACCGTTCACAAACACGCACCGCCTCAGTGTATCCGCGCGGCGGCCTCTTCCAGTATCTTATGAGCATGAGTGGCATGGTCGCGGGTCCACGCGAAAGTTCAATCGAGTTTCGTGTCCGGTACGCCGAGACCGACCAGATGGGGGTGGTGTATCACGCGAACTATCTCGTCTGGTGTGAGATCGGCAGAACGGAGCTCATTCGGCAGCTCGGAACATCCTACGCCGAGCTCGAGCGCAGCGGCGTCGCGCTCGCCGTGATCGATGCCTCCGTGCGTTATCACGCGGCGGCTCGATATGACAATCTGATTCGCGTTCGCACCGTGATCACAGAGGTGCGCTCGCGGACGGTTAGTTTCGATTATCGAATCGAGGACGCACTGACCGGCGAGCGCCTCGCGTCGGCAAGCACCACGCTGGCGTCGCTGAATGGAGAGGGGAAGCTTGTTGCGCTGCCGGAGGAAATCCGAAGAGTCATGGAAAATGCGAGCACGTAACCTCGCTGTGGCCGCGGCGATGTTATGTCTTTTCGGGTCCATCTCGGCGGCCGGCGGGCAAACCACCGCAGCAGCGCGCCGCGACGTGAACCTGTATGCGCGGCTGCTGGCCATGACCGATTCGAGAACCTTCGATCGGGCGCTCGTAGACAGCGCGCTTGGCAGCACGTGGGCACCTGTCCGTGCCGCGGCCACTCTCGCCGTGGGACAGGTCGGACCGACGCACGGAATTGCCGGCGCGCCCCTGCTTCGCGGGCTGCTCGCGGACCGCGATCCGACGGTTGCATCGAATGCCGCATACTCGCTGGGACTCCTGCGCGACTCGGCGTCTGTCATCGCGCTCGCTGCGGCACTCGCCGGTGCGCCGCGCGTGGCTCGCGAGGCAGCGTGGTCGCTCGGTGAGGTTGGAGCGCCTGCCCGCGGCGCAATAACCGCCGCGCTCGCGTCGCCCGGGCCAGACGAAGCGCGCACGATTCAGCTCCTTCTCGCTGCGGCCAAGCTTCGCCCCGTGCCGGTGGCCGACATCCGGCGTTATCTCGCGCGAGGCAGCAAGCCTTCGGTTGTCTGGGCTGCCGCTTACGCAATTGCCCGGACACGCTCCCCAGCAGGAGTGCGCGACCTCGTCTCTCTCGCAAATGAGCCGGGCCTTGTGCAGGCATCTGCCGCCGAGAAACGATCGCTGCCGGCGATGTTGGTATCCGGAAAACCGCCGACGGCGGAGGCTTATGTCTCTGATGTGACTGGCCGTCAGCGCGCACGGGCCGAGGTTGCCCGCGGACTTGCAAAGACCGCCGCAGGCGACTCACTCGCCGATGCGTCGTTTGCCGTTCTCACGCGTCTCGCACTCGATCCTCAGCCGCATGTGCGTATCAATGCCGTGCGGTCGCTCGCCACTTACGGTGTGCGGGCGCGGGCAGCCGTCGTTGCGGCAACTCGCGACGCCGACGCCAACACGCGCATTGCCGCCGCTCAGTCTCTTGGCACGGTGCTCGATTCGGTGACCACCGCCTGGCTGCCGCTGTGGCGCGCGGATACCAGTCTTGCGTTCAGATCTGGCGTGCTCGCGTCAGCCGTTCACGCAGGGGCGAGTCTGCCTCAGTTCGTCAGCTGGCAGGGACATCCCGACTGGCATTATCGCGCAGCGGTGCTCAACGCCGCTGGCGGCTCGCCCAGTACGAGACTGCCCGCGCAGCTCGGCGCCGAAATGATCTCCGACGTCGATCCACGCGTGCGCGCAGCTGCGTACTCGGTGATTGCAGGCAACGACTCGCTCATCACGCCGGCAGCGCACGACGCGCTTGTGCGCGGGCTGTCGGATACTGACTTCATGGTTCGCGCGACATTGCTTGGATCGCTGGCGCGCCGCGCGAGCGCGGCGGATGCAGGCGTGGTTGCGGACGTGTACGACAGAAGTGCCGGGGATTCGTCCAACGACGCTCGCATTGCGGCCATTCAATACCTCGCCGCGGCCTGGAAGCGTGACAGCGCGGCATTTGGCGCGCCGCTGCGGGAAAGGCTTGAACGCATCAAGCCGTCGCCGGACCCATTGGTGCGGGCCGAAGCAGTGCACAGCTCGGTGTTTCGGGGGTGGGAGTCGACCTCCGGCACTCCGAGGGCTGTCGAGTGGTATCAATCAATCGTGCGCACTTACGTTCTTCCGGCTCTTGCCGGCAACAGGCAGAAGGCAACGATCCACACGGCGAGAGGAGATCTGGTTCTCGAGTTGTTCGGGGCGGATGCGCCAATCACGGTCAATAATTTCATGACGCTCGCCCGGTCGGGATACTATCGTGGAACGAGGTTTCATCGGGTCGTTCCGAACTTCGTGGCGCAGGACGGTGATCCACGCGACGACGGCAACGGCGGTCCAGGTTACGCAATCCGCGACGAGATGAATCCGCGCCCCTACGACAGAGGCGCACTCGGCATGGCCCTGTCGGGGCCCGACACCGGAGGCAGTCAGTACTTCATCACACATTCGCCGCAGCCGCACCTCGATGGCCACTACACGGTGTTCGGCCGTCTGGTACGGGGATTTGCCGTCCTCGACGCGATCGTCCAGGGTGATTCAATTCTCGCCGTGCGCGCGCCTTGAGCAGGAGAAGCTTGGTTGCGATTGCCGGTGCGTTGCTGCTGGCCGAAGCGTGCGCGCCGCGGGTGACGCCGCTTCAGGGTGCACCGGCACCTGACCGCACGCTGCCTGCCATTCCGCTCGCCGGCGTTCACCGCCGCGTCGTGTTCAAATGGGACTATGAGGAGAACAGTCTGATGGTCCACGGTGAAGGTGCTATCCGCGCCGCCGCGCCAGACAGCGCGAGAGTCGATCTGTTCCTCGCTGGCGGAGTCTCTGCGGGGCACGCGGTATTGATCGGAGACAGCCTTCGCGGGCCCAACAAGGATCAGGTGCAGAAAGTTCTGCCGCCGCCTTCGATGATGTGGGCAACTCTCGGGCGCTTGGCGATTCCGGCGTTACCTGATACCGTACTCACTGTGGACGGAGAGACGATGTACGCCGACATTGGCCGGCCGGCCGCGTGGCGTGTTACCGTGAAGTCCGGGCGGCTGATGCAGCTCGCCCATCTGAGCGGGGGCCGAATATCCGAGGTGGTGACGCGTGACGATGGTGGACGTCTACTGTATGAAGTCCCCGGAAGGCGAAAGCTCTGGCTCGGGATCATTCGTGATGAGGAGGTTCCGGCTTTCGATGCGGCGATCTGGATTCGTTAGCGTCCTTCTGGCGCTCACCGGATGCGTGTATGGCTTCACCGGCGGTGGGCTGCCCTCGCACGTCCATACGATAGCCATCATTCCGTTCGCCAACCTCACCACGAACGCGGAGATCCAGCGTGAGCTCGCAGACTCCCTGCGCAGCCAGCTGCACGACCGGCTTGGCTTGCGCGACGCCGCCGAAGCGAAGGCCGACGCTATAGTCCGCGGCACGATTCAGCGCTACGAAACCGACATACCGGTGGCCTATAGCGCCACAAACAAGCAGACGCCAAGCGCGCGCCGGCAGCTACAGGTAACAGTCGACATCGAGGTGGTTGACCAGGTGAACGGCAAGACACTCTGGCAGCGCAAGGGGCTGACTGCGGAAGGCGAGTACGAAGAGAGAGGAGAAGCCGTTGGCCGCAGGCAGGCACTTGCCCGGATCATCAGCGACGTCATTCAGGGTGCGCAGTCCCAATGGTAATTGACGCACGCCGCGGGCAAAGGCGAGGCGCCAGCCGGCTCGGTTGTGTAATACAGCTGGCAATCGTTGTCGCCATCATCTACTTCGGCGCCTACGCGGGGCAGGACCTGCTTGATTATTATCGATTCCAGGACGCGATGAAGCAGGAGGCGAGGTTCGCTTCCAAGCGTAGCGATACACAGATCAAGGATCGGCTGCGAATGTTCGCTGACTCCGTTGGTCTGCCGGTGGCGGCTCAGGACATCAACATCGTCCGTGACGAGCTGAGCATCCACATCTGGAGCGAATACGATCAGCCGCTCCGCCTGCCGTTTGACTGGAAGAAATCGATTCACCTCGTGCCATCGGTTTCCACCGGTCTCTGATTCAGCCGTCTTGAGAACGCCATCGGCCAAGATTGCCGCGTCGTGGGCGGACGCGCGGGCGCGGCGGCAGGCCATCAGCGGACGAGTCGTTTTCACCAACGGTGTGTTCGACATTCTTCATCCCGGTCACGTCGACGTTCTCACAGCCGCTCGCTCCCACGGCGACGCGCTCATCGTTGGCTTGAACGGCGATTCATCGGTGCGACGTCTCAAGGGTCCGGGCAGGCCGATTCGCAGCGAAGCCGAGCGCGCGTATGTCCTCGCTGCGCTCCAAGCGGTGGACATCGTCGTGATATTCGAGCAGGACACGCCGCTCGAGCTGGTGCGCGAGCTTCGGCCCGATGTCATCGTCAAGGGCGGCGACTACACGCTGGACTCGATTGTCGGCGCACGCGAAGTTCAAAGCTGGGGAGGGGAGGCGATCGTCGTGCCGCTCACTCCAGGGCAGTCCACATCATCAATCATAGAGAAGCTGAGTGGCAGACAAACGTGAGTTGAGGGCCGGACGCTCGAACGACGAGCTGAGGCCGATCAAGTTCGAACGAGGCGCCGCTCCGTACGCTGAAGGCTCGTGTCTCGTGACGTTCGGAGCGACGCGCGTCTTGTGCACGGCGTCGGTGGAGGAGGGAGTGCCGGCGTGGCGGCGCGGTCGCGGGGAGGGCTGGCTCACCGCCGAATACGCAATGCTCCCCCGCGCGACGCTGACCCGCACATCGCGCGAGCGCTCGCAGCTCGGCGGTCGCACACAGGAAATTCAGCGCCTCATTGGCCGCAGCGTCCGGGCAATGCTCGACGATTTCAAGTTTGGTGAGTTCACGCTGAAGCTCGATTGTGACGTGCTCGTAGCAGACGGTGGCACGCGTACGGCTGCGATAACCGGGGCTTCGGTGGCAATCGTAGACGCGTTCGACTGGATGGTGACCGCGCGAAAGATTCGCGAGACTCCCGTCAAGCGGCGGGTTGCCGCGATCAGTGTCGGGATCGTGGACGGGCAGCCGCGTCTCGACCTCGACTACTCGGAGGACGTGCGGGCCGAGGTCGACATGAACATCGTCATGAGCTCGGCCGCTCAGTTCGTAGAGGTGCAGGGCACCGGTGAACAGGGGACGTTCGACCGCGCCCAGCTCGACGAGCTTCTGAGCCTGGCAATTTCCGGCATCCAGCGTCTCGACAGGGAGCAGCAGGCAGCGCTTGGCGTCTGACAGCGAGCCGATACTTCTTGCCACGCGCAGCAGCGGCAAGCTGCGTGAGCTGGGAGAGATACTTCGTGACATCGGCTTGCGCACAATCGATCTTGCCGCGGCCAACATCCCCGTGAGTGCCGCCGAAGAAGACATCGAGAAACACGACACGTTCGAGGAGAACGCGCTTGCCAAAGCTCGCTACTTTCACTCGCTCACCGGGATGCCGTCCATCGGCGACGACTCGGGACTGGAGGTCGACGCGCTCGGCGGCGCGCCCGGGGTGCTGAGCAGGAGATACTCGGGGCGGTCTGACCTGGATGGCGCGGCTCTCGACGCTGCCAACAACGCGAAGCTGATGTTGGAGCTGGCGCGCCTGGACGATGAGCGTCGTCGGAAGGGCGATCCGCCGGTGTCCCGTTCGGCCCGATATGTGAGCGTCGCGGCGTTCGTGAGCCCGCGGGGCGAGATCATGCGAAGAGGAACCATCGAAGGACGCATCATCAGCGAGCCGCGGGGGACGGACGGCTTTGGCTACGACCCCTACTTCGAGGCACCCGAGCTGGGCGGCACATTCGCCGAAGCGGGCTGGGTCCTGAAGTCGAAATTGAGTCATCGCGCCCGTTCATTTCGCGCCCTCGCGGCCGCGTTGCGCGAGCGCGGCTGGGCGTTGTAGGTTGCATTGTGTTTTCGGGGCGTAGCGTAGCCCGGTATCGCGCCTGCTTTGGGAGCAGGAGATCGCTGGTTCAAATCCAGTCGCCCCGATGAATTTACTAAAGGCCCTGCTGTCACTTGGACGGTGGGGCCTTTTGCTGCTCGTGGTTCCGAAGCAAGCCGGCAACTCTCTACAGCAGGAGTCTTGTCGCGACTTCGACGATGGCTCTCCGGCAGACTCGATAGTAGACTTTCTTGTCCTTTGCACACCATGCTGCCCATGAAGGCGCGCCCAACCCCTGACTTACCGATTGCTTCCAATGCGAAAAAAACCTCGCGTTTCCCCAGTGCGAAGAAAGCCCAATAGTTCGAATGGAGGCACTGCGTCACGGACGACTCCACTGGGAGTAACAAGGCTCGAAGTAAAGTCCTGCGACTCGCCCGACGAGGTTCGCAACATGGATAAGAGCCGCATCGAGATCGTACGACTTGAGGGCTTCACCCTGGGCCGTTTGAACTTCGAGCCTGGGTGGCGCTGGTCAAAATGCATGAAGCCGCTTGTCAATACCGACTTATGCCAGGTTTCCCATGTCGGATACGCCATTTCGGGGCGCACCACCGTGCGGATGGAGGATGGGACCGAGAAAACCATTGTTGCGGGTGAATCGTACTCAATTCCGCCCGGACATGACGGCTGGGTTGAGGGGAACGAGCGCTTTGTCGGAATAGAAGTGATGAGTGCGGAGCAGTACGGGAAAACAAGCGAGGAGCTTCTCCGGGAAATTGCGGAAGCGTTGCACGACGTGGTCTTGCTCAGCGACGAAAACCGAACGCAGCTGTTCTTCGTTAACGCCGCATATGAGCAGATCTGGGGCAGGTCGCGCGAGGAGCTGTACACGAACCCGCTGGCGCTCCTCGAGGGTGTGCATCCCGAAGATCGCGAACGAGTGCGCGACGCAATGGTCAGCCACTCGCGCGGGGAATATGACGTCGAGTTCCGCGTCGTGCGCCCCGATGGAGGACAGCGCTGGGTGTGGAGCCGCGGCTTTCCTGTGCGCAGCGCGAGCGGCGAGATCTACCGCAGCGCCAGCATTACGGAGGACATCACCGACCGCAAGCAGGTCATCGAGAGCCACGAACAGCTCATTCGCGGCTTCACGCACGACGTGAAGAATCCGCTGGGGGCCGCCGACGGCTATCTCTCGCTGCTGGAGCTCGGCGTGGGTGGCGAGATGTCCGCGACGCAGACAGAGACGGTGGGGCGCGCGCGACGGTCCATTCGCACCGCGCTCGATCTCGTCTCTCAGCTCCTGGAGATCGAGCGCGCCGAGGCGGGACAGCTGAATATCGAGCGAGGGCGCATGGACCTCGCCGTCACGACCCGCGAAATCGTCGAGGAGTTTCGCTTTGCGGCAAACGCGAAGCATCTCAGCCTCGCGCCACTGGTTCTGGGCAATGACGGCATTGACTCCCTCGTTATCGAATCGGATCGCGCGCGCGTGCGCCAGATTCTCGCGAACCTGATCTCCAATGCGGTGAAATACACGCAGCCGGACGGAAGCATCGAGGTCAGGGCGCACCTCGTCAACGACGGCGAGGGGCCACGACGCGGACGCTGGGTGGCCATCTCCGTCGCCGACAATGGACCAGGGATTCCGTTGGAGAAGCAGAATCTGATCTTTCGCGAATTCACGCGCTTCGATCCTGGCGCGGCTGAGGGATCGGGAATCGGACTCGCGATCAGTCAGCGGCTGGCGCGCGCACTCGGTGCGGTGATCACCTGCAAAAGTACGCCGGGCATGGGAAGCACGTTCACGCTCTGGCTTCCGAGCGATCTGTCGCCGTCGTTGCCGTTGGCGCAGGAACTGAACTGATACGAAGCACGGCCATGCTCAGTGTAGAGGCACTTCCCACACAAGATCACCCGCATTCAGGGTAGTGCTCCCATTGAAAAAAATTCGCTGGCCAGGTCTATGGGATACAATATGAATGTTTCGGTCCCAGTCGAGAAGCTTCAGGACGAGGCTCTGGGCATTGGGCGCGGTCGTGGCTCCGGTGAGGGAGTCTACATCCGAGAGATAGAACGACATATCACCCAGCGAGTCGAAGCCGGCGAAGGCGCGACGGCGAAGCCTGTCGTCGGTGGCGCAGCCGCGAGCATCCAGATAGCACGTGGCATTCTGGCTCATGCGCAGCCCGCCGTCCTGCGCCACACCCACGCTTCCCACGTGCCGGTGCTGATTGTCGGCGCGCTGTGGGTCGAGCAATGCCTCGTTCGCCACGAACAGGATGTCGGCGCTGCCAGGCCCGTGGATTGTCACCGGGTAATCGGTGCCAGGCTCAGGGTTGCCGCGAACTCCCAGCCGGCCCTTCACTACGAGGTCCCCCTCGATAATGGTTGGTCCGGGCGCGTGGTTTCCCATGCGACTTAGGACGCGGGCGGTGATCTCGTCGTAGTCGATGCGCGTTTCTTTTACGAATACAGTATCGACCACGTGAACGATCTGATTTTCGGCAGCAGACGGCGGTCGCAGCAGAAGGGGTGAAGTTCCGCCCGCGACTGCGAGCAACGTCAGCGCATACTCTGTGATCCGCATGGCTTTTCTCCCGGAAGGGGTAGTGTGCTTTCGCAGTCAGCTACGGGTGTGCCAAACCGCTCGCGGCGTGGAAAGCTGTATCATCACGCCGGGCACTGATGTCTATCCTTTGCAACTAACCGGGCGCCGTTTGCTCGGGACGCGCCGCGAGATCTGGCTCCGGCGGGGTCTGTCCGTACTCCTGGCCATACATCTGATACACGCGGATGGCATACGACAGAAGCAGCGGCCCAAGGATCAACCCCAGCAGTCCGAACAAGTGGAGTCCGCTCAGCACACCCAGGAGAGTGAGAAGTGGATGAAGCTGGGCGTAGTGCTTGAACACGATCGGGCTCACGAAGCTTGTAATGTTCCCCGCAATGCCCCCCGACCCGACAGCCATCACGATGGCCGCGACCGGCTGATGGCGAAACAAGAGAAACAGCGTCGCGGGGAGCCACACGGCGGTGCTGCCGACAACCGGAATGACCGACGCTATCGCGGCCGCGACTCCCCAGAACAGCGCATTGGGAAGCCCGACGACGTAAAACAAGAGTCCGATTATGCCACCCTGGAGTCCGGCAACCAGTGACATGCCAATCACGGTGGCCAGAGTGACGCCCTTGAAATGCGCAAGCAGCTCCTGCGTGTGTTCAGAGGTAAAGGGCACAATGGGTTTCACGCGTTCCCAGAGCACATGCCGTCCCGGTAGAAGAAAGGCGAGGCACAGGCACGCAATCGCGAACTGGAGAACACCACCCGCCAATCCGCTCGCCAGTTCCAGCGCCTTGCCAGAGCCCCATTTGAGGGCTGCCCCGCTGGCCTGAGTGGCACGCGTTCCGAGATCGACGCCGGCAACCTTTAAACGAGCGTAAGCCGCCAGCTCCGGACTCCTCTGAGCGTTCTGAAACACTTCCTGGGCCTGTCCGGTCAAAGCCATCACGAGCCACGTCATGGGCAGGATGACCAGGCCGAGGATGAGGAGAATGATGATCGTTGTCGCCAACCCGCCGGGCATATGTCTTTTGAGGCGGTCGTAAACCGGCGCGGTCAACACGCAGAGAACGAGTGCCGAAAGGATCCCTACTGCAAATGGCAGGAGCGCGTAAATGGCTCCTGCGAGCAACACCAGGACAATAAGCGTCGCCCTGTCACGCCGTACGTCGAGAATGCGCATGCGATGCGGCCCGATGTGGCGGCGCTCTCAGGCCGCCGCGAAGTATATGAAGCCCCGCTCCGGCTCGGTGGACAGCAGCGTTACGCGCACCCTCTCGCCGACGTCAATTCCCTGTTC
>Ga0097691_1001831_pt1 | contig 15017 bp, 14 predicted proteins | sample NGESurdeep072012_8_FD_72858 | JGI IMG/M metagenome (GOLD analysis project Ga0097691, IMG submission 72858) | Arctic peat soil microbial communities from Barrow, Alaska - NGEE Surface sample 210-1 deep-072012 | ecosystem: Environmental > Terrestrial > Soil > Wetlands > Peat ...
GAGACGCATTCGGTCTCGATCCGCCGCCTCGGCAGTGAAGCCCAGACCGTCATGCCGACCGATGAGGCGCTGGCTGCGCTGGTCGAGGAAGCCACGCCGCCGGACGTGAAGCGCGCGAGGCTGGAAACCTGATGGCCCGAGGATCGACAACCAACGAACAGGGACTGCCGGCCTATCCAATCCGGGCTTACCAGTTGATCCCGGATCCCAATCAGCCGACCGTGGTGGCGCTGGCGATCGAAACTGACCAGGGCCACAGCCTGTTTCTGGCGACGCGGGAAATTCTGGAGGACCTCGGCAAGGACCTGCTGGAGCGGGCGGCGAAGATGCCGGTCAGACAGCAGGCAAAATAGCCCGGTTCGGCATGCTCGCTTGGCGGCTCGCCCCGCAGACCATCCTCGGCGCATTGCGCCAGATGAGCACCAATGACGCGGTCTGTTCCCAAGTCGACATAAGAAGTTGTGGCGGTTGAATGAGATCCGGCACCTGTTGCCGCGGCGCTACAGCGATTGCCCGGGAATCGCCTTAGATTGAACCCGCCGAGGCATGTGCGCACCGGCATGCTCCGGCATGGGCTTCCAGGTGCTGCGTAACAGGGTAGTGGGCGAGTAAGCGGGCTGATTCTCTGAAATGCAGTTTCGATAACTAGACCTGCCTCCTCGTCCGGGATCGGATGGAGGTTCAGATGGGTGTGTTCGGTGGCAGCGCGGCGCACGCCGGCGCGAACGGTTGGCTTTCGTCTCTGCAGATCTGGCGAACGCCGCCGCGCAGGAGACAGCCGGCTTCGGCTGCAAGGCCCCCCTCCGCATTGCGAACAGGCGGTGCGCGCCTGGCGTGCTGCGCACTCCTCGGCATCGCGGCGGGATTATTGCTCGCGCCGACGCCGGCCGCGGCTCAATTCGTCTGCGCCGACACGTCAGCTTCCGGACAGGGAGCCACGGCGGCAGGGAGCATCAATTTCGCTTGCGGCACAAACTCTGACGCCAGCAGCACGGGGGGATCGGGCGTTACCTCGAACAATGTCGCGGTGGGTCTCGCAGCCATTGCCAGCGGCATTAACTCCGCCAATAGCGCATTGGGCGCGGGCGTTACCGCCCACGGGGACAATAGCGTGAATACCGCCTTGGGAACCAACGCCAACGCCAGCGGCAGCGGGCCGTTTGGAGGAGCGAATGTCGTCACCAATGCCAATACGGCGGTTGGCTTTCTCGCTAACGCTTCGAGCAGCACCGCAAGCCCCGCTGCGGGCAGCAACAATGTTGCGATCGGCACGCTCGCCAATGCGAGCGGAAATGTCAGCAGCAACATCGCCATTGGCGTCGCAGCCAACGCGAGCGGCGACAACGCCTCTAATATCGCTGTGGGCAACTCCACCGTCGCCACCGCTGCCAATTCGGTCGCGATCGGCAGCAGCGCAACGGCGACCAGTCAGGGCAACGTCGCGATCGGCAACGCCGCGCATGCGGCGGGTACCAACTCGATCGCCGCTGGCGGAAACGCAAGCGCGACGGGTACGAACTCCGCCGCCTTCGGCCAAGGCGCTGGCGCGACCAACTCCGATACATCGGCCTTCGGCCAGGCCAGCACCGCGAACAACACCGGCAGCACGGCGATCGGCTCCAGCAGCACCGCGAGTGGTGCCGCCAGTACCGCGATCGGCACCTGGACCAAGGCCAGTGGCGCCAATTCGATCGCGATCGGCGGCAGCAGCGCCAGCGGCGGCACCGGGGCCGCATCCGTGGCCGCCACGTCCGCCAACGGGGTCGCGGTTGGCTTCCAGACGGCGATCAATGCCAACAGCGGCAACAGCACCGCGGTCGGATTCAACAACAGCGTGACCGGCGTGGCCAGCGGCGCGTTCGGCACCGGGCAGACCGTCAACGGCGCCGGCAGCTATGGCATCGGCGATCCCAACACCATCAATGGCGCCAACAGTTTTGTTTTCGGCGACGGCAACACCATCAATACCACCAACACCGCTGGCCGCGGCGACAACATCCAGGTGGTCGGCTCGAACAACACGGTTGCGAGCACGGCGAGCGCAGCCGGTTCATCGGTGTTCGGCATGTCCAATACGGTGAACGCCACCAACGCGATTGCGATCGGCGTCTCCAACACGGTGACGGGCGCCAGCGGCATCGCCATCGGCAATGCTGCGCAGGCAACGGCGGCGAATGCGATTGCGATCGGAACCAACTCGGTGGCGAGTGTTGCAAATACGTTCTCGGTCGGTTCGGTTGGCGGCGAGCGCAAGATCGTCAACGTTGCCAACGGCACCATCGCCGCCGGCAGCACCGATGCGATCACCGGCGGGCAGTTGATGACCGCGAACCAGCGCGTCGCGGCCGCTTTCGGCGGCGGTGCGGGCCTGGATGCCAACGGACAATTGACGGCGCCGAGCTACACCATCCAGAGCGTCGCCTACAACAACGTCGGCAGTGCGTTCGGCGCGGTCGATAGCGCGCTGACCGCGAACGCAACCAGCATCAGCAACCTGCAGACCCAAGTCAATAACGGCTCGATCGGCATCGTGCAGCAAAACTCGTCGACCCACGTCATCACCGTCGGCGCCAGCACCAACGGCACGGTGGTGGATGTCTCCGGCACATCGGGCAACCGCACCGTCACCGGGGTCGCCGCCGGCGCGCTCACGGCTGTAAGCACCGACGCCGTCAACGGCAGCCAGTTGTTCGCCACCAACCAGCAGGTCGCCACCCTGACCGGCCAGGTCGCAACCAACACCACCGACATCGCGGCGCTCAACACCACCGTGGCCGGGCTGTCTGCCACCAACAGCTACATCCACGTCAACAGCAGCGGGCCGGCGGCCAATGCCTCGGGCGCCAACGCCATCGCGATCGGCACCGGCGCGATCGCCACCGGTTCGATCGCGGTAGGCGCGGGCGCGACCGCATCGAATGGCGGCGCCGCCTTCGGCGACGGCGCCACCGCGACCGGTACGAATTCCGCCGCGCTGGGGACCAACGCCTCGGCCACCGCCGCGAATTCCGCCGCAATCGGCTCGGGCTCGACCAACACCGTCGCCAACACCGTGTCGTTCGGCTCGGCCGGCAACGAGCGGCGGCTGACCAACGTCGCCGCCGGCATCAACCAGACTGACGCCGTCAATGTCGGGCAATTGCAGTCAACCGTCTCGGGTTTGCAAAACGCGATCACCAGCAATCAGCAGGAAGCGCGGCGCGGCATCGTCGCCGCGGTCGCGGTGGCGCCGGTGCTGATGCCTTCGGCGGCCGGCAAAACCACCGTTGCGTTCAACACCGGATATTATCGGGGCGAAACCGGCGTCGGCATCGGCATCTCGCACCGGCTGGACTTCAGCCTTCCGACCGTGGTCTATGGCAGCTATTCCAATGGCGGCGGCAACGAACATATCGGGCGCGCGGGCATGGCGGTCGAATTCTGATTCAGTTGGAAGTTTGCAAATGTATTCACCCAAGGGCGCTGTGACGCGCCACAATTGGACTGCCCTGCCCTGCGCCGCGCTTGCGGCCTTGATCGCCGCATGGCCGTGGGCCGCCCCGGCGCAGCAACAACCCGCTCCGCAGGCCCCGCCCGCGCCGCAACAATTCCAGGAATCGGCCGAATGGGGCAAGCTGCCGAAGATGCTGCTGGAACGCCAGTTCGCCGGCCCCCTGCAGGATACCGTGATCCAGCGCCTGCGCGATCCCGTCGATGGAACCATCTGCTATCTCTATCTGCCGATCTCGGCGCCACACTCCCCGACCACGGCGACAGGCTTCGTCCAGTATGGCCCCAACATTATCGGCAGCATCAATTGCGTGCCGGGCGAGCCTGCAGGCCCTGCCCCGGCGGCACGCAGGAAATAAGCCCGTCACAATCGATCTAAATGCATGCGTACGGCCTCGTGGCCTGCGGGATGGCATGCTATGCGATCCCAAATCATTCCCGATGAAAGACAGCCGCAGTGCCCGATGCCATTGAACTCCTGAAAATCCGCCGCTCGGTGAAGCCGCGCGAGATGAGCGATCCCGGCCCCTCGCCTGCGGAGCTCGAAACCATTCTGACCATCGGCGCGCGGGTGCCCGATCACGGCAAGCTGACGCCGTGGCGCTTCATCGTGTTCGAAGGCGACGCGCGCGTCCGCGCCGGCGAGATCATCGCGCAGGTATTTGCGCGGAAAAATCCGCACGCCGCGCCAGCCGAAATCGATGTCGAGAAGCGCCGGCTCACGGATGCGCCGCTGGTGATCGGCGTGGTCAGTTTTACCAGGCCGCATCCCAAGGTGCCGGCATGGGAGCAGGAATTGTCCGCGGGCGCCAGCGCGATGAACATCGCCACCGCGGCGACCGCGCTCGGCTACGGCGCGTGCTGGCTGACCGGCTGGTTTGCGTTCGATCGCGACGTGCTCGACGGGCTGGGGTTGAAGGCGGACGAAAGGCTCGCCGGCTTCATCCATATCGGCACGCCGTCGAAATCAAGCGAAGACCGCCCGCGCCCGGCTCTTACAGACATCGTGACGCGGTTCTAGAATGAAGTGCGCTCCCTCCCCCCTGAAAGGGGGAGGATTGGGGTGGGGTCACTGGGTGAGAACGACCCTCACCCGATTTGCTTACGCAAATCGACCTCTCCCTTTCAGGGAGAGGTGAAACCGCATTTGCGGCCGCGCTAGCGCGCGACGACCTCGACCTCGCCATCGACGCCGTTGACGACGTTGAAGGGACGCTCGTACACCTTGCCCTCGTTCTTGGCGATGGCGCGATATTCGCCTTCGGACAGCACGACGCGGGGGAAGGCGCCGATCGATTCCTTGATGACGTCGCCGCCCGGCGTAATGACCGACCATGCGGTGTTCGCCAAGGCCTCGCCGCCCTTGTCGCTGACCAGCTTCAGCGTAATGACAGCGGCGCGATGGCTGATGATCACGTCGGTCAGCTTGCCGGCCTGAACGCGAATATCCGAGCGCACCACGGAGTTGGCGTCGCCGTAGTTGGAAATGATGTAGTAGGTCCCCTCCGGCAGCAGCGCGACATCGCCGGCGGCGACGTTCGGCACCAGCGCGGCGCGCTCGCCGACTTCAAACTGGCTGCCTTTGTAGATCGCGAACGAAATCTGGTTCTGCGGAATCTTTGACGTGCCGACGCGGCCCTCGATGCGCAGGCCGCCCGCCGGAAGCACGAAGGATTCGCGGTCGGTCTCGGACTTCAGGGTCACCGCCCGCACCGCGCTGACCAGTCCAAGGGTGACATGGACGACATAGCTGCCCGGCGGCAGCACGATGTTGGGCGTCGCCCCGTGCTCCTCGCGGATCAATTTGAAAATGCCGGTCTCGTCCGGCCGGTCCGAAAAGACCCGCCACACCAGTCCGTTGGCGATGACCGGCATGTCCTTGCCGTACCGCGCCGTCAGCGAAAGCACCGCCTGGCCGGCCGTCGATGCGCCCGGCGGCGGGACAACCGGCGGGACGGCGGCGATGGAGGGTTGCGCGAGCGGCGCGGGCAGATTGGGAATCGACGCCGGACCGGACGGCGGGGCCAGGCTGATCGCGCTGCCCGGGTCCGGAACCGACCCCGGAGGCACCGGCGGCGGGTGATCGGTGAACATCTGAGCCGTGGCCGGCGCTGCGATCACTGAGGCCAGCATTACCGCGAGCGCAAGGGCTGGCAGCAGCCGTCCGCCGCGCCCGGATCTACCGATGCCCTTACCCCCTGATGTCATGGGGCATGCTTTTCACTGAAAACGCGGCAAATTCAAGCCTGCGGACCCGGCAGACGGCGGCCCGCGGAACCGGCAAAAAGCCTGGATGTTGCCCCCGAGGTCGCGGTCCAGTCACAATCCCCGCCTAGCCCCTCCCGAACGCGGCATAAACCATGCTTGTGGTACGTTCTGGCGGGGTCAAGCCGCGGCGAATAGCATTGTGCCCCCAGGAGATATCGGGTGCTGGATATTTTGATCGGACGCGGCCAGAGCGGCGCTGATGCCGTCGACAAGGTGGGGCTCGGCAGCATCAGGCGGCCGGTGATCGGGCTGGCACTGGGCGGCGGCGCCGCGCGCGGATTTGCCCATATCGGCATTATCAGGACGTTGATTGCGCACGGCATCGTCCCCAATGTCGTGGTCGGCACCTCGATCGGCGCGGTGGTCGGCGGCGCCTATGCCGCGGGCCATCTCGATACGCTTGAAGAATGGGCGCGCAGCCTGCAGCGGCGAAATATTCTCGGTTATCTCGATATCCGCCTCAACGGCTCGGGCCTGATCGGCGGCGACAAGCTTGCCGCGCAGTTAGAGGCCGCAATCGGCCAGACCCTGATCGAGGACTTGCCGCTGAAATTTGCCACCGTGGCAACCGAAGTCCGAACCGGCCATGAGATCTGGCTGACCCATGGCCGCGTTGTCAATGCAATGCGCGCCTCCTATGCGCTGCCCGGAATATTCTCGCCGGTGCTGGTCGGCGACCGCTGGCTGGTCGACGGGGCGCTGGTGAATCCGGTGCCGGTGTCGGCGGCGCGCGCGCTCGGCGCGGAAATCGTCATCGCCGCCAACCTCTCGAGTGACGTCTTTACACACAGCACGACGATCTACTCGCATGGCGCGCCGGCCGACGCGCCGGAGGCTGCGATCGAGCCGGCGCCGCCGAAACGCGGCTTCGGCAAATTGTTTTCTCCCGAGCGCACCATGAAGCGCGAGTTTTTCGGCAGCGGTGGACGGCCGGGCATCTCCAGCGTCATGGTCGATGCCTTCAACATCATGCAGGACCGCATCACCCGTGCCCGACTTGCCGGCGATCCGCCCGACTTGCAGATCTCGCCCCGTGTCGGTCAAATCGGCTGGTTCGATTTCCACCGCGCCGACGATCTGATTGCACATGGCGCGCGCGCCGCCGCGCGTGCCATCGACTCCATTCAGGAAGCGATCCACATTCTCGCGCCCAGCGCAGGCAAGGCGCGCACGCCGGTCGACAAGACGCCCTGATCGGCGGGGATAAAATCCCACCGCGCCGACAAGCGACTTTCGCCTTCGAGGCTCAATCAGGCGGTCTTGATGTATTCGCGCAGCGCTTCCTGTTCGTTCTCGTATTCCCTGACGCGCCACTTGACGATGTCGCCGATCGAAATCAGGCCGACAACCATGCCTTCCTCGACCACCGGCAAATGCCTGAATTTCCCCAGGGTCATCATTTCCATGATCGCGGCCACAGTGTCGGCCTGCTTGCAGCTGACGACCTTGCGCGTCATGACAGCGCTGACCGGTTCGTCCAGCACTTTTGCGCCGCGCTCGCCGAGCACACGCACGATGTCGCGCTCCGACAGGATGCCTTCGATGCGCCCTTTGCTCATTACCAGTACGGCGCCGATCTTCCGCTCCGCCAGAATCTTGATCGCAGCCGTAAGCCTTGCGTCGGGCTCGACGCTCTCGATGTGATGGCCTTTGCTATCGAGAATTGCACGTACCGTCATTGTCGTCTCCCTGAAGCCGATCGCGCCCTTGAGCGAGCGCGGTCTTTGTTCGCCGAGTCTTCAATCAACAGTTTAGCGCCGTTTTCGTTGCAGGCGCATTCGGCAAGCGAGGATATTTAAAGCACTCTCGTGGGCTTATGCCCTCACTCTGACATGATGGATGAATTCGCGTTGCCCCGCAAGCGACGATCAGCCGCGATTCGAGACGTCGGGGAATGACGTATCCGCAGCATCGGGCGCGGCGTGCGGGACCGGGTCGAACAGCGAAAACAACAGCAGGCCCGCGAAAAATCCGCCGATATGCGCCTGCCAGGCGACGCTGGCGCCGTCTGCGCCGATCGCGATCGATCCGATGCCGAAGATGATGTTGACGCCGAACCAGATGCCAAGAAAACCCAGCACGCGCGGGTTGCGCAATGCGTGCATCAGCGACAGCGCCGGCACCTTTGCTGCGGCATCGGCGTCGCCGCGGCTGAACGAGAGGAAGCTGCCCTGCACGAAGGCAAAGCGGATTGCAGCCGCCATCGTGCCGGACACCGACGCCGAAGCGCCGATCATCGGCGCCACCGCGTGCTCATGGGTGACGAGATGCGCCAGCGCGCCGGCCGCGGCCGTAACCGCCATGAATATGAAAAACCTGACCGCGCCAAAACGGCGCGCCAGCGCGCTGCCGAACGGCAACAGCCAAAGCACGTTGAATCCGATATGGCTGAGATTGGCATGCAGCAGCGAATAGGTCACAAACGTCCAGACCTTGGCGCCGGAGCCGCCGGGAAAGGTGATCGCCAGCAGCGTTGAATCGTAGCGTTTCGGAATGAAGCCGAATACCTCGATGGTCCAGTATTCCAGATCGGGCGGCAGCAGCACACGCAGGTGAATGACCGCAAGCAGCAGGACATAGGCGGTCAAGGCGCCGGGCAGCGTCAGGATCGGTTCGCGCGGGATGTCCGGCGGCAATTCTGGCGGGGATTCCAAGGGCTCAAGACCTAAAGCGAGCGGCTCACGCGAGCGATTGCGCCCAATTAGGCGGCTTGGCGCTGCGGCGCAAGCACGGGATCGCCGCACACTGCCAAACGCCAAAGAAAAAGGGAGGGCCTGAGAAGCCCTCCCTCGTCCGTGCTGATCTTTTCGCCCCGGGACGACATCCCCACCCCTCCCCGCGCGACGACCAAACCTGTTTGAACCACCCTGTGCAACAAAACTCGCCGGCCCCTGGAGAAAACCCGCGAGTTGGAATGCGCGGACACTAGCAGGCCTGCGCCGATCCCCAACTGCATAGTTAACTTAACGTTAACGACTGACCGGTTTTTGGTGTAGTAGTAAGAAGGCCTTACAGCAAAATTCCTGTTTGTTTGTATGACTTTATATGGTTTAGGATAGATAACTGTTCAATGACCGGTAAGGCCGTTTTTCCGGCCAAACCTTACTTGAGACCTTACTTGGGAGACCTTCCACCATGGCACGCATCCACCTCACCGAGCGCAGCATCGAGAAGCTGGTCGCCCCCGACCCCAGCGGCCGTCAGGCCTACTACTGGGACGATATCCTGCGCGGCTTCGGTGTGATGGTCAGCGGCACATCGAAGACGAAAACCTTCATCATCCAGTGCGACGTTCACGGCAGGTCGAAGCGCGTGAAAGTTGGATCTGCGGTTGAATTCTCGTTGACCAAGGCCAAGGACCGCGCCTCCGACATGCTCGACGATCTGAAGCAGGGCATCGATCCACGCAGCAAAGTTGATCCCAATATATCGCTGCAAGCGGCATTGGATTTATATCTCGCCAGCTCCGCAAAATTGCGACCGGCATCGATCAGGGTTTATCGCCAGATCGAGCGCGTGCTGGCGACATGGGTAGACCGGCCGCTGCGCAGCATCGATGCCGACATGATAGAGAAGAAACATAGCGGCATCGCCAGCAAGAACGGCGCTATCACAGCAAACGTCACAATGCGAACCTTGCGCATAGTCTGGAACCATGTCGCGGAACGCGTGGCCGACATGCCGGCTAATCCGGTGCGCAGGCTGAAGAAGCAATGGTTTGAGGAAAAGCGCCGCACAAGGATGCTGAGCAAAGAGCAGATACCGCTGTTCTATCGCACCGTTTGCGAATTGGAAAACAAGATCTCGGCGGATTTGATTCTGCTGCTGATGTTTACCGGCCTGCGCAAGGGCGAAGCCAGTCAACTGAGTTGGGAAAACGTCGACCTCAAACAACGCGTCATCACTCTGCCAGCCGCCAGCACCAAGAGTGGAAAGGAGCAGAAGTTGCCGATGTCCGATCAAGTGGCTGACATACTGATCGCGCGCCGCGCGCTGGGCAAGGATCGTTACGTGTTTCCCGGCCCCGGTAAATCGGGTCACCTCTCGGATTTGCAGCGGCCGTTCATTGCCATCGCGGAGCAGACCAGCATCACTATTAGTGCGCACGATTTGCGAAGAGGCTTTGTTACGGTCGCGGAATCGATTGGCACGCCGCTGTCTGTGATCAAGGCATTGGTGGGCCATGCACCGTCTCGTGACGTCACTGCCGGTTACGTGGTTCGGAACGTGGAAGACCTGCGGGAGCCGGTGCAACGCATCGCTGACCGGCTGAAAGAGCTGTGCGGGATCGAGGCCCCGGCAGGCGATAATATCGAGAGGCTGGCCAGAAAATAACAAAAACGGCTTGCAACAATCCCTGAACGGGGTAAGACTGCCAATCCACAGGAGACCTCTACCGCGATTTAATCGCGCCAGACGTCTCCTTTTTTATGGGAGTCGCCCGGCGCACAACAACGGAGTGTGTCCTGTGGTGAAGAGTACCCGACCTGCGAAGTCTAAACCGGTAGCACCGCGACGACTGCACCTCGACAAGCACGCCGACCGGCTCGCCAATGTCGGGGGCGACCCCGACGATCTCCTGACATCTGAAGAGTTAGCCGAGTGGATCGACACTTCGACACAATTTGTCGAGGTCTCGCGCCGTAAGGGTCATGGGCCGCGCTATGTGCGATTGAGCGCGCGTGTGGTCCGATACCGGCGCGCCGATATCATTGAGTGGCTGCGCTCGCGCATGCACAAGCGCACTTCCGAATACGCCGACGCCTAGTAATGAAAAACCCGCCGGTCGAGGGCGGGCTTTTCGTATTTCAGTTTTTTGAGGGTGCAATATTTAGTCGAGGGTGTCACCACTCATCACAAGTAGAGACGGACTATGAATAGCACAGCGCGGCCAAAAAGCAAGAATATCAACATCGTGGTTCCGGCCGGGCAGGGCAAAAGGCTGAAGGCCAAGCACAAATCCATAACCGACACCGCAGCGTCGCTGGATTTCCTGAAGGCGTTGTTCGAACACACCGAACGGGACATCTACGTCGGCACCTTCGCCAACAAGGACGATGTCGGCAAGACACACGGCGAGCGTAAGGTCATTAGCCGCGACGAGGAGAAGATCACCGGCTTCGTCGAGAAGTATGACAAACCGATGCGCGCGATCTACTTCTGCGTCGGCACCATTAGTGCCGAGGGCAGCAAAAACGGAACGCGCAACAAAGACACCATCGCCGAACTGCCGTTCCTGCACGTCGACATCGATTTCAAGGATCTCGACGGCGAGACGGCTGACGGCGTGCTACGCAAGATCAGGGCACTGGAGTTTCCACCGTCGCGCATCGTCGCCACCGGGCATGGATTTCACTACTCACTGGTTCCTGACCGAGGCCTACGTACTGCCGACCGACGGTACCCGGCAGGATACCGTCGAGCGGTTCGAGACGGTGCTGAAACTGCTCTGTGACTTCCTCGGTGGCGACACCCTGCCAGCACATGTCGCCGGTTTGATGCGCGTTCCCGGTTCGCACAACACCAAGGACGGCGAGTGGATCAAGGTTGTTGACGTCGAGAGCAACGGTCGCCGCTTTGAGTTCGACGAGGTCGAGGAATGGATAACCAGAGTCTCGCCGATCATCTTGAGCAAGAAGAGGAGTCGCAGCACCAACAATGCTGAGGATAACCCGTGGCTGCGGATCGCCAAGGAGCTGGGATTCAAACCGACGGTCGATGTCGAAGAGCGGCTGCGCCTGATGGACTACATGGCCGGAAAAGTTAATGGCATCCACGGTACCCAGCTCTCCGTCACCGCCGCCATGGCGCTCGCCGGGCACGATGTCGAAGAGATCGTTGATATCGTGATGAAGGCGACGCGGGTTGCAGCTGGCAAATATGGCGAGCACTGGAACTGGAGTTGGGAAGAACGCAGAATTCGCAGGATGGTCAACGACGCCCTGAAAAAGCGCGACGCCGGAAAACTCGGCGCGTCGAAGTCGAAACAGCACACGGGCACCGACGATGGTGTCGTGGTCAATCTCGCCAGCAAACGCGAGGAGAAGGCGCAACAGAACACCAAGACGAAAGAAGGCAAAGCCAAGCGGGAGATCAAGCTCTCGATGTACGGCATCATCGGCAACACCGTGCTGGCCTCGCTGGAGGAGCGCGGCATCAAGTTGCTGACGACACGTGACCAATTGTGGCGCTGCGACAATAGTATCTGGTCGTTGATGGATGTCGGGGCCAAGGCAACAATCGAGGTCGAGGTCGAGCAGTGTTGCGAACACCTCAAGATCGATACCGACATGAAATTAGTCGCCGAAGTGCGCGCATGGATCATGCGTCGGCCATCGCTGCGGCATCGGGATGTGGCGTGGGATGCACACAGCAAGATTCCAACCAAGAATGGCTTGATCGATCCAAAGACATTGAAAGTCGAGCCGCTGAAACCTGAACATTTTGCAACGTGGTGCCTCGATGTCGATTTCGATTCAAAGGCCAAGTGTCCGTGGTGGCAGCGGGCCTTGCTCGACATGTTCGCAGATCGTCCTAGCAAAGTCAGGAAGCAGTTCATCGGCCTGCTGCAGGAAATGCTCGGCGTCGGCCTGCTCGACGACAAACAGAAGGCGCTGACGAAAGTCCTGATCTTGGTTGGCGACAGCAATTCCGGCAAGACCACCGTGATCGAGGTGATGTCAGGCCTGTTGACGGATAGCCCGATTGCAACATCACTGGAGACGCTTGCTGGCCCACATGGCATGATGGAATTTACGCGGCGCGCACCGTGGACGCTGCATGAAGCGTTCGACGGCGGCAAGTGGCATCCATCGGGCAGGATAAAGCAGATCATTAGTGGCGACCCGATCGACATCAACATCAAGAACGGGCCGATCATCACCAAGCGCATCACACAACCGATCTTTTGGGGCAGCAATCTGCCAGTGCAGATCCGTGAGCCGACCAATGCCGTGCGCAATCGCGGCATCATTATCGACTGCAGGCAGGAATTCAAAGCTAACAAATTGATCGGCGTCGGGGCCAAAGCGGCGCGTCTTGGTTTCGAGAAACCGCATCAGTTCATCCTCAAGCATGAAAAAGCCGGGCTACTGAACTGGGCCTTGGCCGGAATGCAGCGCGCCATGAAGCGCGGTAATTTCAAAAAGATCGGTGAGATCGAGGAGACGCTGGAGGAATTCAGAACGGAATCGAATCTCGCCGCATCGTTCCTGAAGGAGTGCTGCACCTTTGGACCTGACCACAGGATGCAAGTGGCGGATTTCTGCGCCGCGTTTTCAACACACTGGATACAAAACAAGAATGGTGACCAGCCCGTACCCGGCAACGACGCCATTATGCGCGCGGTCAAGCTCTACGGTGACAAGCGGATCGCGGTGGGCAAAGACCTGCGTGAAAATTCGCGTTGCTACCTGTGCGGGACACACCTGACCGAAGAGGGATTAGGGTACTGGAGGACTGCAGTCTTGACCGACCATATGAGCGGTACCATGGCCAGCAAAGCCACCCACACTTCAGGGCGCGAGGAAGCAGTCAACCGCACCATCCCTCCGGGATGGGACAAAAAGCAGTTGGTTCGGCGGCTTCGCAAGGCCGTTTTTCCACCGTCCGAAGATGATGACGGGACCACTCCAGCAACAAGAAAGAAGAGGAAGCCACGATTTTAACCGCTTCGGTGACGCTTCGGTGACGCTTCGAAAAGGCAAGCGTCACCGCGTCACCGCCTACAGCCGCAGGGGTTTCTTGCACATGGGTGACGCTATGACGCTTAGAATGAATATTATTGGTTCAAGGGAATTAGAGGGGAGAAGTACAGGTGCCCTGCTCCTCCATAACGTGGCTATGGCGGTATACGATTCGAAAACGAAGCGTCACCCGTCACCAAGCGTCACCGACCTGCAAGTTATCGCTGTGGCGCAGCGGTTTCTTGCGGTGACGCTTCGATTTTGGTTGAGTGCCGAAGCGTCACCTAACCAGAGATAGAAAAACGCGCCGTCCGGGCCGCGACCTGACCGGCAGTGAACGTACACGGAGAGCGGAACATGTATTGGGCGGGTTTACCCGCCAGCTTCGCCAGCCGCCCATTGCCCGATGGCAGATGGTTGCTGTTCGCTCCACCGGCCCGCCGTGGGGGGCGTCTCAGAATACGTTACGGGGGAAGGAAGGTAGCGGAGCGCGGCCGTGGCCGAAGAATCATAAACCTGTTATTTTCAAGGGGTGTGTTCGAGAGTAAATTCAGGATTTTCAGATGGGTGCGCGTGGAAGGCCTTCGATGGCATCGCTGATGGTGCCTTATAATCCAACCGAGATCATACAGCGTCCGGACGCGCCTTACGATCTGACCGACGAGCAAGCTGAAGAATGGCGCGCAATTGTTGGTACGATGGACCCCGGTCACTTTATGCGAGGGAACTATCCCCTGCTCGCGCAACTCTGCAGGCATGTTGTGAATGCACGCAGGCTCGCCCAGCTGATTGAGCCGTGCGTCAAGGAAAAAGAGTTCGATAGAAAAGAATATGGAGCCTTACTTCAACTTCAGGCGACGGAGAGCGCTGCGATCATGCGGCTGTCGCGCTCGATGAGGCTGACGCAGCAAGCGGTGAAGCGATTGGAAACCACCAGGCATCCGAGGGAAAAACGAGTTAAGAACCCGTGGGACCGAGAGTGAATGCCGGCCGCCAAGAAGATGCGCCGCACTGATTGCGGCGCGGACATACGCGACACGTCAACTTCAGACAGCGTTCGCTACAATGGGCGCAATGTCCGCCTCAATTCACGCTACGCATGAAATACATCTAGCCGCAATCGGCAGCGCCTTTAGGCGTTTGGGGTCAATATCTGCACCGCACTGGACGCAGACACCATAGGTACCTTCGGCGATGCGCTTTAGTGCCCCTTGAACCTGACGGATTTCCTGAATTTCAGAATTTTTGATGCTCTCGAGCGCGTCCTGATTTTCAAGGTCAGTTGCCCGCTCCTCGGAATCAGCAGACAGTGGTTTGCGAAGTTCGCTCTCGATCTCCGCAACGCGGCCCGTCAGTTCGGAAAGGCGGGTCTTGAGGGATTTCGCGATGTCCTCGTTCTTAGTCATATCTAGCTGCGCCTACAATGATGAAGCGATAATCGAGACGAAGGCGTAGCCTAACACTACAGTTGCCTATTTGTTTTGAAGTGCGCGCGCTGAGCGGCAGCCTGGTGAGCTCTGCGCCAGAGTGACCATGCGATGATATGTGCGGGTTGGATCCGCTTTCGAGCGAGTC
>Ga0097691_1001832_pt1 | contig 15013 bp, 12 predicted proteins | sample NGESurdeep072012_8_FD_72858 | JGI IMG/M metagenome (GOLD analysis project Ga0097691, IMG submission 72858) | Arctic peat soil microbial communities from Barrow, Alaska - NGEE Surface sample 210-1 deep-072012 | ecosystem: Environmental > Terrestrial > Soil > Wetlands > Peat ...
CTCCGGTCCGAGATAGGCGTCAATCGGCATGGCCGAGGCTCGCTGGCGCACTACATCGACCTCATCGAGTTGGAAATAGCCAGCGAATTGCTCGAAGAGCTTGGTTGCAGAATCGAAACCCGTCGCCAGCTGCCCAGCCAGCGCACGCCACGTCGCGGGTTCCTTCTCGGCAAGGTCAAGGTTTGTGCATAGCCGCTGCCAGTCGGCGACTTGCTCGCGCTGCAGGATCTCAATGGTATCCGCAGCACGTTCAAGGTTGAAAATCGCCATCGCATTTGTGTACGCGTTGTCGTCGATCATTTCGTGATACTCATCAGGGCCGATCACTTGCCGAATGTGGGCGCGACCATCAGGCTCAACTTGTGCCCGGCTCGCCCAGAAGCGTGCCGTCTCCACGAGGATCTCGGCACCTGCCGCTAGCATGAAGCCGTCGTCCCCCGACGCGCGCCAGTACTGCCAGACAGCGTACGCAATGTCGGCGCTAATGTGGTGCTCTCGTTCCCCTGTAAGGATGGCGACGACCCGGCCATCGGGCATGACCGCGCGCCGCGGAGTTACCTCATCACCGGTATCGGCCGATTCCCAGGCATAGAGGGCACCCTCATAGCCATGCTCCTTGGCTTTACGCCGCGCTGCATCGAGCGTGTGATAGCGGTACATCAGCAGAGATCGAGCAGACAGCGGATCAGTGAAGACATAGAATGGCACCATATAGATCTCGGTGTCCCAGAACACATGACCCCGATACGCTTCGCCGGTCAGCCCGCGCGCACAGATCGAGACGTATTCGTCGGCAGGGTTGACCGCTGAGATGAGATGATAGCATGCGAAGCGAAGTGCGCGCTGCGCCTGCTTGTCACCCACGATCCGAACATCCGCGGCGCCCCACTTGCGATGCCAGGCATCGAAATGCGCCTGCGCAGCGGGCGGAAAGCCACGCGTGCGCGTTGTCGCAAGATGACTCAAAGCCGCTTTAGCTGGGTTAACACCGTCACGCGACGTGAAGACAGTAATGATACGATCTAGGCGGACCGCTTCACCGAGGCCTGTCTCCCATGACCATCGCTCTTCGCCGCCGTCGGATCGTTCTTCGTGCGTCAACGTTCTCGACGAGTTCGAGCAGTGCAGCATGGACGTACTGGCGATCGCGACGTCTATCCCAGATACGCGCATGAGCACGGCAGGTTCGGCCCCGATATGCGCGGTTTCCATGCCGATTTCACCCGACGGGACAAGGCGTGTGGTGAGACTTATCCTTCCTGCGTAGTTTTCGGCCGTTACCGTGACCGATTGGAGAAGGATGTGCCGATCAGCGAGAGAAGCAAGCTGCAGATAAAATAATCGGGTAATGCGTCCGCGCGGGTCTTGCTGTCGCCAATCGCGCCACATGACACCCTGGCGCAAGTCGAGAAGTCGCCGATGGACGAGTACGCGGCCAGCCTCAAGCGACAGCTCTTGGTTCTCCACACTGACTTCTGTATGGAACCAATTTGGAAGTACCGCCAGTCTCGTTCCGAGTTCGGAGCTTGGGTCCGTAACGTAAACGCCGGCGGCAAATGTCGATGGATTCGAAAATCTTCCATCCTCTCCGATTGAGGCCCTCGCCCCGATATATCCATTGGCTATTGCAAATATCGACTCGATTTCGCGCTCTCGTGCCAGATCCACACCCTCTTCGAGGAGGAGCCAATCTGGATCGGGGGAAGGTGAGAACGGAAGAGCGCCCATATCCTTTGAGGACCTTATTGTCGTATCGTCAATGCAGTCCGAGTTTGCTGAATGAAGAGAACATCGAGGTCCGCTCGACCTTGACGACCAGTTCGCGCGCCCGCAGCTATCGCAAGACAAAAGCAATATCCTAGGTGACGCCTCCGGACTGACCTGTGCGGCCCACTTCATCGGTCACGCTTTTCAAATGGGAGCGGAGCTCTTCAGCAACCTGGTTCACCACAACATTGGTGATCGCTTGCATTGAGGTGACGGGATCAACTGCGGAAACCTCAACGCGGCCATCGTCATGTTGCTGCACTACGATGGTGCAGGGTAACATCGTTCCAATCTTGTCCTCCGCTTGAAGCGCTCGATAGGTGAGTTGCGGATTGCATGCGCCGAGAACAAGGTATGGACGGAATTCGAGATTGAGGGCCTTCTTGAAGTTGTCTTTCATATCGATTTCCGAAACCACTCGGAAATTGTGCTGTTTGAGCACCTCTTTCAGGCAGGCCACCGCGTCGTCAAACTTCATGTCGACAGTGCTGGAGAAATGGTAGGTCATGTTCGCGGCCTTCGCACTGGAACCCCGTTTAGAATGCTCATTAAAGCTCTCCCGACAGGCGACCATCATGATCTAAGTCAAGGGATGGCCTGCGAGCAAGCCTGCATCACAATTTATCTGCCGAAGCCGATGACCTCGGGCCTTCTCGCTAAAGGCCGCTTCGGCAAGCAGGACTTCGTCTATGTTGCCGCGGACGACGTTTATCTTTGTCCCGCCGGTGAGCAGCTAACCTATCACTACACCAATGAGGAAGAGGGCAAGACACTACGTCGCTATTGGACCACTGCCTGTCAGGCCTGCGTGCTGAAGAGCAAGTGCACAACAGCCAAGGAGCGGCGGATCTCACGATGGGAGCACGAAGCCGTCCTCGAGGCTGTGCAAGCGCGGCTCGATCGGAACCCGGATAAGATGCGCGAACGCCGCCAGACCGTGGAGCATCCCTTTAGCACGATAAAATCCTGGATGGGAGCCACTCACTTCCAAATGAAGACGCTCAAGCACGTCGGTACCGAAATGGCCCTGCACGTCCTGGCCTACAACATGAAACGGGTAATGCGCATTCTGGGCGTCGGCGGATTGATAGAAGCGCGATCCGAGCATGAAATCGGATTTGCCGATCCGGCCCCGCCCTTCCAACTAAAACCGCGTTTTTACACAGTCTGGACCCTGACCGGACATCCGGCGATTGTGTTCGCCGGGCGCTCACGTTGACCCAGATGAATTCCTCTGTCTGAACCAGCATATATGGCTTCTATGCTGGTCCTCCATACCATTACTACGGCGGGGGTCTTAGCCTGATACTGGTGATCGTCCTTTTGTTCATGCTGTTCAGGCGCTGATTATCCGCACCCTCACGAGAGGACTTCTGGTTGTGGGCACACGACTATTGTGCCCCCGCCAAGTCTAGAGAGCATTCATGCCCGCTTCTCCCCGAGCCCCCACCTTATTCCGTGATCGCCTGATGGAGGCACCATGCACGAAGTGCGGCGCGAAAATGACGCTTGCTCGCATCGAGCCTGACAAGCCGGGCTACGATCTGCGCACATTCGAATGCACAAAGTGCAATAACGTCGATCAGTACATCGTTGAATACGAAACATCTTCGCCGTGGGTGCTGGTCGTCAGGGGCAGTTAGGCCGTCTCAGTTGGCGGCCTCGTGCCGCTGGCATCCTTAACGTCGATAGCCAGTGAATAGCCAAAAGTAACTGCGGTGCATGAGTCCGTTTGTGTGAAGGTTGGCCGGGCCGAAATCGTGGTCGAAGTCAAGGACCCGCAGCAAGCTTATGCCATCAAGCGACTGCTAGACTTCGCCGCGCATCTGGCGGGCACGTCAACGGAGTTCATTCAATGAAGAGCACATCAACTCTCGACGTTGCGCTCGCCTATCTGGCGAACCATCCCGAGCGCTTCATTTTCCCCATCCGCAATGGCCGCAAGTACCCGCCCCTGATCAAGGACAACCTTGATCAGGCGTCGAACGATCCTGCGCAGATCACGAAGTGGTCGAAGCGTTGGCCTTCGTGCAACTGGGGCCTGTCGCATCAAAAGTCTGGCGTGCTCGTCGCCGATATCGACAAGAACGCGGCGAAGGGTAAGAAAGGTCAAGCGACGTTCGACGATCTCGACCTCTTCTATGGTTGGCCCGAGACGGAGACGACCACGACGCCGAACGGCGGCGAGCATCGTATCCACATCGGCGAGCACATCACCGCGTTCGGCGTGCACGGGTTCGGCCTCGACGTTGACAGCCCGAATTATACTTTGCTTCCGGGTTGCACGCTGGAGGACGGCGGCGAGTACGTGAGCAACGGCATGGAGGCCGTCGCCGCCGAGCCGTGGATGTATTCCGTCATCGCCGCTGCGAAGAGCAAGTCGAACGCGACCCGGGCCGAAGGCTTTGAAGACCCGATTGACGTTGCTCTCTTCAAACAGATGCTCGACGCGACGCCGTACAAGGGCGGACCCACCGGGCTCCGGAGACCGATCAGGTTTGCCTCGACGCGAAAGGAGAAAAATGGGCCTGCGGCATCTCGGCCCGCGACGAGCTAATCAGGCATTCCAACGGGCGGACTTGGGAATGCACAACGACCGGCACCGACCAATACCGTAGATCGCTTGCCAACTGCTTCATCGAAGGCGAGGACGTGAGCAAGTGGATGGTGCGATCAGGTTGGGCATTGTCGTTCGTCCGATATTCCCATGCCTACGACACGGACGAGGTCGCAGCGAGAGACGCGCATGCGGGCCTGTGGTCCGGATCGTTCATCGCACCGTGGGACTGGCGGCACCGGAACAAAACGACGATTATCCTTGGTGCGGCCTCAGTGCCGGTGAATGCGCAGACGGTCCTGCTTGGTGCTGTCTCGGCATCGGAAGCGCCGTCACCGGAATGCGTGATCAAGGGTAACGTGAACCGCAAGGGCGAACGCATCTATCACCTGCCGGGGCAACTCAACTATGCTCAGATCAACATGACGAAGGGTCTCGGCGAGCGCTGGTTCTGCACCGAAGCCGAAGCCGATGCAGCCGGATGGCGCAGGGCAATGCGATAGAAAGGTCGCTGAACCATGTGGCCCAGAGCCCCACACGCTCCAAATCAAAGGCCGGATACATTGATGCAAGACCGCTTACCACCACTTCGGCAAAATCCACTTGCAACGCACGGCCGCATTGGTAGAGTCGAGGATGGGCGCGGTAGCTTGGGCCATTCGGCAACGCTCCGTCTCCCATCCCCGCTCATCAAACCGGACGAGCCGATTTCCGGCATCCGGCTTTCCGACTGGCTTCACCGCGAGGCACACGGAGAGCAAACTCACCGCACGCGGCTTCGGCACGGTGAGTAACTCTCCTTCGCCCCTCGACACAGCAATCTCCAGCGGCGCCTGTCCTTGATGGTGTTTACAGGCTCATCGCCAATCACCATGACCTCGCCATCTTCGAAAGCGCACCAGAAGTCAGGGCCCTTTCCTCAGCCAGCATTACCCGGCTTCAACGGTCATACGACCCCGTCCGACTCCCGCCATGGCCGCCGCCTTTCGCGACGTCGAGGCCGCTACCCTCGCCCTTGACGGGTCTCCCCCTGTAACTACGAACCACCCTACCGACGTGCCGTGCCCACTACCCCGGCGGATCGCGTGGGTGCGCGTGTCGATTGCTTCCCCACACGTGCGGCCTTCCCCAAATGACCGGAGGGTCGGCATCCGCATTAGAACTTTCGAGGCCTGCTCGGGCTTCACTTTGTTACGGCCCATCGGATCGCTCAGCAGCCCAAGGCCGCCTTTGTCGCAGGGCTCCGACCCAGCCGGTTACCCGGCCGTGCCGCCTGCCAGCTTCCGGACCAATCGACATTTATCCGGGTGAGACCCTCCCTCACTGATAGTTCGCGCCCTCGGGGCGCACGGTCAATCGCGTCACTTTGGCTGTGTGCCGGGCACTTCCGGCCTACCCCTAAGAACGGACATCGTCAGGCCGCCCCGGTTGGTCCGGTTCGTGCCACTGGTTGTCGGTCACCAATCAGATGTTATGGAACATCGGGGTCTGCTTTTCTCTCGAAAGCAGACGGGGCGGTGAACATCTTCAGTGGATTCCCCAGCGATCGGCGCGATTGTTGGGGTAATCGCGCGCGACAAAGCTTGCAATTCCCCCCGCATAGCAGACGGTCACGCCAACCCCTTCTGTTTCTCGAACGAGCTCGACGGGACCTGTGGTGTGCAGATGTGCTATTGATACAATCGAGCAACAAGCGGAGCCTGCGACGTCCCATGCGGATTGATCCCATCGAACTCTCACGCGAACTCATTGCTTTCAATACGATCAACCCGCCCGGAAATGAGCTGAGTTGCATTCGGCACTTGGAAACAATTCTTAGTGGCGCCGGACTCGAGACGTCGATTCAAAATTTCGCTCCGGATCGCGCCAATTTGATTGCAAGGATAGGAGGTGTCGGCAGCAAGCCTCCGCTGTGCTTTACCGGCCATGTCGATACGGTTCCGCTTGGAAACGCGCCCTGGAGTGTCGATGCGTTTGCGGGCGAGATCATCGACGGCAACATGTACGGCCGCGGCTCGACGGACATGAAATGCGGCGTAGCAGCTTTCGTCGCGGCCATCGGTAATATGACCGCGCAGTTGGAAGGCACCAGCGGCGCGGTTCTCGTTATTACCGCGGGAGAGGAAATTGGCTGCGAGGGCGCATTCCATCTCGCGCGCGCCGGCATTCTCGGACGTGCCGGCGCGATAGTTGTGGCGGAGCCCACCTCAAACGCAGCGCTGGTCGGACACAAGGGCGCCCTCTGGCTCCGCCTGACGCTCAAGGGCGTTACCGCTCATGGATCGATGCCTCATCTTGGCGTCAACGCCGCCTATAAAGCCGCGCGCGTACTTACGGCTTTAGAGAGTTTTCAATTCAACGTTGCGCCGCATCCCTATCTGGGATCGCCCACCCTCAACGTCGGCACGGTTCGCGCCGGCCTTAATGTGAATTCTGTGCCCGATCTGGCTGAAATCGGCATCGATATCCGCAGCATTCCAGGACTGGATCATTCACGCATTCAGGAGCATCTGAAGGCAGAGCTGGGGGACGACATTTCGCTGGAGCCGATTGTGGATGTCGGTGCTGTTTGGACCGCCCCGTCCTCGCCGTGGATCAAGGACGTATATGGGATCGTCCGCGACGTCACTGGCGAAGACGACGGCTCTGAACCCCGAACGGCTCCCTATTTCACCGACGCGTCCGCCTTGACGCCGGCCTTCGGCAACCCTCCGACCATCATCCTAGGCCCAGGCGAAGCGGCGAAAGCTCACCAGACAGATGAGTATTGTTCTGTTCAACGCATTCGCGAGGCGTCGGATATCTACTCGAGGCTTGCGGCAAGATGGTCCGGAAGGCCCGAATAGGCCTCACCCGCCGCCGTGGCAGCTTTCAATTCAGCCCATGAAAGGGCTGAAAGGCTGCGCAGCGGCGGCATCGCGGTGCGACCTCCAATGGCCGCTTCGCGCCAGAAGCAGCCCTCGAAAACTGGGGCTTAGCCAGCGCGGTTTCCGCAAGCCGCAGTTCTGGCTGCCGCTATCTCGCATCCTGACTGAGAACGGAACGACTTAGATGCAACCATTGCCGGACAGGGAGCCGGCTCCCTGTAGGTTCATTTCTTTTTCCCGTCGGCATCGAACTGCTTCAGAAATGCGACGAGGTCGTTGGTCTTTTGCTCGTCCTTCAGGCCGGCATAGATCATCTTGGTGCCGGGGACTTTTGCCTTCGGATCCTTGATGTACTCGCGGAAGGTCGCTTCATCCCAGGTGATGCCCGAATTCTTGTTGGCGTCCGAGTAGGAATAGCCGGCAACACTGCCTGCCTTGCGGCCAATCACACCATTGAGGACCGGCCCAACGGCATTTTTCGCGCCCTCGCCGATCTGATGGCACATCTTGCATACGCCAAAGACCTTCTCGCCGGCGGCGGCATCTTGCGCCCTGACTTCACCAGCGCCTGCGACCGCCAGCAGTGCAACCAAAACTAATCCTCGCATCCTGTTCTCCTGTGTTGGCCCCTTTCGGGAGCGAAAATCTTCATCTCGTTGGGGAAATCGGCCGATCCGACCGTTCAGACTGGCGACAGACCATCTCTCAAGCACCACATACGATCAAAGTTCCACCTGCTTCGACGATTCGAGCCTGCACGTTCGGCCGGACAGCCACGATGTCCTGGATTCGTGACACCGGCATCAAGCTGAACGCGGTCGAAAGTGCATCGGCTTCGGTGGCCGTTGGCGCAATGACGCTCACCGTGCTGTACAGCGACGGGCTACGTCCCGTCGCTGGATCGAACAGATGTGTAAACCGGCCCTTCGAGTCGAACCGGAATCCAGCGCCCGCTGATGTCGCGACAGCACGGTCGACAAGGTCAATGGTTTCGGTGAGCACGCCGGGCCTGTCGGGATCGGCAAGGCCGACGCGCCACGGCTGCCGTGGCTGCGCAAGAATTTTCCTGACAAGCAGATTTTGTACGTCCTTCGGCGCGTGCTCACGCTGCCCTTCCCACGTGGTCTTGGTGTGTCGTGGTGGTCGCTGGCGACGCTCGGCCGCCGGCCACGCTGGCGTCGCAATCAACGACCGGCGGCTGCCAGTCGCTGTGCTCGATATGGAGATCGCTGATGACGTGAGCGCGGACCATAATCAGGGCTTCTGCAGGAAGCCGATGGCGTCGTTGATGCGGATCAGCGCCTGCTGCGTGTTCTGCGTCGCCGGCAGCTTGGAGACGAGTTCAGCGTGCTCCGGCCGCGCCGTCCGGCCCGTCGCCGGCGGCCGCCAAGCCCGCTGCCCCGGCAACCACGATTATTACTCAGATCACAGGCATCCCGACAAGCTGGCTGAAAAGCTCCATATAGTTTGGCTGGATAATGCCGCCGCATTCATGGGAGGCGTGCGATTCCTTGGCTGCACGCTGTGGACCGACTTTATGTGCCGGCCGGCCTATGTTGATTTCGCCGACGCACAGCGTGGTGCGCTCAAGATGAATGATTACCGGTGCATCAAGGTTGGTCGCGGTCGCGGCCATGACCGCCTAAAGCCGCGTGACACGATCAACGATCACAAGGCGTCTGTGAAGTGGCTGGAAACTCAGCTGTCGATTCCATTCGCCGGCGAAACCGTTGTCGTCAGCCACCATGCGCCAAGCCCGAAATCGCTTGTGGCCGGCAAGCCCTATTTGGATCTCGATTGCTGTTACGCCTCGAACTGCGAACACCTCATGACCGGCGACAACGCTCCACAACTTTGGGTACACGGCCACATCCATCGCAATCAGGATTACGTTGTCGGCGGCACACGTGTTGTCTGCAATCCGCGTGGATATTGACTCCGATCAATATGGGACATTGGTCCGCATGACAGGCTACGATTGTTCATTTTCACACAAGGGCGATATCCGTTGAAAGTTTCAGACATCATGAGAACGCCGGTCGTGAGCGTTGCTCCGGATACCCGTGAGATTGATGCGGTTCGGCTTCTCTTGGAAACTAACCGGAGAGGGCTACCGGTCATTGATAAGGCTGGAAAACTCGTCGGCATCATATCAGAAGGTGACTTCCTTCATCGCGCCGAACTGGGTACGGATCGGCCGGATCGCCCATGGTTTAATGCATGCTTCGGTCCAGGCGAGAGCGCCTCAGAGTTCGCCCACGCGCATGGACTGCGCGTCGAAGAAGTCATGACCAAGACCCTTATCTGTGTTGACGCCGACACGGATTTGAATGAAGCGGCGACTCTGATGGATAACCATCATGTCGTGCAGTTGCCGGTCACTTGTGGAGCGGCCGTTGTCGGCATGATTGCAGACACATAAGGACGCAACTGCTGCCTATCCCGGCGATCACGTCTTTGCCCACCATTAAATCCTCGACCTCCGAGTCTGACGAGCTGTTGCGGGTCAACAACAGACTTTGGGGAGTGTCCTCGCTAAGTCAGTTCATACTCCACGGGGGACATTTATCGGTTGCATCATCACGAACGTTTCCTGCCAACATGATGCGGCCCATCTCGCGAGCCCATAATGACGTAAATCAATTTGCCTACAGGCGCAGACGCCGTAGCGTCGAACGTGCCGCCGCCGAACCGGCAAAACCGACAGGATGGCTGCGGCATAGAACCAAACAGACTTGAACGTTAGGCACAGTTCGCCTGCGAAAACTCTGCGGCGAACTGATTCGATGTCCGGTCCGGGTCAATTCGCCACAGAAACGCGATGTCCGCGCTACGTCCGCTCTTCCCCTGATAGCAACCGGAGAGCGGACATTGCGGGATTGCTAGTTTCCAAACTCGCGAAAAAAATGATGATCCAACTACTTCGCCGGAACTTGCTCGGTGGACGTATCGCCCATCGCGCATTCCCGCCAAACCGGTGTTGTGCAGGCCGCGGGCCAACTGCCGCCGAGCGCCATAAACAGTGCGGCGGTATCGGAGAGACGATTGGCTTCCGTCTGCACGCGTATTACTGATGCGGTCAGGTAGGTCTGCTGCGCATTGAGGACGGCGAGTTGATTGACCTGACCGGCGTTCAACTGCTTCTGGACGATATCGAGGCTGGCCTTAGCAGTATCTTCCGCTCGTCGAGCAGCCTTCACGGCGCGTGCATCTGACTGCAGGGCACGCAAGGCATCCGCCACATTCTGGAATGCAGTGATGACCGTGGCGCGATACTGGGCTTCGGCCTGATCGAGCGCGGCTTCTGCCGCCTTCTGCCTGTTATAGAGCGTGAAGCCGTCGAAGATCGGCGCGGTTGCAGCCACCGCCAGCGTATAAAATCCGGTTCCAGGTGCAAAACTCTGGGCAAAATTGTAGGCGGTCGAGCCGCCATTGGCCGAGAGCACGAGATTGGGAAGCCGGGCGGCGATCGTCACGCCGACCTGGGCGCTCGCCGCATGCATGTTGGCTTCCGCCGCCTTCACGTCGGGCCGCTGGTCGACCAGTTTGCTCGGCAGGCTGACCGGCAGGTTTTCCGGCAGCTTGAAATGTGCAAGATCGAATTTCTGCGCGATCTCATCGGCGGACAATTGCCCGGCAAGCGCCGTCAGCAGGTCCCGCTGCTGCGCCAGTTGTTTCTCGAGCGGTGGCAGCAGTTGCTCGGCCGCGGCGAGCGCTGCGTCTTGCGCGAGCACGTCGGCTTGCGCCGCCTGGCCGAAGCTGAACTGACGCTTCAATATATCGAGCAGGTTGCGTTCAATGCCGATGATGCGCTGGGTCGCAGCGATCTGGCCGCGCAGCGATGCCTCCTGGATCGCCGCCGTCACCACATTGCTCGCCAGTGTCAGATAGGCGGCCTCGAGTTGGAACAGTTGTTGTTCCGTGACCGAATCGAGGTTCTCCACGACGCGAAGGTTGCCGCCCCAGATATCCGGCACAAACGACACCGTCAGTTGATTGGTCACCAGCGAGTACTGGGTCTGCGGTACGGAGCCGAGATCAGCACCGAACACGCTCCCGGCATGTGAGAATAGTTGCTTGGAGGACGTTGAATTTCCGGTCACCTGGGGAAAGAACAATCCGCGCTGGGCCAGTGCGTTGAATTGAGCAACCCGGATCGCCGCCTCCGCGGCCTGCAGATTTGGATTGTGGTCGACCGCTTGCCTGACGAGATCGTCGAGCGGCTGGGACCGGAACGCCGACCACCAGCGCGCCGAAACGGCCGCGCCGGTGACAAAGTGCTGTCCGGCGACGCGTGGCGCTCCGGGTCCGACGTTCGGCGAGTCCAGCTTTCCCGGCAGGTAGCCGGCGACGTCAGGTGCGGCCGGCGGCGTGAAATTCGGTCCGACGGCGCAGCCGGAAACGGACGCGGCAATCGCGCCCAGCAGAACGGCGCGTGTCAGCCATCGGGCGCCGCGCCGGATTCTCGCCGCGCCCCGTCCGCCATGAGACTCCAGGCGAGCGGTCTGCCTGCGCGGCTTTTTGTGATCAACGGCCAACATCGCCACTTCTGTCAGCCTCCCTGCCCGTGTTCCCCGGTCAGCTCGGCCTCGACATCGGGCGCAGGCTGGCTTTCCCGGCTGAGGAAGATTTTTCGCAGCGCGGGCGCGACGATCAGCAGCAGCACCGGTCCGATGAACATGCCGCCGACCACCACCGTCGCCAGCGGGCGCTGCACCTGGCTGCCGATGCCGTGGGAGATCGCCGCCGGAAACAGCCCGACCCCCGCCGACAAGGCCGTCATCAGCATCGGGCGCATGCGCTGCTCGGCGCCATGAAACACCGCCTCGCCGATATCCATGCCGGTGGCGCGGAGTTCGCGGAAATAGGTGATGTTGAGGATGCCGTCCATCACGGCAACGCCGAACAACGAGATGAACCCGATCGCCGCCGAAACGCTGAAATCGAGACCAGCGAGATAGAGCGCGATCAGACCGCCGCCGATCGCAAACGGGATGCCGGCGACGGCCAAGAGGCTATCGCGCAGCGAATTGAACAGGCCATACAGCAGGACGAGGATCAGCAGCAGGGTGATCGGAACGACAATCAGCAGCCGCTGCTTGGCATTTTGCAGGTCTTCGAACTCTCCGGCCCAGATGATCTGGTAGCCGTTCGGCAACTTCACCGACTTGGCGACGCGGTCCTGGGCTTCGGCGACGGTGCCGCCGAGGTCGCGGCCACGGACGCTGAACTTGACCGGGATATAACGCTGGCTGCGCTCGCGGTAGATGAACGAAGCTCCGGTATCCAACGTGATATCGGCGAGTTCGCTCAAGGGAATATAGGCATTGGTGCCGGACGGCGTTTGATAGGCCACCTTCACGGTACGGACCGTATCGATGCTGTCGCGAAATCTGGGATCGAGCCGGACCGCCAGACTGAACTGCCGGTCGCCTTCGAGCACGGTGGTCACGGTGGTCCCGCCAAGCGCCGCCTGTACCACAGTATTTACGTCGCCGGTGTTGAGTCCGTAGCACGCCGCTTTTTCGCGATCGATCCTGATGTTGAGATTGGGCTGGCCGAGCAACCGGAAGATGCCGAGATCGGCGACGCCCTGCACTTTGGCTATCTCGCCCATCACCTGGGTCGCGAGCGATTCCAGCGTGCGAAGGTTCGGTCCGACGATCTTGACCGAATTGGCGCCTTTCACGCCCGACAATGCCTCTTCGACATTGTCCTGGATGTATTGCGAGAAATTGAACCCGATGCCCGGCAGCTCTTCGCTGAATTCCTTTAGCAGCTCTTCGGTGAGCGTCTCCTTGGTGACGCGGGCCGGCCATTCGTCGAACGGCTTTAGTGGCGCGAACAACTCGACATTGGCCGTTCACTGCTCGCCACGCCCTGATCCGCCGTTCAAGCGTCCGCCGCGTCCCGGAGCCCAGTTCCGGGTGCCGACGGCATAATTCCTCGAACACGGCAATCGGCCTCAATCCGGGGGCGGCCTTCAGCATCGGGAGAACTTCGTTCTCCCAGACGTTGGCGAATGGATCGGCTCGACGGCGTTCGCGGTGCGACTTCTTCTGGGTGGGAAGTCGGGGATCCTTTTCGAACCCGATAGGCGGCGGAAGTGCTGAAACCGGCCTTTGCACCGGCGACGGCTGGCGAATGGGTACGACGCAAGCTCATGAAAAGCCTCATTTGTTGATCGGTGACATGCCGGCGGCCAAAGAATTGGTCCTCTCGAAGGAGAAGCCGATCCCTTACCAGCCGCCGTTACCGCCAAATGAGGCCCTTTCGGGCGTTCTCATCCTGATTGTCGCGGGATTCTCATCTTGATTGTCGCGCTAGACCTAGTTCTACCTTCGTTTCCATAGTCGACTCGGACCGCCATATCCTGGATCGTTTGTCCGCATCCGGTGCCTTGCTTCGCGCAGCCTGACCGTGGCGGATGGCGCGCGCATTCTAGGCATGACGCAGCAGGCTTTGAACAATCTCGTCAATGGCAAGGCTGGGATGTCCCCGGAAACGGCGATCCGACTCGCCAAAGCGTTCGGCGGCGAGGACGAAACATGCCTGCAGTTGTAGCTCGCCTATGATCTGGCTCAAGCCCGCAAGTGGGCCAACAACATCAAAGTCCAGCGTGTTGCGGAGCGGCCGCACCCCAAGAAAGAACCGAGGCTGCTCTGATCATGGCTGAGCTCGCGCCCCTGATATCCGTTCGCCAGCCGTCCCTGCTGGAGCTAACGAAAGCCGCTCACCTGGACAGATTTTCGGCCACCTGGTGTTACAGTTCGAAAGTATCAATGCCCCGGTTTAAGAATGATCTTGGTCCAGCCCTCCTTGCGCGCATCAAAGTTTTCGTAGCCTTCGGCCGCCCGGTCAAGTGGCAGTTCATGCGAGATGATGAAGGACGGTTTCGCTTTCCCCTCTGCGATCAGCTTACACAACTTGCGGTTGTACGCTTTTACATTTGCCTGGCCAGTCCCCATGTGCTGGCCCTTGATCCAAAACTGGCCAAAGTCGAACGCAATCTGACCTTGCTTGGCCAATTTATCTTTGGCGTGAGGATCTTCCGGTATGAAAACCCCCACAACTCCGATACCGCCAGTCGGGCGCACCGTTTTCACTAGATTATTCATCGTCAGGTTCGGCACCTCATGCCCTTTGTGGTCGCAGCATTGATAGCCCACGCATTCGCACCCACGATCCGCTCCTTGGCCAGCGGTCAGCGCCATGACTTGTTCCACGCCAGACCCATCCGAGTCATCCACCGCGATAGCACCGATTTTTTCCGCCAATGCCAGTCGGTCCTTGTGCAGGTCCACGACCATAACCTTGCTGGCCCCTTTGATGATCGCGGAGTACGCCGCCATAAGACCGACCGGCCCGGCGCCGTAAATGACAACCGAGTCGCCTGCTTGCACGCCTGCGAGCTCGGTGGCGTGATAACCGGTCGGAAAGATATCGGACAACATAACGTAATCATTTTCCTTTTCCTCGGCTTCGGGCGGGAGCACCAGACAGTTGAAGTCGGCATAGGGCACACGCAATAACTCTGCCTGTCCGCCACTGTATGGCCCCATGCCTGCGAAGCCATACGCTGCACCGGCGGTGCCGGGGTTGGCAATGAGGCAGAACCCTGTGAGCCCACGCTCGCAATTTTCGCAAAAGCCACAAGAAATATTGAATGGCATGCAGACCCGATCGCCCAGTTTGACGCGGTCGACCGCACTGCCGATCTCGATGACCGTTCCAAGATTCTCATGCCCGAAGATTCTGCCGGGCTCCATATTAGTGCGGCCTTCATACATATGCAGATCGGAGCCGCAAATGTTTGTGGTCG
>Ga0097691_1001833_pt1 | contig 15008 bp, 14 predicted proteins | sample NGESurdeep072012_8_FD_72858 | JGI IMG/M metagenome (GOLD analysis project Ga0097691, IMG submission 72858) | Arctic peat soil microbial communities from Barrow, Alaska - NGEE Surface sample 210-1 deep-072012 | ecosystem: Environmental > Terrestrial > Soil > Wetlands > Peat ...
GGAACGGCTTGACGCAAAGCGCGTCGTCATAGACTCGTTGTCGGGGTTTGAGGTCGCCCTCGCCCCAACCTTCCGTGAGGATTTCCGGGAATCTCTCTACCGCCTCGTTGGAACGTTGACGGCAACCGGCGTCACCGTGTTCATGACCGCGGAAGTGTCAGAGGCATTCTCCGAGGCTCGCTTTACTACGGAGAAGGTGTCGTTCATCACCGACGAGATCATCGTCCAGCGGTACATCGAAATGGAAGGCGAGCTGCGGCGAGTGATGGCGGTGATCAAGATGCGCGGGAGCGACCACAGCCATGAGTTCAGGATGTACAAGGTTACGTCCAAAGGCGTGGTCCTTGGTGGTACGCTCAAGGAATACATCGGAATCATCACGGGCGTGCCCAAACTGCGCGACAAATCGACGCTGGAAAAGAAAACAATCACGACGGAATGACCGCCAGAAGCGAGCGTGACGAAACACGCGCGACCGAGCGTTCCATCCAGGATGGGCTTCGTCGCTGCATGCAGCAGGCGCCGCAGCCTTTCGCCATCACGCGCGGTGCGGGCCACACTCTCGTGTACGCCAATTCCGCCTTTTGCGACCTGACCGGCATTGCCGATGACGCCCTCGGCTCGCCTGTCGTCACTCTGATCACACTGCCGGAAGGACGGCCGCTGGCCGCGATTCTCGACCGTGCGTTTCGCGATGGTGTAGAGCTGCTGGACCAGCGCATTGCCGCATCGCCCGAGAGATCAGGCGACTGGCGGTGCAGCGTGTGGCCTGTGGTCTCCGACGCGGGGCGGGTGGACGCTCTCGGTATCGAGATTCGCGAGTCAAACGTGTCGGACGCTGCGCTCGACCTGCAGCGGGAAGTTGCCGAGCAGATGCTGTTCGGCGCGTTACGCGAACGCGGCATTGCCGAGGACGCGGAAGCCGCGCGCCGCCGGGCAACTTTCCTGGCCGAAGCCGGTCACCTGCTTGCACAGTCTGTCGATCAGAGCGGCACCCTCCTCGCCCTCACGAGACTCGCCCTGCCAACTCTGGGTGCCTGGTGCATCGTGGACATACTGACTGATGGCGGTGCGATCAACCGTCTCGGCATCTACCACCCGGATTCGGAAAAGCAGAAGCTCGCACTGGAGTTGGAAAAGACGTGGCTGCCCGAAGGGGGCGACCCGATTGGCCTGCCGGCAATGCTGCGCGACGCGCGAACGCTCGTCATCACCGAGGACATCGAAGTCACACTCGCTGCGGAGGCCCACAGCCCGGAGAACCTCCACACGCTGCGTCAGCTCGGTGTTGGGCGGCTCATGACTGTGCCACTTGTTGCCCGTAAACGGCTGCTTGGCGCCATCACCTTCGTCAGCGCTCAGCGCGACTTGCCCTATACCTCGGCTGAGATACAGCTTGCCGAAGACCTGGCGGCCCGCGGCGCCCTCGCGCTCGACAACGCTCAGGTGTACGACCTTGCAGTGGTCCTCAGGCGGAGCGCCGAGGATGCCAATCGGGCGAAAACGGCATTCCTCGGCGCGATGAGCCACGAGCTGCGCACGCCGCTCAACGCGATCGGCGGCTACATCGAGCTTCTCGACATGGGGTTACGGGGCCCCGTGACCGACGAGCAGCACGCGGACTTCGCCCGCGTCAGGACCAATCAGCAGCACCTGACTGTTCTCATCACGGAAATTCTCAACTTTGTGCGCGTCGGGACCGGAGGTATCTCTTACGCGATTAGCGACGTCAACGGTCGCGATGCGCTCAAGTACGCAATCGAGCTGATCGAGCCACTCATCACACAGAGAGAGCTCGTCTTCGACGGGATTTCGGGCGAGCCCGGCCTGGTCGCCCGCGCTGATCCGGAAAAAGTGACGCAGATTCTGGTGAACCTGCTGTCCAATGCCATCAAGTTCACTCCACCAGGTGGCCACATCAGCGGCGAGTGCGCCGCGACAGACGACAGCGTCGCACTGAGCATTATCGACACTGGAGTTGGCGTCAACTCGGAGAAACTGGAAGCCATCTTCGAGCCTTTCGTTCAGTTGAAGGACGGTCTCTCCGACCGCGAGAGCGGCGTTGGGCTCGGGCTGGCGATAAGCCGCGATCTAGCCCGGGCAATGAAGGGCGACATCACCGTAAAGAGCGTTGAAGGGGAAGGAGCCCGATTCACTCTCGTTCTTCCGCGCGCCCTCGACACGCCACTCTGAAAAGGAAAAACCGCCGGCCCAGGTGCCCGGCGGTTTTTCCTTCTCGAGGAACTGCTTCACATCAGGTGCAGGTAATCAGCCCGTTCGCCGAAGAGTTGCAGGTCTTGGCGGTGAGCGTGTGGGTCGCCGCTGCGATCCAGCTGGCCGGCGGACCCGCAACCGCAGTGAACGTAACCGTTACGTTCTGCGACGGGGTAAAGCCCTGGGCGGAACCGTTGCCGGAGAAGTACAGGCCGGAACTATCGGCCGCATAGCTCTCTTCATACGTCGCGCCGTTGCGAAGATCCGACTTCATCGCCGCCAGGTACGCCTTCTCTTTCGTGTTGGCGAACTTCGGGATCGCGATCGCGGCGAGGATGCCGATGATGACGACGACGATCAGAAGCTCGATCAGGGTGAAGCCCTTCTTCGATTTTACCATTGTCTCCAGTCCTCCAGGGGGAATTTGCAGCTTGGTCACGTCCCCTTTTCGACGAAGCTTCCCCAGTGAGGCAACGCGATTCCGGCCCCGGAAAGGCGATCTTAACGGAATCTTAGTGTGAGGGATTGATGCAGATTATATCCATGAAATCTTCCGCTGCGACTTTGCTGGTGATCGAGGACGACCGTCAGATCCGACTCGCCGTGGCGGAGGCGGTGCGGGCGCACGGAATGTTCATCATCGAGGCGGATACCGGTGCGGCCGGGATCGCCGCCGCCGAGCGCTCGGATGTGGACTTGATCATTCTGGATCTCGGCCTGCCGGACATTGACGGCCTCATTGTCTGCCGACGGATCCGCGCGCGCTCCACCGTCCCGATCATCGTTCTCACCGCGCGCGACAGCGAGAGCGAGACTGTGGCGCTGCTCAATGCCGGCGCCGACGACTACATCACCAAACCGTTCGGAACCAACGAGCTCGCTGCCCGCGTTTCCGCGCAGCTCCGGCGCGCGGGGACACTCAAGGTGTCGCCACAGGTTGTGAGCGCCGACGGACTCAATATCGACATCCCTGGGCGCAGCGTCACCCGTGCCGGCCAGCCGATAAAGCTGACGCCAATCGAATGGGAGCTGTTGGTGCTCCTCGCGTCCGATCCGGGCCGGGTGTTCACCCATCAGCAGCTGTTCGACGCCGTGTGGAAACGCTCATACGGCGACGCCCGCCAGTACCTCCGCGTCCACATGACAAACCTGCGGCGAAAAATCGAGCGCGACCCCGCAGACCCGAAGATCGTGATCACCGAGCCCGGCGTCGGCTACCGATTCGCATTGTTGCCCTAGAGCATGCAGTGGACGACGTCCCGCCGGGTGACCGCCTGGCTCGTGTTGTTCATCCTGGCGACGCTGCTCATGATTCGCGTGAGAGGCCAGATCGAGCAGGTGCACGTGGTGCTCGTCTACCTCCTGCTCGTGCTCGCCGCGAGCGCCGGCGGAGAGCGGTGGCTCGGGTTCATCGCCGCATTCGCGGGACTGCTTGCGATCAACTACTTCTTCCAGCCGCCGTTCGACACGATGGCGGTGTCGAAATCGCTGGACGGAGTGGTGCTGGCCGCATTCCTCGTCACCGCACTCGTCGCGACGCAGCTCCTGTCGCGGGCGCGGGCCGAAGCAGACCGCGCGCGACTGCACGCGAGTGAAGTCGAGCGCCTCTCCAACGAAGTCCGCGACGCCGAGCTTCTGCGCGAGGCAAACCGGATGAAGGACATCGTGCTGGCGTCGGTGTCACACGACATCAGGACTCCGCTCACCTCGATCAGAGCGTTGGCGCAGAACGTCGCAACCGGCGCCGGTGACGCGAGGTCGCAGGCGGAGACAATCGTCGAAGAGGTGGACCGGCTGTCGCAGATGGTCGCGAAAGTGCTCGATCTTTCGCGGCTGCGCGCGGGCACGTTCCCAATCAATCCCGAGCCCAATACGGCGGAAGATCTGCTCGGCGCAACGATACGGCAATTTGCCGGCGTCACCGGCGCCGAGCGGATACGAACGGAGATCGACTACTCGCGCCCGGCGCTCACCGGCGAGTTCGACTTCGTGCAGTCGCGGCGAATACTGACGAATCTCATCGACAATGCACTGCGTTACTCGCCGGCCGATGCGCCGGTGACGATCGAGGTCACCGTTCACGATTCGCGTCTCGTGTTCAGGGTGAGAGACCAGGGCGGCGGCGTTCCGGCGTCGGAGCGGGAACGGATCTTCGAGCCGTTCTACCGGCCGCAGGGAACCGGGCACGACCTCGGCCACGCCGGGCTGGGGCTCGCCATTGCGCGACGGTTGGCCGAAGCGCAGGACGGCGCTGTCACGTACGAGACTGCCGACGGGGGAGGGAGCGTGTTTATCCTCGCGCTTCCTTTGGGGAAGAACAACAACACCTAGATGACGACGCACGCGGATTCCTGGCCCGCTCTCCCTCTCTCCTCCTGGCAAAGCACCTACGAAACGGTGCACCGCTGGGTGCAGATCGTCGGCAAGACTCGCCTCGCGCTTGCACCGATGCAGAACCACTGGTGGCAGGCGGCGCTCTACGTCACCGCGCGCGGGTTGGGGACATCGCCAATTCCGTGGGGCGAGCGGAACTTCGATATCGAATTCGATTTCATCGATCATCTCCTCGTCGCCCGCACGAGCGAAGGCGAGACACGGGTGATGTCGCTCGCGCCGCAATCAGTAGCCGACTTCTACGGAACGTACCGGGCGATGCTCGCGTCGCTCGGCGTTGCGCCGAGGATATGGCCGGTGCCGGTGGAGTTGGCGGATGCCACGCGATTCACCGACGACCGCGCGCATGCATCGTACGATGCCGGCGCGATGCACCGCTGCTGGCGCATTCTCGCTCAGACGGATCGTGTATTGAAGAGATTCCGCGGGCGGTTCATCGGCAAATCGAGCCCGTCGCACTTCTGGTGGGGAGCGTTCGATATCGCCTGCACGCGATTCTCCGGACGACCCGCATCGCTGCATCCAGGTGGCGTTCCCAACACGCCGGACTTCGTGACGCGTGAAGCGTACTCGCATGAATGCATCAGCGGCGGATGGTGGCCGGGCAGCGCCGGGTCGCCGGTGGAGGAACCGGCGTTCTACGCCTACGCCTACCCCGAGCCGGCGGGCTGTCCCGAGGCGACCATCGGCCCCAGCGGCGCGACGTACAGCATGGCAATGCGCGAATGGATCCTGCCATATGAGACCGTGAGAGGAGCCGGTGATCCCGATGCGATGCTGATGGAATTCCTCGAGACTACATACTCCGCTGCGGCAAGTCTTGGCGGGTGGGACAGGGAGGGGCTTGAGCGGACAGTGTAGTGCGAGTCTATGTGGGAGGGACCACTCCTATTGCCAGTTTTGGCAAGAGCGATGCGCTGGCGTGTTGTAGCAGGAATTGCGGCGATAGCCGTGATCGCGGTCGTCGCGGTTGTGTGGCCAAGACAGCGCGCGCACTCCACATACACTCCAAAATCCGCAGCGCTTCGCCGGCCGGACATTTTTCTCTATGCACCGCGCTCGCTGCCGCCCACCGCGCTGGTGTTCTTTTTCGGCAATGACATCGGGTTCTGGCAGGCGCACCAGGAGATCGCCGAGTTCCTTGCCGACAACGGGTACGCGGTGGCGGGGCTCAACGTGCGGCCGCTGGTCGCGACGCTGCCCGATGCTCCGAGCGGCACTCGCGACAGCGCGATCGCCAGATCCCTCGAGGGATTGATTGCGGAATCGCGGGCGGAGTTCCAGGCAAGCGACAAGCCGCTCGTGCTGATGGGCCACTCGCTGGGCGCGGAGATCGCCGTCTGGGCGGCGGCCAACGTTCGGGCGCCGGGTCTCGCCGGCGTTGTTGCAATCTCAACCCGGTCCCGCGGCCACTTGCGCGCGACACTCGCCGACATCGCCAACAAGGGCGAGCCGACTGAGCCGGGCAGCTTTTCCGTTCCGGAGATTGTGCGCTCGCTGCCGGCCAATGTCCGCATCGCGCTGGTGCGTGGCGATCATGACAAGTTCCGGTCGGCCGATGCCGCAATCGTCGCCGCCGGCGGCTCGCGTGTCGAGCGGATGATCGTCCCGTTCGCGTCGCACTCGCTCAAGAGTGTGTTCGTCGCCCGCTACATCATTCGCCGGGCAGTCGGCTGGGTAGTCGCACGGGCTTCCAAGTAGTTCAAGAGGCGATCTCGAAACAGCAGCTCGGCCTCACGGAGTGGTCGCAGCACTGCTTCACCGGGGCACCGACGATTTTCTCCAGCAGCGACTCAACGGCCGAGCAGACGCATGGCTCGTGTGCGACCGCTGCGCCGACGGGGCAGCCGCGTCCCTGGATCTTGAAGATGCCATCGTTGCGCGTAACGCTGGTAAAGCCGCCGAGGGCGTTGAGGAGACCCGACGCCGCGGCGACGCGTTTCGCCAGCGGCCCGCGCGGCTCCGGCTGCCCCTCGGCCAGCCTCTCCCCCACTCGGCGAAAGAACTGGGCGATCTGATTCGCCGGTATCGTGCTTCGCACTTCGTCGACGCAAGCCGAGAGCATCGGGGCGTAAGCGTTGGAAAGCACGAGGTCGGCGTGTGCACTCGCACGGTAAAGGAGTGGCGGCTTCCCCGCGCCCGGTGGACGGCGGGTGCCGGCGAGCTCGACGAGTCCTTCGTCCTGGAGTGACTCGAGATGAAACCGTACGGCGTTGACGGTGAGCCCGGCCTCACTCGCGAGATCGGCAACACTGGATGGTTTCGCCCGGAGCAGCGTGAGCACCACGCGCCGTGTCTTCTGATTTCCCTGAGTCCTGGTCATTTCCGGAATAATATCTCCAATCTTCCTTGACTTTATTATATGACTTGACGAGTATTACGGCAAGTCACCCCGACTTGAAATCGCATCTCAACCCAAGGGAGCATCCGAAAAATGCACCATCCAACCCGCGAAACCCTGTTCCGCGCTGCATTCACCGCCTCTTTTCTGGCATTCACCGCCTGGTCCAGTCCCTCCGCCGCACAGGGAGCGACTCCATCCGCGTCCGGCGGTACACTCAACGATCCGACGATCGCCGCAATTTTCGACGCCGCAAACACGTGGGACATCGAGACTGGCGGACTGGCGGCAGACCGCGGACGCACAAAGGACGTGAGGGCGTTCGGCGCGATGCTCGTTCGCGATCACCACGCAGTACGGCAGCAGGGACGGGACCTTCTGAAGAAGCTCAAGGTTCATCCGACGCCGCCAAAGGATTTTGCGATGGCAAAGGATCATGAAACGGCAATGAAGTCACTCAGAAAGCTGCACGGAGCGGCGTTCGACCGCGCGTTTCTCGCACACGAAGTCGCGTACCACAAAGCAGTCATCGATGCCGTCACTACGACATTGCTGCCAGCCATACAGAATGCCGAGTTGAAGGATCTCGTGACCAAGGTTGCGCCGGCGTTCCACGCACACATGGCCAAGGCACAAAGCCTTCTCGACGCCTATCCGAAGTAACTGACCCTTCCCGTTAACCGCTACCCGTCGCAAACCGAGGTTACACAATGTCCAGTAAAATTCTTCGATTGAGCTCAGCTCTGGCAGCACTCTCCTTTGCCGTAGCGTGCGGCGGCGGGGGCGGAAGCACGGGACCCAGCAACAGCACCGCCGGTGGTGGCGGGACTAGCTCCGGGGGCGGATACGGAGACCCTGGCACGGGCGGCGCCGCCGTTTGCGCTGCAAACACCTTCTGCGCGCGCGCCGCAACATTCGACCCAACGACTCTCACCGTCGCCGCCGGCACCGCGATCACCTGGGAGAACAACTCCGGCGTCCTCCACCACATCGTTTTCGACACGCCCGCCGCCGCGCAAGGCGTCGGCACCGGGCCCGCGGGCGATATCGGCGACATTGCGTCAGGGTCGCAGCAGCGTTCCTTCAGCACGGTGGGGACGTACAACTTTCACTGCACCATCCACGCTGGGATGACGGGGTCGCTCAAGGTTCAGTAAACCGCGGAAAAAACAGAACCCAGAACAGCAAGCTGAGAGCTTATTGCTCGACTGAAGCCGACAGCCACTAGCCGCCTACGACGGGACAGTATCATTGCGCGACTGCCCCAGACCACTGACTTTCCGCGACGCGGATCCGTCAGGTCGTAGGCAGCTGAGGGCTACCGGCTTCAGTTCGCTTGTGGCTCCCGGCAGGCGATCGTGTGGTAGTTCCGCTGTCCCGTTAGGTAGCCCCCCTCAAAAACTTCTGCACCGCTTTCCGGTAGCTCCTCCCCGTCGTCAGCCGCTTGCCATTCCGGAGTATCAGCATCTGGTCGCCCTGATCGAATGGCTCCGCCTCGAGCACGTGCGCGGTGTTCACGATTGCCGAGCGATGAATCCGCAAAAACGATGAAGCGGGAAGGCGCTGCTCGAGACTCCGCAGCGGCTCACGCACGTCGTACGCCGAATCAGCGAGATGAACGCGGGCGACATCGTCGCGCGCCTGGATCCAGTAAATCTGGGCGGGATCGAGAAACAACACCCTTCCCTGCACCTTGAGCCCGATCCTCGACCCCGAGCCGGACTTCGTGCCATCCCCCATCTGCTTGATCAACGCGCCCAGCTGCGCCGCCAGCGCCGGCCGCTGCCGCTCGGCGATTCGCGCCTTGGCCCGCTCCACGGTCTGATTGAAGCGCTCCTCGTCAACCGGCTTCAACAGATAATCGATCGCGCCAACCTCGAACGCGTTGATCGCGTACTCGTCGAATGCGGTGATGAAGATCACCGGAGGAATCGACTCCTCACCTATCTTCGCGATCACGTCGAAGCCGTCCATCTCCGGCATCTGGACGTCGAGAAAAATCAGATCGGGTTCGTGGCGGCGGATTGCCTCGACCGCCTCGGCGCCGGTTGCACACTCGGCGACGCACGTCAGATCATCGCGGCGAGAGATTAACGTGCGGATGCGCTGGCGGGCCAGCGACTCGTCGTCAACAACCAAAGATTTTAAGGGCATTTTATTCCGTATCCGTTATCCGTTACCAGCTATCCGAGTTACCGTCACCGAACAGACTCGAGAATCGCAGCGGCAGCGAGATCCTTACCGCGTAGCCGCCCTCCGGGCGGGCGCCCGCCTCGAATTGGTGAGCGCCGTGATACATGTACTTCAGGCGCGTTGCCGTGTTCTCGAGCCCCAGGCTCGTTCCGCGCGCCTGATCCCTCCTCTTTTTCGCCGCCGGGCCAACTCCGTCGTCCACGATGCGAATCTCCAGGCGACTGTCCACTTCCTTTGCCGTGATGCTCACCGTTCCACCGCTCGCCCGCGGACCAACGCCGTGCCGGATTGCGTTCTCCACCAGCGGCTGCAGCAGGAGACTCGGCACGAGCGCGCCGCCAAGATCCTCGCCGATGTCGAAATTCACGACGAGCTTGTCCTGGAATCGCACGCGCTGAATCCCGATGTAGCGATGCAGCAGCGACAGCTCGCGGTCGAGCGTCACCTCCTGCTCCGACGAGCCGTTGAGCACGAGCCGCAGAAAATCGCTCAGCTCCGAAATCATTTTTTCCGCAGCCACGGGACTCGATGTCACGAGCGCCATCGCGCTGTTGAGCGCGTTGAAAAGAAAATGGGGATTGAGCTGAAGCCGGAGTGTGTCCAGCTCCGCCTGCACGAGTCGCGTGCCGACGCGCTGCCGTTCCTCCGATTCCTTGCTCGCCTCCTTCACCAGATGCTCCACCCACCGCGTGGCGTACGTCGCCAGCACGCCGGCCACCGCGAGGATCATCAGCTTCGCCGCTTCGTCCAGCGGAGAGACGGCGCCCGACTTCACCGCAAGCACCGGATTGGTGATCGTCGTCACCTGCCCCGTCGCGACGAGCCACATCACGAGTGCGCCGTACTCGGCCACGATCAGCGCCGCGACGATGGCCGCTTTCCGCACAGAAGACGCCACCGGCCGCGCAGCGAGCACCACGAAGTACATCGCGTAAATGGGCGACCGCAGGGCGAGCAGCGCCGAGTCGGCGATGGCGTAGGCGGCAATGATTGCGGTGACGGCGGTGACGTCCACCACTGCATTCGCCAGCGGCAGCCACGACGGCAGCTCGTCGCGCGAGTAAAAAGCGAGGTACTGCAGCAGAGTCCACGTCAGCGCCGGCGTGAGCACCATCACGTTCGCGCGGTTGAGCGCCGGCGAGAGCGTCGAGCTGTACACGGCCGCGGCCATCGCGAGCACCACCAGCACCGCCGCCCGCAGCGCGTTCATGTTGCGCTCGGCCCGCTCTCGGCGATGCCGAAGGCTGTTCGGGACGGTCAGGTCCGGCGGGGACGACACGAGCATTCGAAGGGCGCTGGGCAGAATTCCAGTGGCCACGTTAGCGCCGGTAACACGACTCGACAATGCCGGGGATTGCATCATGTCCAACGTAGGCTCGCCGATGGGTGATGAGACCCACTCCGGCGGTGGACGGCGTCCGACGAGCGGCGAAGGAGACGGATTGACCGGTGAATGGCACACAAGAAAGAGGGGCTCCCTCATCGGAAGCCCCTCCCCTCTCAACAAGAGCCCGATCTCAGCCCGCAGGTGCGTGCACGTTATTGTAGGTGAGCACCGCTCCGTGCGCGGAATTCACCTGCACCGTGGTCGTCGGCGACGGACCGGCAATCACAGTGGGCGCTCCGCCCAGCTGGGTGCGGGTGATGCTTCCAACGATGAACCCGGCCCCAGCGTTCTCCGTTACCGTGAGTGTCACGGTGACGTTTGACGCGGCGGTGCGGCTGAAGATGATTCGGCACTGGCCGGGGTTGAGCGAAGCGTTCGTCTGCACGACGTCGCCGGCAATCACACCGCTCGCGCCGATGATGTACGTGTAGGTACCCGCCGGGCTGTTCGAGTTCTTGCACAGCATTATGTGGCCGCCGATTGCCTGGCCCGGGTACGTGGTGAGCGGGCCGTGCGTTCCGCCGCCGCCGCCGCCAAAGTTGCACGCGCCCTGTGCGATGGCGTAGGCGTTGAGCTGGCGATCGTAGGCGTCAATCACCCAGATGGCACCGGTGCCCTGCGCTGCGAAAGTCACGTCGTCACATTCCAGGTCTTCCAGTCGCTGTGGGAAAGTGGCGAAGAGCGTGTATGACGAGAAATCCTTGGCAACTTCGTAGATCTGCGAGCCGCCGTCGTTGGCAAGGTAGAGCTTGGCCCCGCCCACGGCGATGCCGGAATTGCCGGAGCCGCCGAGGTTGCCGCCGACGTTGACGGTGCCGAGGAGAGTGCCGGTTGCGGTGTAGTGCGAAACATTGGGATTGGCGTCGGGGCTCGACCAGAGTGTGCCGTCCGCGCCGTCGAAGGCCAGTCCGTCAAAGCACCCGGCGCTCGTGAACTGCTTGACGGCGATGCCGGTCGCCGGATCGATCAGCATTACGTCACTTGAGTTCGAGCAGATCCAGATCTTGCCTCGGCTCTGGTCCCACGCCATTGCGCCGAGACTCCCGACGCCGGTGCCGGTAATCGCCAGTGTCTTGACGAGCGTGCCGTCCGAGGTTTTCACATAATCGAGAGAGTTGCGGTCGTAGCAGGAGATGATGAGGTTCGAGCCGTCGAACGCGATGCCGACGTTGATGCTGCAGCCGGCGGAGTACGCGGCGGCGAAGGTGCGGAGGTTGGTGCCTGGAGTGACGACCACCGCCGGCACCCGCAGCACCGGCGCGGTGGCCTGTTCCACCGGCTGGTCCTTACATGAGACGAGCGCGAACCCTGACACGAGTGCAATGGCGATGGACAGCTTGCGCGAGTCGAACCGCGCAATCGGCGACGGCAACCTGAGACGCATCTGCGGAACCTCCCCCTGATTAAGGTGCTGGGAAACGGTCAGTCCTCAGCGGGACTGACGACACCCCGGATATATCCCGGCGTATTTGGGCTGTCAAACGCTTGTAGTCCAACCGCGAGAGACGGATAGGACAATTGCCCTATGCGCGTTCGCCGGACGATTGTTGGGTTTCGCGGGGCGGGAGGGGGCGCTCACCGGGAAAAGACTGAACTGAGGACGGCATGCTGGGAGCCGTCAGTCTAACTGAAGCTGACAGCTCGGAGCTGCCGACGACGGGACAGTTCGATGCCGAAAAACCGTATTTTCTGCGTTTCTGTCGCCATCCCGAACTGTCGGTGTCGTAGGCAGCTGGCAGCTTTCGGCTTCAGTCAAGCCGATAGCTCCCAGCATGCCGTTCTATTTTCCGCAGTTGCAGTTCAGAGAGCGCTGATTTTCGAAGCGATCTGTGCCCTGTTCCGGACCCCGAGTTTAGTGAACACCTTCTCGGTGTGCCGTCGCGCAGTGTGCGGGCTGATGCCGCACGCCTCGGCCAGCTCCTTGGTGGACATGCCCTTGGCCAAGCCGCGGACGATCTCGGTCTCGCGGGCGGTGAGCCCGAATTGCTCCTGGAGCGCGACGTCGGGGAGACTGTGCGTAAGCGGAACGCGCTGGAGCGAGATCGCCACGCGCACCTCGGCCCCGAGCAGCTCGCGGCCGAGGAAGCTGCCGCGAATCTCGTAGTTGGATGTGGGGGTGTTGACGGCGCGGCGCACCTGCGCGCCGGCCAGCGCCATGACGCTCCCGTGGCGGTCGCGGGTGAGCGCGCCCAGGTCCTGAACAATCTCGCTGATGGCCGCTTCCGTCTGCTTCTCGGCCGGCTTTCCGGTGAGGGCAGCGGTGAACGCCGGGTTCTGGTGGACGACGCGGCCCTCGAGATCGCAGATGCGAATGCCCTCGATGAGCGAGTCGAGGTGGCTCGCGAGACTCTGCCGCTGGTGGGAGAAGCGAACGAGGTCGCGCACGCCGGCCTTGAACGCCGGGAGCAGCAGACCGAGATACGCCAGGCCCCGCACGCCGAACTGTGTTGTCCCCGTGCGTTCCTTGTGGAAGAAGAGCGTGGCGGGTGCGGGCAGTCCCGGCACCGATACCGTTAGGCCCATCGAGTCGTAGATGTTGTTGGGCACCAGGAAGTCGCGGTGGATCTCGCTCTTGTAGAACGCGCGCAGGTGCGGGCCGTGCAGCAGCTCGCGGTTCCACACCTCCAGCCCGAGCACGTCCCGGCGGATACGGCCGACGTCGAGTGCGCGGTAGTGCTGCATGTAGGCGTCGAGCGTGGCCTGCGAGTAGTTCTCACTGTACATCGTGGAGAGCTCTGGCATCTCGAGCTGGAACGCGGCGTTGTCGGCGCCGAGCAGGGCGCTCAGGGTGCGGGTTACTTCACCGCGCCAGGCGTCGAGGTCGGTGGCATCGATGGGCGAGAGGAGCACGGCAAGGGCCGCGTGCAGGGCCGTCTGTCTTGCAGGAGTGAGCGGGACGGAGGGTGCCTCCGCCAAGCGCTCAACGTGTGCTGATTTCCTCCACTCGCTGCCCTGGCTCATCTGTTTCCGGATACAGGTCCACGGACGGCACGACTACCATAGAAAGAAAAAAAGTAGTCGTGCTTTACAACCTGACGTCTTCTTTACGGCTGGAGCAACTGGTTTGTTGGAGCACGGGGCGGGCAGCTTCGCCCCGTAGGTCTACTACTTTATCCCCTCAGGGGTCGGGGTGTCCAGACCTTGGAGAGGAAATGTTACGTTGTCCATACATTGGGAGTGAGCCCACGCCGCGGGGACACCTCCAGACAAGGGACGATTCCAACCTCATGAGGTTATCATCGATGCCACTCGAGCGAGCTATGTCCGACTTGACACCCTCTACACGGCCGCAAGGCTCTGCAACTCGTAGACCACAGGAAAAGGCCCGAGGGGGTCTTCGCGCCGGTGTAACGGGGATTCTGATCGTTACAGCGATTGCGGCGGGCGCGTGTAAGGAGTCGCCGCCCCCTTCGTCAACGACTGCGACGGCCAATGCGCCGGCGCCCGTGCCCGGAGCGGTCGTTCCGATGGCGCCGCCATCGCCCGCGTTGATGGACACCATGCGATCAACCGAGCGCGCGCCCGACGTATTTCGCGTCCGGTTTGAAACGACGCGCGGGCCGTTCGTCGTCGAGGTACATCGCGCGTGGGCACCGTTGGGAGCGGACCGTTTTCACTATCTGGTGCGCAACGGATTCTACGATGGCACGCGATTCTTCCGCGTGATAGACGGATTCATGGCGCAGTTCGGGATCAGTGGCGATCCGCGGATCACGGCATCGTGGAGAGAGCGACGGATGCCGGACGACATTGGAAAGGAAACCAACGCGAGGGGCACGATGTCGTTCGCCAGCGCGGGACCGGGCAGTCGCACGTCGCAGCTCTTCATCAACTTTCGCGACAACAAGCAACTCGACCCGAACTTTGCGCCGATTGGAAAAGTCGTGGACGGCATGGCGGTGGTGGACAGTCTGTGGAAGGGCTACGGCGAGGGCGCGCCGTCGGGCAACGGTCCGGAGCAGGAGCGGGTGATGACCGAGGGGGAGAATTATCTCGCCCGGAATTTTCCGAAACTCGACAAGATCGTGAAGGCCGAGCTTGTGACGTAGTTGAGGCGCGCGAGAGGTGCTTGAGTGCCCTTCGCGCGCGCGCTACCAGACGTTTCCCACATACGCTCTGACCGCCTTGGAATGTGGGGCGTTTGTCCTATATGTGGTATCAGGGGGCAGCCATAATGTTCCCTCACGCCGTACCGGGAAATTCCCCGGTCACGACGTTTTCTTGACAACAAAAACAAAACCCAAGGGAATGTTTATGCAGCCGAAAGCAGTCGGATTTGCTCTTGCAGCAGTAGCGCTGTTGGCTGGTTGTGATGCACCTGTAAAAGTCGCCGGTCCGTCGGTCAATCCGACTGGACTCGAGGTCAATCACGAAGCCATCGTGTACAACACGAACGTTCGCGACGTGCCGTTTGATATGACAATCTCCAACCCATGCAACGGAGATTCGCTGGAGGTTACAGGATCGTCGCACTTCGTG
>Ga0097691_1001834_pt1 | contig 15006 bp, 13 predicted proteins | sample NGESurdeep072012_8_FD_72858 | JGI IMG/M metagenome (GOLD analysis project Ga0097691, IMG submission 72858) | Arctic peat soil microbial communities from Barrow, Alaska - NGEE Surface sample 210-1 deep-072012 | ecosystem: Environmental > Terrestrial > Soil > Wetlands > Peat ...
CCGGCGGCGGGAGCGAATTATCCGCGCGGTCCGCTGGGCAATGCGCTGCGCCAGGTCGCGCAACTGATGAAGGCCGATCTCGGCGTGGAAGTGGCGTTCACCGACATCGGCGGCTGGGACACGCACGTCAATGAAGGCGCCGCGCAAGGACAACTGGCGGGACGCCTGACGGAACTGTCGCAATCGCTGGCTGCCTTCTGGACCGACTTGGGCGACATGGCGGAGAGCACAGTGGTGGTGACCATGTCGGAATTCGGGCGTACCGCGCGCGAGAACGGCAATCGTGGTACCGACCACGGCCACGCCAACGTCATGTTCGTGATGGGCGGCCCGGTGAAGGGCGGGCGCGTTTACGGCAAGTGGCCGGGTCTGGCGCCTGAAAACCTTTATGAGGGCCGCGACCTGGCGCTGACCACCGACTTCCGCCGCGTGCTGGGCGAAGTGGTGTACCGGCACTTGGGGAACAAAAAGCTGGGCGAAGTTTTTCCCGGTTTCGAGAGCAACTCGGCGCAGTTTCCCGGGTTCCTTCGCTCATAGCGCATGTAGCCTCTTTCAGTGAGTGGACCCGGCGGAAACGCCGGGTTTTTCTTGTTTGACTGTCGATTCATCCAAGCTACTATGCTCCCGTACCAAAATCACGGAACAGTCATGCGATCGAGTCTTATTGGGACACCTGCATTAATCCTGGCCTGCGCTCTGTCCTTAGCTGGCGCCGACAAACCCAAGACAATTGGCGAAGCAATCACACAAGGGGCCGACAAAATCAGCCTTACCACCGATGGCGTTCCGCCATTCCATCTCAAAGTTAAGATCAGCGAGCCTGGCCAAGCCGACTCGGATTATGTGGGTACCGTCGATCTGCTATGGGCAGCTCCGGGAAAGTGGCGGCGGACCGTCGAGTCGCCCGATTTTTCACAGACCGCTATCATGAACGGAGACTCCTACCAGGAAGCGAACAAGGGCGAATACTATCCGCTTTGGCTGCGAAATCTGGCTTTGGCGTCCACCGACCCACTGACCGCCCTCGCACCGTTACGACAGAGCCTCGCCACTATCCCTTTCGAAAGTCGCAGCGGCACGAACTGCGAACGCGTCCAAAGCCGTGTGGGGATCGCCCCAACTCAGAACAATGTCTTCACCGTAATCTGCTTCAGAGGTGACGGCCTTCTGGAATCGGTCACCACCCCTGGATTCCACGCTGAGTTTAGGAATTACAAATCATTCGGCGGGAAGAAGATCGCGCACCAAGTTTCGGAATACCTGGAGCCCGGAGTAACTGTGATGGCAGAGATTATCGAATTGGAACCGATCAGTGCGCCCGATGCGTCTGCGTTTGAATTGACCGGTCCTGCGGCTCCCGAGAAAGCGCTGACCACACTGCGAATTACCGAATCCACCGCACGCCCACTGATCAAGAATGCGCTGGGAATCGCGTGGCCTGCCATTCGTGGCGGAAAAACAAATGGCGTTCTTAGCATTTATGTCGCTGTGGATCGCGACGGTCACATCCGCGAAACCTATCCCCTCAATTCGGACAACCCCGCAATCGATGACATTGTCAGAGGTCAGGTTTCTAAATGGGAGTTAAGGCCTGTCACTTCTAATGGAATCCCGGTTCAGAGCGAGACCATTCTCACGTTCGGTTTTGACTTAAAGATCGAGAATCCTCCCGTCATCCTGACCGATGCGGAAGCACGCAAGCAAGCAATCAAAGCCCTCGAGCCTGTTTTCAGATCCGGCATTGCTCCTTCCGGCACTCAGTTCAAGGTCAGAGTTTCTGTTGACAAACAAGGACGCATCGCTGGTCTCGAACCGGAGAACGGATTTAACTTACAACTGGTGCTAGCAGTTAATGCGGCTCTCCATGAATGGCGATTCCGGCCTTACTTACGCGATGGAAAGCCCGATATTTTCAAGGCCGACCTTATTTTTCGGGTCCCCTAGCGTAGAAGACAGGAGCCGCTCTGTTTTTCTCCGTATTTGGTACCCGGTGCTCAGCACTTGTTGCATCTAATCGTCCGATGCTCCTGCCTTTGTCCGGTCGAGCAGTTCGCCCGACAGCGGCCGGCTGCGTAGTCGCTTCAGGGTGAAGCGTCAGCGCCGAATACGACACCGCGGCGTTCGGGTCCAAGGCCGATCACGATGGCGCCGGCGATCAGGACGATCGTCATGGAAACTCCCATTACCAGCGAATAAGTAAAGTGCTCGGCCATGCGCGCCTGCATGTAGGTGATGCTCGACGCGCAGAGCACGCCGAGTTGGTAGGCGAAGCCGGGGAAGAAGCCGCGAATGGCGTCGGGAGAAAGCTCGTTAATGTGCGCGGGAATCACGCCCCACGCGCCCTGCACCATGAACTGCATCAGGAACGCGCCGACGACAATCACGCCGGTGCTGGGGGCGAAGATCCATAGCGGAATCAGAACCAGTGCGCTGAGCACGGCAGTGACCATGGCGCGGCGGCGTCCTTTCGTGTCGGACAGGAAGCCGAAGGTGATGCCGCCGAGAATCGCGCCGATCATCGAGATAATCACGATCACCGACGTTGCCTGCGCCGAGTAGCCGCGCTGGTGCTTCAGGAAGGTCGGGTACATGTCCTGCGTGCCGTGCGAGATCGAGTTCATCATCATCATGAGCAGGACGAGGTAGAGGAAGAGCTTCCAGTTGCGGGCGATGGCGCGCCAGTAGGTGGGCCAGTCGGTGCGCGAGTGCGCCCAGGTGGGACTTTCCTTGACCTTGGAGCGAATGAAGAGCGTCAGCAGCGCGGGCAGTCCGCCGATGAAGAACATCGGACGCCATCCCCAGTGCGGATAAACGAAATACGCGACCAGCGCCGCCAGCAGGTAGCCCAGCGCATAACCTTCCTGCAGCAATCCGGAGAGAACGCCACGCCAGCGCGGCGAGACCGACTCCATCGTCAGCGAGGCGCCCACCCCCCACTCGCCGCCCATCCCGATGCCATACAGCAGGCGCAGAATCATGAACGTCGCGTAGTTCGGCGCCAGCCCCGAGGCCACCTCGACGATTGAGTAAAAGATGATGTCGAGCATGAGCGGCAGGCGGCGGCCGTAGCGGTCGGCCATCATGCCGAAGAGCAGCGCGCCCAGCGGACGCATGGCCAGCGAGGCAGTAAGGGTGAGCGCAATCTTGGGGATCGATCCGCCGGCGAGATCGTCGGCAACGGCCTGCAGAACCATCACCAGGATGAAGAAATCGAAGGCATCCAGCGTCCAGCCGAGAAAACCGGCGAGCAGCACGTTGCGCTGATTGGCACGGTCATCCAGCGAGGCGACGACAGGCGTAGTGGGCATCGGACGGGCGAATGGTAGCAAAAGCAGTCGCCTGTCACCAGTTGCCGATCGCCAGCAACTTCGGGAAATGATTGGGGTACTTGGTACTTGGCACTCAGAACTCCGAACTACAGGTAAACTCTTTCCGAGGAATGGCAACGGTCGCGATCAATCCGGGTTCCCTGCCCACGCGGCTCTCGCCGACGACGCGCCTGGTGCGCGCAGCGCGGATGAATCCGCTGGCCACGATCGGGACCGTGCTGGTGGCGCTGTTTGTCGTGCTCGCGGTCTTTGCGCCGCTGATCGCCCCGCACGATCCGGCCGCCATCGATCTTCCTTCGCGACTCGCACCGCCGTCGGCGGCGCACTGGTTCGGCACCGACGAGCTGGGCCGCGACATCCTCTCGCGTATCGTCTTCGGGGCGCGGATTTCCATGCTGGTGGGGACCAGCGTGGTTGCGTTCGCGCTGCTGCTGGGGCTGGTGGTGGGCAGCATCGCCGGCTATTACGGCGGACGCGTGGACCGCTTCGTTAACGTGGTCGTGATGAACGCGTTTTTATCGTTCCCCGGAATCCTGCTGGCGATCGCGTTCGTCGCGTTCCTGGGTCCGGGGATTCTGAATCTGATTTTGGCGCTCTCGATTGGCGGCTGGGTCGGCTACGCGCGGCTGGTGCGGGCGCAGGTGCTGGCAACCCGTGAGCGCGAGTTTGTGGAGGCGGCGCGGGCGTTGGGCGCGAGCGACTGGCGCGTGATTACCCGCCACATCCTGCCCAACATGATTCAGCCGGTGATCGTGCAGGCGGCTATCGGCATGGCGGGCGCCGTGTTGGCCGAGGCCACCATGAGTTTTCTCGGGTTGGGCGTGCCGCCTCCGGCTACGAGCTGGGGATCGATGCTCAACGACGGACGCGCGCACCTGTTCGATGCGCCCCATCTGGTTCTCTTCCCCGCCGTGGCGGTGATGCTGGCGGTGCTGTCGTTTAACTTCATCGGCGATGCGCTACGGGATTATCTCGATCCGCGGGCGAGGATCGAGGCTGGACTGTGAGAAACGTAGGTCGAAGGTGGTAGATCGTAGGTCGGGACTGGTTGCGTTTCTCCGACCTACGACCTACGACTTACGACCTACCCACGAGGTCTTATGCGAAGACTGATAGCGGCGTTGGTTTTGGTGGCGCTACCGAGCTTCGCGGGCATCACTTTTACGGCGAAGACGATCAGCGACGAGGGCGGCGATGTGACCGTACGCGCGCTGGTGAGCGGATCGCGCGCCAAAGTCACGTTCCTGAAGAGCGACAGCAAGGTCGCGGCGGTGGGCGAATACATGCTTTCGCCGGACCAGGGCACCACGCTCTTCCTGGTCAGCCCGGGCACGCGCACCTATACCCGCTACGACACGCGGACGATGCTGTCGGGCATGGGCCAGATGGTGCAGGGCATGCGCGGCATGATGAAGGTCACGTTCGAGTCGCCCAAGGTGGAGAAGATCCTGGACGAAGACGGTGGAGTGATCGCCGGCCTGCCGACGCGCCACTATCGGTATCGCACCAGCTACGTGGTCTCCATGCACGTTACCGGCGACCGCAAGGCGACCACCGAAATCGAAGAAGACATCTGGACTACCACGCACCTCGCCGATCCCGCGCTGGCGATTTGGCTGAAGAAAGGTCCGGCCGCCACCGGCGACGAGCAACTCGACGGCATGATCCGCGCCGAGATGGACAAGGTGCAGGGCTTTCCACTGAAGCGCATTACGGTTACGCACATGCACGATGTAACCGGCGCCGTACGCAACAGCCGCGTCGAGATGCAAGTCACCCAGGTAAAGCGAATCGCGATCGCCGCGGCCGAGTTCGTGATTCCGAAATCCTATAAGGAAGTGCCGAACAAGAGGCTGTTCGAAGAAGAATAGTGCCGAGTTCCGAGTTTCGAGTATCGAGACTTGGGACTCGGAACTTAGAACTCGGAACTCTAAATGTTTCGTCTCCTCACACAACGCCTGCTCTACACCATCCCGGTGCTGTGGCTAGTGGTGTCGGTGGTTTTTCTGCTCATCCACCTGGTGCCGGGCGACCCGATACAGCAGATGCTGGGCGAAGGTGCGGCGGCGGCGGACATCCAGGCGACGCGGCACGCGTACGGGCTCGACGTCCCGATCGGGCGACAATACGTGAACTACTGGAAAGGCGTGCTGCACGGCGACTTGGGACAGTCGTTGCGCTTTAACCAGGGCGTCACCCAGCTCATCGCCACCCGCTACCCCTACACGCTGCGGCTGACACTGGCCTCGCTCGCGGTGGCGCTGCTGCTGTCCATTCCGGCGGGCGTACGGTCGGCGCGGCGGCGCAATCGCTGGGACGACCGCGCCATCAGCTTTGTCAGCCTGCTCGGCCTGTCGTTCCCCAATTTCGCGCTCGGCCCGGTGTTGATCTTGTTTTTCGCGATCTACCTGGGAGCGCTGCCCGTCTCCGGCAGCGGCACCTTGGCGCACCTGGTTCTGCCGGCAGTCACCATGGGCGGCGCGCTGGCGGCGATCCTGACGCGCATGGTGCGCACCTCGATGCTGGAGGAACTGGGGCAGGACTATATTCGCACCGCGCGCGCCAAGGGCCTGCCCGAGCGCACCGTTGTGTACCGGCACGCGCTGCGCAACGCCATGGTCCCGGTGCTCACCGTGATCGGATTGCAGTTTGGCGCGTTACTGGCGGGCGCCATCGTCACGGAAACGATCTTCTCGTGGCCGGGAATCGGACGCCTGACTATCCAGGCGATCTCCAACCGCGACTACTACCTGGTGCAGGGCTGCATCCTGGCGATTGGGGTGACGTATGTGGCAGTGAATTTTTTTACCGACTTGCTGTATTCCGTTGCGAATCCGCGGATACGGCAGTAAGGGTAATCGGAAATCGGTAATCAGGAGATGGAGACGAAACGACCGTAATCCTCAAGTGCAATCCCCGATTACCGATTACCGATCACTGATTACCTGTTTTTGTTTCGATTGTTTCCACCAAAACCTTCGCTACTCTGCGTCCATCCATCTCGAGCACCGTGAAGCGGCGGTTCACGTAGTCCACTGATTCCCCGGTGCGCGGGATGCGCTGGAACTGAAACAGTATGAATCCGGCAAGGGTTTCATATCCCTGGTCCGACGGCAGGGTGAAGTGATGCTGCGTTTCCAGGTCGCGAATAGTGGTTGAGCCGTCGAGCACCATGGTGCTGGCGCCCGCCGGGAACGAAGGCACGGCGACGTCGAATTCGTCCTCAATCTCGCCGACGACTTGCTCCAGGACGTCCTCCACCGTAACCACTCCGGAGGTAGAGCCAAACTCATCCACAACCACGGCCAAGTGGCGTTTGCGGCGGCGAAACTCCACCAGCAGGTCGGTCAGGGGCTTGGTTTCCGGCACGACGAGCACGTGGTGCATGATGTCGCGCACGGTCATTTGGGCCAGCCGGACACCCGCTTCCTCGGCGGTGCCCTTGGTATAGCGCAGGCGCATCCAGCGCGTCAGGTCCTTGCTGTAGAGCAGGCCAATGATGTACTCGGGGCCGCGCTGCGGGTCGTACACCGGTACCCGCGAGTGTTGCTCCTCGACCACGCGCGCCAGCGCCTGCTCCAGCGGCATGTCGGCGGGCAGAGAGAAGATGCGTCGGCGCGGCACCATGATCTGGCGCACCGTAAGCTCGCCCAACTCGAGCGCGCACACCGCCATCTCGTGCTCGATGTTGGCAATCATCCCGTGATGGTGCGAGGAGCGCACCATCAGCTTGAGCTCCTCGGGTGAATGAACGCCGGCGGCGCGGATTTGCGTGGTCCCAAAGCGGCGGAGCACCCAGTACGCGGAGCGGCTCATGATCTTCAGGAAAGGCCGCGCCACCGCCATAAAGACGAGCATGGGGCCGGCCACGCCCAGCGCGATGCGCTCGCCGCGGTGCAGCGCCAGCGACTTGGGGACCAGTTCGCCCAGTACGACCAGCAGGTAAGTGATGAGGAGGAAGGAAATCAGCGCGCCGAGGGCGTGGGAGTAGGCGGCGGCGTGTGGCAGGCCCGCGAAGGCATGTTCGAAAACGGAGGCCAGCGTCGCTTCGCCGACCCAGCCGAGGCCCAGGCTGGCCAGCGTAACGCCAAGCTGGACGGCCGCCAGGAGGTCGTCGAGATGCTCATGCAGCCGCAGCACCTTGCGGGCGCCAAGGCGGCCGGCATCGATCATCTGCTGGATTCGCGTATCGCGGACGCTGATCAGGGCGAATTCGGTCGCCACAAAGAAAGCGTTCGCCGCCACCAGCAGGACTACGGCGAATACGCGCACCAGCACGTAACCAACCATGCCCGGCGATTGTAGCAGCAGGCCTGCGCCATCGTTGAAATGGGGTCAAAGCGCTGAAACTGAAACTCGAAACTGAAACTTCGTTGCTTTCCTTTTCATGGAGTTGGGGTCTAAGGAAAAGGATGGCTGGCCGGGTCCGTCTGGGAAAACCGGGAACTTTTTCGTGGCGGCCGGCGTAATAAAGGGGAGGGGCGGCACGTCTCCCCTAAGATAGACCGGAAGCGAGATTTAACCCCGGCGGTACCCGGGCCGGGGCTGGAGGCTGGGAGTGGCGAACGGCAACGGAAAAAAGAAGAAAAAGCGCTGGATCATAGTCACCGTATCGCTGGTGGGCGTCATCATCATCGTGCTGGTAGTGACTGCCATGACGCGCGGGGGCGCCAAGATCGACCCCTCGAAGCTGGCCAAAGTCGAAAAAGGCGACCTCGCCAAGAGCGTGGTCGCGACCGGCAAGATCACGCCCATCGTCAAGACCGATATCAAGTCGAAGGCCAGCGGCATCGTGAAGAAATGGTACGTGGACGCCGGCGAGCGCGTGAAGACCGGTACCCTGCTCGTGGAACTCGATAAAGACGAGATTACTGCCCAGGTCCGCCAGGCCCGTGCCTTCCTGGAAGCTGCCGAAGCCCAATCCCGCGCTTCCAAGGCCGACCTCGAGCGCGCCAAGGTGGACGCCGAGGGCCCCGATGTACCGCTGCTCAAGCGCGCTTACGATCGCGCCCAGAACATGGCCAAGGACGGTGTAGTGTCGCAGGCGCAGCTCGACGACGCGCAGAAGAATTACGAAATGTCCTTGAACAAGCAAAAGGTGTCGCAAGCCAACCTGATCGTGCTGAAGGCGAAGGCGTCGCAAGCGGATGCGCAGGTCGCGCAGGCGCAGGCATCCTTGAAGCAGTTGGAAGAGCAACTTGGATACACGACCATCGTCGCACCCATGGACGGCCTGATCCTGTCGCGAAACGTGGAAGTCGGCGACGCGGTCAGCTCCATCCTGGTGCTGGGCTCCTCGGCCACGCTGGTGATGAGCGAGGGTGATACCAGCGAAGTTTACGTGCTCGGCAAGGTGGACGAGAGCGACATCGGCAAGGTGTATATCGGCCAGCCCGCCCGCATTAAAGTCGAGTCCTTCAAGGATAAGACCTTCACCGGCCGCGTAACCAAGATTTCGCCCATGGGCGCGGAGAAGGACAACGTGACGACCTTTGAAGTCCGCGTGTCCATCACCAATCCCGGCGGCGAACTGAAAGCGGCCATGACCGCCAACGCCGAAATCATCCTGGAAGAACACAAGGCGACGTTGATGATCCCTGAGGGAGCGATCATCTACGACAAGGACAAGAAGGCCTCGGTTGAGGTCCCCGACCCGCAAGCCAAGGACGGAAAGCGCAAGGTAGCGGTGAAGCTGGGAATCTCGAATGGCGCGAAGGCTGAGGTCCTGGACGGTCTGAAGGAAGGTCAACAGGTAGTGCTGCAATAGTTGTTCCGGTGCAGCACCCGGGGGACCCCCGGCGCCCCTCCAGGTCTGGGGCTCCCCCTTTGGTTTTTCCGGCCTCTGCGGGCCGGGCGAGTTTTCGGCCACCTATTCTGTCACCGATTTCGATATTCGCGAGGACTATATGAAACCGAACCGTCTTGTACTCCTCCTTGCCCTGCTCTGCCTGGTCACGCTTCAGGTTTTCGCGGCGCAGGAAGGCACATTTGACCGCACCCTGAAGGTCAGCGGGCCGATCGATCTGGACGTCACCACCGGCTCCGGTTCGATAACCGTGAACCGCGGCTCCGAAAGTCAGGTGGTGGTTCACGCCACCATTCGCGCCAGCGACAACGGCTGGCTCAGCGGCGATCCTTCGGCGCGCATCAAGGCCATCCAGGACAATCCGCCGGTCGAGCAGAACGGCAACGTGATCCGCATCGGACACTTCTACGACAGCGAGCGCCAGCGCAATATCTCCATCAGCTACGACATCCAGGTCTCGGCCGACGTTCGCCTGCACTCGCGCACCGGCTCGGGCCACATCAAGATCGCCCGCGTCAACGGACCGGTGGACGCCAGCACCGGCTCCGGCGGCATCGACATTGACGAGGTCGCTTCCGATGTCCGGCTGCAAACCGGCTCCGGCAGTATCGCCATCAATAACATCGCCGGAACGGTCCGCGCCCACACCGGCAGCGGCTCCATCGGTGGAGGCAGAATCGGCGGAAAGACGGCCTCCGCCCCGGCCGGCGCCAGTTCGTTCGCCAACTCCGGTAGGTCGTATCTGGATTTTGAAACCGGCTCGGGAAACATCCGCCTGCAGAACATCGCCGGTGAACTGAAAGCGCACACTGGGAGCGGCAGCATCGAGGCACAAGGGCAACAGACCGGCGATTGGGACCTGAATACCGGTTCCGGCGGAATCCGCGTGCGCCTGCCGGAATCCTCGAAGTTCAACCTGATGGCCCGCACCAGCTCCGGCTCGGTGAGCACCGACTTTCCGCTCACCATCCAGGGCACCGTCAATCGCCACGAGTTGAGCGGATCGGTGAACGGCGGCGGCCCGCGCCTGGACCTGCACACCGGTTCCGGAAGTATCCACGTCGAGAAATAAATAAATGGCCCGCTTCAGACCGGGTTCGAAGGCGTGCGCGAGTGCCATCGTGATGATGGCACTGGCGTACGCTCTCGCTTTTGCGCCAACGATGGATGCACCCGCCGTCATGCACGAATTCGACCGCATGGCGGCGAAGATGCTTTGGCCGAACTTCGCACCGCAGCGCACTCCGATTGCGATCTTCGATGGAACCAGGACCTGGCTGTTCCGGCATCCTGCGCCACCGCCGGAGTTCGTGCCTGTCGCGGACCACGATTCAGTTCGCACGATGGACGGCCGGTATTCCGAAGTGACCGCGAATACCAGCACGAACATCGGAGGGGTGCTCACCGCAACGCTTAGCAATACGGGCACGACTGCGCCGCTGCGGCGGCAGGCAGCGTTGGTCATCCATGAGGCTTTTCACGTTTACCAGCGCCAGCACCACCCGGAGTGGAGCGCCAACGAAGCGGATCTGTTCCTGTATCCGGTCGATAACGCGGAGACGTTGCAAATGCGGCGCCTGGAGAGTGAGGCGTTGCGTCGAGCTTTGAGTTCGGCGGAGCAGTCGCAATGCTGGGCGCGCGCCGCCCTGGATGCACGCGCTGCGCGCTTTGCGAAACTTCCCCCAAGCGCCGTTGAATACGAGCGGCGGACGGAACTGAATGAAGGTCTGGCACAGTACGTGGAGGACCGAGCCGCGGGCGAGACCCGGGCGGACCTGCTGCCAGCCGGCGAGTTTGCGCCCGATCAGATTCGCCTGCGGGCTTACTCCACCGGCGAGGCGCTCGGGCTTTTGCTTGACCGCTTCGATCCGCCGCAGTCCGCAACGCAACAGAATCCCGGCCGGTTCTTCGGCAATTGGCGCGACGAGTTGGACGGTGGCAAGGGACAGTTCCTCGACCAGATCCTCGAACGGCGGCTGTCGGGCGCGAAGGCGTGCGAGTTCTACGCGCCGGAGAAGAAGGCGGCACTCCAGCGCGCACAATCTGATGTCGGCCGGCTACAAGAGCAGCGCGACCAGGAGCTCCGCGATTTTCACGCGCAGCCCGGTTGGCGCGTAGTGGTCGAGTCCGCCGGTGCCGGCTTCGGCATGCAAGGTTTTGATCCGCTCAATGTCAGCCTGGTGGGCAGCGGGCTCGTTCTCCACCGCCGGTACCTGAAGGCCGGCGGAAATGGCGCGACGCTTGAGATCATCGGCGGCCGCGCCCTCACCGAGGCAGCCGGCTCTCACCCCATGTTTAGTGGTATCCGGCGCATCACGTTTGCAGGGCTCAACGCCGCTCCAACGATTACGGAAAAGGATGCCGGTGTATCCGTCAGCGCGCCCGGCTTGAAAGCGGACTTCGCCAAGGCGACGGTCTCGCGCGATGAGGCGGCAAAACAGGTCACGATCAGCTTCTAAGTTGACTTCTCCTCGCTCGCCGCGCTAACTTCGCGCCATCAACATGGCAAACCGAATTATCACCCTCACCAGCGATTTCGGCGTAAACGACCACTACGTGGGCACGATGAAGGGCGTTATGCTCAGCGTGAACCCGCAGGCGCAGATCGTGGACATTTGCAACGGCGTCCAGTCCTACGACATCCTCGACGGCGCCCTCACCATCTCGCAGGCCTACAAGTACTTCCCTGCCGAAACCGTGCACGTTGTGGTCATCGATCCGGGCGTCGGAACGCACCGGCGGCCCATCCTGGTCACCGGCGATAAGCATATTTTTCTTGCGCCCGACAACGGCGTGCTCTCGTTCGTCTATGAGCGCGAGGAACGCCTCAGCGTTCGGCATATCACGTCGGAATATTACTTTCTGCAACCCGTCAGCAATACGTTTCACGGACGCGACATCTTCGCTGTCGTCGCCGGATGGCTGAGCAAGGGCGTCGAGGTGTCCAAATTTGGCGACGAGATCACCGACTTCCTCCGCTTCGCCGCCCCCAAACCGAAGCAGGTCGATCCCAAGACCATAAAGGGCGTCGTGCTCAAGGTGGACAAATTCGGCAACCTGGTGACCAACTTCTCGGAGCGCGACGTGCCGCAGTTGTTCGCCACTCCGACTCCGCCCTTCAAGATCGCGGTTGGCAAGGCGACAGTAACGAAGCTGGCACGTGTGTACGGAGAGGGAGCGGCCGGAGAGGTCTTCGCCATCCTCGGGAGCATGGGATATGTCGAGATTTCCACCAATCGAGGCGCAGCGGCACAAGCGGTCCTGGCGGGCAAGGGGGCGGAAGTGACATTGACGCTGGAGAGCGCTGCGGGAGCGACGCAGGGCTGAACGCGTTGGAGGATTTGAAATTTACAATTTGCAAATTTGAAATTTCAAATTCTTACGGGTTTCTCGGCTTCGGGCGCGCGTAGCCTTCCATCTGCGCCGTCCATTTGAGGAAGCGGACCAGCTCGCTGCGCTCCTTCCACACGAACCCCCAGAATTCGAGGAAGCCGATGTCCTTCACTTTGACTCCGGTGTAGGTCTGGATGCGCCAGCGGAGGTAAGGGCTTCGCCACGGCGTCAGGTGATGACCGCGGCTGGCGTTCCAGAGGAATTGTAGGACCTTGCGCATGAAAGTCTGTCAGTCGGTCAGTCTATCAGTCATCGCGATTTGACTGACTGACGGAGAGACTGACAGACTGTTGTCATGCCCGACGACGCCGCGCGCCAGCAGGCCGAAGATCACTACTACACCGCGCTCGACCTCTATGCCGAAGGCCGGCACGAGGAAGCCGTCGCTGCCTACGAGCGCTCGATCGCCGCCGACCCGACGTTCGTGGACGCGCTCCACGGCCTCGCCCGCGCCTATCAGGACATGAACAAGCTCGACGATGCCATCGAGGTTTCCAACCGCATCGTGGCGCTCGACCCCGACGACATCCTCGCGCACACGTCGCTGTCCATTCTCTATCAAAAAAAGGGGATGGTCCCGGAGGCGGAAGCGGAAGGAAATAAGGCGAGAGTGCTGGGCTGGAAACAGCAACTGAAGAGGCCGAAGTAGTTTCAGTTTCGGTTTCAGTTTCAGACCCGCTGCAGTAAACTGCAGCGTCCGTTTGTTCGTATGGAGGCATTCATGTCAAGCACTTATAAAGATCTAATTGTTTGGCAGCGCGCCATCGATCTGGTTGAAAAGATCTACCAGATCACTCGGCGTTTCCCGCATGAGGAACTTTACGGGCTTGTTTCACAACTGCGTCGTGCGGCGGTTTCCATCGCGAGCAATATCGCAGAGGGGCAAGGTCGAATGTCGCCGGGCGAATTTCGTCAGTTTGTCGGACATGCCCGCGGCTCTGCTCTAGAGGTTGAAACTCAGTTGATCATCGCTGCCCGGCTTGGCTTCGTCGATGCTGCCACTTCCGAGCCAGCGCTGAAGGACTGTGACGAGATCAAACGAATGCTGCACGGATTGGCCGCGTCGTTGGAAAAAGAAGCAGACGTCCCGGCCTCTTGCTGAAACCGAAACTGAAACTGAAACTTTTAGAGGTCGTATTTCTTAATCAGATGCCGGAAAGACCTATAGGAAAGCTTTAACATTTCGGCGGCCTTGGTTTGTACCCCGTTTGACTGGCGTAGAGCCGACTGGAGGAGCGACCGCTCTAGGTCGGCCACGTAGCGCTCCATGTCGAGACCCTCGCTAGGAATGACGCCTATCGAGGATCCTCCCGCTGCTGCGGCTACCGCGAGTCTCTGCATGACCTTCCCGCTCGGCAGATCCACCCGAAGTTCTTCATCGTTACAAAGCGCTACCGCGCGCTCAATTGTGTTTTCCAACTGCCGAACGTTACCGGGCCAACTGTATTCGCACAGCGCCTTTTGAGATTCCTCGCCTATGCGGAAAAAGCTCTTGCCCGCCCCCGCCGAGTATTTCTTCATGAAATGATTTGAGAGTTGCTTAATGTCGTCATCGCCGCGCTCTCGCAGCGATGGGACCTCGATTGGTATGACGCTTAACCGATAATACAAATCTTCTCGAAACGAGCCTGTGACCACCATCGATTCGATATCGCGATTTGTGGCGGTGATGACTCGCACATCGACGGCTGTTTCAATGGTCCCGCCGACGGGACGCACGACGCGTTCTTGGAGAACTCGCAGAAGTTTTACCTGCATGGCGAGTGTGGTTTCGCCGATCTCATCCAGAAATACCGTTCCACCGTTCGCGGCTTCGAATAAACCTGATCTATTCTGGTTTGCCCCAGTGAACGCACCTTTGACGTAGCCGAACAATTCACTTTCCAGAAGTGTCTCGGGAAAGGCTCCGCAATTAACCGTCACGAACGGCTGGGCAGATCGAGGAGAACACGAGTGGATGCCACGGGCGACCAGTTCCTTACCGGTGCCGCTTTCTCCTTTTATCAGTATCGTGCTCTGGGCTGGAGCAACCGCTTGGATCGTCTCCTTTAATAGCTTGACCGCATTACTCGTGCCGATGATGTGATCCAAGGAGTTACGAGACGCGGCATCCCGCTGATGCGCAAAAATCTTTCGTTTCAGCGAAACATTCTCGATTGCCTGCGCAACTACGATCTTGACGTCTTCGACGAGTGCTGGGCCTTTGCGCAGGTAGTCGGAAGCACCACCGGCCTTGACCGCCTGAATAGCAAAATCCAGGTCGTCCACCGCGGTGATAAGCACCACAGCGGTCTCCGGGGAAACGGTGTGCGCGTGGCGTAACACGTCGATTCCCGTCGTCCGCGGCATCTTGATGTCTGTGACCACAACGTCGAACAGCGCGGAGTCCAGCTTCTTCTTCGCAGCGTCGCCGCTGGAGACGGTTTCCACTTTGTGGCCGTCCTTGCTCAGGGCGATCTCGAGCATCTGGCAGATGAA
>Ga0097691_1001835_pt1 | contig 15003 bp, 16 predicted proteins | sample NGESurdeep072012_8_FD_72858 | JGI IMG/M metagenome (GOLD analysis project Ga0097691, IMG submission 72858) | Arctic peat soil microbial communities from Barrow, Alaska - NGEE Surface sample 210-1 deep-072012 | ecosystem: Environmental > Terrestrial > Soil > Wetlands > Peat ...
GGATGGGCGTCGTGGCCGTGCGCGACACGTAGGTCGCCATCTCGAAGCAGACGGTCTCCATGGCCGACCGCACCACGGCCGCCGTGATCGGGTCGATCTCCACCGCGGTGGATGTGGCCACGTCCTACCTCCCCGTTCCCCCGCGTCGGTCCCGTCCCCCGGAACGACGCTCTTCAAGGGCGAGTATGGCACGCAGTACGTCGATCTGTCGGCAGACAGCGTCGGATTGCACTACAACAGAAGCCGATGAACCTCTCCCTGTCCGAGGAGTCGCGCCGCTTCCGCGACGAGTTGCGGGGGTGGCTCGGGGCCAACGTCGAGCCCACGCCGCTGTTCGCCGATTTCGACGAGGAGTTCTCGTGGGGACGGCGGTGGCAGGCCCGCCTTGCCGCCGACCGGTGGGTCGGCATCCACTGGCCGACGGAGTTCGGCGGTCGGGGCGCGTCTCCCGTCGAAGTGGCCCTGTTCAACATCGAGTACGCCCGGTCGCGTGCACCCCAGCCGGTGAACCGGACCGGGGTGAACCTGGTGGGTCCCACACTGCTGGCCCATGGTGACGACGCCCAGCGTCACCGGTGGCTGCCGGGGATCCTCGACGCCGAGGAGATCTGGTGCCAGCTGTTCAGCGAGCCCGGCGCCGGGTCGGACCTGGCGTCGCTCACCACCCGGGCCGTGGCCACCGAGGGCGGATGGGTGGTCGAGGGCCAGAAGGTGTGGACGAGCTACGCGCAGTTCTCCCGGTGGGGGATCGCCCTCGTGCGCACCGACCCCGACGCACCCCAGCACGCGGGCATCAGCTACCTGCTGGTGCCGATGCACCAGGACGGCGTCGACGTGCGACCGATCACGCAGGTGGACGGCTCCGCCGAGTTCAACGAGGTCTTCTTCACGAACGTCCGCTGCCCGAAGGACAACGTGATCGGTGGCGTGAACAATGGTTGGAAGGTCGCGATGACGACCCTCGGCTTCGAACGCGGTTCTTCCTCGACGACCGGCTACCGCCGCTTTCTCAAGGAGTGGGAGTTCATCGTCAAAGAAGCCAAGCGACGCAACAAGAGCAACGACCGACGCGTGCGCGACGAACTCGTCAAGTCCTGGCAACAGGTGAAGATCATGCAGATCAACGGCTACCGTTCGCTCACCGACTCGCTCAACAACACGCACGACGCCGCGCTGCTGGGCGCGTGCAACAAGATGTTCTGGTCCGAGGCGCACCGCAGCACGATGGAGCTGGCGCTCGACGTGCTCGGGATGGAGGCCCAGATCCTCTCGGGCCAGGGTGACGCCGAGGGCACGCTCCCGGGTCACCGCCGCGGTCGTGCGGACTACCCCGTTTCGGACACGCAGGCGTCCTTCTTCTTCTCGCGGTCCGAGACCATCTGGGGCGGCACCTCCGAGATTCAGCGCAACATCATCGGCGAGCGGGCCCTCGGACTGCCCAAGGAACCCAAGGCGCAGAAGGTCTAGAAGATCTAGACGGTCGAGACGGCCTGGAGCGTCTCGGTGCTGCGCAGATTCTGACGAAGCGTGATGACGAGACCGAGGGCCGTCACCAGGGTCAGCAGCGCCCCGACGAACAGCCCCATCCGTGGATTGGTGCCCGCGATGATCAGACCGATCAGTGGCGCGCCGATCGGTGTCGTGCCGAGGAACGCGATGCCGTAGAGACTCATGACCCGGCCACGCATCTGCTGACTCGAATTCAGCTGCAGCGTGGCGTTCGCCGACGACATGAAGGCAATGGAGAACGCGCCGCAGGGCACGAGCAGGATCTCGGCCCACAGCAACGTGGGGGCGAAGGCCACCGACGTCATGAAGAGACCGAATCCCAACGACAGCATGACGAGCAACTTCGGGGTCGGGCGCGAACGGTGCGCGATGAAGAGCCCACCGATGATGGCGCCGACACCCATGGCGCTCATCAAGATGCCGTACTGCGTGGCGGTGCGCTGGTGGAAGGTGGTGTGCGCGAGGAGCGGCAGCGTCGTCGTGAAGTTGAACGCGAACATTCCTACGACCGCGGTCGCGAGGATCACGTTGCGTAAGAGCGGCGTCTGCAGCACGTACTGGAGCCCGAGGCGCAACTGTCCGCTCTGGCGTTGGACCGTCTTCATGGGCAGGAACTCGCGCTTGCGCATCAAGGCGAGCGCCAACAGCACCGCCAGGTACGACGCGGCGTTGGTGTAGAAGCACGCGGCGGTGCCGACGAGGGCGATGAGGCCGGCGGCGATGCCCGGGCCCACGACGCGACCCGAGTTCATCAGCACGCTGTTGAGACTCACGGCGTTGGCGATGAGGTCACGTCCGACCATCTCCTGGACGAACGCCTGACGGGCGGGCACGTCGAAGAGGTTCACGAGACCCAACAGGAACGCCACGACGTAGACCGACGTGACCGTGACGTGATGGGTCGTGACTAACAGTCCCAGCACGAGGGCGAGGAGTCCCGCCGAGGTCTGCGTGAAGTACAGGATGCGGCGCTTCTCGTAGCGGTCCGCGATCAGTCCACCGTAGGAGCCGAGGATCAGCATCGGCAGGTACTGCAGCGCGATCGCGACCCCCAGGTCCACCGACGATCCGGTGAGTTTGAGAATCAGCCAGCCCTGGGCGACGGTCTGCATCCACGTACCCGAGACCGAGATCAACTGGCCAGCGAAGTAGAGGCGGAAGTTGCGTACGCTCAACGCCGCGAACGTGCGCGACGAGAATTGACGCACTGCGCTCACGACTCCTCCATCAGGACCTCGAGGAAGCGAACGAGCTCTTCGGCCTTTCGTTGGTCATCCGTCGAGAGTGACTGCAGTTTGCGCTCGAGGAACTCGGTCTTGCGCCGTCGGATCGCGGCAATCTCCTTGCGTCCGAGGGACGTCAACTGCACCCGGGTGCAGCGACGATCGTCGAGGTCGGCCGAGGAGGTGATCAGTCCCGCCGCCTCCATTGTTCGAACCATTCGCGTCACCGATGGCGGTTGCACGTGTTCGGCGACCGCGAGGTCGCCCAGCGAAGGATTACGAAGATTGTCGATCGACGCCAACATCGAGGCCTGTGCGGGAGAGATACCGCCGAGGGACGACGATCGCAGGCGCCGGTTGAGACGCGTCACGGCCCGTCGCAGCCGGGCCGCCGTCTCGTTCGTCGTCGCGTTATCCATTAGTTCACCTAACTAAATAATAATGGTTCGCCCGAGAGTCCGCAACAGTTTTTTGCGAATTAGAGCTGGCGGAAGCGCGGCACGTAGCCGCCCGAACCCAGCGACATCGAATCCTCGGGATCGATGGAGTCGTCCACTCCCCCAATGACCTCGGTGACCCAGTCCAAACGGTCGGTGAGGATCCGCGTGACGCCACCCTGCAGCGTGGTCGACGAAATCGCGCAACTCGAACAGGCACCCTGCAACTGAACCTCGACGACCCCCGTCTCGACGTCGGCGCGCAGCAGCACCAGATCGCCACCGTCGGCCTGCACCGCCGGGCGCATCAGGTCGAGCAGGGCGTTGAGGGCCTTCAGCCGCGTCGAGCGCTCGAGGTCGGTAATCGAATCCATGGGTCCAGTCTGCCGTGGCGCCAGGCATTCGTGACGCCGCGGGGGCGAGTTAATAAACTTTCGCCCATGGACGACCTCGTGACCTGGCGAGCAGACGATATCGATCTGTCGGATCTGGACTTCTGGCGTCGACCGTGGAGCGAACGCGAAGAGGCGTTCAAAGTCTTGCGCCGCGACCGACCGATTTCCTTCTACGACGAACCCATCATCGAGGGCACGTCGGTGGACTTTCCCAAGGGCGCCGGCTACTACGCGCTGACCAAACACCGCGACGTATCGACCGCGTCGCGACACCCCGAGGTCTTTCTATCGGGGCCTGGCGCCGTGACCCAGATGGATCTCCCCACCGAGTTGGTCGAGTACTTCTCGGGAATGATCTCGACGGACAATCCCAAGCACGCCCGACTACGACGCATTGTCTCGAACGCGTTCAACCCCAGGAACATCCGCGCGGCCGAAGAGTCCGTCGAGCGCGTGGCCGACGAGCTACTTATACGAGCCCTTGACGGCGGTACCGGCGACTTCGTCGCCGACTTCGCCGCGCCCTTCCCCCTCGAGATCATCTGCACGATGATGGGCGTGCCACGAAGCGAGTACGCGACCGTACTTCGATGTTCGAACATTATTCTTTCAATGGGTGACCCCGAATACGTCCCCGAAGGCAACGATCCTGTCCTCGTGCAACTCGAGGCCGCGGTTACCCTGACCGCCATCATGGAGGAGCTCGGTAAATACCGTCGCGACAATCCCGTCGACGACATCACCAGCGCCCTCGTGAACGCCGAAATCGAGACCGAGAAACTCACCCAACAAGAACTGGCCTCCTTTTTCGTTCTCCTCGTCGCGGCGGGCAACGAAACCACGCGAACCGCACTCGCGCACGGACTGCACGTGCTGAGCGAGCACCCCGATCAAAAGGCGCTCCTCGTCGCGGACTACGAATCACTAGCGAAGACCGCGACCGACGAAATGGTCCGTTGGGCCTCGCCGATCATCTGGATGCGTCGCACCCTGGCGAGCGATTTCACGTTGTCCGAATTTGAGTTGAAGGCCGGCGACAAGGTGCTGCTCTTCTACAATTCGGCGAATCGCGACGAGGACGTCTTTGACGATCCCTACGTCTTTGACGTCGCGCGCACGCCGAACGATCACTACGGCTTTGGCGCCCCCGGTCCGCACTTTTGTCTCGGGGCACACCTTGCGCGCCGCGAGATCACCGTGATGTGGCGTGAGCTGCTCTCGAGAACGCCCAACATCCACGCGACCGGGCCGCCGTCGCAGTTGGCCTCCAGTTTCGTGAACGGCGTCAAGCACCTACCGTACGACTTCTAGTTGACGTCCTCCCCGGTGACGTCGCTCAGGCTGATCGAGCGACGGCCGCTTCGTCGTAAGCGTGCAGCGCCCTTGGTCCCCATACGGTGCCCGGTCCCCCGTTCATCGCAATGGCGACACCAATCGCCTCGGCGACTTGTTGGCGCGTGGCACCTTGACGCAGCGCGCCGCGGGTGTGCGCGACAATGCAGCCGTCGCACTCGCGCGTGATGGAAATGACCATCGCGAGTAGTTCTTTCGTCAACCCCGACAAGTCACCCTCGGCCATCGCCGCCTTCGATAGCTGCGCGTAGCCCTTGAGAACCTCTGGGATCAGTCCTTGTAGATCGAGCGCCAGTTGGCGAAGCTCTTCTCGAATCGTGTCCATGCTTTCCATACCCACCTCCAGTGGCGAGCGTAGCGAGCGCGAGCACAGAATCGGGCAATTGTCGCTGGCGCCGCCAACGGCGCAACCGGGTTTCGTAGAATGGGCCGATGAGTGTCATTGACGACCTCCTCGCCCACAATCGCCACTACGTCGCTCAACACGGCCACCGCGACCTTCCCACCGCGCCCCGACTGCATTTGGCGGTCCTTACTTGCATGGACTCTCGCCTCGACCTCTTTGGCGCGCTCGGGCTCGAACTCGGCGACGCGCACCTCATCCGCAACGCCGGCGGACTCGCGAGCGAGGACTCGATCCGCTCGCTTTTGTTGAGTCAACGCTTGCTCGGAACGTTGTCAGTAATGGTGATCCACCACACGCGCTGCGGTCTCGAGAACTTTGACGAAGACGAATTACAAAATGAACTCGCTTCGGCGTTTGGTGAACGTCCTCCGTTTCGCCTGGGCGCCTACCACGACGTCGACCTCGACGTGGCTGAGACCGTGGCGGCCTTGAAGGCCAGTCACTTCGTTGATCACACCGAAATACGCGGCTTCGTCTTTGACGTCGACGACGGTGATCTGCGGGAGGTTCTTGGCGCCTAAGGGTCTGTCTGGGAATTGACGAAGGCCAATATTGTTCGGCCCCGCTTGACCTTGGTAACGATCCCGCGGGCGGTCTTTTTCCAGATGAACAAAAGAACTGGACCCACGTGCGTCAACCCGTGGGCTACCCGCACTTTGACTTAGCGCCGGAACTGGTACTACTCCACCAGTTATGGACCCTCGACGCGCTCTTCACGAACTATCTCCTGGCCCAACAAGAATCGATCGAAAAGCACCGTCACTAGGCCCGGGTGACGAAGAGTGGCCGCGCCCAGACCCCGCACGAAAGGGCGCTGAGTCACCTCGAAATCAGCGAGATCACACGAACGACCTTGAAGGCGACGTTCGCAACAATCCACCTTGCCGCCCCCTACGACCAGATCCAGACTCTCACGAGTCAGTTGGCGCACATCTCGTTCACCAGAGGTCTTGCCCCCATCCGGCGGGTCAATAAGAACCTCAACCGGCCACTTCACCCGGAGGTATTAGATGAGGCAATGGATCAGGCTTCGCGAAGGATTTGACGGGAGGCAACAGGTGAAGTCCAGATCAACGTCGGTATAGCCGCTCGGCTTATGTGCGAAGAGTCATTGGACTGAAGTCGTCTTCTCGGAGGGCGCGACCCCGTAGCCGAGAAATCGAGGCCGATTCAATCCCTCGCTCGACGGTTGAAACGAGTAGATATTCCTACGACATTGACCAGTTCAGCGCCGCGATAAATCAGCCGGGCGCATCCAACTCCCTAACCACCGAGCGTGACGTCTTGATCTTCGTACCACGCCAGTGCTTCGTGGAACTGGTCAATTGAAAAGTTCGGCCACAGTTCGTCGACCACGTAAAAGTCAGCGTAGATCGACTGAATGGGCAAGAAACCACTAAGTCGCCGACCGCCGCCCCAGCGCACGATGAGATCGATCCTCGAGATATCGGCGGACGCGATGCCGTCGGCGACGTTGTCCCGCTTACTCGCGTCGCCGTTCTTGAGCGAGTGGTTAAGATCCCAGCTCCAGCCGTAGTTCACGAGGAAGTTAACTTTGATGCGACCCTCGCCGATTCGGGTCCGTTGCGTATAGCGCATGAGTTCTTTGGGAAAGAGCGCCGACTGGGTGTTGCCCACCACCAGCAGATCCGCGTCCCTTTTCTCCAACTCGGCCACGGCTTCCACGCACGCGTTGCGAAAGGCTTCAATCTGAGCTCCTGGACGTTTCGTATTGTCGACGGTGAAGCCGTAGAAGGTGATCTCTGGGATACCTAACGCCAGGCACTCGCTGTACAACTCCAGACCCGGCTGCAGTCCGAAGTGATAGCCGTCCTGTTTTTCGAAACCTTGACCTTGAGCCCAACGTCGATTGCCGTCGGGAATGATGCCCACGTGCTGAGGGAGTCGCGTAGCGTTGCCGTCGCGGGCGCTCTTAGCCACAGCGTTTCTCATAAAACGATTGTACGACACGGCAGTATCCAAGACTCTTAAACTCGATGTCACTCACGCATTGAATCAGCGGGAAATAACCTGGATCCACCACCAGCGTTAGGGTTTGAGGGTCTGACAATACGCCAAAAAGTCCGACCGATCCCGACGCCGCGAGCACTGGGACTGCCAAGAGGCCACTCCCAATGAATCCAAGGGCAAAGATCACGCTCGCGAAGCGTCCAGCGAAGGGTGTGAGTGCTTTAGCGACCTGGCGCGCTTTGAAGGTGGGTGAGGTGATGGATATGGAGCGTCTGAGCGGTGGCCACAATTATGGCAAACATGACCACATTGGAGAACGCCATACCGGTAAAGACATCGAGACGACTCATCCGCTCTATGTTTCGCGCCCCGCGACGACTGAGCTGATTGGGTGGTACGGGCTCAGCGCCTCCTTCGGGAGCGTCGCGCATCTCTTCGATCCTGTGAGCACTTTGCCAGAAAAAGAGATAGGGAGAGATCGTTGTGCCGAGCACTTCCTAATGTGGATCCCATCGCCCGGATTCGACCGAATCGGAGCGCCGTGGAGAGCCGCCTAGCGACGAATCGCGAAGCGTCCACTTGTCTTGGTCGCATCCTTCAGAATAAAAGCGATTGCCTTTCGTGCGAGAAAATCGAGACGTTAAATGCGCTCCTCGTCGCTGACTGAAATGAACAAATGCAACTCCACAGCCAGATGACATTCGGGATCATCGGAGCAGACGTGTGACTGATCGACGTTGACAATGGCCGTACCGTGGCAATGTACGAGGTCCTGATCGCAGTGAAGGCAGACAAGTACAGCTTTACTCCTCGGGCTCACGACCAAAGTTTACCTCGACGTTCCAATCTTCAGTGCACTCCGCAAAAGTTAATTTCGCGTGCCGGGCGGTCAACTACGTTTCTCAATCGCTTTGCGTGTAAAGATCTTTACATCGTTTGCATCAAGTGCTACTCTCCGCATGTTAAAATTTCCGGCTATTCACTAGGAGAAACAACATGGCGCGTGCAACGTGGTCCGGTTTTTTGAGTTTTGGCCTAGTCAGTGTCCCGGTCGGCCTCTTCACGGCCACCGCCGATCAGACGATTCATTTCAATCAGTTGCACGAGGGCACATCAAATCGGGTTCGTTACAAGAAGACGGACGAAGAGACGGGTGACGAGCTCACCACTGAAGAGATTGTCAATGGCTTTCCGGTGGGCGGAGGAGAATACATCGTGGTAACGCCTGAGGAGATGAAGGGAGCGGCGCCCGGCAAGTCCGACCTCATTGAAATTCAGGACTTCGTCGACCTCAGTGACATCGATCCGATTTTCTATCGACAAACGTATTACCTGGCACCAAAAGGCAAGGGCGCGGACCGAGCGTATACGTTGTTGCTTCAGGCGATGCGCGAAACGGGCAAAGTGGGTATCGCGACGCTGGTGCTGCGAGATAAGGAACACCTCGTTGCCGTACGGCCAGGAGAGCAAGTCCTCATTCTCGAGACCATGTTTTTCGAAGACGAGATTCTTAACCCGCAAGAAGAACTCGACACCTTACCCGAGGCCGACCACGCCGATACACGAGAACTAAAGGTAGCGAAACAATTGGTGGTGTCTCTCAGCGACAAGTGGACTCCCACTCGCTACAAGAACACGTATCGACAGCGGGTTGAGGAACTGGTGGAAAAGAAGCGCGCCGGTCATGCAGTGGTGTTTAGTGACGACGTCGAGGGCCCCACGTCAAACGTCATCGACCTCATGTCCGCCCTCAAAGCTTCGATTGCGAAATCGGGTTCCGGTCGAAGGACGCCGTCGCGAACTTCCTCTCAATCAACTGTGAAGAAGGTCGGAATTTCCGGGTCGACGTCAAGCAAGTTACAACCAAGTTTTGTGGACATGAGTAAGTCCGAATTGCTTGCTCAGGCGAAGAAGATGAAACTAGACGTTACGACTAAGACGACGAAGCCAGAATTAGTGAAGACACTGCGCGCGGCCGAGAAGGCCCCGGTCAAACCGCGGCGCCGCGTCTCGTGAGGCCCACGGCCAAGTCTACCGGCGCAACAAACAAAACCACGTCGAAACTTTCCACCTATCGAGCCAAGCGCGACCCGCAGAAGACGCCCGAGCCAATGGGTTCAAAGAAGGTGACGGCGCGAAAGGCCAGGGCTAACAATACGTTCGTAATCCAAGAACACCATGCCCGCGCGTTGCACTGGGATTTTCGCCTGGAACATGGCGGAGTACTCGTGTCTTGGGCGCTTCCCAAAGGTCTTCCCATCGATCCTAAAGTAAATCACCTGGCCGTGCACACAGAAGATCACCCCCTCGACTACGCGAAGTTCCAGGGCAGCATTCCTCGGGGTGAATACGGCGGGGGAGATGTGACGATCTGGGACCACGGTACGTACGATTGTGAGAAATGGCGCGACGACGAAGTGAAGGTGGTCTTGCGTGGCACCAAGGCATCCGGCCGGTACGTCTTGTTCCCGACGAAGGGCAAGAACTGGATGATTCATCGCATGGGCCCAGTCGCTACGGACTACGAGAAAATGCCGGCTCAAATCAAGCCGATGCTCGCTGAAGCCGGAGAACTACCACGAGTGAGCGACGATTGGGCAGTTGAATTTAAGTGGGACGGCGTGCGAGCCATGGTCTACGTAGAAGGCGGCCGAGTTCGGGCGCGTACCCGCAACGACAACGATCTCGTCGCCACCTTCCCCGAACTGCGCGATATCGGACTGTTTCTCGGATCAAGGTCCGCCATTCTCGACGGCGAGATCGTCGCGCTCGACGGAGCCGGTCGACCGAACTTCGGAGTACTTTCTCATCGTCTTCATCTCACGTCGAAGTCCTCGATTGCCAAGCTGGCCACATCAACTCCGGCAAATTTTCTCGCGTTTGATCTTTTGTACTTAGAGGGTAAATCGCTTCTGCAATTGAGTTACGACGAGCGCCGGCAACTTCTCGAGTCACTCGAATTGCAAGGCGACACGTTCACCACGCCACCGTTTGTCACTGATCGTAAAGCCAGCGAACTTCTCGACATCGCGAGAGAACGAGGACTCGAGGGCCTTGTTATGAAGAAACGTGATGGCGTCTACTCACCGGGCCAACGCAACGGCCAGTGGATAAAAGTAAAGAATTTCAGAACTCAAGAAGTTGTGATCGGCGGCTGGACCGAAGGAAAGGGGGCGCGCTCCGGCAGCCTCGGAGCTTTATTACTCGGAGTACCGGCGAAGGACGGTCTTAGCTACGTTGGCAAAGTGGGCACGGGCTTTTCGGCCGACGCGCGTACTGAGATGCTCGAGTCTTTGACGCCGCTCGCCCAACAGAAGACACCCTTTCTGAATCGCTTGAGCCCGGTGGATACCAATCTCGCGCACTTTGTGCACCCCACTTTGGTTGGAGAAGTTCAGTTCGCCGAGTGGACGGCTGACGGTCGTTTGCGCCAACCTTCCTGGCGGGGGCAACGTCCAGATAAGAGCGCGAAGGACGTGATCCGTGAGCCCTGAACGCGTGGAAACCAACGTGGACGGCCGTCGTATAACCATCTCAAATCTGGACAAGGTGTTGTATCCCGAGTCGGGTTTCACTAAGGGTCAGGTGCTTGATTATTACGCCCGCATCGCCGACGTGATGCTGCCGCACCTACAGAATCGACCGGTTACCTTGAAGCGTTTCCCCAATGGTGTGGAGGGAAAATCCTTCTACCAGAAACACGCCCCGGCCAATTTACCCGACTGGATTTGCACCTCCAACGTACCATCAGCGAACGATACGCGTTCGCCCATTGAATTCGCGGTGGTGTGCGATCGAGCAACGTTGATGTGGGCGGCCAACCTGGCCGCATTGGAATTTCATGTACCCCTCTGGCACGTCGCAAAAGCCAAGCCGTCGCCGACGCGGCCGGACTACCTGGTCTTCGACCTCGACCCGGGCCCGGAAACCTCGATCGTTGAGTGCTGCAAAGTGGCTCGCTGGATCAGCGAACGATTGGGCGACGAGATGGTGTACCCCAAGACCAGCGGATCTAAAGGTTTGCAGTTGTATTCGCCGGTGAGGCGAACGTCGTGGGAGATAGCGAACCAGCGAGCGCACGAATTGGCACAAGCAATCGAGAAGGACCACGGAGATTCGGTAGTGACGGTGATGCGTAAAAATTTGCGCACCGGCAAAGTGCTCATTGATTGGAGCCAGAACAGCCCCTCCAAGACGACTGTCGCTGCCTATTCGCTTCGAGCTGGGCCTAGTCCAACTGTGTCGACACCCGTTACGTGGAAAGAGATTGATGCGTGCGCGAAGAGTGGCAAAGCAACTGATCTTCGATTTGCTTCGGATGACGTATTGAAGCGAGTTGAAAAACTGGGTGATATCATGGAGCCCCTAATCGCGCGAAATAAATCTGGCCGACAAACTCGTTAGGCGCCGTTAGGGGCAATTGAAGCGGAACACGGTCTTGACCCTTTACAATTGCCACCGTTGCAACATTGATTGCGTTGCGCCGGTAATACCGGGGATCACTGTCGCTTCCGTTATCAAAGTAATCCTGAAAAACCACCTCCTCCACTGCGGGAAACAGGTTCTTCCACTCTCGATAAATGTTCCACAGAGTTTCGGGGCTTGGGAGTCCGTCGAGTTCTAACTTGGATTCCATTTCCGGACTTATTCCGGTTTGGTCATGAAAGGCAAAGCCGTCACCGTTTGTGGCCGCATACTCCAGCGCTTGCTGCATACCGTCACCAACGGAGTGATTGTTATCCTTCGCTTCAATGATCGTGATGGGAATGTTGGGCTTGTAATACTGGACGTAGTCAGCGAATTTTCGCTTACTTCGAGAGACCATCTCGTCCGGGACATGAATCTGTCCATTCGTGAAGAAGATCTCCCGTCAAATCTGTGTTTGCTCTTTCCATCAAGCGGCAATGACGCCGGAGTGACGAACTTGGCGAAGATGTCGGCCTTGTTGAGATCCTTGATGACGCCGAGCTCATCGCCAATCCGCTACTAGCCAACTGCCCGGCGCACCCCGAGCTCGCCTCAGCCTACGGCCCTTCTAAAAGACGAACCCGGTGGCTTAGCCACCGGGTTTCTCCGACATCAAGGTCGGTTACTTCTTCGTTCCCCAGAATACCTCAGCGATGGCGTCGATCTCGTCAATCAGGCGGTCGGCGACCGTCACGTCGTTCGTCTTCTTCGCCTCGCCGGCCGACTTGGTGGCCATCCAGAAGAGGTCGTGGAGGTTCGGGAACGCCTTCAGGTGCTCGACCTTGAAGTAGTCGGTCCACAGCACCCAGAGGTGGTGCTTGACCAGCTCGCAACGCTCCTCTTTGATGATGGTGGCGCGCACTTTGAAGTCGGGGTCGCTCGACGCGTTGTACTTCTCCATGCAGCCTTTGACCGACTGGGCTTCGATCTTGGCCTGGGCGGGGTCGTAGACGCCGCAGGGCAGGTCGCAGTGCGCTGAGGCGACGAGGGGAGTCGTCGTCGAGTCCAGCAGCGAGTTGATGAGTGAGAGAAGCGTCATGGCTTTGCCTTTCGATTGTTGAGGCCTGCGCGACAGGCGCAGACTTGTTCCTACTCTTCGCAGGTTAGTCTCTCTCGAGCAACTCTCCGCCGAGCGCGGCACGTCCGGTCACCTGCGCACGCACAACGGTCCCGAGTTCGCTGCGCACGCCCTCAACGATTGGTGTCGCTTCAACGGTGCCTGATCGTTGTTCATTGACTGGTTAACCCTGGCAGAATGAAGTGGACCCGAATAGTGCAACGCACGTCTTTGTGACGAGTTCTTGAACGGTCAGCAGTTCGACACGTTGTTCGAGGCGAAAGTGTTGCTCGGCGACTGGCAACACGAATACAATCACAATAGAACTCACAGCGCGCTAGGTCGACAATCGCTGGCGAACTTCGCTAAGAGTTGCAAGGTGCAGCACTAACAAAAACTCGCGGAGTTAGTGGTTTAGGAATTGGAGTCCTTCCAATTCCTCTTTCGTTTAATTCCTATGCAGCGCCTGCACAAGAGCTCGATGTACTTCGATATTAGTTCACCAACAACAGGTGTTATCGGTGGACTGTGGGGATCGAGTTCAACCGGAGAGAAGCCACAGGCGGGTTCTATCCGGGGATCAACAACCCACTCTGTTGGAGTGGCGCATAGACGTCCGTGCAAGTCACACGCCATTTCCCCTTTCCGCTCACAGTCGGTCGAAACGGTAGTGCGTTGGTAACGGGCTGCCACTTTTGACGCTCCCTCCTTGCTTTGTTACGATTTTGGAAGAGGCAACTTCGCCTTCACAGTCCCAGGAGGGTCGCCATGTCCAACGAAGACCTACATGAGCCGCGAGAGCGTCTCACGGACGAGACGATCACTACGCACCAGGCGATTGTCTCGCTGATGGAGGAACTGCAGGCAATCGACACGTATCGCCAGCGAGCCGACGACTGCGACGACGCTCAGCTCAAGGGAGTGCTTGTTCGCAGTATGAACGACGAAATGGAGCACGCCGCGATGCTCGTGGAATGGTTGCGACGCAATGTCGCCGAGTTTGCGACTCAGTTGGACAAGTTCCTGAAATGCGAAGGATCTATCGCTTAACCGACTGACGCGCCGCTCGTCAAACAAACGAAAAACAGTTGAGAAGGGAGTACGCGCAATGTACATAGGAGGCGGGGCAGTTGTAGTAATCCTCGTCGTCATTCTCATCGTCTTTCTCGTGAGGCGATGAACACGTGATGACGCGAAGAGTTCAAATGTCGAATTCGACACCGTGACTGGCCAAGACTTTTGGATATCTTGACCACGCGCAGGCAGTCGCACCAAAAAAATTTGCGTCGGAAGTCGATTCGATAGCACGTGCGACGGATTCTCGCCCGCGCAAACTGGATCGATGAGAACAATCGCACTACCTGAGAGGGCGAATGCCCTCTCTTCAATAGAAGAGAAAAGGAATGACGATGACCAACAAAGACAAAACGAAGAACAAGGCGCAAATAACTAAAGGAAAGGTCAAGGAGGTTGCCGGGAGGACCACTGGCGACAAAAAACTCGAGACCAAAGGAAAGACCGACCAGGCTAAGGGCAACCTGAAGCAAGCTGGTGAGAAAGTCAAGGATGCTTTCAAGAAGTAGACCCTAGAACTACGCATCCAGCACCAAACATTTCTCGTCGACGAGGACGGGGAAACCCTCCTTGGTCCTCGGCGACGGCAAGAAACAAACGAGAAATGCCACGAACGCCAATGAAGAATCCACATTGGTGCCTGATTGGCCGCAGCTTCCTTGGGCCCGCGGGCCACTTAGCGCTTCGGTGATTTCTGCGCTCCAGGGGGCACCGGGAACTCTTGGTCCCACTCCTCCTGTGTCAGGGATTGACGCATTGAGCGACGATGATTTTGCGTTGGCCCTTTATCTTTGTTACGAAGTCCACTATCGCGCCGTCACTGACGCCGGCTGGGAATGGGATCCGGGCCTACTCACGTTCCGCGCCGAATTGGAACGCGCTTTCGAGGATCGACTACGTGATGAAGTCGAAGTCATCCAACCTCGTTTCCCCTTTGAAGTGGTCTCGGCGCGCGAAGAATTGATTCGAGCGCCGTCCGGTCCGTCACTCTCGACGTATCTCCTCGAATCGGGGACGTTGGACCAACTCCGCGAGTTTTGCATGCATCGGTCCGCGTATCAGTTGAAGGAGGCCGACCCTCACACGTTTGGCATTCCGAGACTGACGGGCG
>Ga0097691_1001838_pt1 | contig 14997 bp, 19 predicted proteins | sample NGESurdeep072012_8_FD_72858 | JGI IMG/M metagenome (GOLD analysis project Ga0097691, IMG submission 72858) | Arctic peat soil microbial communities from Barrow, Alaska - NGEE Surface sample 210-1 deep-072012 | ecosystem: Environmental > Terrestrial > Soil > Wetlands > Peat ...
GATTCCGTCGTACCGCGTCGAGATCCTCTCGGACTCCAGCCCGCGCGTCAGCGCGCACTTTCGGCGCCTGCTCGCCGAGGAGCTCGCGCGCAGCCAGCAGCATGCCGCGACGATCGCGTGCCTCTCGGTGGAGCGGCGCATCGCGCTCTTCCTGCTCGAGCTCGGGCGGCGCTGGTTCGAGCGCGGCTACTCGGCGTCCGCTTTCCAGTTGCCGATGAGCCGTCGAGACATCGGCGAGCACCTCGGCCTCACGGCGGAGACTCTCAGCCGCGAGTTGTCGGCATTCCAGTCGCGAGGCTGGGTCGCGATGCAACGCCGGGCGGTGGAGATTCGCAACGCGCATGCGCTGCACGCGTTGCTCGCCGCCCGCGCCTGACGAAGGAGCACGGACATGCTTGCCAGGCCGATCACCTCATCGATCACCCTCCTCGCGTGCGCACTCGTGCTCGCGCAGCCCCTGACGCGGGCGGCGGAGTCCCACGCCCACGCGCCGGGCGCCGCAGCGAGCGAGCTGCGGCTCGACGAGGGCCGCAAGTGGGCTACGGACCTCCCCCTGCGGCGCGGGATGGCCGAAATCCGCCAGGTCGTCTCCGGCGCGCCCGCGATGGCGCATGCCGGCACGGCCTACCCCACCGTCTACGCGGCGCTCGGCAAACGCGTCGACGCGCCGGTGGGCCGCATCGTCGCCGAATGCAAGCTCGAGCCGAAGGCCGACGCGATGCTGCACCTCGTGATCGCCGATTTGCTTGCGGGAGCCGACGCGATGAAAGCCGCGAAGTCGGGGCCCGAAGGCCGGGAAGGATTGCTGAAGGTCGCCGCGGCGCTCGACGCCTACGGGAAGTACTTCGACGACGCGGGGTACAAGCCGCTCGGGCGCTAGGCGCCGCGCGGCGCGAGCGTGACGCGGCCGGCCGTTCCGGCCACGAGGCTCACGAGCGGCAATGCGAGGAGGGACGCGATCGCCGCGTGCGCGAGCGTGAATGCGAGCGGCCGCGCGCCCGCCGACCCGAGGTAGAAGCCGAGCCCGAGTTGCAGCGCCGCAAGAGCGACGACGGTGAGCGCCAGCGCGCGCAGCGCGACGGCGACGATCGCCGCGGCGAGCCCCACCCCGCCCAGACCGAGCAGCACTTCCGGCACGCTCGGCGTGTAGGGATGGATTTCGCCGTCGAAGAAGCTGCTCGATTCGACCATTCCCGGAAACAGGATCTGCGGATACGCCTGCCCGCCGATGAGGGTGACGTACATCTGCGCCAGCCCTCCCATTATCACCAGAGCGCAGGCGGCAGCGATGGCGGCGCGCGAGACCTGCGATCGCAACAGCAGTGCGAGCGGCACGATACCGCCGATCGCAATCTGGCCAAGCCAGAGCAGCGCCGTGTACACGCCGCCGTCGAAAAGCAGAAACCGCGCAACGTCGCGGGAACGCGCAAGTTCGTGTTTGGAAGACAGGAACAGCACTGCGAAAAACAGGGAAGCGCCGACGAAAATGCCGAGCAGGTTCTTGAGTCGGCGCAACAACCCGTCGGAAACTGGCCGATCCTCCCAGCTGCAAACGGCAAGCAGGATCAGGATCAAAACCGCGGTGCCGTAAGCCGAAGAAAACGCGATGAACATCGGCGCGTACAGCACCGAGTCGTAGGCTGCGCGGCCAATATTGAAGCCGAACTCCAGGCCCGTGCCGGTGATCAGCAACAGTTGCCACAGCAGGGCCAGGATGGCCGCCGGCTTGATATAGCGGTTCATGCGCCGCTCGAGCAAGAACCAGAAATAAACCCCCACAGTTGCCATAAAGCCGTCGTAGAGAATGACCCTGAGGGCGAAGATCGATTGAAAATTCAAACGCGTCACCGCCACGATCATGCGGTCGGAGCGGCCGAGATCGAGCATCAGCACTGCGAGGCCGCCGGCGAGCAGCGCCAGGGAGACCAAGGCCGACAGCGGTGCCACCGGCCTATAGACCGTCTTGCCGAACACCGAAGCCGCCATGGCGACATTGAGCGCGCCGGTCGCGGCGATGACCAGAAAAACCGCGAACACATGCGGCATGCCCCAGACGATCTGGTTGTCCATGCCGGTCACGATATGGCCGTAATGCTCGATGTAGAAGTAGGAAACCGCCCCCAGCGCGAGCGGAACAGCGAGCAGCGCCAGCAGTCTCCAGTAGCGGCGGCTGGTACCGCCTAGTTCGCGATAGATTAAGGATTCGGCCATGTCACAGTCCCTGATAGCGCACGCCGGGATTGAGGCTCAGGTCGGCCCGGATCTGCGTGCTGGCGTATTTGGCGACGCGCTGCGCGATCTCGCTTTGCGGATCGTTCAGATCGCCGAAAATCATGGCATTGTGCCCGGCCTTGGTGCAGGCCTCGACGCAGGCGGGCTGCCGGCCGTGATCGATGCGGTGCACGCACAGCGTGCAGCCCTCGGCGCAGCCATTGCCGCGCGGCACATCCGGGTTCTGGCCGGTAATGTTCTGAAACACGATCGAACGCGCTTTGTAGGGACAGGCCATCATGCAATAACGGCAGCCGATGCAGATATGCCGGTCGACCAGCACGATGCCGTCGGCGCGTTTGAACGAGGCGCCGGTGGGGCAGACGTCGACGCAGGGCGGATACTCGCAATGCTGGCACATCACCGGCACGGAATTGGTGTGGCCGCTGCGCATATCCTTCAATTCGACCTTGCGTATCCACTGTGCGTCGGTGCGCGGATGCCCGGTGTCCTTGATGCCGTTCTCGGTGGCGCAGGCTTTGACACAATCGTCGCAGCCGGGGAGGCACTTGCTGGTGTCGATCAACAGGCCCCAGCGGACCTGCCTGGACACCGGCTGATCGGGCGCGCGCGCACCGGCGATCTCGATCAAGCGGATCCCCGGCGCGAGCATCACCCCGCCCAGGGTGGCTGCGGAGATGGCGAGAAACCCGCGCCGGCTGAGGCCGTCGTTCGCGTCCGCGCTCACGGCTTCGCTCCGCTGGCAAGCTTCGGTTTGGAGGCGTGGCAGCCAAAGCAATCGAGCTTGACGCTCGCATAATCGTGGCAGCTCTGGCAGAAGCCCTTCTCGCCGAGCACGCTGCCGGTCTTCGTGCTCGCGTGGCACTCGACGCAGCCTTTCAGACTGTGCGCTCGCGTGCGAATGCCCTCGTGTACCGTCAGCTCGCGCTGATGCTTGAGCATGTCCGGGTGCTCCCGCCGCATGGTCGCGGTGTCTTCCACGCACCGGCCCGGCTTGTCGATGTCGATGACCGGCTTGGGCACCCGGTCGGACGCAAACGCGACGACCGGCAGCAGCAGCGCGAGCAGGCAGATCGCGCGCGCGATACGGCCGGTCAACGCTCCAATCCCCTTACACTTCACTTCTCGCTCCTTAGACCTTTTCTGAATATGAGGGGATATCCCCTACGGGGACTTCCTTCGGGGCGCCTCCCCTCATGCTCCCCTAAGTCAGGGGCCATTTCGGCAATTCTGAAATGGCCTCTTATTCACCTAGCCCCATCTTGATGTAGCCGGAGGGGCACACATCCATGCAGATCTGGCAGCCGATGCAGCGGTCGTAGTCGGTGTAGACGTAGCGGCCGATGGTCGCCTGCGCCTTGGGCACCTTCTTCACCGCGGTCTGTGGACAGTAAACTATGCAGTTGTCGCACTCGAAGCACTGCCCGCAGCTCATGCAGCGCTTGGCCTCGGTTTGCGCCTGGGCTTCGGTCAGCGCGATCACGCGTTCCTCGTTGTTGCCGAGCACATTGGAGGTGTCGATCTTCTTCATCTCGCGCACCTTGCGCGGCGTATAGGTGAAGTGGCCCAGGAACAGTTCCTCGGGTTTGACCACAGCGCGGTCCGAGCGGTTGTCGTAGTTGTGGATGGCGATGTTGGAAACATCGGTGCCCCGCAACGGCTCACACGATTCTTCGATTTTGATGCCTCTTTCGGCCATCTTGCGCGGCAGGTCGAACAGCTTCTTGTCGACCTTGGGACGCTTCTCGACGGGCCTGCCCGAGATAGTGTCGTCGATGCCTTCGGCGGCGATGCGGGCGTGACCGATGGCCGTGGTGAGGAGATCGGGATAGACGACGTCGCCGCCGACGAACACGCCGGGAGTCCCGGTGGCCTGGAACGCCTTGTCGATATTGGCGAGATTCTTCGCGTTCTTGAGGCCGGCCATGTCGTTCCACTCGACCGACTGCCCCATAGCCGCAATGATGAGGCCGCAGGGAATGTCGTACTCGGAACCCTCCTTGATGACCATTTTCTTGTTGACCCACTCCACCTTGGCCACGCGCAGCGCGGTCGCCCTGCCGTCAGCGCCTTTAACTACGGAGACAGGGATCACGTGAATCTGTATTTCGCCGCCCTCCCGGACAACGGCGTTGATTTCAATCTCGTCAGCCGGCATTTCCTCGATGGTGCGGCGATAGGCAATCAGTACCTTGGCGTTCTCGCGCTGGCCCTGGGCGTTGAGGGTGCCGGTGCGCAGCGCCACGGAGGCGACGTCCATCGCCGTGTTGCCGCCGCCGATGACGATGACGCGCTGGTTGAATTTGGTCAGCTTGTCCTCGTTGAAATCGCGTAGGAACTTGAGGCCGTCGATGCAGTTCGGGGCGTCGGCCCCCGGAATATCGAGGCGGTTGCCTTTTTGCGCGCCGATCGCGATGAAAATGGCATCGAAATCGCGTTTCAGATCCTCGAAGCTGACATCCCTGCCGACGCGCGTGTTGAGGCGAACTTCGACGCCCATGTCAATGATGCGCTTGACCTCGATATCGACGATGGCGTGGTCGGCACGGTAGGACGGCAGACCGAATGCCAGCATGCCGCCGAGCTTGCTGTAATCCTCGAAAATGACGCAGGCATGGCCCTTCTTGCGCAGCTGGTAAGCGCAGGCCAGGCCGCCGACGCCGCCGCCGATGATGGCGACGCGCTTGCCGGTCTCCTTTTCGGGCTTGGCGAAACTAAGACCCTTTTCAAGCGCGTAGTTGCCGAGAAACTGCTCGACCGAGTTGATGCCGACGTAATCCTCCACCTTGGCGCGGTTGCAACCGTCCTGGCACGGTGCCGGGCAGACGCGGCCCATGATGGCCGGAAAGGGATTGCAGTCAGTCAGGCGGCGCCAGGCATATTCCTGCCACGGCATGGTCGGCTTGCCGTCGGTGCCGACCGGTGGCTTTTCGATGCCGCGCACAATGTTGAGCCAACTGCGGATGTCCTCGCCGGCCGGGCAACTCCCCTGACACGGCGGCGTCGCCTGCACATAGGTCGGGCACTGATGCGAGGTATCGCCGTCGAAAATCTTGTCCTGCCAGCGCTTCCATTTTTCGTCGCCTTCGCGGTAGCGGCGGAAGTTAAGACTGGTGCTGGACTGCTCAATTGTGCTCGACACTTTCCGTCTCCTCGAAGGTGCTTTACCTGGGTCCGAGCCGGATTGCGTTGCTCACCAACTGGTGCACCCCGCCCACCATGCTCATGTTGAATTTGTAATAGGGCAGAACCTTGCTGAACTGCGCCTTGCAGATGGCGCAGATGGTCGCCATGAAGTTCACCCCGTCCGAATCGACGACTGCCTGCAGCGCCTCCATGCGCGGCAGCGCGCCCTTCACGCGCAGATCGAGCAACTCGTCGGAGAGCAGGCCGCCGCCGCCGCCGCAACAGAAGGTCTTCTCGCGGATTGAGTCCGGGTCCATTTCGACGAACTTGTTGGCGACGGCGCGGACGATGGCGCGCGGGATCTCGAACTGGCCGCCCGGTATGCCGCCCATGCGCGAGGCGCGCGCGACGTTGCACGAGTCGTGGAAGGTGACCACGTAGCGGTCGTTTGCGCTTTTGTCGAACATGAGCGCGCCGCGCTGTATCAGGTCGTAGGTGAGTTCGCAGATGTGCTGCGGCACCGGATAGGCAGGGTCGAGAAAATCGAACGGGCCGATCAGCGTGTTCCAGAAGCTGTAGGCGACGCGCCAGGCGTGGCCGCACTCGCCCACGACGAGCCGCTTCACGCCCAGGTCCAAGGCGGCCTCGCGTACGCGCATGGCGATTTTCTGCATCTGGCCGTAGTTGCCGATGAACAGGCCGAAGTTGCCCGCCTCCGAGGCGTGGGTGGAGAGCGTCCAGGGAATGCCCGCTGCGTGGAACACTTTGGCGTAGCCCATCAGGCTGTAGACGTGCGGCTCGGCGAAAAAATCGGCCGAGGGCGTGATCAGCAGCACTTCGGCGCCTTTCTCGTTGAGCGGAAGGCGTATGTCCAGGCCCGTTTCTTCCTTCAGATCTTCCTCCATGCTGGACAGCGTGTCCTGAAGCGCCGGTCCGGGCAGCCCCAGATTGTTGCCGATGCGGTGCACCTTGCCGATGATCTCGTTGGTGTATTTCGGCCCCAGGCCGATCGAGTCCATGATCTCCCGCGCGGCCATGGTGATCTCGGCGGTGTCGATGCCGTAGGGGCAGAACACCGAGCAGCGGCGGCATTCCGAGCACTGATTGAAGTAGGAGTACCAGTCGTCGAGCACCTCTTTGGTGAGGTCTTCGGCGCCGACCAGCTTAGGAAACCATTTCCCCGACCAGGTGAAATAGCGGCGGTAGACCTTGCGCAGCAGGTCCTGGCGCGCGACCGGCATGTTCTTCGGGTCGCCTGTGCCGAGGAAGTAGTGGCACTTGTCGGTGCAGGCGCCGCAGTGCACGCAGGCGTCCAGATAGACTTTGAGCGAGCGGTATTTTCCGAGCAGTTCGCCCAGCTTGGCAATCGCCTTGTCCTGCCAGCCCTCGACCAGTTCGCCGGGGAAACCGAGCGCCTGCTGCATCTGGGCGTTGGCGACAAAAGGCTTGCTCTTCGCCATCGCCCCGACCTCGAGGATCGGGATGACCGGGTAGGGTTTCAGTGGCGGCGCGGTAACCTGGATGGTGGCCATGTCAGACCTTCGCTTTTTCCAGCTTGGCCGCCCAGGCAGCGAGGTGGCGCTGCTCGCGCGGGTTGTCGGCCTGGTTCCGGCCCGGGCTGAAAAACACGCCTGGCGCATGCAGCAGCTTCGAGTAGGGAAAGATCGCGATCAGCAGGATGACCAGAAACAGGTGCACCAACAGGCCCGGGTGCGTGGGTAGTGGCTGCCAGTCGAACAACATCAGGCCGAGGGCGAAGGCCTTCACTGCAACGATGTCGGTGTGGCTCATAAACTTCATCGACAGGCCCGAGAAGACTATGCCGAGGAGCAGCGCCAGCATCAAGTGGTCCGAGGGTGTGGAAATGTAGCGGATGCGGGGCACGAGAAAACGCCGCGCCCACAGGCCGGCGAGCCCGGCCGCCATGGCCAGCCCGCCGTAGATGCCGAACGGCTGGATCCAGACCACCCAGAACCACACCGGCTCGGTGAAATAGCGCAGATGGCGCGCCAGCACCAGCGCGAGCGCGACATGGAACATCCAGCCGAACAGCCAGATCCAAAGATTGGCCTTGAACAGGCTCTCGAACAGCGCCACCTCGCGCAGCATGCGCAGCACCACGCCGCCCGTAGTCGTCGGCGCCGGCGTGGTCGGGATTTTGAGCGGCGCCGGCGTCCGGGCGTAGTCCCGGATGCGCCATGCAAGCCCGGCCACGCCGAGCAGCGTGGCGGCGTAGAACAGCAGCGCAAAAACCACTGTCGCCGCGTTCATCACACACTCATCTCACCGCGAGACGATATTGGACAAAGGAAAAGCAACCCGATTCTCCTTGGCGTCCTTGGCGATGAAACCTCAGATGCACCCCGTCGGCTTAGGCAGGCCGGCGATTTTGCACGCCTGCTTCGCCGGGCCGTAGGGAAACAGCTCGTACAAGTACTGGCTGTTCCCTTTTTCCGGCCCGAGCTTCTTGCCGATCGACTTGGTGAGCACGCGCACTGCCGGGGCGATCTGAAACTCGTTGTAATACTCGCGCAGAAAATTGACGACTTCCCAGTGGTTGGGCGTCATGTCGACCTTCTCCTGCTGGGCGAGGACCTTGGCGATGTCTTCATTCCATTCGGCGAGGTTGACCAGATAGCCTTCCTCGTCGGTTTCGTACGTTTTGCCGTTTACTTCGATAGCCATATGCGCTCCTTGGTGTCCGTTTCAAAATAAGATGTCATTCTGAGGGCGCAGCCCGAAGAATCTGCTTTTCGATTGATTCAAAAGCAGATCCTTCGCGAAGTTTATCCCCGTAGGGGGACTCAGGATGACACTGGTGATGGGTTTCATTTTGCGACGGGTCCTAACTAAAGCCAGGATTGGCAGTTCTTGTGCTGCGCCACCAGTTCGACAAATCCGGCGTAATCGACGAGCTTCACGCCCGCGGTGAGCGCCTGCGCCATGCCGCGCGCCTCCAGATCGGGAGCGAGGACGTAGATTTCGAGATTTGCCAGCGCCGCGCACAGCTTCGCCTCTGCGGCGTTGCCGCGGGTCGCGGCATACACGCCGTCCTCGATCAGCAGCACCGCGGCACCCGGCTGCGCGGCCGCGAGGCAGCTATCGAGAGTGCTGCGCTCCAGCGGCGACTTGTTGACGATATGCAGCATGTTTTGCCCTTGATCTTTTTAGAAGCTGAACATCACGTCCTGCTCTTCCATCAGTTTGCCGATCTCGGCCGCGGTGAGCACCTCCACCGGCACGCACATGTCCTCTGCGCTCAGCCCGCGCGCTTCCAGCGCCTCCTTTTCCACGTACAGCTTGTTGACGTCGTAGTCGTCGAGCGCGCGGTAGGTGGGCTGGAAATTTTTCATCTCGATGCCCTTGGTCTGGTGACCTTTCTTCAGTTGGTACACGCCGTCGTCCATGAACACCATGCTCACGTCCTGGTCGAAAGCGGCCGCGATCAGCACCACCTCGAGCGACTCCAGCGCGTAGATCGTTCCGTACGGCGCCTTGCGGTTCACGTACATGATCTTTTTTACCGTTCCCTCGCTCATTGCGGTTCGCCTCCCAGGTCGATCAGTCGCCGAAGGTCACCATCCGGTCGGCCTGGATGCTGGATTCGATCAGCTGGCCCAGGCCGGAAATGCGAAAGCCCGTCGCCAGGTTCTCGTCCTTGATGCCGCGCCGCAGCGCCGCCGCCACACATACCACCAGGTCGATCTTGTGTTCCGCCGCGAGCTTCGACCAGCGGTTGACGATGTTGCGATCGTCCTGCGGTGGCTCGGTGAGCCGGGTCGCGTTGTTCACGCCGTCGTGATAGAAAAACACGCGGTGAATCTGGTGCCCGGCCGCCAGCGCCGCCCTGCAAAATTGGTAGGCGCTGTCGGACGCCTCGTGCGTGTACGGGCCTTCGTTGACCAGGATGCCGAAATTCATGCCTAGAACCGGATGTGCGTCGACGCGTTGAGATTGGCGCGGCTGCCGCGCCAATCGTCGATCAGGTACTTGGTGAAGGTCAGTCCGGTCTTCTCGAAAAAGCGCGGCCAGCCGATGCGCTCGACCCAGTCGGACAGACGCTCCCACGGCCGCGCGTCCTCCTTGTAGACATGCAGGATCTTCTTCACCACCGCGGCCACCTCGACCCAGCGCGGCGGGTTGTTGGGCAGTCCCGCAGCGACCATTTTCATGAAAGTCGGCTTGGCGCGGGCATTCGAGTTTTTGCCGCCCACCCAGATCGCGAGCTTGGTGTGCTCGGGATCGTTGATCTGCATCGGCGGGCACGGCGGGTAGCAGGCGCCGCAGCACATGCATTTCTTCTCGTCGATTTCGAGCGAGGGCTTGCCGTTCACGAGCGCCGGCCGGATGGCCGCCACCGGGCAGCGCGCCACCACCGCCGGCCGCTCGCACACGTTCGCGACGAGATCATGGTTGATCTTGGGCGGTTTGGTGTACTGCACGATGATGGCTATGTCGGCCTGCCCGCCGCAGTTGATCTCGCAGCAGGAAGTGGACATGTGCACCCGGTTGGGCATCTCCTCGTGCCTGAACTCGTAGTACAGCTCGTCCATCAGCGCCTTCACCACGCCCGAGGCGTCGGTGCCGGGGATATCGCAGTGCAGCCAGCCCTGCGTGTGAGCCATCATCGACACCGAGTTGCCGGTGCCGCCCACCGGAAAGCCGTTCTTCTCCAGCGCTTCGATCAAGGGCGCGACTTTTTTCTGGTCGGCAACCATGTACTCGATGTTGGAGCGGATCGTAAAACGGACATGGCCGTCTGCGAACTGATCGCCGATGTCGCACAGCTTCCTGATGCTGTGCACGTCCATCTGGCGCTGGGTGCCGGCGCGCACCGTCCACACTTCGTCTCCCGAGTGCGACACGTGGTGCAGCACGCCGGGGCGTGGCCGGTCATGGTATTTCCAGTTGCCGTAATTCGCGAGCAGGGTCGGGTGCATGTATTGCTTGTTGTCCGGAACCCCGGTTTCCTTGGGCTTGCGCATCTGCTGCTGTGGTTGAGCCATTGCTTGTCTCCAGGCGTTACAAGAGGGAACAAGGGGGCTAGGCCCCCTTGCATATCCCCCAAGTCAGATTCTTCATATCGTCGGGGCCGACTCAGGCGGCTGCCTTCTTGGCCTTGATCTTGGCCACTTCCTCGTCCCAGCCGTCCATGCGGACGTAGGGGTTGGCGCGCGGCGCCGCCACCATGTTGGCGTCCACGTCGAGGCCGATGCCTTCGAGGAAGTTGACCAGGCCGATGCGCTCGATCATCTCGCCGGTGCGCTCGTGCTCGAGTGCGTTCTCGGCGAAGAAGTCGATGATCTTTTGCCCCAGCTCGACAATCTGCTCATAGTCTTCCTCGCTCTGCAGCCGCTGGAACGGCACCACCACGGTGCCCATCTGATCGCCGATTTTCAGCGTGCGCTTGCCGCCGCAGAGGATGGTGGCGCCCTTGTCCTTGCCCGGGGCCAGGGCACCGGTCATCACATTGATGCAGTGCATGCAGCGCACGCAGTCGCGGTTGTCGATCTCCAGGGCGTGCGTGTCGTTCAGCGCGACCGCGGAGATGGCCTCGCCCTTGCGCACGTCCTTGATTTCTTTCAACTGGATCGCCTTGGTCGGGCAGCGTGCGACGACATTGTTCACCAGTTCGTTCATGCCGTGCTTGGCGTACCACTTCTTCGCCAGGGCCTCGTCGGTGCGTATGTTGTCGCGCCAGGTGCCGATGACCGCCAGGTCCGAGCGCTGGATCGAGTTCATGCAGTCGTTCGGGCAGCCCGAGAACTTGAACTTGAACTTGTACGGCAGCGCCGGGCGGTGCATCTCGTCGAGGAAATTGTTGATCACCATCCGGTGCGCCTTGCCCTCGTCGTAGCAGGACTGTTCGCAGCGCGCCGCACCGACGCAGGACATGGAGGTGCGCAACGCGGGCCCGGCCCCGCCCATGTCAAAACCAGCCTCGTTGATCTCGTCGAAGGCCTTCTGTACGTTCTCGCTGGTCGCGCCCTGAAACATGATGTCGCCCGACTGGCCGTGTAAGGCGATCAGGCCGGAACCGTGCCGTTCCCAGATGTCGCACAGCTTGCGCAGGATCTCGGTGGTGTAATGCATGCCCGCAGGCGGCATGACACGCAGCGTATGGAATTCGGCCGCGCCGGGGTACACCGGCTTCCCGTTCTCGTCCTTGATCTCGGTAAAGCGCGGGATGACGCCGCCGCCGTAACCGTAGACGCCGAGCGTGCCGCCTTTCCAGTAGCCCTTCCTGGTTTCGTAGGAATGCTCCAGGTGGCCAAGGAGGTCGGCTACGGAGTCTTTGTCTTTAGCCAGACGCTTGAGGCCGGTGACGAAACTCGGCCATGGACCGGTTTCGAGCGCGTCCAACATCGGCGTGTCATGCGGCTTTTTCGCCATCTGTCTTCCTCCGTTCAGGGTGAGAGCATCTTATTTTCGCTACGATGTTAAGGTGCGCCGCCGGCGTCGGCCATTACTCGGGCAGGGGGGCGGGCCCGCCCAAAGGGGTAATGCCGCACCTACCCGAAGGGAGTAGTCAGCACTCCTCCAACGCGGTGATTTGCGGGTCTCGCGCCGGGTGCCATAGTACCTGCCGGTAACGAGCGGAGCGCGCGGCATGGACACGACCCGGAGTCTGGACAAGTTCACCTGCCCGTTCGGAGGCCAGGAGGTCGAGCTGGTCCAGGTGGATTACGAGTCCGGCGGGATGCCGCTGCTGCGGCTGCGTATCCGCGAACGCGGCGCTCGCTTCACCATTTTCGAGATCGATCCGGGCACGGCCGAACGCTGGGGCCGGGCGCTGCTCGCCTGGTCGCAGACGCAGGAAAAAAGCTAAAGCGATGGACATGGTCGACGTGGCATTTTCGCTGCGCGGTGGTACCATTCCCGCGGATCACGGGTGGCATCTATTCCGGCTGCTCGCCGAGCGGCTCGACTGGCTTGCGGCCGAGGCCAATGCCGGGGTGCATCCGATCCGCGGCTCGCGCGCGGTCGCAGGCGAGATCTACCTCGGCGCCCGCGCCCGGCTCATGCTGCGGCTGCCGCGGGAGCGTGTGGAGCCGTCGTTCGCGCTGTCGGGCGCACGCCTCGATCTCGGCAATAGCGTCGAGGTCGGCAGCGCGCGCTTGCGGCCGCTGTTCGCCCACGGTACCTTGTATTCCCAGTTCGTCGCTATGGGAGCGCCCGATGAGGCCGGATTCCAGCGCGATGTCAGCGCAGAGTTGCAGCGAGCCGGCATCGGATGCAAAGTGATTTGCGGCAGGATGCGCCATGCGCAAACGCAGGGCGCGGAGATCGTCGGCTTCAGCCTGATGCTGCACGAACTCTCGCCCGAGCATTCGCTCAGGATGCAGGCAGCAGGCCTGGGTGCGGGGCGCAAGCTCGGCTGCGGAATTTTCGTCCCGCACAAATCGGCCGGCGCCGTGGGTTCGTGATGGGCGCGCGGTTTAACGCCGGAATGTTCGCACAAGCGAGAGGAATTGCCATGAGCACGGAAAAGAATTCTGACAAGCCCCTGGTCACGCTGGATCTGTGTGGGCTGAATTGCCCGGCGCCGCTGCTTGGCGCCAAGCACGTGATCGACGATCTGCGGCCGGGGCAGGTCATGCAGCTGATTTCGGACTGTCCGGGCACGCCAGACGACTTGTTCGCCTGGAGCCGCCATACCGGCAACGAGGTGATCGCCACCGACAAGCTCGGCGGCCTCAGGGTGGCATACACCATCCGGCGCGGCGCGAGCGGGGCAGTACGACCGACGGCGAATGTGACACTGGATATCCGCGGCGTCAGCTGTCCCGGTCCGATCATCGAGGCGAAGAGGCTGCTCGACGGCATGAAGGCGGGTGAAGTCCTGCTTCTGGTGAGCAACTGTCCAGGCTCGCCCGACGACGTCAATTCGTGGGTGAGATCAATCGGGCTCGAACTCCTCGCCAAGCAAGAAGTGGCGCCGGGGACCTACGAGTTTTTCATCCGCAAGACATAGGGCCTGTTAGAACGGCACTCCTCTTGGCCATCCGCATCCGCAGCCGCTTCCATAGAGGGGGGCGCGAACGCACCGCACCCGAGCTGGCAAGCGTCATCGCCATGCTCGGCTGGAAGCTGTCGCAGGACGCCATCCGCCGCATGCGCGAGGCGCAGTTCGACATCGACATCGGCCGGCAGTACTTCGATTTCGTGTGCGAGTACCTCGCGTTCATGCTGCACGCGGCCGACCGTGTCGCCTATCGTGCGCTAGCGGCCGACAAGCGCACCGAGTTCACGACCGCGCTCGCGTTGAAGCTGGCCGAGGTGGTCGAGGACAACCGCGACATGCTGATCGCCGAGCCCGAGCCCGGGCGCTGCCGCCGCCATTTCATCGACCTCGCCAACCTGCGCGGCGCCGATTACGCCGATTTCGCCTATGACGAAAAAGAAGGACCCGACTTCGGCTTCCGCCGCTTTTTCGGCAGCCGGCTGCTCGAGATCGTCCCGGAGAAGGACCATGCCTGGGTGATCGATCAGATCATGGAGATCGAAGCACCCGAGGCGGTGAAGGCGCTGGAGCGCACGCTCGAAGGCCTGTTCGCGCCGGCGGGCGAGGAGCCGCCGCCCCGGCGCGAACGCAGCATCGGCGAATGAGCCGGCGCGCGGAGGCGCAAACGCGCGCCGACTGACATCATGCCGGGCGCGCGCTCCCGGCGCTGCGGCCGAAGGTAGAATGCGAGTTACCCAATCCTCGATAGGCGGAATGCAATGAGCGATGCTCTGGATTACCTGCTCAAGGTGCGGTCCGATGCGATTCCGCACTACTTCAAGTTCCTCAAGGAAACCGGCAAGCACCTCGATCCCAAGACGCGGGCGCTGATCTCGGTCATCACCAAAGTCTACGCGCAGACCGAAACCGGCCTGCGCCAGTACCTGCTGCGGGCGCTGCGCGAGGGGGCGAGCCCGATGGAAGTGCTCGATGCGCTGCTGATGGCGTTCCCGGCGCTGGGGCTGGCGAAAATCGTCTGGGCGGTGGACGTCATCCTCGCGCTGGACCTGCCCGAGTTCCGCCCGGAGAACATCGGCGCCGCGGCGCGCTGGCACGACGTCGCGGCGGCGGCGCAAGTCGGCGATGGCGAAGCGGCGCGGCTGGACTGCGACGGCCGCGGGCTGTTCGTCTACCGCGACGGCGACGCCTATCGCGTCTACGACAGCCGTTGCCCGCATCAGGTCACCAACATCCCGCATTTGGCGCTGGAGGGCCTCGAGTTGACCTGCCCCAAGCACAAGTGGGCATTCGACCTCGCCACCGGCGCGTGCGTGAAGAAGGGCACCCTGCCGCTGAAGCGGTTCGAAGCGAAAGTAGAGAAGCGCCGCTTGCTCGCCTATTGGTAAGGTGCCGGGCGAAAACGGACTCATAACTCCTTTGGTCCCTGGTTCGAGTCCAGGTGGGCCAACCAATAAATCATCAAACAACGAGTTGGCGTATATTCTTCATCCCAGTCAATTCAAATATTTCGCCCATCCCTTTTGGGAATCTTTGTTTTGCCCTCCTTTTTCCCCTTGGAGCGGCACCAATCTTTGCGCCATCGCCTCATTCGCCACGGCGAGTACTTCGTCCGGGCCCACCGGCTTGACCAGATAATCAAAGGCCCCCAGCCTGACGGCCTCCCTCGCCGTATA
>Ga0097691_1001840_pt1 | contig 14994 bp, 14 predicted proteins | sample NGESurdeep072012_8_FD_72858 | JGI IMG/M metagenome (GOLD analysis project Ga0097691, IMG submission 72858) | Arctic peat soil microbial communities from Barrow, Alaska - NGEE Surface sample 210-1 deep-072012 | ecosystem: Environmental > Terrestrial > Soil > Wetlands > Peat ...
GACGCCGCCCACAACGCAAGCGTCTCCTCAATCGACGCTGCTTGCGTCCACGACTTCCGAATCATGGTTGCCCATGGATTCAGACATTTCCCAAAGAAGCAACTGTAATACTAGGCTGCACGAGCCTCGGGGGCCTCGGACGGCGCCAATGCCTGCCAACTGGAGGCCAGTTGCAGCTTCGGCTCGGTCAGCATCTGCAGCTTCTCGAGCGTCATGCCCGGAATCATCTCGATCACGAACAGGCCCTGCGGCGTCACATCGATCACCGCGAGGTTGGTGTAAATCCGCTTCACGCAGCCGGCCGCGGTGAGCGGATAGGTGCAGGCCTTTAGGATGCGCGGCTCGCCGTTCTTGCTGGTGTGCTCCATGATGACGCGGATTGCCTTGGCGCCGACCGCCAGATCCATGGCGCCGCCGACGCCGGGCGGGAATGCCGGGTCTTCGGTGGTCCAGTTCGCAAGATCGCCCTTTTCGGAGACTTCGAAGGCGCCGAGCAGGCTGACATCAAGATGGCCGCCGCGGATCATCAGGAACGCGTCGGCGTGATGGACGAAGCAGCCGCCGGCGACCAGCGTCGTCTTGTTCTTGCCTGCGTCGACCATATAGGGGTCTTCCTTGCCGGGTTCGGGTTTCGGACCCATGCCGAGGATGCCGTTCTCGCTGTGAAAGATCACCTCGCGCCCCGGCGGCACGTAGCTGGCGGCCAGGGTCGGAATGCCGATGCCGAGAATGACGTAATCGCCTTCCATTAAATCCTGCGCGGCGCGCCATGCCATTTGTTCGCGCATCAACGGGATCATGCATTTGCTCCAACAACGACGACGCGATCGACAAAAATGCTCGGGGTAACAACCGCTTCGGGATCCATTTCGCCCAGCTCCACCATCTGATCTACCTCGACGACGGTCAAATCAGCGGCCATCGCCATGACCGGGTTGAAATTCCGCGCCGACTTTATGTAGGTCAGGTTGCCCCAGCGGTCGGCCTTGTTGGCCTTGATCAGCGCGACATCGCCCTTCAGCGGCTTCTCGAACACATGCAGCCGGCCGTCGATTTCGCGGGTTTCCTTGCCCTCCCCGAGCTTTGTCCCGGCCGAAACCGGCGAGAAAAACCCGCCAAGGCCTGCCGCATGGCAGCGCATCCGTTCGCTGATGGTGCCCTGCGGCAGCAATTCCAGTTCAAGGCTCTTGGCCCGATACGCGTTGAGAAAGGCGCTGTAGTCGCCGGAGCGCGGATAAGAGCAGATCACCTTGCGTACACGGCCGGAATTGATCAGCCGGGCCAGTCCGTAATCGCCGTTACCGGAATTGTTGGCGACGATCGTGAGCTCCCTGGCGCCCTGTTCGTGGAGGGCATCGAGCAGATTGTCCGCGACACCGACGGCGCCAAATCCGGCCACCAATACCGTCGATCCGTCACGAATCCCGGCCACGGCGTCGGCGGTGGTCTTCACACGCTTGTCGATCACGTCAAAAAAGCCCCTTCGAGCGGCATTGTTGTTTGGAGTCCGTGGCTTACGCCAGGACCGAATTGGGCCGGAATAGACCATCAACGCCTGCCCCAATAAAGGGCAAATTTGATTGAGCGGACTGCAAGCGGCGCGGTCGAGCTCCGCGCCAGGCGACCAGAACGTTGGCGGGCGTTCGACATGATGACTTTACAATGACTTCCGCGACGAAAATCCTAGTTGCAAAGTCCTGTCCCCTTGCTTCTAATCAGAACAACTAAAAAGCATCGGGAGGATTCAGCGTGTCTACAGTCAAATTGACGGTGAACGGCAAGGCGGTCTCGGCCGAAGTCGAGGACCGGACCCTGCTTGTCCATCTCCTGCGCGATCATCTGAACCTGACCGGGACCCATGTCGGCTGCGATACCAGCCAATGCGGCGCCTGCGTCGTGCATATCGATGGCCGGGCGGTCAAATCCTGCACCGTGCTGGTCGGACAGGCCAATGGCGCCAATGTTACCACCATCGAGGGCATCGCTAAGGGAGACGAACTGCACCCGATGCAGGCCGCGTTCCGCGACAATCACGGACTGCAGTGCGGTTATTGCACGCCCGGCATGATCATGTCGGCGATCGACATCGTCAACCGGCATGGTGGCAAGCTCGACGAGGACACCGTCCGGCACGAGTTGGAAGGCAATATCTGCCGCTGCACCGGCTATCATAATATCGTCAAATCGGTGCTCGACGCCGCCAGCCGCATGAAGGTCTCGCAGGCGGCGGAATAATCAGCCCAAATCCTGATCTGCACGGTCAGGACTTTCGAAATTCAAAAACTGGCTGCGATCTGCGCCTTTAGAGATTTTCGCGCAGTTGATGCGGCCCGACAGGGAGAGATGCGATGGGTGTTGAAGGTATTGGCGCAAGCGTGGTGCGCAAGGAAGACCGGCGTTTCATCACCGGCAAGGGCCGCTACGTCGACGACATCAAGCTGCAGGGCATGACCCATGCCCACTTCATCCGCAGCCCGCACGCGCATGCCAAGGTGAAAGGGATCGACTCGTCGGCGGCGATGAAAATGCCCGGCGTGGTCGACGTGCTGACCGGTCAGCAGATCGTCGACGACAAGATTGGCAACCTGATTTGCGGCTGGGCGATTACATCCAAGGACGGCACGCCGATGAAGATGGGCGCATGGCCCGCGATGGCGCCGGAGACGGTTCGCTTTGCCGGGCAGGCGGTCGCGGTGGTGATTGCCGAAACCAAGAATCAGGCGAAGGATGCCGCCGAAGCCGTCGTCGTCACCTATGAGGAGCTTCCGGTCGTTGCCAACATTCGCGCGGCGATCAAGCCGGGCGCGCCGCAGCTGCATCCGGAGGCGCCGGGCAACGTGATCTACGACTGGACGATCGGCGACGAGGCGGCGACGGAGGCGGCATTCAAATCGGCGGCCAACGTGGTCTCACTCGACATCACCAACAACCGGCTGGTGCCGAATGCGATGGAGCCCCGCGCAGCCATCGCGGAATACAACAGTGCCGAGGAACATTTCACGCTCTATACCACGTCGCAGAATCCGCACGTCGCGCGCCTGGTGCTGTCGGCGTTCTACAACATCGCGCAAGAGCACAAGCTGCGGGTGATCGCACCCGATGTCGGCGGCGGCTTCGGATCGAAGATTTTCATCTATCCGGAAGAGATGGTGGCGCTGTGGGCCTCCAAACGCACGGGGCGGCCGGTGAAATGGACCGGCGACCGCTCCGAGGCGTTCCTGACTGACGCCCATGGTCGCGATCACCTCACCAAGGCCGAGATGGCGTTCGACGCCAGCAATAAGGTCACCGGGCTGCGCGTGAAGACCTACGCCAATCTCGGCGCCTACATGTCGCTGTTCTCGTCGTCGGTGCCGACCTATCTCTATGCGACGCTGCTGTCGGGCCAGTACAACATCCCCAACATCTTCGCGGAGGTGATCAGCGTCTACACCAACACCACCCCGGTCGACGCCTACAGAGGTGCGGGCCGGCCCGAAGCAAGTTTCGTGGTGGAACGCCTGATGGAAACGGCGGCGCGGCAGCTGAAGGTCGATCCGGCGGAATTGCGCCGCAAGAACTTCATCACCAGCTTCCCGCACCAGACCCCTGTCATCATGGCCTACGACATCGGCGATTTCGGTGCGTCGCTCGACTCCGCGTTGAAGGCGATCGACTACGCCGGCTTCCCCGCGCGCAAGGCCAAGGCCAAAAAAGAAGGCAAGCTCCGCGGCATCGGCTTCTCCTGCTACATCGAGGCCTGCGGCATCGCGCCCTCGAAAGCGGTCGGCAGCCTGGGCGCCGGCGTCGGCCTGTGGGAATCCGCGGAAGTCCGCGTCAATCCAGTCGGCACCATCGAAATCCTCACCGGTTCGCACAGCCACGGCCAGGGCCACGAGACGACCTTCGCGCAACTGGTCGCCGACCGTCTGGGCATTCCGATCAGCCAGGTCCAGATCGTTCACGGCGACACCGACAAGGTGCAGTTCGGCATGGGCACCTACGGCTCGCGCTCCGCTGCCGTCGGCATGTCCGCCATCTTCAAGGCAATGGAGAAGGTCGAGGCCAAGGCCAAGAAAATCGCTGCGCATCAGCTTGAGGCTTCCGAAGACGACATCGTCATCGAGAACGGCGAGTTCAAGGTCACCGGCACCGACAAATCGATCGCGCTGCCGATGGTCGCGCTCGCCGCTTACACCGCGCACAATCTGCCCGACGGCATGGAGCCCGGCCTCAAGGAAGGCGCGTTCTACGACCCCACCAACTTCACCTTCCCGGCGGGCGCTTACATCTGCGAACTCGAGGTCGATTCCGGTACCGGCAAGACCTCTTTCGTCAATTTCGTCGCGGCCGACGATTTCGGCCGGCTGATCAACCCGATGATCGTCGAAGGTCAGGTGCATGGCGGCCTCGCCCAGGGCATCGGCCAGGCGCTGCTCGAAGGCGCCGTCTACGACTCCAGCGGCCAGCTCGTGACCGCGTCGTTCATGGACTACACCATGCCGCGCGCCGACGACCTGCCGTCGTTCAACTTGAACCACACCACGACGCTGTGCCCCGGCAATCCGCTGGGCGTGAAGGGTTGCGGCGAGGCCGGCGCGATCGGCGCATCCGCTGCGGTCATCAACGCCATCACCGACGCGATCGGCAACAACAAACTGGAAATGCCGGCGACACCCGACCGGGTGTGGCACGCCATTCACGGTTGAGAGGGAGACGAGAAATGTACGAGACAACCTACCATCGCCCCTCCAGCGTCGAAGAGGCCGCGGCGCTTTTCGCCAAGAGCTCGGAGTCGAAATATGTCGCCGGCGGTCACACCCTGATTCCGGTCATGAAGCAGCGGCTGGCCTCGCCGTCCGACGTGATCGATCTCGGGAAGATCAAGGAACTGGTCGGCATCGAAGTTTCCGCCGATACGGTGACGATCAAGGCGGCGACAACGCATTACCACGTGGCCGGGAGCGGACCTGCGCAAAAGGCGATTCCTGCACTCGCCCATCTCGCCTCACTGATCGGCGATCCGGCAGTGCGCTATCGCGGCACCATCGGCGGCTCGATCGCCAACAACGATCCGGCGGCGGACTATCCGGCGGCGGTGCTCGCACTCGGCGCGACGATCAAGACCAACAAGCGCAGCATTGCGGCCGATGACTTCTTCAAGGGCCTGTTCACGACGGCGCTGGCGGACGGCGAGATCATCACCGCTGTGTCGTTCCCGATCCCGGCCAAGGCGGGGTATTCCAAGTTCCCCCATCCCGCCTCGCGCTTCGCACTGACCGGCGTGTTCGTGGTCAAGACCAAGGCAGGCGACGTCCGCGTCGCTGCTACCGGCGCATCGCAGAGCGGCGTCATGCGGGTGCCGGCCATCGAGGCGGCACTGAAGGCCAACTGGTCGGCATCGGCGGTGGACAGCGTCAAGATTTCCGCAGACGGTTTGATGAGCGATATTCAAGGTTCGTCGGACTATCGCGCCAATCTGATCAAGGTGATGGCGCAGCGCGCGGTTGCCGCCGCCGGCTGATCACTCTTCCCTCAGCTCAGCCAAGCGGCGCGCAGCGATGCGCGCCGCTTTCGTATTTAGCGATTCGGATCAAAAGGCGCTTGCCACCCTCCCCGCAAGGCTAGACAATTTCGCCAACAAGAGACTTGGAGCGTGATCCGGAAAATGCCTGTTCCGCACTTGATGCGGGGTGGGTACCGGTTTTCCGAAAAGATCATGCTCAAACAATAGGGTAGCGCGCCCATGAAATTCGGCATTTTTTACGAGCACCAACTTCCGCGGCCGTGGAACGATGGCGACGAGCACAGGCTGTTTCAGGAGGCGCTCGATCAGGTCGCACTCGCCGACCATCTCGGCATCGACTACGCCTGGGAGGTCGAGCACCATTTTCTCGAGGAGTACTCGCACTCCTCCGCGCCCGAGATATTCCTCGCGGCGTGCTCGCAGCGCACTAAAAGAATCCGACTCGGCCACGGCACCTGTCTGATGCCGCCGAAATACAATCATCCGGCGCGGGTCGCGGAGCGCATCGCCACCCTCGACCTCGTCTCCAACGGGCGCGTCGAATTCGGTACCGGCGAAAGTGCTTCGCTGATGGAGCTCGGCGGTTTCAATGTCGGTTTCGATCCGGTCGAGAAGCGGCGGATGTGGACCGAGGGCGTCGAGCAATGCACCAACATGATGGTGATGGACCCGTATCCCGGCTTCAAGGGTGAGTTCTTCGAGATGCCGTGCCGCAACGTGGTGCCGAAACCGCTGCAGAAGCCGCATCCGCCGCTCTGGGTCGCCTGTTCCAATCGCGAGACCATCAAGATGGCGGCGCGTTGCGGTATCGGCGCGCTGACCTTTGCGTTCGTCGACCCCCGCGAGGCCCGGCAATGGGTCGATGACTACTACCGCATCTTCAGGGAGGAATGCGTGCCGATCGGCCACGCGGTCAATCCCAACGTCGCGATGGTGACCGGCTTCTCGGTACACCCCGACGAAATGGAATCCCGCCGCCGCGGCGAGGACGGCCTGCGATTCTTCCGCTACGGCCTGGCGCATCATTATATTTTCGGCGAGCACAAGCCTGGGCGAACCGACATCTGGGCCAATTTCGAAAAGGCGCGGCATGCGTTGCCCGAAGCCGGCGCCGATCACGGCATAGGCACGCCGGATCAGTTGCGTACCCATCTGCGGCATTTCGAGGACTCTGGCGTCGACCAGACCGTGTTCATCCAGCAGGGCGGCCGCAACAAGCATGAGCACATCTGCGAGGCGCTGGAGCTGTTCGCGAAAGACGTGATGCCCGAATTTCGGGCGCGCGAAATCGAGCGGGAAAAGCAAAAGCAGGAAGAACTCGCGCCCTATATCGAGAAAGCGATGGCGCGCAAACAAATGACAAAACCGATACGCGACGAGGAGATTCCGGTCTATGTCGCGCTTGGCCGCAAGGTCGCGGAAGAAGGCACCGGCACCGAGCGCCAGAAGCAGAACGCCAAATTATGGGCCGATGCCGCCAAGGTAACCCTGAGCGATCCACTGCGGCACAACCCCAAGGATTCCGTGAAATAAGGCAACCGTGAAACAATAAAAAATGGATTTTTGACGTGACCGATGCGATGACCTCCTCTGTTTCCGAAACCCAGGCTTCCGGCCCGCGCGCCAGCGGGCCGCTCGCTGGGGTTCGCATCGTCGAATTTGCCGGTCTGGGGCCGGGACCTTTCGCGTCGATGATGCTGGCTGATATGGGCGCTGATGTCGTCACGCTGACGCGTGGCGAACAGAAGCAGGGTCTGCGCGGAAGCGTCATGATGCGCGGCCGGCGGCAAATCTCGGCTGACCTGAAAAACAAGGAATGCGTCGAACAGGTGCTGGCGCTACTCGGAGGCGCCGATGTTCTCGTCGAGGGCTATCGCCCCGGGGTGATGGAGCGTCTCGGCCTTGGGCCTGATGCGGTGCTGGCGCGCAACAAGCGCTTGGTCTACGCGCGCATGACCGGCTGGGGACAATCCGGTCCGCTGGCGAACGCCGCCGGCCACGACATTAATTACATCTCCGTCACCGGCGCGCTGGCCGCGATTGGCGGCAAGGACAAGCCGGTCCCGCCGCTCAATCTGGTCGGCGACTATGGCGGCGGCGCGCTATATCTCGTAGTCGGCATTCTCGCGGCGCTGCTCGAGGCGCACAAATCCGGTAAGGGCCAGGTGGTGGATTGTGCGATGTGTGACGGTGCGGCGTCGCTGATGTCGCTGTTTTGCGAGCTAACTGCGATCGGCCGCTGGAAGGACGGCCGCGAAAGCAACCTGCTCGACGGCGGCGCACATTTCTACGGCACCTATCAGTGCAAGGATGGCGAATTCATTTCGCTGGGTTCGATCGAACCGCAATTCTACGCCGAATTGCGCAGGCTTGCCGGGTTGGATGATGCTCTCTACGACGGCCAGATGGACGCCAAGAGCTGGCCAGCGATGAAGGACAAGATGGCGGCGGTGTTCAGGAGCAAGACCCGGGCCGAATGGTGCGCGATCATGGAGGGCACCGACGTCTGCTTCGCGCCGGTGCTGTCACTGTCGGAGGCGCCCAAGCATCCGCACATGGCTGAACGCAAGATCTTCGTCACCCATGAGGGCGTTGTGCAACCCGCGCCGGCGCCGCGTTTTTCTCGCACGCCCTCGGCGATTCGGAAGACGGTCACGGCGGATTTGGCAGGCATCATCACCGAATGGCACGGCGGTCGCTGAGGTCGAGCACCGCCCTCCTCCTTCGAGGCTCGCCGGAGCAGGCGGTGCAAATCCACCGTCGGGCTCGCACCTCTGGATGACGATTCCGGCTGCTGCGCCGCGCCCTTCAACGTCAGCACATCCCGGCGAATCTGGTCTCCCTCGATCGATTCGAACAGCGCCTTGAAGTTGCCCTCGCCGAAACCATCGTCGCCCTTGCGCTCGGCCCGATGGCGTAGGCGGAATTTGCTCGTCGATCGTGCTGGATCGATTGAAGGCTCCAAGCTGTCGCTCCAGCATGGCTGAAATCGAGGGTTATTCGTCATTCGTATCCAGCGTTTGATTTGCCATGATCGGCCTCGCCAACACATGACGAGACCACCATGGCGCTGCAACTTCGACCGAACTGCGAATATTGCGACAAGGACCTTCCGCCGCGTTCATTGGAAGCGCGCATCTGCAGCTATGAGTGCACGTTCTGTGCGGACTGCGTCGAGAACAAACTCAGCAATGTGTGCCCGAACTGCGGCGGCGGTTTTGTCCAGCGACCGATCAGGCCGGCGAAGGAATGGCGGTCCGGGCTATCGGTGGAGAAACGACCTCCATCGGGCAAGCGCGTCCATCTCACTTACAGTCTCGACGATATCGCTGCACACTCAGCCCAGATTCGGAATATTCCGCCTGAGGATCGCTGACGCGGTGCCTTAAGTCGCCGGCAGAATCGTGCCTTCGACTTCGCCAAAGCCGACGCGATAGCCGTCGCCTTGGCACCAGCCGTGGAAGCTGAGCGAATCGCCGTCTTCGAGAAACGTCCTGACGATGCCACTCGCCAGCTCAATCGACTCGGTGCCGTTCCAGCTGATTTCAAGCAGGCTGCCGCGCTGGTGCTTCTCCGGACCGCTGATGGTGCCGCTCCCCAGGAGATCGCCGACATTCATGGCGCAGCCGGATGAAGCGTGATGCACCAATTGCTGCACCGACGACCAGTACATGTATTTGAAATTGGTGCGGCAGATACTGCGGCCTGATTCATTTGCGCCGTGCGCAAGCCGACATCGAGCTCAAGATCGTAGTTATTCGGCTGCGCCTGCCGCAAGTATGGCAGCGGCGTCGGGTCCTGCACGGGGCCATGGACGCGAAACGGTTCCAGCGCCTCCCGTGTCACTACCCACGGACTGATCGAGGTCGCAAACGCCTTGGCCTGGAACGGCCCGAGCGGCACGTATTCCCACTGCTGGATATCGCGCGCGCTCCAGTCGTTCAACAGCACAAAGCCGAAGATCATCTCCTCCGCCTGGCTCTCGCTGAGCATCTCGCCGATCGGCGACGGCTGCCCGATCACGACGCCCATCTCCAGCTCGAAATCAAGTCGCTTGCAGGGGCCGAAGCTCGGCAATTTCGCGTTCGGCGGCTTCAGCTGGCCGCGCGGCCTTTTCACCTTGGTGCCCGAGACCACGACGGTCGACGCGCGGCCGTTGTAGCCGATCGGAATATGCAGCCAGTTTGGCAGCAGCGGATTGGATTTGTCGCGGAACATGGTGCCGACATTGGTGGCATGCTCCTTCGACGAATAGAAATCGGTGTAGCCCGCGACTGCGATCGGCAAATGCAGTTTTGCGTCGGCCATTGGCACCAGCGCGTGTGCGCGCAAAGCCTTGTTGTCGCGCAGTTGCGGATGGTCGTGGCGCAATAGCTCGCTGATCCGCACGCGGGTACGCGACCAGACCTTGGGCCCCAGCGCCATGAAGGCACTGATTGATCTGCGCGAACACGTCCCACGCGGGCGCGAGATCGATCAATCCTTCGGCTTCCAGCACCGCAAGATCGAGAATGGTATCGCCGATCGCGACCCCGACGCGGGGCGTGGGAGAAGCAGATGTGGAAAACACGCCATAGGGCAGATTCTGGATCGGAAAGTCGGATGCGGCACCGACTGGAATGAAGGAGCGAAGGGAAGAATCGTTGGGGTGGGTCAAGACTTTCCGCCTTTTGCATTTTCAATTATTTCGTCATTCCGGGATGCGCCTCTTGGCGCAGGCCCGGAATCCATACTCCCAGTGGTTATGGATTCCGGGTTCGCTCGCTGCGCTCGCGCCCCGGAATGACGCCAGAAAGAGTGATAGCCCTGCTTATTGAAGCGGAGCCCTCACGGCCGGTTCGGATCGAACCGCTTCTCCAGCCCCTTCCAGCAATCCGCGTAGTCATCCTGCAGCGTCGAGGATTTTGCCGCGTGCGCGGTGATGCGCTGCGGGTATCGCGTCTCGAACATGAAGGCCATGGTGCCCGTCAGCTTGACCGGCTTCAGTTCCGAATTGCTGGCATGATCGAAGGCCTCGCGATCCGGGCCGTGCGGCAGCATCATGTTGTGCAGGCTGATGCCGCCGGGGGTGAAGCCTTGCGGCTTGGCGTCGTAGACGCCGTAGATCAGCCCCATGAACTCCGACATGATGTTCATGTGGTACCAGGGCGGACGGAAGGTGTTCTCCGCCACCATCCAGCGTTCCGGGAAAATGACAAAATCGATGTTCGCGGTGCCCGCGGTTTCCGAAGGTGACGTCAGCACCGTGAAGATCGACGGATCGGGATGGTCGAAACCTATTGCGCCGACCGGCGAGAACGTCCGCAGATCGTATTTGTACGGCGCGTAATTGCCGTGCCATGCGACCACGTCGATTGGCGAATGCGGCAACCTGGTCACGAACAGTGAGCCGCCCCATTTCACGAACAATTCGGTCGGCGTATCCTTGTCCTCGTAGGCGGCGACCGGGGTGAGGAAATCGCGCGCATTGGCGAGACAATTGGCGCCGATCGGACCGCGCTCCGGCAGCGTGAAGGCGCCGCCGTAATTCTCGCAGAGATAACCGCGCGCGGGGCCGCCTGTGATCTCGACGCGGAATTTCACGCCGCGCGGGATCACCGCGATCTCGCCGGGCTCGGCATCGATCCTTCCGAACTCAGTGACGAAACGCAGGTTGCCCTGCTGCGGCACGAACATCATCTCGCCATCGGCATTGTAGAAATGCTGATCGACCATCGATTTGGTGATGAGGTAGACATGTGCGGCCATGCCGGCCTGGGTGTTGACGTCGCCCGCCGTCGTCATGGTCTGCACGCCCTGCAGGAAGGTCATGTCCTGTTTCGGGATCGGCGCCGGATCCCAGCGCAATTGCGCGATCGATATCTCCTGTTCGAAACACGGCGCAGTACGCCACAGGCCGGCGTCGACCTTGGCGAAGCGCCCGGAGTGCTTCACCGATGGCCGGATCCGATACAGCCATGAGCGTTCATTGCTGCCGCGCGGCGCCGTGAAGGGCGAGCCGGACAGCTGTTCGGCGTAAAGCCCGTAAGCGCAGCGTTGCGGCGAATTGCGCCCGATCGGCAGCGCGCCGGGCAGCGCCTCGGTCTCAAAGCTGTTGCCGAAGCCGGACATATAGCCCGGCGTGATATTGACGGAGCTGCGGCCGATCACGTCCGGCGAAGTGTTGATATTCATGGTCATCCTCCTTGCAGGCTGGCCCACATTTCCCGATCGCGTTCGGCCGTCCAGATCACGGGGTCGTCGATCCCCGAGGCTTCGTCGAACGCGCGCGAGACGTTGAACGGCAGGCAGTGTTCGTAGATCGCAAAGCTCTGGAATTTCGGGTCCATCACCTCGCGGGCAGCCGCCATCGTCTCCTTGAGGTTGCGGCCCCTGGCGACCGCCGTTTCTGCCGCGCCATAGAGCGAGGTGACGAAATCGCGGGTCATCGCGATGGCGTCGCGCCCAGTCGCAATGCCCTTGAGGGCATCGCCGCGCCCCGGCGCGATCGCCTTGGGATTGAAGGCGCGAATCTCGTTCAGCGTCGCCGGCCATTCGCGCAAATGCGCATCGCCGCAATAGCACGCTGAATGGTACTCGATCAGGTCGCCAGAAAACATCACCTCCGCATCCGGCACCCAGGCCACGATATCGCCGGAGGTGTGTCCCGCGCCGAGCTGCATCAGCCGCACTTCACGCTTGCCGAGATAAATCGACATATCGCCTTCGAAGGTCAGCGTCGGCCAGGTCAGGCCGGGGATGCTTTCGGCATCCTGGAACAGGCGCGGAAAGCGGCCATATTCCGAATCCCAATCCTGCTGGCCGCGCTCTTCGACCAGCCGCCGGGTTTCCTGCGACGCGATCACCGCCTGCGCCTTGTAGGCCGACGCGCCGAGCACCCGCACCGCGTGATAGTGCGACAGCACCACATATTTGATCGGCTTGTCGGTGACGGTGCGCACCCGCCCGATCACCTTGTTCGCCATCGCCGGCGTCGCCTGCGCGTCGAACACGATGCAGCCGTCGTCGCCGACGATCACAGCGGAATTGGGATCGCCCTCGGCGGTGAAGGCATAGAGATCGGTGCCGATCTCGGAGAAGGTGATCTTCTTCTCCGCCATATCTGTCGTGGATGCGAAACCCTTGGCCATCAATTAAATTCCCTCTACGCGTTCAGCGTTTGCGAATTCGTCTTATTGTTGCTGCTGCTGTTGCTGTCCGGCCGCCACCATCCGCCGCTGCGCGAGCGCAATCGCCTCGCGCAGCACGTCGAGATCGCCGATATGATTGGCAAGAACCAGAACCAACGCCGCATCGAGGTCGGCGCTCTGCGCATCACTGATGCCGCGATGCGCCTCGACGATCAGCCGATAGGCGGCGTCGGGATCCGTGAAATTCGATTTGGTCGAAAGCGCCGTCATCGCTCACCTCGTCCGCTGGCGCTCGCCATCGCCTGCTCGATCGCCACTGGCGTCGGATGCCTGAAACGCGCGGCGACATAACCATCCGGACGCAGCAGATAGGCCGAACCGGGTGTCGCGTCGTAGCGCCGCGCAAACAATCCGGCGTGATCGTGCAGCGGCGCTCCCGCGCCCACGCGGATACGGCCGACATCACGGGGCGCATCGAACGTCGCGCCGTTGGCGCTCTCCAGCAGCACAAACCCGCCGCCGGCCGATTTGAACGATTCGGTCAGATAGATCGGTTCGCCGTTCGCGCGCGTCAGCGGCGCATCCAGCATGGGCGCGCCAGGTCGCGGACCCGCCTCCCATCTATCGACATCGTCGGACGACAGCGGCGAGTCATACACCGAGGGCACCGAAAGCCGACCGCCATTGACCATGCGCTTGGCGAAATCGGCTTCCTTGGCCAGCGACAGCACCGCCTGGCGCAGGCGGCGTTCCTGTTTCGAATGCAGCGCGATGAAATCCGTCGACCGGGTGGACGCCCGAATATTTTCATCGGCGGCCAGCCCGCGCTCGATCTCATAGCTTGCGAGCAAGGCGGCGGGCGCGTCGCCGCGCAGCACCATCGCCAGTTTCCACGCCAGGTTCTCGCCGTCTTCGAGCCCGGAGTTGGCGCCGCGGGCGCCAAACGGCGACACCTGATGCGCGGAATCGCCGGCAAAGATTACGCGCTCGTGCAGAAACCGCTGCATCCGCCGGCACTGGAATTTGTAGATCGAAATCCATTCGAATTTGAAGTCGCTGCGGCCGAGCATGCGCTCGATTCGCGGCCGGACATTTTCCGGCAGCCGTTCGATCGCGGGATCGGCATCGGGGCCAAGCTGCAGGTCGATGCGCCAGACATCGTCGGGCTGGCGATGCAGTAGCGCCGATTGGCCGGAATGAAACGGCGGATCGAACCAGAACCAGCGTTCGGTGGGAAATTCGGCGGTCATCTTGACGTCGGCGATCAGGAACTGATCCTCGAAAACTTCGCCGGCGAATTCGGCGCCGACCATGCCGCGCAGCGCCGATCGCGCGCCGTCGCAGGCAACGACATATTCGGCGCGCAACCGATAGGGTCCGTCCGGCGTCTCGATGGTCAGCACCGCGTGATCGTTGTGCTGCTCGAGCCCCGTCACCTTGTTGCGCCAGCGTAAATCGATTCCCGGCAATTCCTGCACCCGATCGACCAGATAGGATTCGGCGTAATATTGCTGCAGGTTGATGAAGGCCGGCATCTTGTGGCCATCCTCCGGCAGCAGGTCGAACTGGTAGAGCATCTCTCTCCCGCGAAATATCTTGCCGACTTTCCAGACCACGCCCTTCTCGACCATGCGACCCGCGACGCCGAGACGATCCCAGACCTCGAGCGATCGCTTGGAAAAACAGATGGCGCGCGAGCCGTCGCCGATCCGGTCGGCGTCGTCGAGCAGCACCACGGGCAGGCCGCGCTGCCCCAGATCGATCGCGAGCGACAGCCCGACCGGCCCGGCGCCGACCACCACAACGGGATATTCAGCCGCGTTGGCGCCGGTCCGATCCTGGTCGGCGTGGCGGCGATAGCCGAACTGGGTTTTGGATTGCGCCATGCGCTCCCGTTGCTCTGGCCAAGGGACGGCGCCCTCGCTAGGATGGTCGCACCTGCAACCATCTAAACGCCTTGGACGTTTCGGCGTCAACTCCCGTGGGAGCGGCTTTTTTGGCCACACTCGATCTGTTCAGGTTTGCGCCATTCAGGCTGAACCGGCTGGCGGCCGAAGTCAGCGCTGCGCTGTCAGGCGAATACCAGCAACGCTACGGGTTGGATATTCCGGAATGGCGCGTGCTTGCGACGCTCGGCTTCCGCAATGATGCGTGCAATGCGCAATACATTGCGCATTGCACCCGAACGCACAAATCCAGCATCAGCCGCGCCGTCACGGCACTGATGACGCGGCAACTAGTCGCCAGCTTCAATTAATTTGAAAGGATAAGGATTTTGTGATTCGATTCTGTCGCGACGGGAGCGACGGAGACAATCATGGCTGCGAAGGAGATTTCGGTAAAGAAGTATGTTGTGCG
>Ga0097691_1001841_pt1 | contig 14983 bp, 24 predicted proteins | sample NGESurdeep072012_8_FD_72858 | JGI IMG/M metagenome (GOLD analysis project Ga0097691, IMG submission 72858) | Arctic peat soil microbial communities from Barrow, Alaska - NGEE Surface sample 210-1 deep-072012 | ecosystem: Environmental > Terrestrial > Soil > Wetlands > Peat ...
GCGGTGACCTCTGCGGGATTTGAGGTACATCACAACTGCAATGCCTACCACGAACAGAACTTCGCCCCAGAGCAGAATGTAGGTCCGGTCGAGATTGCTGTACCACGCAGCCGAAGGAGCAGCCTGGCCTATGGGCATTCCGATGTTGGTCATGAAGTTATTACGCCAGCGCGACATCGCGATCAGGAAATTCCACGCCAGCCCCACGACCAGGACGATCGTCCAGAAAAGAATGCCGAACCGCTCGGGCCCGCGGCGACGAACAACACCCTCAAGCGAACCCGGCTCGGGCACGGCCGTGCCAGCGAGACGAACCAACATTTTGCGGCAGTCCGGGACAGGGGCTTCCTCCCGCTCCTCGGGCACAGCCGGCTCAGGGAAGAGGGGCGTCTGACCGATTGCGGGGCCACCCACTGCGGGGCCGCCCGCCTCGCGAATTTGGCGCAAGATGGCAAGCATATGCTGCTTGCAGGTCAGGGTTCCGAGCATCGCGCATTTCGACAGCGCCTCGAGCTCCTCAGGGGTTATCCTGAGGCGCTTGATGAGTTCATGGTCGTCTCGAATTAAATTGAGGACCTCGCACTCTTCTTGCGGCACGAGAATCGGCTGATCTTGCACATCGGATTTCATCACACGGAATTTTGACGCTGATTACGGGTTGAAGCAACACTAAAGGAGTCGTGAGATGTATAAGGTATTAAAAGGTATAAAAGCGACTAAAACAAATACAATAGACAAAGCAAACAGGAAGGATTACCTCGCTACTATAAGTTTACAACTTTCAGGGGCGGCGGAGGGTGTTAGAAGATTGTGCGCTGGGTATGGCTCGCGGTCTTCGCGCTGGACGAACCGGGCGGCCATTGAAACCAGAAAAAACGTGAGTGGGATCTTCTAAAAAATGCCCCGGCCGGGAATCGAACCCGGACTTGAGGTTCCGGAGACCAAAACCCGGTATGCAACGAGGTCCACTCAAGGTCAAAGAAGTAGTAAGTATCGGCGCTTTTCAGGTTCCAGGGCATCGCTGATAGCACGTCTTTTCACTCCTTCGATCACCAGTACGGGCAAAGCCACGGGCAAAGGCATCGGGCTGACGCAGGCCAGGCCAGCCGACTGTTTGGCGCGAGAATCGTATCACTTGAGGTTTAGTGAGCCTCTTGGCGCCGCTAAGTGGCTGATATTGCGAGGTAATTTTGCGGCTTTGCCCGTACTTTGCCCGTCTGAAAACCGCAATCAGCTCGTGGATCGCTTCGAGCACGATTCGTCACGAAAGGTGAGCGGCTAAAAATGGGCGCACCGATCAAGCATGGACTATACGCCCGGTCGCCGTCAGCGCTTGAGATTCGCGGCCGCAAGGTAGCTCGGCTGATGCGCCGGCTGCGCGTCGTGGCGCCGTGGCTTGAGCCGAGCGATGAGAGCACGGCGCGCGCTTACTGCGAGCTGGAAATCCTATCGGCGGCGATATTCGCACGGCTGAGCGAGACGGGTCCGACGAAGTTGACGACAGATGGCCGCGATCTTGAGGTGCGCGCGCTGGTAGATGCCCACCGGCACATGAAGGCCACGCAACTCGCCTATGCGCGTGAGCTAGGGCTAACGCCGCTGGCGCGTGCGCAATTGAAGGTGAACGGTTCGCGGGGCGTGTTCGACCTGCCTTCCGCGATGATCGAGCAGGTGACTGAAATAGGCGAATCTAGGGCCGCAGAGCGCGCCCAGCGCGCCCAGGAATCAAAGGCCGATGAATGACATAGGCGAGGTCGCAAACGCCGCATATACCCGGCCAAAATCGCGGGACGGCGGCAAATTAGGGCAGACCGGTAACGCTGCGCAGGCTGCGCGGGCCGAGTTGTGGCCGCCCGAGGTCCGAACAGCGCGTCACGATGTTTTCAGCTCGCACCGAACGCTCAAGGGGTTGCGCGCCCTTGGGCTGTCGGTCGATCAAGTCCGATTCGAGATTCGCTCGCGCAAGGGCGCCGGTGTGTGGGTGATGGCGCGCGGGCTCGGCAATCCGATCGCTCACGGCGGCACGCTCAGCGAAGCGACGGCCGCTCTGATCAAGCTGATCGATCCGACTGTCGAGATCGTGAACGACACGCAAGGCGGGCGGCTGGCGTGAACGTGGAGGCTAAGACGCGCGAACAACGGCGACGCGCAAGGCAGGACGAAAAGCGCCGAAGGAAGGAAGCGCGCAGGCAGGCAAAGCGCGACGGCGACAGGAAAGCATAGACGGGGATCCGGGCGGTCATGCAGCGCGCGATACCCGCGCATCGGTGCGTGAACGTGCGAGCACGCTGGAGCCGGATCCCCTTTGAATTTCAGGTAGGCGGAGGTTGGTGCGGTGGAAGTTGCGGTGAACGGTTCTGTCGATCGAGCGCTTTTCGCGCTCAAGAGGAAACTCCTGCGCGAAGGGACCTGGCCGGCGTGGCGACGGCATGTTGCGGCCCTATCGCCGGGTGAATCGCGGCGGCGCAAGCACGCTCAACACATGACCCGGATGGCACGCTCCCGGATGCGCCAACAGTCCGCGGAGGCGCGGCGGTCGTGAAGGCTGCGAAGGCGGTGAATAATCCCGGTTCTATGGATGGCGCAGTCGCGCTCGCGCGGACTGACCTGGCCTGTTTTTGCGCGATGAGTTACCCGAAGTTCGAGCTGGCGCATCATCATCGGTTGATCGTGGATAAGCTCGAGTGTGTCGAGCGCGGTGAAATTGACCGGCTGATGATCTTTTTACCACCTCGACACGGTAAGAGTTTAATCGGCTCAACGTTGTTTCCGGCCTGGTTTCTCGGCCGTCATCCTGAGTGGTCAATCATCGCGTCGTCATACGGCGCCGAGTTGGCAACGGATTTCGGCCGGCGCGTTCGCAACCTGGTGTCTGACGGTTTGTTTCAGTCCATCTTTCCGGGCGCGAAGCTGGCCGGCGATAGCACGGCGGCGCATAGGTTCAGCCTAAGCAAGGGGGGCAACTATTACGCGGTTGGTGCCGGCGGGCCTATCACGGGGCGCGGTGCGGACCTGCTGCTGATCGATGATCCGATCAAGGGCCGCGAGGACGCCAACTCTGAAAGCTACCGGCGCCAGTTGCACGAATGGTACGAATCCGTCGCCTACACCCGCCTGCAGCCCGAGGGCGCCGTCGTGATCATCAGCACGCGATGGCACATGGATGATCTGGCCGGGTGGTTATTGCGTGAGCATCCTGAAGAAAACTGGAGCGTTCTGAATTTGCCCGCGATCGCCGAGCAGGACGAAGGCTGGCGCCGGGAAGGTGATGCGCTGTGGGAAAAGAAATTCCCGCTGAAGCGGCTCGCACAGATTCGCGAAGCTGTCGGCGGGAGTGCGTGGGCGGCGCTCTATCAGCAACGGCCGGCTGCGGCCGAAGGCGCGATCTTTAAACGCGAGTGGTGGAAGTATCACACGCCTGCAACACTGCCGGCGCGCTTCGACCAGATCGTTGTTAGCCTCGATACCGCGTTCAAAGCAGGCAGTTCGAATGACTTCAGCGTCGGGCTCGTGCTGGGCGTCGGTGAAACGGGCTACTACGTGCTCGACGTCTGGCGAGATCGCGTCGAGTTTCCCGCTCTCATGCGACAGGTTGAAATGCTGGCGCTGAAATGGAAGCCGGATCGCGTGCTGATCGAAGATAAAGCCAGCGGCCAGTCCTTAATTCAGGAATTGCAATCAAATTCGCGGCTGGCGATTGAGCCGGTTAAGGTCGATAGCGACAAGGTCACGAGAGCTACAGCGTGCACGCCGCTCGTCGAGGCCGGGAAGGTCTATCTGCCCGAAGAGGCACCGTGGCTCGCCGATTTTCTTGAAGAGGTCTCGAGCTTCCCGGCGGCGCCGCACGACGACCAAGCCGACGCTTTTTCGCAGGCGCTCAATTTCGTGCGCGAATCTCATTCCGGCATTTTCGAATACGTGCGGGATCTTGCGATGCGCACGGCACGCGGCGAAACGATCGAACGCGACGAAACAATGAGCAATTGGTACAACGAGGGGAAAGAAGAGCTGCGCGCGCTCTCGAATACATGCCAGCCGTGCGGCCGGCCCGTGATTGGCGCCGGCGTCGATGAGCTCGGGAAGCGCTATCACACGGATTGCTACGCGACGAAGTCGCAGAACGTCCATACCGAGACGCCCGACAACGAGGCGCGCTATATCGCGCCGCCGTGGGCGGACTCGGCACCGACGAAGCCGCGCGTCTGCGAATTTTGCACCCTGCCGATTTACGGCACGGCCACTCAGATCGGGGCCAAGCGCTGGCACCCTGATTGCTTTCCGTAAAGCGGCTGCGTGAAGCAGTTCAGCGTCGAGCACGACTTGCTGCATAGTCAATGGCTGGATCGGCTGCGGGCGCTGCGGCTTCGCGTGTTAGCCCAGAACCCGTACTGTCAGATCTTGTCACTCGGACCATCTCGGCCATGAACAATGGACCGTGGTCGCCATCATCGACGCCATGCCGCAGCGTGTGCACCGCGACGTGTGCCATTTCGTGAATCAGTATTTTCCTCAGCCGTTTCTTCTTTGTTCGCCAATCCCCCTTGAAGACCAAGTTCCGCTTGAACATCAGCAAAAATGTGTTGAAGTAGATCTTGTGCGCCCATCTCGGCAAAAACTTCGGATCGAGTCGGGGCGGCGCCGTGCCGGGTGCCTGTTTGAACCACGCTTGCACCACCGACCACTTTCCATCTGCCGAAAACAGCCGGCGATTTTCTTGAAGAATCACGACTTCAGGCAATTTACCTTCCCACAACTCAGCGTTCAGCGCGTCATATTCCCGCCTAAGCCAAGCCAGCCAGCGATTGACCCGGCGTTTTTCATTCAAGGACAGCCGTAGGCGCGATGGCTCCGGTAGCGGTGACCTGGGCTCACACACCGATGGAGCTGGCGGAGTTTCCTCTTCTCTAGTCCCATTGGCGCGACCGTGTTTTGGTAGGGGTGAATACAAATGCACAGCGTCACCATCCTGCCACAGCAGAATGCCCGCATCGCAACCAATCGGACACCGCCAGAAACCGGTTGTTGGAAAACGCTTGGGCCACCAGCGCTCCCCACATCCTTTGCAAGCTAGGGTCGTCGTCGAGCCATCCGCTACTTTACTAGGATCTATTCCGAGTTCTGCGAGTTCGCGCTTTAGTGCGGCGACGACTTTTGACTGGGAAATTCGATAGGCGTCCTTTTCCACCTTGCCCTCCGAAGATTCCCTTCTACGTAGGTCGCGCGGTCAAGACAAGCACGCGCGGGCTGATTTCGGCTCAACCCGCTAAAGTCTCGAGGAGTCGATGAAACCCAAGGCAAGATTGATGCAGTCCTCGCCCGAGTGGGCGGACGCCTCTAAAAAGAGAGCTGTCGCATCTTGCCACACATGCGCTTCTCGGCCCTCGATCGTTAGACGGATGAGTTCCTCGATGAAGGCGACGTACCTCGGAGAGGGGTTTGATCACGCAGATCCCTCGCAGCAATGACACGGAATCTCCGTGAGGGTATCTTCTCCACCTCTTGCGTTCCTTCGTCGTTCGTCTTGAGGGCTACGTAAGGCGCGGCGGGTCCCACAACTTCGACAATATTTTCGATTTCAAATATCTCAGTCAGAGACTTGTAACGATCTTTTCCGATATCCATAGCGTCTCCTTCTGAGCGTCACACACTGCGCGTATTTCGCGATCAGGACAAGCGCGGTCGTAGCGGCTATCCACAGAGCGCAACGCTCATGCCGCCAGCTTGCGAAGCGCCTTGAGATAGCGGCGTGCTTCCTTGACCTCACGCGGCGTGGCGCCGACGAAGCTGATCTTGGCTACCAGCCCGCGCTCTTGGGATTTTAAGCCCTGTAGCTGCCCGATCAGATCATCGAATTTTGAGGCCACGCTCGCACGGATGGGTCGGCGGCGTGGCAACAAGGTCGTCGTCCATCGGGTCATCGCAGTTGTCCAGCGTGGCGCGCGAGTCCCCCCGTCTATGCATTTTTTGTCGCGCGCGGGCGGGTCGGCTCCCAATTCCACTGACGGGATTGCGCGGTTTCTGCTTGCTTAGGTGACGCGCCCGAGCGCAGGCTGGTACTCTTTGCTCGGGGTGAGGCGAGATGGATTCGTTGAGACACTCCACTTGACGGTGAACAAATTGACCGTGAACAAACGTCGATGCTAGTAGCTGTTCGCGGGGCAGTACCGCCTTGGGGGAAAAATCGATGGCAGTTGCGAGTTTCAAAGCCGCGAAAGTGCGCTTGGAGATAGCGGCCGTTCTCGGGCTGATCGCAGTTGCGGGCGTCGTCCTATTTGGTCCGCGCGCTCCACTTGCCGGTTCAACGATAATCGTCAACACGACGGCTGACCCGGGCTCGGCGGGAGTTTGCGTCCTGCGCGACGCGATCACCGCAGCCAACACTCAGGTCGCCGTGAACGGATGCGCGGCAGGCACCGGCACCGACACCATTACCTTCAGCGTCAGCGGCACAAGCGGCACGGTCACGCTTGGCAGCACTCTCCCCGCCATCGTTAACACTCTGACGATTGACGGCAGCGGGCAGACGATTACAGTCAGCGGCGTTGGTAATCAGGTACTTTTGGTGAACGGGGGCGCCGCGCTCAACCTGAATGACCTGACGATTGCCGACGGCTATGCATCATACCCCGTCTTCGGCGGTGGCATCTACAACAGGGGCACCCTGATCGTAACCAAGAGCACCTTCTCCGGCAACAGCGCCTACGACGGCGGCGGCGCCATCGCGAACGACGGGGGCACCCTGACCGTAACCAACAGCACCTTCTCCGGCAACAGCGCGTTCAACGAATACGGCGGGGGCAGCGGCGGCGGCATCTACAACGGGGGCACCCTGACCGTAACCGACAGCACCTTCTCCGGCAACAACAGCGCGGCGTTCAGCGGCGGCGCCATCGCGAACGACGGGGGCACCCTGACCGTAACCAACAGCACCTTGTCGGGCAACAGCGCGGCGACCCGCGGCGGCGCCATCGCGAATTACAACGGCACGGTGACCGTAACCAACAGCACCTTCTCCGGCAACAGCGGCGCGGCGGGGTGGGGCGGCGGCATCGAGAACGGCATGGGCTCGGTGACCGTAATTAACTCCATCCTAGCCACGGACACGGGCGGAAACTGCTCAGGTGGCGTCACCGATGGCGGCTACAATATCTCCGACGACGATACCTGCAGATTCGGTGGCACCAATGTCACCAATGGCCAGACCATAGGCGATAACGTCAATCCGCTGCTCGCTACCGCCGGGTTGCAGAACAACGGCGGGCCTACCGATACGATCGCGCTTCAATCGGGGAGTCCGGCTATCGACGCGGTCCCGATTGCTCATCAATGTCCGGCCACCGACCAGCGCGGTGACCCACGTCCCGACCCGGAAGGCTCCGCCACTGCTTGCGACATCGGTGCGTTCGAGTACCAAGGCGTGGTTCCCACGCCTACGCCGACTGCCACCGCCACACCGACGGCTACTGCGACGGCGACGCCCACGGCTACGCCGACTGCCACCGCCACACCGACGGCTACTGCGACGGCGACGCCCACGGCTACGGCGACCGCGACCGCGACGCCTACGCCGACTGCCACCGCCACACCGACGGCTACTGCGACGGCGACGCCCACGGCTACGGCGACCGCGACCGCGACGCCTACGCCGACTGCCACCGCCACTGCGACTGCAACTCGTACGGCCACGCCAACTGCAACCGCGACGCCGGTTGCCGCCACAATCACGATTTCGCCCAAGACGCTCGCGTTCAGAAGGCATCGGGTCGGCTCGACCATCGAAAAGTCCGTGAAGGTCAGTGCGAAGAAATCGAATCGGCTGCCGGTTTTGATCGAGGGGATTTCGGTGAGCGGCGGCGATTATGCTTGGGATGCACTGTCATCGAGTTGCGCGGCGGGGGATTCGCTTGCGCCCGGACGGGCCTGTTACATTGCAATTGAGTTCACGCCGCCGGCGGTGACAAAGGACCAGAGCGACACCGGCCAGCTTATCGTGACGACCAACGCCGAGGTCGAAAAGCCGGCCGGCGGCCGGATTGCGCTCAAAGGCGGCGGTAGCGCGCCGAAGCGGAGCCGAACGAAATGAGGGCATCCGGGATCCCGCGCAAAAATGCCAAGGTCGTAAGCCGGTATGAGGCCCACAACACCTCGATCATGACTGCCACGACCGCGACCGGATGAATCTTCTGCCACAATGGGGACGTTACTTCCGAAATCGGCCTAATTCGTCTTCTTGCGTTGGCGGCATCATCAGATACCAGCCCACAAGCGCGAGCGCGGCAGTGTGGCGGAGATTCATTAGTCGTACAACCCGCTTTGAGCAGTGCGTGTAGTGGTCGTGTTGCCCTTCGTATCGGTGCAGATCTTGTTGACGTAGCCACCCCAGGGGTAGAAGTGAGACGATACTTTGCACTGCGTACCATCAGGCATCTGTATTGGCCCGCTCGATGCGGAACATCCGGCGGCGGCCGTGACGGTGAGCGCAATCAACAAAGCTTTCGCGGTTGTGTTCATCGACATGCTCTTTAGGGTTCAGGGTGAGGACGCCACAATCGGTTGATTATCAGATACCAGCCCACAAGCGCGAGCGCGGCGGCGTGGCGTGGCTTCATGCCCTGGGATTCGGTTTGGCGATCTCGTCGCGCAGCCAGCGCAGGCCCTTCTGCCGGTCGCTCTCCGTGATGACGTCTTGGGGATGGGGAACCAGCTTGTGCTTGTCTAGGTCTTCGAGCGAAATTACGCCGGGACGCTCACCCTCACGTGCTTTGCGCACGAAGCTGTCTCTGTACGGCTGCCATTCCCAGTTGCCCTCCTTAAGGAGCCTCAGCGCTTCGGGATCAACTTCTTTGGGTTCAACCATCCGGACATTTTCTCAGACCGCCTCGCCCCGCGCCAGCGGGGGTTCATATTGTAGCGCCCTTTGATCGATTGCACGCCTCGCACAACAGCTGAACGTTGCGCTCCGTGCTACTGCCACCCTCTACGACGGGTATAATGTGATCGAACTCTAGTCGCTTTTGCGAGCCACATTTGACGCATTGGCCCCGATCGCGCTGCCAGACGAAAAGTCTTACGGATTCGGCAATCGGCTCACGGGAGACCCTTTCCAATTTTTCTATATTTTCAAGCGCCGCCACTTCTCGGCGGACTCGCTCATACTGCCGTTCCTGGCGAAGTACAAAGTGCTTTATCAGGAAAACTTTATCGAGACCTTCGGACTCGGCCCCACCCGCGTCCACGCTAACAACCTTGTCTCGGTAAACGAACATTTCCCACGAATTACGGCCGCTCGATTTTACAAGAATGGGTTCGCGGCGTTGTCGTTCCACAAATTCCAAGGCCGCACGTTTATACGCCTGATCGGAGTGAAGCGCACGAACGTAGTCGTTCCGGTCGCGCTCCCATCGTTTCTCTGCCACACGCCATTCATCCATATGCGAGCTTTGGGGCCTCGGACGCTCAGGGCATTTTCCGAGGCCCGGCCATTCGGACCAATTCGGGAGAGCTTCGTCCCATTCCGCCGAAAGCATCCCGTAGTTCTGGAAAGGTTTCGCATGGGAAAACAATAGACCGCCATCCTCGGAGAACCGAAGTATGCCGACTATAGTTAAATTCGCTTTAGACTTCATGCCCGTGAGTTAGCAGACCGCCGCGTGACCGACAAATGAGGCGCTAAATGGCTGCTCGCCGGTCGCGATTGCGCGTCGCCTCGCCGCCGGGCACGATCGGTGTGATGGTGCGGCTCGGGTGCGACACGGGCGCTATTCGTTCCGGCGATCGCAAATCTCAAGGGCGCGAGTCTCGCTCGCGCACGATGACGATTTGGCAGTGCAGCGCGGGCACCGTTCGATCTGGCGAACGTGGCGGCCGGCCGCATCGGTCTTTTCGGCGATCAGGGTAGCGCGCTTTAGGCAGGCCAACGGCGGGCATGCAGGCGGCGGTGTTACAAAGCCTTCCGTCAAGGTTGGAACCTTTGTGGAAATGGCTGTGACAGGAAGTCGATCATTTCGAGATGCTTGTCTTTCAAAGCCAACACTTCTCGAAGCTTGCGCTCAATGTGTTCTATCTTTCCACGGCCGCCATCATCCGCTGTGGCTTTTGCGTTCTCTAGCTGCGAAAGCAGCCGCAATATGTTGTCGCACACCATCTGGACCCGCCCCTTCAACACTTCGGCATCAAGGTCTTGGTCGATGGCGTTATTCAGCATCGTCTTGAGAGCAACAAAAGGCGAGATGGCAGTGCTCCTACCATCACTCTCCGTCAGCCGTCCGAAAACGGTCTTGACGCAACTGTCGGGCTGTTCGGCGACATAACTGCGTACCGCTGGATCGATTTCGATAAAGGGCGTGCCCGTATCGGCCGCGTCCCTTTGGAAAGCTGTCACTTTGCGATCCCTCTCGTACTCGTACGCGCACTGGTAGCCGGTGCCGAAGAATTGGGTATCCGTGTGATAGATATTGCCGCGCGTAATATATCCTCTGCACAGATGCCCGACCTTGAGGAACCTGAACGCGATCTTGTAACAATGGTGTACCAGGTTGATCAGGCCGGCCGGCGACGCCTCGGCGGAAATCACGACACAATCTGAGATTTGGGTCGCGCGGAAATTCAAGTCCACTGCATTGTGGGGCGCACACGGGCAGGTCGTCGGGCCGAATCTGGCGAAGTCCTCCTCCTTCGACGAACCAAACCTACCCATAAGATCAAGGATGTATTCCACTGTCGGCGCGTTATCTCCGCCTTCCTCAGATCGCTTGACCAGTTCCTTGAATCCCAAAATATCGACGAACGCGATGAATTTGTCCTCGTACATGCCGATACGCTCTCCTCAGTTATGCGGCGTGGCGAGATTTCATTCTACTTTTCCTTGAGGCGCGGATCGTCGCTGGCGATGCACTGAACGGTAAGCCACTCAGCCCGTGCCGTAGGATTCATCGGATTCTTTGAACCGGCTGCGGCCTGCATAAGTTGTTGTTTACCCTCTGAACATTGAGCGGCTGTATCGTAGCTATCTTCAATTGACCATTTGGCCAGTGACGGCGGCATATGATCTGGCGTTATCCACTGAGTCGTAAGATTCACGCTCGGTTTAAGTACGACGGATTTGGCAGGCGGCACCATCAGATACCAGCCCACAAGCGCGAGCGCGGCGGCGTGGCGGGGGTTCATTTCTTCTTGGCGTCCTTCGCCCCGACTACAGCGCGGCGCTTCATTTCGGCTGCGTTCCTCATTTGCTCGTTGGCTCCACCACCGTGGTAGGCGGCGGGGCCGCGTGGCCGTTGGTTGAGGCAACAGGAGGCAACGCCGCGGCGATCTCGCCTTTCACCGCCTCAAGCACCTGCTGAAGTTTTGGATCGAACGCCTGCCAATCCGTCGTCGCGAGATGGCCCCCGAAATCGTTATAAGTAGTCCCTGTCCGGCCGGCGAGAACCCGGACAGAGCTCCCAACGTCGAGCAGACGGAAGGTGGCGACGTCCGTCGAACGGCCGCCGACCGAGGGAAGATTCAGGGAGTACCACATCGCCTCTCCCAACCCCATCGAAGGCAGGTCCGAACAGATGACCTCGCCCTGGTCTGCCTTGGTAACCGTACCGTGAAGGGTCACTGCGCATGCAGTTACAATTTCGGATGCGACCCTCGCTGGCGATACGCCGTGGATGGTAACTTCCGGTCGACCGGTCGGGGTCACGACAGGCGGAAGTTGTTCTTGCGGTTGAGTCGCACATCCGCTGCCAAACATTGCGGCCAGAGCGGCGACTCCTACGACCAGGTTTCGTTTCATTCCCCCTCCGAGTTACCACCGCATCTCGACCCGCTATAGCAGAACCGCCGCTCGACCGACAAATGGCGGGCAGGGTTTCTACGATGCTTCTTTCTGTTTGGCCCCGGCGTCCCGCTCGCCGCGTTCCTTCATCTCGCTGAGCGGCACACCGCCGTCGAATTGCATAAAAAAACGAAATTTTTCTGGCGACCACCACGAATCAACGCACGAAAGCGCTGGGGCAGAAGGCTTTCGTCGCCCTTGGGTCTCAAAATGTGGGGCCGAAACAATTTAGGCATGGAAAAGCATATGACTGCCAAGCGCTGCGAGGCTACGAAAATTTGCAGGTCAATCCCGGAATGTGCGGTGATGTTGGGCGTGTCGCCCAGGTTGGTGAACCAGCTCATTCGCGATGTCGAGATCCGGAGCCTGAAATTTCGCGGCCGCAGGCTGGTTCCAGAGACCGCTATCGCGTCGTTCATCACACGAAGAATGCGGCGCGCGGCAGATTCGGAGGCGGCGATCCGCCCGTAGAAAAAAAGCGTTGGCTCTGCAAGCCATCGTGGGCGTTTTTTCCGGAGTAATAGTTGTTAGCGGTCACGCCGAGGCGCGTAATTAGGGGCATGAAAACGAAGCAGCTATTGATGGCTGAGGCGTTGATGGATGAAAGCGAGGCCGCTTTGTTTCTCAAGGTGAGCCGTCGCACTCAGCAGGGTTGGCGATTCAAGAATCGCGGCCCGCGGTACGTACGGCTCGCGACGGGTGCCGTGCGCTATCGGCGCGCCGATCTCATCGCCTGGATTCAGCGATGTACGGTCGGCACGGCCGACGATCGCGTGGCGGCATCATCGAAAATATGACGTGAACAAAAAAGACGCGCCGACAGCAGTTAGAGCTGCGGCCGGCGCAAAGCGAACAGGGTATCGAACGACAATGCCAGAAGTAGCAACTCTCATACGAAAAAGCAACGGAGCCGGATTTTTCGCTATCGATCGGCAGACTTGGCCGTGCATCTGCAACCTGGGGATGAACCCGGCCGTGGCGTATCTCGTACTCGGCTGCGGTTCGGGCCGTGATAATCGCATCAGCGCGTGGTCTGTTCACGCGATCGAGACGTACACCGGAGTCTCGCGCGGACGAGCAAGGACGGCGATCGAGGCACTGACGAGGGCGAACTTCATCAAAAGGTTGTCGATGGAAAGTGGGCGCCCGCGATATGAATTGCGGCGGGTCGGGGCGAGGAGTCGTGCCAAGGAAGACAGCCGTCAGATTTGGCTCCCCAACGCCCTGGTGACGGGCGCCGCCGGCGAGCTCACGCCGCTCGAGCGGGTTAGGCAGACCCAGGATGTCATGACTCTTCGATTACTTGTCGACCTGTACGACGGCCAAGACCTCGTCGAAGAAGGCGGCGTAAGTCGGCGGTACATTTGGCAGAAGTATGAACGCAAGAAAATCGGTCATCGCGGTTTTTACGATGTGTGGGGTTTCCGGGCACCATGCCTATGGGTCCGCTGGAATGACTTTCTGGATTGCCATCGCAGCGGCGATGTCGCGACAGAACGCGCAGGAGATGTTCTCTTCGGGCGACTCCAAGCGTTGGCTGATCTCGGCCTTATCCAGTGGGTGCCGTGCCTGTTCGAGGGCGACGGCGATTCCGCGGAACCAATCCACACATACTTCTGGGACAGCGATATAGAGCTCGAACGCCAGCTCGCGGCGGCGGCCCATGACGCAGCCGAGCACATGCTTGGCGCCGTCGCACAGATCCAGGCTGACCGAGCCGAGATCGACGGGGCCGGAGATTACCTTCTGGCGCCGGTGCCGAAGCACATCGCCAACGTGCAGATGATGGGGATCGCGAGGTTGCGCTACCGGCCGCATACCAGCCTAACCGCTGGATGGTGGGCTGAACTCAACGAAAAAGGCCGGCGGTTCATTACCGGTTATGAGAACGCGATGGCTCCCCGGACCGATAAAACATCTCTCGCGTCACTCGGCATTTGGTCTGACAAGGTCGCCAACGGCGAATAGGGAAGTATGCAACATCAAAGATAGATCAAGGTTCTATCAAGGTCTTATCAAGGATTCTTCAAAGAGAAGTAAAACAGGACGTAGTTACAAGGCGCCTTCGCGCCCCCGCGTGTCTTGTTTGTTTTTAATTCCTTCAGAGAGAGAGGAGGAAGTTCGAATGCTAGACCCAGACCTATATTTTGCCCCGACCGAGCACAGAAGGACGCCACGAGAATCCGGCAATCGTAGGGAGCGGCAGCCCGACCACGCCCGCGTATCGGTCACGGTGCAGCGGCTCGAGGGCGGCTGTCTGCTCTACAAGCTCGGCCCAAGGCCCACGCCAGGCAGCGCAACGGCCCGGCCGGTCTGCGAGTACCAATGCAATTCTGTAAACGCTGGGGAGGCTTCATCGCGCGATGAAAAAATATTTGTGCCCCCGTTAGACTCTCAATATTTTTCATTCGAACAATGGAAGGTATGAAGCCAGCGAACGCCCATAGCAGACCCCGCAACCACCGCAACCGCATCGAGCCGCTTGCCTATTCGCTCGCGACAGCGTCCGCGGCGACCACTCTCAGCCAGCGTGCTCTGCAACGTTTGGTCGCAGCCGAAGAAATCGGCGTAGTACGGGTCGGCCGCAGAATTTTGATCCCCAAAACCGCTCTAGAAAACTTCCTCACGGTGCGCGCCGATGCCTGATTCTGAAATCAAAGTTTCGATCGTCAGCGATGCCTCCGGCCTCGAATCTGGCGCCAGCCAGGCGGCCGATTCTGCGGATCAGATTTCGGACAAGTTAAGGGGAATCCAAGATGCGGCCGGTGCTGGCACTCAAGGGCTCGGCGAGGTTGCCCAGTCCGCTGGCATGCTCAGCGGCGCGCTGGGGTCCTTGTCGACCATGGGGGATTCCCGATGGCCAGCCAAGGCAATAGCTATTAACTAATTTCGAAGGAGATTGAAGAAATGGAGACGCGAAGGCAGATGGAATCGAGGCACTACGCTGAAAGAGAAGCCATGGAAAAGGCCGAGCGCGAAGAGTGGGCGGCGGCCACGCAGCGCGAACGTGCGGCCGCGGCGGCAGAGGAAGCGTGGCGCAATCAGGCGGCGCTCGATGCTCGTGTTGCGGCCGCTTCGCCGGCATCCGTGTTGGCCGAACTGGCACGCGAGGGGAGGTCGGTGCGACTTCTAGATGACGGCCGAATAGCCGTCACGCCGGCT
>Ga0097691_1001843_pt1 | contig 14975 bp, 8 predicted proteins | sample NGESurdeep072012_8_FD_72858 | JGI IMG/M metagenome (GOLD analysis project Ga0097691, IMG submission 72858) | Arctic peat soil microbial communities from Barrow, Alaska - NGEE Surface sample 210-1 deep-072012 | ecosystem: Environmental > Terrestrial > Soil > Wetlands > Peat ...
CAAAGCGTCCATTACTCTATCCTCTTTTCCAAAAATTATTTAAGGATAAATTCAAAATAGAATCTAATGTTTACGGCGCCGATATTTATGTGGCAGGGCAATTAATTATAGATTAAACTAATCTATTAATAATTTGACCTTGAACAAATTGTAAGAACTGAATTTAAATAGCTTCTTAGCGGTGTACTTTAACCTTTGTTATTTTTTTCTCAAATCAACATTTTGAAAAAAAGACAACCTGATCACATTCATACTTTTGTATTGGTTACCTGCAGCCAGTTGCTGAAACAAATTCATATAACCAAACACCAGGTTGTCATGAGCATTAACAGCATAACTCAACCCTAAAAAAATCCTGTTCTGATCAAAATAATTATTTACAATATTTTTCCCAAAGTTGATGTACAATTCATCTCCAATAACGGCGGAAAGAGAATGAGCAACTATTCCTTTTTTGCTAAGAGGTAACTGGTAGAAAAAATTATAGCGTGCCCGGTAACTGAAAGTATAGCTATCGGCTAATGTATAATTATCCATTACATTACGTTTATATCTTTCTTCCAAACGCAGCCACTGCATCAGCTTCTTTTTCCTGTAATAGGTAAACCACTGCAACTGTTGCCAGCCTTGATGTTCGGGCAATGAAACAAACAGATGATTATCGGCAGGATAATCATTAATGTAACAATAGCCTGCTGTAATTTTGGTAACATCCGTTACATAATAAGTTACTGCCAAACGAAAAACAGATCGTGAAAAATTATCAAAAAAATTTTCTTTCGAATGAAGCTCCCAGTCGCTCCCTAAACCCCAATGTTTTGAAAGTTTGAACTGCGGATAATAGCCATACCATATCTGGTTGCTGTAAGCGGTTTGCTTTGTTTGTGCACCGCATTCCATAACAACAAATAACATCACCAATAATAAACTTCGTTTCATTTTTTATTCACAAATATTTTTATGTACCGGACTACAGTTTTTCAATTGAGCTTTGGGCGACAATTACAGGTAAATTAGTATCATTACTATTACTATTAAGTTCCGGAACAGTTAACTGATTTTGTTTATAACCAAAGTAACACATATTTTACAAAGCAAAACATGATTTAAAACGTGAAGGATATATTTATTAATTGACGCTGTTAATTATATGACGAAACTTATTTCTCTTCCGCAGTTGATGGTGTTTTGTGTATTAGCTTTTGAAGCGCAGCATCACCAACAACAATATAGATTAAACTACATCTATTAATAATTTTACCTTGAGGTTGTTAGTGAAAAACACACAACCGCACTTACTTTTTTTGTTGATGTTATTTTATCGTTCAAAGGCCGGATAGTAATGGAAAACACGGTGAAGCCCCCTCCCAGCCTCCCCCAAAAGGGGAGGAACAAGCAGCTAAGCTTTGCGCCGGACCTGCTTACCGGCAGGCAGTTTTGTAATGGATAGCCGAAACAAATGTTGAATAAAATTACAAATGTTTACAGCCCCTAATTCTATCTACCCTGATTGTTACCTCTACATTAAAACAATTTTCAAAAGCTTTTATTTAATTTGGAAAAAAATGATTTTAGCTTATTTTTGCACACCTTATAAAAAAGGATGATTCGGTAGCTCAGTTGGTAGAGCAATACACTTTTAATGTATGGGTCCTGGGTTCGAGTCCCAGCCGGATCACTTCTTGGGACAGCGTTGAAATATCCTCAACCTGTTCCAATTTTACTTCTCCGAAAGCCTTGCCATGCCATATTCATTTACAGATAAAATAGTTGCGATCACCGGCGGAACCGATGGAATAGGAAAGGCATTGGTGGAGGCGCTAATTAAACGGGGAGCCAAAATTGCAACCTGCGGAAGAAACCCGGATAAATTATATAACCTCCAGGTGCAAAATGTCGGCAAATTTTTGCATACAGTAGTTGCAGATGTAAGCAGGGAGGAAGATTGTAAAAGGTTTATTGATAGTACCATAAATACTTTTGGCGGTATTGATATTTTAATAAACAATGCCGGTATTTCTATGAGGGCCCTGGTAAAAGATACAGACCTTACCACACTTAAAAAAGTAATGGATGTAAATTTTTGGGGAACTGTTTACTGCACTAAGTTTGCCCTTAATGAAATAATAAAAACAAATGGAATTATTGTGGGGGTTTCTTCAATTGCAGGTTACAGAGGCTTACCGGGCAGAAGCGGTTATAGTGCAAGCAAGCATGCTGTAAATGGATGGTTGGAAGCATTGCGTACGGAATTACTTGATACAGGAGTAAATGTGATGTGGGTATGCCCCGGCTTTACAACTTCTAACATAAGAAATGCAGCATTGAACCATGAAGCAAAACCTCAGGGTGAATCGCCAATGGATGAAGATAAAATGATGAGCGCAGATAAATGTGCAGCGTATATTGTAAAAGCAATTGAAAAAAGAAAACGTACTTTGGTATTAACATTTACAGGTAAGCAAACTGTATTCATGAATAAATTTTTTCCGAAGTGGGCTGACAAACTGGTGAGGAAACATTTTTTTAAAAACGGAGAACTTGTAAAATGATTTGAAATTTTCAATTTGAAATTTGATGACACGAATAAATCCTAAATCTGAATCTCAAACCTGAAATTTCAAATCTCAAATTTTAAAATGCCTTTATTAACACTTACATCTGACATAGGTTCGCAGGATTTTCTTGTTGGTGCAATTAAAGGACAGCTACTAAGTATAAATCCAAACTTCAACATTGTAGATATTTCCCATAACCTTTCGCCGTTCAATTATCCGCAGGCAGCTTATGTTTGCCGCAATGCAATTAAAAATTTTCCTGAAGAAACTTTTCACATTGTACTGGTAAATTTATTTGATCAGCGACCGGAGCATCTTTTATTAATAAACTACAACAACCAATATATAGGATGTGCAGATAATGGTTTGATCACAATGATATTGGAGGAAGTGCCGCAAAATATTGTAGCGCTTTCATTAAATAAATCTGCGCAAAAAAATACGTTGTATTGTGCTTCAGTATTTGCAAAAGCTTTTGACCAGATTCTTGCAGGCGAACCTTTCGGGAATCTCGGCGATACTAATGTTTCCATCGAAGTAAAAAATCCCTTACGGGCTTTACTTGGCAATAACTGGATAGAAGGACAAATAATATTTATTGATAATTTTGAAAATGTTATCATCAACATCACTAAAGAAGAATTTGAAGAGCAGCGCCGCGGCAGAAGCTTTAAAATTGTTTTTAAAAGAGATGAAATAATTGATAAAATAAGTGAAACGTATGCTGACGTTACAGAAAGCGAAAAACTGGCTTTGTTTAATTCTGCAGGATACCTTGAAATTGCCATCAATAAAGGAAATGCAGCCGGTTTATTTGGATTGCAAGGCTATACAGAAATGAATACACAAAGCCAGTATCTTCAAAACCGTTTATTATATCAAACCATAAAAATTTATTTTGAATAACTTTTAAAATATGCTGATGCGCTAATATGCTAATGTGCTAATGTAACACCGATAATATATAACTTTGTTTAATAAAATTTTGAATTATGAAAAAATTATTTCTAACCTCTTTTCTTTTTGTATTTGTTGTATTTGTATCAGGCCAGCTTCGTACGCCTGCGCCATCTCCAACACAAACCATTAAACAGGATTTTGGTATTTCCTCGATAGAGCTTATTTACTCACGTCCGGGTGTGAAAGGACGAAAAATTTTTGGAGATCTCGTTCCCTGGAATAAGGTTTGGCGTACAGGAGCCAATTCTGCAACCCGTATAAAATTTATTGATGATGTAACTTTTGGCGGGCAGGCTTTGAAAGCAGGTGAATATGCTCTATATACTATTCCCAATGAAAAAGAATGGGAGATCATTATTAATAAAGGATCTGCCAACTGGGGTACCAACTACAAACAGGAGGATGATATTTTCCGGGTGAAAGTAAAGCCAATGAAATTGGATGAAACAGTGGAAACCTTTACTCTGCAATTTGGCAATGTAAAACCAAACAGTGCTGACCTGCAGATCATGTGGGACAAAACAGCAGTGGCAGTTCCTATCGTTACTGATATTGATAAAAAAATAATGGCACAGATAAATGATGCAATGAACAAGGATACCCGCCCATATTTTCAATCTGCAATGTATTATATGGAAAATGGTAAAGATCTGAACCAGGCGTTACAGTGGTTTGATAAAGCGATAGAACAAAATCCAAATGGTTTTTTCATTTATTACCAAAAAGCAAATGCATTAGCGAAACTGGGAAGAAAGGATGAAGCAAAAATCGTAGCGCAAAAATCTATGGATTTAGCTCGCGAACAAAAAAATGATGATTATGTGCGCTTAAATGAAAAGCTGTTAAAAGAATTAAAATAGAGTATTATCGTCAGACGGGGACCGTCAGACGATGTTGCAAACGCTTCCTCAATCATCACGGGGAAGCGTTTTTATTTTGCGATAATCATAAGCGCTAAAAAATATTTGAAATACAGCTCCCGTAATAATTACCAGCACTGCGCCAATTACATTCAGCCATAAAAAAGAAATAATATCTGCTTTATAAATTGCTATTACAAGAAGCTCAGAAATTATTGCTGAATAAAAAACAGCATGCCCTTTAATTTGTTTTATCCAGAAAGCAACTAAAAATATTCCAAGAATTACTCCATAAAATAATGAGCCTAAAATATTTACTGTCTCAATAAGACTATTACCCAGATTACTTGCAAACTCAGCAACTGCAATGCAAAAAAGTCCCCAGCACAGAGTGTATAATTTAGAAATTCTATAATCCATCTTTGAGGTAAGTTCTTTATTAATAAATTTTTTATGAATATCTACTACGGTGCAGGATGCAAGTGCATTCAGCGCCGCGGCTATACTTCCCCATGCAGCTAAAAAGATCACCGCTATTAAAAGACCAATTAATCCTTTCGGCAAATAATCAATCACAAACCTTAGAAAAATATAATTAGTATCATTCACATCTTCATCCGGTAATGCTCTTTTCAAAACATCTTTGTATTGTTTTTTAATGGCTGATTTTTCTACATTATTATCCGAAGCAACAACGGCATATTGCTTCTCTAAATTTTCTAAAGAATCTTTTTTAATGGTCAGTTTTGCTTCTTCAATCTGGGTATCATTAAAATAAATTGGCGCTTTGTTATAATGATAGAACGAGAATACCAAAACGCCTATCATCAATATTAAAAATTGCATGGGAACTTTCACCAATCCGTTAATGAGCAAGCCAATTTTACTTTCTCTGTTATCCTTAGCTGTTAGGTATCGCCCAACCTGGCTTTGATCGGTTCCGAAATAAGAGAGTGCTAAAAAAAATCCACCGATAATACCACTCCAGATGTTGTATTTATCTTTCCAGTCAAAACCATTTGTTGTAATACCGCTGGTAATCACATTCATTTTACCGCTCTTGCCGCCAATGTTCAAAGCCTCATGAAAACCAATACCTGCAGGCATTAAATGTACCACCATGTAACCGGCTATAATCATTCCGGTAATAATAATTATCAGTTGCAATTTTTGTGTATGAGCCACAGCTCTTGCGCCGCCGCTAACTGTATAAATAATCAGGAGTCCTCCCATTATCATGTTAGTCCAATAAATATTCCAGCCAAGCAACGAACTTAAAATAAGAGAAGGCGCATAAATACTAATACCTGTTGAAAGCCCCCGTGAAAGCTGGAATAAAAATGAAGTGAAGGTTCTTGTCTTCACATCAAACCGTTCTTCTAAAAATTCATACGCAGTATAAACTTTTAGATTGCGAAATATCGGAACAAACACAATGCATATAACTATCATTGCAAGCGGCAAACCGAAATAATATTGTACAAACCGCATCCCATCTGTATATGCCTGTCCCGGAGCGCTTAAAAAAGTAATAGCGCTTGCCTGCGTGCCCATAATACTGAGCAGCACAAGATACCATGGCATTGTGCGGTTACTTAAAAAATATCCGTCTAAATTTTTTGTAGTGCGGCTTTTGTAAATGCCGTAAATGATAATGCCGCAAAGAGTAATAGTCAGTATAATCCAGTCGATGCGGCTCATGCCCCTATCCCCTAAAGGGATATTTAGAAATGATATAAATTGATATTGACATATTATCTAAAATGAATGGTAATGAAATAATACAACACAATTTGCAGTACTAAAAATGCAAGTACTATTATGTACCAGTTGCGCCAATATGTAGCCTCACCTCCCTTCCTCCTCTCCGAAAGAGAGGAGGCGGCACTTCTGAATAAACTCAAATATTTTATCTTCCAATTCATCATTAAATCTTTGACGATCTAAAAAATATTGTTACTATTTTAGGTTAGGGTTTTTGTATGTTAGCAAGTCTTCTACCTCATCCTCCATCTCCTTCTCCAAAAGGAGAAAGAGCGGTACATTAAAACAAAGTCAAACATTTGTTCTTCCATTTCATCATTCAACGAAAGCTCAGCTATGTTTGTTTATTCATTTGTTAGCACTCAGCTAAGCAAAGAATTAACGCCCGGTCTCCCTCTCCTTTAGGAGAGGGATTAAGGATGAGGTAACCCAATCAAATTCGCCATTAACCTGTAAGCACCAGGAACACCTGCAGGCAGCTGCCGAAAGAATACTAACGATGCATACACAAAATTTCCTTTGCCATATTTTGCAATTGCAAGGCTCCCGTTACTTTGCTTTTCATCTTTATCATTCATGCCTAATGGGGTTTGATAATGCTCATCTATTTGAGAAACCTGGTAAGTGCTTCTTTCCTGCACCCAGCCTTCAAAATCTTTTTCTGTTATTTTGTTTGGATAATTTAATACCGGATGATCAGGTAATAAGAAATTCACTTTTGCATCTTCTTCTGTAACTCTTGAGCCCGCATCAATGGTAAAAGGATATGGTCCAACTTTCACTCTTTTTGATCCAACCTGGTTACTCTTTAAATATTGAACAATAAGATTCCCGCCATTCTGTACATATCGCATCAACACATCATTTTTATTGCTTAGATATTCATAAATATTATACGCTCTGATCCCTGTAATAATTGCATCAAACTGTTTTAAGTTATCATCAGTAATATCCGCTTCTGACAAGGTTTTCACTTCATACCCCATTGCTTCTAATGCCTGCGGCACTTTATCTCCTGCGCCAATAATGTAACCAATCTTTTTACCAATAATTTTAATATCCAGCTTTACCAAATTTGTTTTTGCTTTTGGGAAATAAGTTATTGTTGGAATGTGATCGTATGCAATTGTTTTTGTGTAACCATCATATTTACCATCAGATGTTCTTAATTTAATTTCTTCTGTAGTATTTGTTTCTTTTGATTGTGAAGAAAAAGTTCCTGTCCAATATTTTTCTTTACTGGTTTCGGGAATACTGTTCAAACTCGAATGACCTTCATTCCATTTCCAGTTTTTTGAATACTGCTGATAAAGTTGAAGCGACCCTGCATCATTTGTTTCATTGGATTTAATCTTTGCTTCTACTTTTACAGGAGAATTATTTAAAGAAATAAAATTATCTTTTGTATAATTCAATTCAACCTTTGGCAACACAGGTATAGGCTGGTATACATCTCCTTTAACAGGATCAATAACCCTGTATTGAACTGCACGCTTAATAGTAAAATCTTCTCCTGCAATATTTATTAGAAAAATTGCTTCGAAAGAAGGATCATTTTCGGCTTTGCCGATCATTGTTTGATCTCTTACCTCAAAAGTTCCACCAACTAAAGGATACTCTAACCAGTAAGGTTGTGATATTTTTTTATCAGGAGCCACAGAAAGCGTTTTAGCAATAGTAACATTTTGATTTGCTGGCAATGGAATTGAAAAAGCAGAATCAAAATTTTCGAGCTTAATATTTTTAAAAGTTACATTCACAGCTTTTCTCTCATTAAGAAAAAAACTTATTCTTAATGTATCACCTTGCACAACTCTTTGTTGTGAAGATGTTGCTTCAACATACAAAGCACTGCACTCTTCAATTAACTGTTGCACTTCATCCAACTTTTTATTGCGCCAGTTGCTGCCAGGCAATACTTTAATTGACTGATATAATTTTATTAGTGAAAGAACAGATAACTCAGGAGCATCCGGTTTATAATTTTGTATTATATTATTTATCATGGACTGAACAGCATCGCCACCATTTATTCTTTTCCAGTCTGAAATAACTCCATCCATTATCTCAGTCTTTGCAGGTTCTCCGCTGGTTGTTACAAAATATTCAAAAGATTGTCCTCTTCTTCTTGGTCTGCCTTCTCCCTGACTCTTATGCATTGTTCTTGCTTCTCCTCCCATCTCACCATAGCTTTTTCCAAGTAATGAATTGTAACCCCCAATATCTACCTTCAACTGATCTTCGCTCGTTGTGTTTGTTCCGCCAAAATTGAAAGTGTTCCACATAATTCTTTTAGCCTGCCATGGCTTTACGCCATATTTAAACTGCTCCGGAAATCTTTTTGGATCTGCGGCAGCAGTAAATGCCTCATCGGCTAATATTGCTGATGCTGAATGATGACCGTGCCCGCCTCTTGTAGGAGGAAATCTTTTTATGATAACATCAGGCTGAAATTGTCTTATCACCCAGACAACATCACTAAGAATTTTTTCTCTATCCCAAATACGCAGTGCTTCATCGGAGCTTTTGCTATAACCAAATTCGTAAGCCCTGGTAAAAAACTGTTCAGCACCATCAACTTTCCTGGCTGCTAATAATTCCTGCGTTCTTATCAAACCAAGTTCTACGCCTTGCTCGTCACCAATTAAATTTTGACCGCCATCGCCACGGGTTAAACTTAAATAAGCAGTGCGGTATAATTTTTCATTGGCTAAATATGGAAGCAATGCATTATTCTCATCATCAGGATGTGCGCCAATATATAAAACAGAGCCTAACACATTCAGTTTTTTTAGCTGCAATAAAATCTCTGAAGAAGTATATGTTTTTGGAGATTGACTATACGTGAGATGTGAAAAGTGAAAAGTGAGAATTATTAAAAAAATCTTACGCATGAAATTATCTGTTTGAGATACGAATGTATGATAATGTTATTTTGAAACGAATACCATTTAAATAAAAACATCTAATGGCCATTAAAATTTTCTCAGATGATTAATCGGCAAAGAAGTATTTTCGAATAAAATATTTTATGCCTCCCAAAAAAATATTTACAGTAGTGCTTTTTTTACTGTTGATCTTCAGGCCAGCATATTCGCAACAAAAATCAGATCCGTATCATTATACTATTCGTAAAAATATTTTTTGCAAAAATGGATCTGTTGTTTCTGCCCATGCCCTTGCAAGCCAGATTGGAGTTACCATTTTACAACAGGGAGGTAATGCAGTAGATGCTGCTATTGCCACGCAATTGGCATTAGCAGTTGTTTATCCCGGCGCAGGAAATATTGGTGGCGGCGGATTTATGGTTGCACATCTTAAAAATGCCCGCCTGCCGAACGGGCAGGGAAAAAATATTGCTATTGATTATCGTGAGATGGCGCCTGAAGCAGCTTCCAGAGATATGTATCTTGATGTAAATGGCAACCCTCAAATGAACCTGTCGCAAAATGGTCATCTTTCAGCAGGTGTACCGGGAACAGTTGCAGGAATATTTTCGTGCATGAAATATGCAAAGCTTCCTTTTAAAAAATTAATACAGCCTGCAATTGATCTTGCGGAAAAAGGTTTTGCAATTACTGAAGCGCAGGCAAAAAGCTTTAATGCAACACGGGATGATTTTATAAAACTAAATACAACAACTCCTGTTTTTGTAAAAGATAATTTATGGAAGACAGGCGATACACTCGTTCAAAAAGATCTTGCCAATACATTAAAAAGAATAAGAGACTTTGGAGCTAAAGGGTTTTATGAAGGTGAAACAGCGAGATTAATTGTTGAAGAAATGAAAAAAGGAAAAGGCCTGCCTGCCGGACAGGCAGGAATTATTACAGAGAAAGATCTTAAAAAATATAAAGCAAAAACAAGAACACCAATTGTGTTTAACTACAAAGGATATACAATAATATCAATGCCATTACCCAGCAGCGGCGGGATTATTTTAGAACAAATGATGAAGATGATAGAGAAACAAAATGTAGCTGCTATGAAATTTGAAACTGCACAATCTGTACAGCTTATGACGGAAATAGAACGCAGAGCTTATGCAGACAGGGCAAATTTTTTAGGCGATCCTGACTTTGTAAAAGTTCCTGTAAAAACTTTAGTGAGTGAGAAATATCTTAAAGAAAGAATGAAGGATTATCAGCCTGGTAAAGCCGGCAGCAGCACAGAGATAAAGGCAGGAAATATTAAGGAGAGCGAAGAAACAACGCATTTTAGTGTAATTGATAAAGAAGGAAATGCGGTTTCAGTAACAACAACACTTAATGGTGGTTATGGCAGCAGAACCGTTGTAAGCGGCGCAGGATTTTTATTGAATAATGAAATGGATGATTTTAGCGTAAAGCCCGGTGTACCTAATATGTACGGCGCTGTTGGCAACGAAGCTAATGCAATTGCACCCGGAAAAAGAATGCTTAGCAGCATGACACCAACAATTGTTTTAAAAAATAATCAGCCATATTTGGTTGTCGGTACTCCCGGCGGAACTACTATCACTACAAGTATTTTTCAAACTTTGATAGATATTATTGATTTTAAAATGACAACAAATGATGCTGTTAACAAACCTAAGTTTCATCACCAATGGTTACCCGATCAGATAGATGTTGAAAAAGGATTTCCTGAAGATGTAAAAAAACAATTGACAAAAATGGGATACACTTTAAAAGAAAGAGGCGCTATTGGCAGAACAGAAGTAATTAAAAAACCTGCTCCGCAAAAAATAGAAGCTGTTGCAGATAAAAGAGGTGATGACCATGCTGCAGGATATACCCCCTAACCCAATGGGAATTTTAAATAGGGATTTACGATTTTTTAGATTGTATTATTTATTAATGCTTTTAAAATTAACTCTCCCCTGTCTGCCGACAGGCAGGCTTTAGGGAGATGGAGGGTTTTATAAATGTTCTCACTTGATACTACTCCCGGAAGAAAATGTATGATTGATGGGAAAGAATTTTTATTTTTTTCCGGATATTCTTATCTGGGGATGAATTATGTAAAAGAATTTACAGACTTAGTAAAAGAAGGCATTGATAAATATGGAATACTTTTCCCTTCTTCAAGAATATCCAATACAAGATTGAAGCTTTATGAAAAATTTGAGAACAGGCTTTCACAATTTACAGGCATGGAAGATACAGTCAGTTTTTCTTCAGGTTACCTGGCGGGAAAAACTATTTCAGATATTTTGTCTTCTTACAAAAATATTTTAATTGCTCCCGGTACACATCCTGCAATAAATATTGAAACAAGGCAAAAAACTAACTCAATAAATTTTAATGACTGGAAAAATGAAGTTATTGATCTTATAAACTCCTCAGATGAAAACGAGTTCGTCTTACTCTGCGATTCGGTAGATATTTTAAAAGCAAAGGTTCATAATTTTTCATTTATAGAAAATATAGATCCATCTAAAAAAATAATTTTCTTAATTGATGATTCACACGGCATTGGAGTTTTAGGTAAAAACGGATCAGGAATTATTTCTCAACTTCCCAAAAAAGAAAACCCGCCTAACGCCCGCCCGCCCGCCCGTGCCGGTACGGACGGGGATGACCCGGTCGGACGGGGACAGGCAGGCATTGAATACATTATTTGCTATTCGCTATCAAAGGCATTTAATATTGAAGGCGGCGCTGTTAGCTGTTCTAAAAGCTGGGCAAACAAGTTAAGGCAACATCCTAACTATACAGGCAGCACAGCCATTAATCCTTCGCTGATGCATGCTTTTATTAAAAGCAAGAAATTATATGCTCTCCAAAGAGAGAAGCTTATAAAAAATATATCCTGGTTTAAAAAACATCTTCCGGCTTATATTTTAAAACATGATTTTGACCTGCCCGTTTTTATTTGCGAAAATGAAAACGCAGAAAATTTTTTTTATAAAAAAGAAATTATTATTTCATCTTTCGGGTATCCTGATCCTTCCTCTCAAAAAATAAACCGCATTGTAATTAATGCATTGCATACAAAAAAAGATATTCAAAAACTTTGCAGCAGTTTGTAATGCGATGTCGTACACCTTCAAGGTGTAGGACATCTGTAAACTAAAGTGTTAAAAACTTTATACAACTTGTCTTCAATTGGCACAACGCATGGGTTTAAGTAATTTTACAGCCTTAATTCTATTGTGAAAAGAACGCTGAATATATTATATAAGTTTTTGCTTGCCTTCTTAATGCTTATCGTATTGCTATGGATATTGGTTAACACCAGTTCATTTCAAAACTGGATAGTAAACAGGGTAACTGCAAAATTATCTAAAGACCTGCATGCAAAAGTTTCTATAAGACATGTTGAATTTGGATTATTTAATAAAATGCTGCTGGAAGGCACTTTAGTACTTGATAAAAAAAATGATACTTTATTATATGCCGAAACTGCCAAAGTAAACATCACTGACTGGTTCTTTTTAAAGGATAATATCACTCTGAAATATATAGCGCTTGATGATGCAATTATAAATCTGAACCGGAAAGATTCTACATGGAACTACCAATTTTTAGTGGATTATTTTTCAAGTCCGAAAAAGAAAACCGATACTTCAAAAAATGTTATAAAGCTCAGTCTTAAAACTGTTGAATTTAACAGGATTAAGATATGGAAGAAGGATGAATGGGCAGGACAAAATACGCTTGTATCATTTAATAAATTAAATTTTACAACAGACATTTTTGATACAAAAAATAAGATCATAAAAATAAACGAGATCACTTTAGATCACCCTCTTTACGCTGAATTTAATTACCGGGGAATTCGCCCAAAAATTATTAAATCTTTAATTGATCCGGCATCAAAACCTGCTACAGGCCTGCGTTGGAATGAAGAAGATTGGTTAATCACAGTAAACAACATAAAAATAAAAGATGGCGGACTTGCGATTGAAAACGCAACAGCAACAGCTCCTTATGTTAATATGTTTGATGGCGGACATATTATCGCATCTTCTATAAATGGCAGCTTAAAAAATGTTCAGTTTGCAAAAGATACTATTACAGCCAATATCAATATAGCAGCAAAAGACCGTTCAGGATTTGAAATAAAAAAATTAACGGCCGCTTATAAATTTACTCCGCAGGAAATGGAGTTTAAAGATCTTGATCTCATCACTAACCGCAGCCACATAAAAAATTATTATGTGATGAGGTATAAGAATTTTGATGAAGACTTCGCAAATTTTGAACAGGCAGTAACGCTGGAAGCAAACTTTACCGGCAGTGAAGTTAGCAGTAATGATATAGGTTATTTTGCCCCGGCATTAAAAACCTGGCAAAGAAATTTTTTAATCAATGGAAATGTAAGCGGAACAATTAATAATTTATCTGGCAGAAAAATGCTGATAAGATCAGGAAGCAATAACTATTTTGATGGTGATATTTCTATAAGAGGTTTACCCTATGCAAATGAAACATATCTTAATCTTAAGTCGAATGATCTGAGAACTTCTTATACAGAACTTGCCACAATCATTCCATCTCTCAGAGGAGTTACCAGCCCAAACCTTAGCGCTTTGGGCAACATTCATTTTACAGGAAACTTTACAGGTTTTTTTAAAGGCTTTGTTACCTATGGCACTCTTAGTACTGATTTAGGCACGCTTGTTACAGATCTGCATATGCAATTCCCGGAGAAAAGCGTTTCAATTTATTCAGGAAAGGTTGCAACAAATAATTTTAAATTAGGAAGATTTATAGGAGACGACCAACTGGGAAATATTTCTTTTGATGGAAATATCAGCGGCAAAGGTTTTAATGCAAAAAATGCAGATGTAACTTTAGATGGGAACATCCGGCAGATTGAATTTAATAATTATAATTACCAGAATATTATTGCCAAAGGAAATTTTACAAACAGGTTATTTAAAGGTGCTATAAGCATTGACGATCCTAACATAAAAATTGATGGATTGGTAGGTACAATTGATTTTAGGGGCAAAGAACCACTGTTTAATTTTGATGCCAATGTTGCCAAACTAAACCTGAAAAATCTTCAGCTCACCAATGATAATTTTTCTTTAACAGGTAAATTCAATCTCAATTTTTCCGGCAATAACATTGATAATTTTTTAGGTTCCGCAAAAATTTACAATGCCAGCTTATTGGATAATGATCAAAAACTATCTTTTGATTCTTTAACGATCCACTCTTCCATCCTGGCAGGAAAAAAATATCTGTCTGTACAAAGTAATGAGCTGGATGCTAATGTTGCAGGCAATTTTAAAATACTGGAACTGCGGGAAGCATTTCAATTGTTACTTAGCAGGTATTATCCTTCATACATAAATAAACCACTAAGAAATATTCATGCACAGGATTTTACTTTCGATATAAAAACAAAAGTTGTTAGTGATTACATCGGGTTACTAAGTAAAAAAATAAAAGGATTTGATAATACAAATATCAGCGGCAATTTAAATTTATCAAACAACACTTTAAACATTAAAGCATACGTTCCTTCTTTTAATTATAATAATATTGATTTTACAAATGTAAATTTTACCGGAACAGGAACCTTTGATACACTCTCACTTGCCGGTAATGTGGGAGATATAATAATTAATGACAGCCTGCATCTTCCTGACACAAAAATTATTGTAACTGCTAATAATGATGTATCGGATATCAACATAAAAACTTCTGCCAGCAAAACACTTAATGAGGCAAATCTGTCGCTGCGTTTACAAACTTTACCGGATGAATTTAAACTTAATTTTAATCCGTCCTCTTTTGTTATCAATGATAAAAAATGGATACTTGAAAAAGGCGGAGAACTTGTTCTCAGTAAAAAATTACTTACCGCAAGTGAAGTAAAATTTGTAAAGAATGAC
>Ga0097691_1001844_pt1 | contig 14972 bp, 11 predicted proteins | sample NGESurdeep072012_8_FD_72858 | JGI IMG/M metagenome (GOLD analysis project Ga0097691, IMG submission 72858) | Arctic peat soil microbial communities from Barrow, Alaska - NGEE Surface sample 210-1 deep-072012 | ecosystem: Environmental > Terrestrial > Soil > Wetlands > Peat ...
TCTTTCCCGATTCGCGCGGTGACGTAAATGCCGACACCGATCAGCGCCAAACTCCAGAGCGTGAACACGTCGAGCGCACCGAGCAGTGAGAGTATGAAGGGATTCGTGCCCGGATCGAGAAAACGTGCCGGGCTCAGGCTCACGCTGTATTGGGATGTAATACTGTTCGGTGATAACAGCAGTCCCTGCACTCCGTTCGAAATGATCTGGATGAGGCGAGGAAACTGGGAATAGGTCGCGATCATCATCGCGACCGCCAACGACTCTTTTGCCCCGACGATCCGGCTCGCTATCCAGACGATTACACCGGAGATCAAAACTCCAATGCAGAAAAAAACGCCCGCGCCGTACATCGCGAACTTCTCCATGAAGTTCTGTCCGGTGGACAGCTGATCGGCTGACAACTGAGGGTTTCGGGCGAGCAACGCGGCGGTAGCTCGCGACGTCTCAGCGTCAATGATCGGGGCAAGGGCGTTGTGCAGCCCGACTGACAGAACCGTTGCGATGATCGCGAGAATCAGGAGAACCAGACCGAACTTCCCATCACGGCGCCGGCTGAACACCGCGACTGGCTCGATGACAATGTCGGCGAAATCCTCCCATATGCTTGCTGAGTCGGGTGGGGAAGTGGCGGCTGGATGCGTCATGGATCGGGACCCGTTGTGGTTGTGAGCAATTCGGTAATTTCCGGCTCGCCTGTATATAGCAGTGAGCGAGAGCGTTGTGCCGCCCGTAAAATGTACCTCTAAGACATCTCGGCGGGTTCCTACAGTGCATTCAGGGGAAGTACGACCCGCAAATTCGGTACTGTCACGCAATATCAGGCAGACAACAAAACGGGCACCCCCTTTCGGAAGCACCCGTTTTCATAAGCCGATACGACTGCGAGTCTTAAGACAGCTCCCGAGGAGGGACTCGAACCCCCGACCCGGTGATTAACAGTCACCTGCTCTACCACCTGAGCTACTCGGGAATGGAATTCGCAATCTAGACGGTGGCGGAAGGCGAATCAACCGCGTGACAACCGGGATGACGCGACAACGGGGATAACATGAAGCATTCGAACAAATCCGGGGCAACGGCGCTCATCACCGGCGCATCGAGCGGCATCGGACTCGCCATCGCGACGGAGATTGCCGCTCATGGACATGACGTCGTGCTCGTGTCGCGGCGACGCGATGCGCTCGAGGCAGTCGCGGGAGCGCTGGAAGGGAGGTACGGCGTCCGGACATTTGCCGTTCCGGCCGACCTCTCTCTGTCCGACGCAGCGCAAAATCTCCATGACGCCGTTGTGGAGCTCAAGCTCGACATTGAATTCCTGGTGAACAATGCCGGCTTCGGGCTGGGCGGCGAGTTCATGGAAACGGATCTCGATCGGGAGACCGAGATGATTCAGCTCAATGTCATCGCTGTCACCCAGCTCACCAAGCTGTTTGGCCGCGCCATGGTCCAACGGCGCAGCGGCAGGGTGATGAACGTCGCGTCGACGGCCGCCTTTCAGCCCGGCCCCTTGATGGCCGTCTACTATGCTACCAAGGCCTATGTTCTCAGCTTTTCGGAAGCCGTCGCCGAGGAGCTGCGGAACACGGGGGTAACGGTGACAGCACTATGCCCTGGCGCGACGGCCACCAACTTCGCGGAAACGGCGCAGACCACGAACAGCCGCCTGTTCACGCGTCTGGGAGTAGCCGATGCCGGGCACGTCGCGCGGTATGGTTACAAGGCAATGCTACGGGGTGAGCGCGTGGCCCTCCCGAGCTTCCGGGACAAGTTGATGATTCAGTCGGAGCGCATCGCGCCGCGAAGTCTGGTTACGCGGCTGGCCCGACTGGCTCAGGAGAACCGGTAGAAAGCGCTACCCGTTGCTCATAATAGTCAACGGACGTTCAGCTTTCGGCGCGCTCCCGCCTCGGCGGGCGCTGGCGCGCGAGCCAGCGTCTTCCCGAGCCACTGGCCCGTATATGACTCAGGCACCATCGCAATCTCCTCGGGGCGGCCCATCGCTACCAGCCGCCCGCCGCCCACTCCGCCCTCCGGACCCAGGTCGATCACCCAATCCGCAAGCTTGATGACGTCGAGGTTGTGCTCGATCAGCAGCAAAGTGTGCCCATGCTCGATCAGCCGATCCATGACGTCAGCGAGCTTCCGGATGTCGTCGAGATGCAGCCCCGTGGTGGGCTCATCCATGATATAGAGCTTTCGTCCCGTCTTTCGTCCCGCGGTCGCAAGCTCCCGGCCAATCTTGATTCGCTGCGCTTCGCCGCCGGACAGCGTCGTCGCCGGCTGTCCCAGCCGCAGATAGCCCAGCCCCACCTGCTGGAGCTGCCACAGCGCGTGACCAAGTTTTTCCTCACGTGGGAAGAACCGTATCGCCTGGTCGACGGTGAGCTCCAGCACTTCGGCGATGTTCTTCCCGTTTACCCTCACGTCCAGCACTTCGGGCTGAAACCGCTTTCCGCCGCAGGCATCGCACGGCACGTGAACGTCGGCCATGAACACCATCTCGACTTCGATGGACCCAGCGCCTTCGCATTCTTCACACCGTCCGCCGGCCACATTGAAGCTGAATGTGCCCGGGGTATACCTGCGCTGACGGGCGAGCGGCGTGTCGGCAAAGATCGATCTGATCTGATCGAACGCCCTGATGTAAGTCACCGGATTCGACCGTGGCGACCGGCCAATGGGGCTCTGGTCGATCATCACGACTTCCTCGATCGCCTCGCATCCGGTGAGCGTGTCGTATTCGCCAACTGCCTCGCCGAGGTGCCGCTTGGCTGAATGCTCGCCGGTGAGCTGGCTCTCGAGGGCGCGATACAACACGTCGTGTACCAGCGTGCTTTTCCCCGACCCGGAGACACCGGTGACAACGGTAAGAGCGCCCACCGGGATGCGCACGTCTATTCCCTGAAGATTGTGTTGCCGGGCGCCGGTGAGCGTAATCCAGCGCGGACCGATGCGCCGCCGCTCGAGTGGTACGGGTATTTCCCGTTTGCCGCTCAGATACTCCCCAGTGAGCGGACTTTCACTCACCCGCGACATGGGGCCGGCGAACACGATGTGGCCGCCGAGCTCTCCGCTCCCGGGCCCGAGCTCCACCATGTAGTCCGCGGCTTGTATCGCCGCCGGGTCATGCTCCACGACAAGAACCGTGTTGCCAGTATCTCTCAGCCGATGCAGCAAAGTGAGCAGGCGCCCCATGTCCCGCGGGTGAAGGCCGATGGAGGGCTCATCCAGCACATACAGCGTATCGACGAGCTGCGAGCCAAGCGAATTGGCCAGCCCGATGCGCTGTGCTTCTCCCCCGGAAAGAGTCCGCGTGGCCCGATTCATGGCCAGGTAATCGAGGCCTACATCGCGAAGAAACCGAACTCGCTCGCACGCCTCTCTCAGAATCGTGTCCGCCACCTGATGCTCGAACGACGTGAGCTCGAGTGCATCGAGCCACTCGCTCAGCCGTCCCACCGGCAGCTCCGATACCTGGGCGATGTTCATCCCCGCAATCTTTACGTTGAGCGCATCCGGTTTGAGCTTCGTCCCGTGACACGTCGGGCATTCGAGTGCGGTTTGATACTGCCGCAGAAAAATTCTTATGTACTGCTTGTACCGTTTTTCCTCGAGGTCCTTGAGGAAAGGGACGATGCCCTTGTAGCTGCGCGACCTCGCATTCACGAGAAGCTCCCGCTGCTTCTCCGACAGCTCGCGCCAGGCGACGTCCATCGGGATGCGCTCGCGCCGGGCGTACTCAGCCAGTGCCCGTCGCTTGTTGTCGTAGCGCGGCTTTGTCCACGGATCTATCGCTCCGTCGCGAAGCGTTCGCTCCGGATTCGGGACGATCACCGTCAAATCGTATTCCAGAACCGCCCCGAATCCGTTGCAGGTCGGGCACGCGCCACGGGGATTGTTGAAGGAGAAAAGCTGAGGCGAAGGTGACGGTGCGCGCGTGTGGTCGTAGGCGCATTCGAATCTCTCGGTGAACACGAGCCGCTCTCCGCCGTCGCCAGGAATGACTACGCATTCTCCGTCGCCGTCGGCAAAGGCCGTCCCGACCGCATCGCTCAGCCGGCCGGTGATCTCCGGTGAAACCGCAAGACGATCGACTACCACGAGAACTTCGGCCGCCCGGCGAAGGTCGATGCGCCGAGCTGCAAGATCGTCGAGATGAAGCACCTCGCCGTCGACGCTCACGCGAAGAAAACCCTGGGCGCGAAGATTCTCCACCACCACCGCGTGCGTGACCAGGTCGGAAAACCGCAGCGGAAAAGCGACGGAGAATCGCGTCCCCTCGGACAACGCGAGAATGGCGTCGATCACTGACTGAACCGTATCGGGCTTCATCTCGCGGCCGCAGACCGGACAGAAGGTGTGCCCGATCCGTGCCCACAGCAGGCGGAGGTAATCGTAAATCTCCGTCGCGGTTCCAACAGTCGATCGCGATGTCTTGGTAGGATTTCGCTGCTCGATTGCCACAGCAGGTGACAGCCCGTCGATCGAGTCCACATCCGGCTTTTCCATGCGCTCGAGAAACTGCCGCGCATAAGCGGATAGCGACTCGACGTACCGACGCTGCCCTTCGGCGTAAATCGTGTCGAACGCGAGGGAGGATTTTCCGGACCCGGAAGGCCCGGTAACGACTGTAAAAGCGCGGCGGGGAATCTCGAGATCGAACCCTTTCAGGTTATGCTGCCGTGCGCCGCGAATGCTAATCCTGTCTTTCACCCTCCCAATTTAAGCGCCCGTGAGAGGGAATGCCGAACAAAACCCGATTGTCTTTAGAATCGCCTGACGATGCGTCCGATGAGGAGGAGGACGATGGCGCCGAGGGTGGAGAGCGCGATGGACCGGAAGTCGAAGCTACCGGTGGTGACCGTGCCCCACCCGATGCGGGTGCCGAGGAAACCGCCGATGAAGGCACCGACGATTCCCAGCACAATGGTGACAATACATCCCGAGGGATCCCGCCCTGGAACCAGAAACTTCGCCAGTGTTCCGGCCACCAGGCCCAGAAGGATCCAATACAGCCAGAGCGGCATTCAGCTACCCCCTCGGGATTGGAACGATGAGAGCGCCAGTTACGGAACTCTGGTGCGGCCGCGGGTTGTCATCCTGTAGATCCACAGCAATACCAGCGCACCGACTATCGCCAGGAGAAGGCTCTGCCACGTGAACCCGTTGATGCCGAGACCCATGAGGGTGTTACCGAGGAACCCACCGATGAACGCGCCAACGATTCCAATGATCATCGTGACGATTATTCCGCCCGGATCATTGCCCGGCATAATTGCCTTGGCAATCGCGCCTGCGATCAAGCCAAGAACGATCCATGCTAGAAAGCTCATGTCTCCTCCGATAGGTGAATGGCGGTCCAGGGGGCTGGGCCGTCAGGCCAGAGAGAAGTGCAACCTGCGTACCACAGCCCTTTCCGGCGGTGGCGATGGGGTATTGCAGGGGTTAGCATAAGGTTGAATGTCGCATCCCGCAACCCTGCACGAGGAGGAAACGCTCGCTAAGGCGTACGACAGACGGCTGATGCGTCGTCTGCTTACATATGTACGCCCATACAGGGCTCTCGTCGCCGGCGCGCTCGTATTTCTTTGCCTCGAGGGCGTGCTCCAGCTGGTTGGACCGATCCTGACGCAGCGCGTCATCGACGTCGCTCTCCCCCGGCACGACGTATCCATAGTAAGGAACTCGGCGCTGCTGTTCGTGGGGGCGCTGCTTGCGCAGTTCCTCTGTGCCTATGGGGAGACCTGGCTTACAAGTCTTCTCGGCCAACGAGTGATGCGGGACCTGAGGCTGGAGATCTTCACGCACCTCCAGAAGCTGTCGATCCCGTTCTTCGACAGAAACCCGGCAGGCCGCCTTGTCACTCGCGTAACCGCCGACGTCGAAGCGCTCAACGAGCTTTTCACATCCGGCGTCGTTTCGGGACTCGGGGATGTGTTCACGCTCGTCGCGATCAGCGTTGCGATGTTCCTGATGGACTGGCGGTTCGCGATTGTCGCGCATCTCGTCATTCCGCTTGTCGCTCTCGCGTCGCACCTGTTTCGCACGCAGGTGCGCGAAGCGTACAGAGAGATTCGCACGCGGCTGGCGCGGATCAACGCGTTCCTTCAGGAGCGGCTGACGGCAATGCGAATCGTGCAGCTTTACGGGCAGGAGGAGCCCGAGGCGCGCCGGTTCGACAAGCTCAACCGTGACCATCTCGACGCACACCTCCGCTCGATCAAGGTGTATGCGCTCTACTTTCCGGCGGTCGAGATTCTCCTTTCAGTTGGTCTGGCATCGCTGATAGTCGCCAGTGCATCGCGGGTTGGGGCCGGTACGCTGACGGTTGGAACTATCGCCGCCTTTCTCCAGCTCATGCGCCGGTTCTTCGATCCACTTCAGGACCTCGCCGAGAAGTTCAACATCGTCCAGGCGGCGATGGCCAGCTCGGAGCGAATCTTCGGGCTGCTGGACACCGAGCCGGCAGCAAGCGCTCGCATGGCGGCAGTGACGCCGCGCCGGCGAATTCCGGTTGAGGTACGGTTCGATGACGTGTGGTTTGCGTATGACCGAGGGCATCGGGCGGCAGGCGATGCTGCTCCGGGCGAGCCCGAGTGGGTGTTGAAGGGAGTGAGCTTCGTGGTGCTGCCGGGCCAGACGGTGGCGCTCGTCGGGCACACGGGTGCCGGCAAGACGACTATCGTCAACCTGCTGATGCGTTTCTACGATCCGCAGCGCGGCAGGATTCTGGTGAATGGTGTGGACATTCGCGAGATGCCTGTGGAGGCGCTCCGTGGTCTGATCGCGTACGTCCAGCAGGACATTTTCCTGTTCGCCGGGGACATCGGAACAAACATTCGGCTTTCCAACCCTCTGACCGACAGCGAGGTTGAGCTCGCGGCGAAGCGTGTCGGGGCCGACCGGGTGGTGCGGCGATTGCCCGACGGATATCGCCATCAGCTCGGCGAGCGGGGTGCGTCGTTGAGCGTGGGCGAGCGCCAGCTGTTGTCGTTTGCGCGAGCGGTGGCGGCGGATGCGTCGCTGCTGCTCCTGGACGAGGCGACCAGCGCTGTGGACAGTGAAATCGAGGCCGAGATTCAGCACGCTCTGTCGGTGCTTCTAGAGGGACGAACGACCATCGCCGTCGCGCATCGTCTGAGCACGATCGTTGGAGCGGATGAGATTCTCGTCCTTCATCATGGGGAAATCATTGAGCGGGGCAGGCACCGCGATCTCCTCGGACGCGGCGGGCTCTATGCGCGGCTCTGGCTGCTTCAAAGTGGCGAAAGGAGCGACGAGGAGCCGAAGCCAATAGCAGTGCTTGCCGCTCCTTTGAGCGGCGGGTAGTTTGGAGGTCGACTGACGGAAGTCGCAAGCCACCCCATCACCTCTTTCGCCCGCAAATAGCGGGGAGAGCCCGCTAGTGCACCTTGCTGTCGCCGCACGAACCGATACCGGAAGGATGCGGCGTGGAAACGAGGATAATCTCCACGCCGACGCCAACGAGTATCGCGGGCTTTTTATAGTAGCGGATGGAATGGGCGGCCACGCCGCCGGCGAGATCGCCAGCGAGATGGCGGTCGAGGTTCTCACGACCGAGCTGGCCGGGCTCAATGATCTCACGACCCCGGGCGCTGAACAGAAGCTCGCCGAAACGCTCAAGCTCGCCAATCGAACTGTCTACCAGCGCACCACCCGCGAGCTCGAGAAATCGGGCATGGGCAGCACCGCCTCCGCACTCCTCCTGTCCGATACCCACTATCTCATTGGCCACGTTGGAGACTCCCGTATCTACCTCGTGCGCGACGGCGAGATGCGGCAGCTCACTCGCGACCATTCACTGGTTCAGGAGCAAGTCGACGCCGGACTGATCACCGCAGAGCAGGCCAGACATCACCCCCAGAGTAACGTCATCACCTGCTGCATCGGGATGTCCGGCGAAATCGAGCCCGACGTCATCGCTGGTGAGACTCGCATTGGCGATGTGTTCCTGCTCGCCAGTGACGGTCTCACCGGAATGGTTGAAGACCGCCGCCTCTTTCAGCTGTTGCAGTCCCGCGCGTCGCCGGAGAGAATCGTCAACGCGATGATTTCCGACGCCAACAACAACGGTGGCATCGACAACATCACGGCGATCGTGGTTAAGGTCATAACTGCCGAGACGCGGTTTCAGACTGGCGAGGTGACGCCGGTGCCCCAGGCGCGGCATGGGTGACGCGCCCGACACAGTCGCGGACCTTGCCGAGCTGTATCTTGGCAACATCCTGTTTGCGCTGGAGATGGCGGCACTCAACATGGACGAGCACAAGAAGCCCGCTGACGCGGCGTTCTACAGGGGCATTGCCCGGAAGCTCGCCGAAGCCCGGGGCAGGGAGACCCAGGCCGGAGCCAAAGGCGGGGCATAACTCTCGCGTTCTGGTGTACACCAGCTAGCTGTCCAGCCACAAATCCAGTTGGAGAATGTCATGGCAACCGCAACTCTTCCCACCGCCGAACAGCACACCGACACTTTCCCGATCAACGGGACGGATTTCATCGAGTTCTATGTCGGTAACGCCAGGCAGGCGGCTCATTTCTATTGCAGCGCGTTCGGATTCGAGCTTGTCGCCTACCGGGGCCCGGAAACCGGAACCCGCGACACCGCCAGCTATCTGCTGCAACAGGACAAAGTGCGGCTGGTGCTCACCACGCCAATTCGGGGCGGTACCGAGATCGCAGACCACATAAATCGTCACGGGGACGGTGTGCGCGACATCGCCCTCTGGGTGGACGACGCGCGCACCGCGTTCAAGCTTGCCATCGAGCGGGGCGCCAAGCCCGCAAGACAGCCGACGATGATGACCGACGCTCACGGCGAAATTATCATCGCCGCCATTCAGACGTATGGCGACACCATCCACAGTCTCGTGGAGCGCAAAAACTACCGCGGACTGTTCATGCCCGGCTTCCAGGCCAGGGAATCGATCTACAAACCGTCGCCGGTTGGGCTCAAGTACGTGGATCACTGCGTCGGCAATGTCGAGCTTGGCGCGATGAACAAGTGGGTTCAGTTCTATGCCGACGTGCTCGGCTTCACGCAGATCATCTCCTTCGACGACAAGGCAATCTCCACCGAGTACTCGGCCCTGATGTCGAAGGTGATGGCCAATGGCAACGGGCGCATCAAGTTCCCGATCAACGAGCCGGCAGAAGGGAAGAAGAAATCACAGATCGACGAGTATCTGGAGTTCTACGAGGGGCCCGGCGTGCAGCACATCGCCATGGCCACGGACGACATCATCACCACCGTAACGGCACTGCGTGACCGGGGCATAGAGTTTCTGCGGGTGCCGGGAACGTACTACGATACCGTTCTCGACCGCGTCGGCCACATTGACGAGGACCTGGCGTCGCTGCGCGATCTCGGAATTCTCGTCGACCGTGACGACGAAGGCTATCTGCTTCAGATCTTCACCAAGCCGGTGGAGGACAGGCCGACTGTCTTTTATGAGATCATAGAGCGAAAGGGAGCGAAGAGCTTCGGCGCCGGCAACTTCAAGGCATTGTTCGAGGCCATCGAGCGCGAACAGGCACTGCGGGGGAACCTCTGAGCCGCCGCGGATCTGGTGATTCGATGCGGAGAGAGAGATAACGATGCCGTATTACCGCACACTCGGCACCATCCCACGGAAGCGGCACATAGTGTTTCGAAAGCCCGACGGCGGCCTGTACGCCGAGGAGCTCATGGGACACGAAGGCTTTCACGGAACCGCCTCGCTGCTCTATCACGTCTACCCGCCGACAACCGTCAAGTCGGTGCGGCGGGTGCAGGAGATCACGTACGAGCCGGACGAGGATCAGACGCTGCACCACAGGCATTTTCTTACGTCGAGGGTGAAGCCGGGCGGCAGTCCTACGCTCGACAGGATTCCGCTGCTTTTCAACTCGGACGTCGCGATGCTGTACGTCGAGCCCGACCGGAGCGACGAGCACTTCTATAGAAATGCCCAGGGCGATGAGCTGGTGTACGTCAGCAAGGGCTCCGGTGTGCTGGAGACGGTCTACGGAAACCTCCCTTACGGCGAGGGTGACTATCTCGTAATTCACCGGGGCATTCTCCACCGATACCAGATGAACCTGGACGGGGAGCAGACGAAGCTTCTTGTGATCGAGAGCCGAGGCCACGTCCGCACCCCGACCCGCTACAGAAACGATTTTGGTCAGCTCGTGGAGGGTGCCCCGTACTCCGAGCGCGACATCCGTGGGCCGGTGGAGCTCTCCCCGCACGACGAAAAAGGCGATTTCTCGCTGTACGTCAAGCAGTATGACGGGATCAACGAGATCGTTCTCGATCACCACCCATTCGACGTCGTTGGATGGGATGGATACTTCTACCCGTGGGCGTTCAACATCCGGGATTTCGAGCCGATCGTTGGCCGGGTTCACCAGCCGCCGCCGGTGCATCAGACTTTTCAGGGCGATGGCTTCGTCGTCTGCTCTTTCTGTCCGCGGCCGTACGATTTTCACCCCGAGGCGATTCCGGCACCGTACAATCACAGCAACGTGGATTCGGACGAGGTGCTGTACTACGCGTCGAGCGAGTTCATGAGCCGGAAGGGAATTGAATTCGGGAGCATCACCCATCATCCCGACGGCATTCCGCACGGTCCGCACCCGGGCCGCGCCGAGGCGAGCATTGGCGCCAAGTACACCGACGAGCTGGCGGTGATGATGGACAGCTTCCGTCCGCTCAAGGTTGCGAAGCAGGCGGTGGAAATCGAAGACAAGGCCTATCACAAATCGTGGCTCGACACCCAGCACGAACAGTTCAGCCCGCCCACAAGCTGAGGTCTCAACCTGTCTGAGCCGGTCTGGGTTCCTTCCGATGATCGCATAGCGCAGGCAAACATGTCTGCGTTTTTGCGTTATGTGGGTGGTGAGGCCTCGCTCTCCTATGCGAAGCTGTATCGGTGGTCGGTGCTGCACCCCGAGGAGTTCTGGCCCAAAGTCTGGTCGTTTTCCGGCCTGATCGCGAGCGACCTGGGCGGCGGACGGCAATGGGACGAAGTCGTTCACGGGCTCGAGCGGATGGCTCCCCCGGACGTCAAGCTCGGACCACGATGGTTTTCCGGCGCCCGTCTCAATTTTGCCGAAAACCTGCTGCGCTACCGTGACGACCGCGATGCGATTGTTGCGTGGAATGAGAACGGTCGGCAGCGGGTGATATCGTACCTCGAGCTGAATGCCGAGGTTGCGCGGGTGGCGGCGGCAATGCGCGCGCATGGAATCCACGCTGGCGACCGCGTCGCCGGGTTCCTGCCGAACATCCCCGAAGCGATGATCGCGATGCTCGCTGCTGCGTCGCTGGGAGCGGTGTGGTCGTCATGCTCCCCCGACTTCGGTGCGCAGGGAGTCCTCGATCGATTCGGGCAGATCGAGCCGCGAATACTCTTCTGCACCGGGCGATATCAGTACGGCGGGAAGGAGATCGACCTGCGTGCACGAGTGGCCGATGTAGTACGGCAAATTCCGGCAATCGAGCGAGTAGTCGTGATTCCCTATGGAGACGGGCAGGCCGACGGAACGGCCATCCCGAAAGCGGTAGCGTGGAACGAATTCGTGGGAGGTGCGGACACCGAAGAAACTGTCTTCGAGCGTCTGCCGTTCGATCACCCGCTTTACATCCTCTATTCGTCGGGCACCACCGGTCTGCCCAAGTGCATGGTGCACGGCGGCGGGGGAACGCTGCTCCAGCATCTCAAGGAGCATACGCTCCACACGGACGTCAAGCGCGACGATCGCGTCTTTTACTTCACCACCTGCGGCTGGATGATGTGGAACTGGCTGGTGAGCTCGCTTGCGCTCGGCGCGACGATCGTTCTCTACGACGGCGCTCCGTTCGCCCCGTCGCCGCAGAGTCTATGGGACATGGCCGAACGCGAGCGCATCACTGTGTTCGGCACGAGCGCCAAGTACCTCGCAATGTGCGAGAAGCACGAGCTGGCGCCGGGCGGGACGCATGATCTGTCGGCGCTCCGCACCATTCTTTCCACCGGCAGCCCGCTGGCGATGCACAGCTTCGACTATGTCTACGGCAGTATCAAGCGTGACGTGCACCTCGCCAGCATCAGCGGAGGCACCGATATCGTGTCGTGTTTTGCCGGTGGAAATCCAATAGCGCCGGTGTATCGCGGCGAGATTCAAACGCGTGCTCTCGGCATGGCCGTTCACGTGTTCGACGAAAACGGGAAACCGGTGGTTGAACAGCCGGGTGAGCTTGTATGCACGCGCCCCTTCGTAAGCATGCCGGTGTCATTCTGGAATGACCCGGACGGCTCCAAGTACCGGGCCGCCTACTTCGAGACCTACCCGAATGTCTGGCGGCATGGCGACTGGTGCGAGCTGACAGAGCACGACGGGATGATCATATACGGAAGGAGCGACGCGACACTCAATCCGGCCGGAGTCCGGATTGGAACAGCCGAGATTTACCGGCAGGTCGATCAGCTCCCCGAAGTCGTGGAGAGCGTGGCGATCGGCCAGGATATCGCCGGCGATGCCACTGGCGACGTGCGCATCGTTCTGTTCGTCCGCCTTCAGGAAGGCCTGACACTCGATGAACCCCTGCGCGCGCGCATCAGACATCAGATTCGTGCCAACACGAGCCCGCTTCATGTCCCGAAGAAGATCATCCAGGTGCAGGACATTCCGAGAACGATCAGCGGTAAGATCAGCGAGCTTGCGGTGCGCGACGTCGTGCATGGTCGCGCCGTGAAGAACACAGAGGCGCTGGCGAACCCAGAGGCGCTTCGTCTGTTCAAGAACCTGCCGGAGCTCAGCTCATGAGCTCCGGCAGGGCCGGCCTAACCTCCGTATCGCACCGTCACGAGAAACGTGCGCGGCTGCGTCGGGCTGACGAAGCCGGCAGCCCTCAGCTCGATTGCGCGGCGATCCAGGAGATTCTGGACGCCCAGACCGAGGGACCATTTCGGAGCCACTGGAACAGTCGTCCGGAAATGCACGAGGGTGTAAGATGACGTTCTCACATCCGGCTCGTTGATCGGAGTGAACGGTCCCGTGTAAGCGGCCCAGAGCGAGCCGGCAAATCCTTTGCTGTCAAAGTCGAGTCCGCTTTCCAGCGTCGATCTGGCGACGCCGAACACCGGGACTCCCTCGAGGTTGTCGCCGTTTTCCGTCACGCGATTGGTGTAATGCGCATCGTTGAACGTTCCGTGAGCGAAAAGCGCAAGGATCGGCGTGAGTCCAACGCGCGCGTCTGCCTCCACACCGCGCCGCCGGCTGTCGCCACTGGCACTCGACGAGAGAGTGACGGGGTTGAATGTCTGTTCATTGCGAACGTCCATATTGTAAACGGCAACCGACGCCTCGTAACGCTGGCCCATTCCGCGCAGGCCGATTTCACTCGCCCACTCGCGGCTCGGCTCGAGTGTCGGATCGGAAATGGCGCCATCGGCGGCGCGGAAGCCGCCGTTGAACGACGCGTACCCGGACAGCTCAGGAGTGAATCGATATATCGCGCTCAGTTTTGGCGTCGCCACGACGTCAACGTGTGAGGAGCGGCTTCCACCGTCCTTCTCGCTGGAGCCAAAGCCAAGGACGTCCAATCGCGCCCCGATTCCAACGGTAAATGCTTCGGTGGGGCTCAGATGAACCTCCGCCATCGGTGCAACGTCGAAGAAATCGGCGTTGAGACGCGCATCGGTTGAATCGCGATTGCGGCGCGTGGTGAAAAACCTTTCATAGCCGGCCAGCGTCGCGCGATAGTCGACACCGACTGCGAAGTCGTTCTTGTCGAATGCCTTGTGAAAGTGTGTATAGCCGCCGAGCTCGCCGCGGTTGTCCAGCTCTTCGGTCTGCGATGGCGCGCCTTCACCTATTCCACCTTCGGGCGGAATGTTGAGAAAGATATGCCATCGTCCGCCGCGCGCGTATAACATCGAGAGGAGCGTACCGTCGGCGAGATTGTGCTTGAGCGAGCCGCGAATCGTTCCCATACCGGTGTTTCCTCCGTCTGTGGGATCCACGGCGATGCGATCTTCCTCACGGTTGAACTGCTCGAGAGTGAGAAATCCAGGTGACCGCCAATCGGAACCGTACGCGGTCGCACCGAGCGAAACGGAATTGCCAAGCGAGTCAAACCAGATGCGATTGAGGAGCGCGTGACCGGACTTCGACCCCATGTTTCTTCTCCAGCCATCTTCGCGGGACGCGTCGGCAGCGGCGATGAAGCCTCCGCCCGCTTCTGCCTTTCCGGTTACGACTGAGCCTCGCGCGTCGCCAAACGATCCGCTTCGCAGTGCCCACCGGGTTCCCGGCGCCAGCGGTGCGGTTTCGACCTCGACCTCTCCACCCATTCCAAAATTGCCGATGAAGGGTGAGACGGGGCCCTTCAAGACACGAATCACCGACACCGCTTCCGGCATCATCTCATTCCAGTCGGCGTAGCCCTCGGCGTGGCCGTTCACCGGCTGGTTGATCGGAACGCCGTCGATCATCAGCGCGACGTCGGTCGAGTGATCCGATGTGAATCCGCGGATCACCACGTCGGAGGCAAACCCGGGGCCCTGCCCCTGCTGGTGGACTTCGACGCCGGCAGTTTCGCGCACCAGCTCGAACGCATTCGAGGCCGGAACGCTTCGGATGGCAGCCGGCGACGCCGTAACCGCGCTTGCCGCTTCCGGCGTGGTCATTCGCCCTGCGGTGACGCGAACCGACGGCAGCCAGCTGGTCGCCGTGTCCCTTCGGGTGGAATCCGGAACGGGATGCTGGGCCGAGGCCATCAGAGGTGCAACGACAAACAGCGAAGCGAGCGCGAGACGCGCCGCCACTGACTGGACATTCATCGACATTCTTGCCCCTCCGCGGGGACTGATTGAATTGTGGCTGCCGGAAGACTTGGGTGATCGGTGTGAGCACGATCCCCTGGTGTTCAGGCGCGCGGAGGAGGGCCGGTGGTGAGAGGAAGAAGGAACTCGGCCGAAGTTACC
>Ga0097691_1001845_pt1 | contig 14971 bp, 17 predicted proteins | sample NGESurdeep072012_8_FD_72858 | JGI IMG/M metagenome (GOLD analysis project Ga0097691, IMG submission 72858) | Arctic peat soil microbial communities from Barrow, Alaska - NGEE Surface sample 210-1 deep-072012 | ecosystem: Environmental > Terrestrial > Soil > Wetlands > Peat ...
ACGGACCACCACCTCACGGCCGGGTCTTCTGCTGCTGTGGACCACGTCGTGAGGATCGACCTCACCCGCCCGATGGACGAGATTCGCGGTGAGCTGACGAAACACCCTGTGATGACTCGCCTTTCGCTGACCGGAACGCTTGTCGTCGCCCGCGACCTCGCGCATGCCAAGATCAAGTCCCTGCTTGACGCAGGACAGCCGATGCCGCAGTACCTCAAGGACCACCCCGTCTACTACGCCGGTCCGGCCAAGAAGCCCGAGGGCTACGCGAGCGGCTCGTTCGGACCCACGACCGCGGGACGGATGGACTCGTACGTCGAGCAGTTCCAGGCTGCGGGCGGCTCGATGATCATGCTCGCCAAGGGCAACCGCTCGGCCCAGGTGACCGCAGCGTGCGCAGAGCACGGAGGCTTCTATCTCGGCTCCATCGGTGGCCCGGCTGCCCGGCTGGCCCAGGACTGCATCAAGTCCGTTGAGGTCATTGAGTACCCAGAGCTCGGCATGGAGGCGATCTGGCAGATCGAGGTCGAGGACTTCCCTGCTTTCATCATCGTTGACGACAAGGGCAACGACTTCTACGCCGACACGGTCAAACCCTTGGCCATGACCATCACCAAGCGACCGGGGCTGTGACCGAGATCGGATCGGGGGCGCCCAAGCCTCAAGCGTTGACCCCGTCCGAAGCCTGGGCCAAGCTGACCCGCGGCAACGACCGCTTTGTCGCAGGCGCCCACCGGCACCCCAACCAGGACGCCGCCAGCCGTGAGCGTCTGACGGGGGGCCAGACGCCCTTCACCGTCTTCTTCGGCTGTGCTGACTCGAGGGTCGCGGCCGAGATCATCTTCGACCGCGGGCTCGGCGACCTCTTCGTCGTCCGTACGGCCGGCCACGTCATCGACGTTGGCGTGCTGGGGTCCATCGAGTTCGGCGTCGCCATCCTGGACATCCCGCTCGTCGTGATACTCGGGCATGACTCCTGTGGCGCGGTGTCCGCGACGGTGGAGGCGGTCGAGCACGGTGTGATGCCAAGAGGATTCATTCGCGACATCGTAGAACGTGTCACACCCAGCGTCCTCGCCGCGCACCAGGCTGGTATGACGACCGCCGACGAGATCGAGGCCGAGCACGTGCGGCATACCCTGCGTCTGCTGACCGAACGCTCCAGCCTGGTCGCGGACCGCGTCGCAAGCGGTCGCCTCGCCGTCGTGGGCGCCACATACGCCCTGGGGGACGGCCGCGCGCGCATCGTCGACTCGGTCGGCCTCGACCTCACCCCCTAGCCAAGGCAGCAAGAAGCCGGGGGCCAAGAAGACAATGTCTCCCCGGCCTCCGGCCATGATGCGCGCGGTGAGCCTACAGAGCAGGCGGCACCAGGGTGTTCATCTGGAGAGTGACTGCCGTCTGTGCCAACAGCCGGCCATTTATCGATGCCTTGGTCTTCATGGCGATCATCGTCTTGGAGAGGATTGTTCCCTCAAAGTGCGAGGTTGTTCCGATGGTGACCGCGCCGGCGGACTGCCAGAACACATTCTTGGCCTGTGCGCCGCCGGTCAGGGTCACATTCGTGGCCGAGGCTTCGTCAAGAGTTCCGGCGATCTGGAAGATCCATACGTCATCCGGGCCGCCCGAGAGGGTGACGTCTTTTGATATGGAAACGTTCGAATTCCACTTGTAGAGACCGGGAGTCAGGGTCAGTCCGCCAAGTTCTCCAGCGCCCAGGTCGGTAGCATCCGGCAACGTTCGTCCGGCAGCATCGTTGTAGGCGGCTTCCATGTCTCCGACAGCCGCCGTCAGACGCGTGGGGTCCGTCACGCTGCAGGGAAGTGGGCCAGCGGCATCGACCGTGTAGATGATCCCATGCACTTCTCCGCAGGTCAGACCGATAGCCGCGCCGGTGATGGGGCTGGTCCCAACATTTCCGTCGATAGACGTCTTGAAGACGTCCGTAACACCTGACTTCGACAGAACCGTGAAGTTGCCGGCCGAACCAAGGTCTACTGGTGCCTGAGGTGCTGCAGCCGCGGCGACAGTGGTGCCGGCCGCCAGCATTGAGATGATCGCAATGGGAACGATAGAGAGAGTTCTTAGCCTCAAAGTTCTCCTCATGAAATAGGTGAAGGACGTGCCTGACACAGCAGGAGTGGAGTGTTGACCCTGTCCCTAGCTCGGCCCGTCCCGAGGATTGTGATACCCCCAAAACGGACCAATCATGACAAACACGCACCAATCCCAATTCGGATCTTGGCACGGCCTTCGTTCCCCGACGCACCTTTGTGACGGACTTCACGAGCGAACGTCGGCGGCTCGCCGAGGTGTTCCCCGTTCAGAGAGCCAGGTTCCTGGCCACCACGTCAGCCAGCCGCCTGGCCACGGCTTGGGCGCAGACAGGGTCGTCGGCCTCGACCATGACCCGCACCAGCGGCTCCGTCCCGGACTTGCGCAGAAGCACCCTGCCGACCCCGGCCAGCTCGATCTCGGCGGCACGTACCTCGGACTGAACCGCCTCGTTGCCCTCCATGCGGCTCTTGTCGACGCCCTTGACGTTGATGAGCACCTGCGGCAGTCGCTTCATGACGCCGGCCAGGTCCTCCAGCGAGCGGCCCGTCTGAGTCAGACGCGAGGCAAGCATGAGTCCTGTCATGGTGCCGTCACCGGTTGTTCCATGGTCAAGGAAGATGACGTGACCTGACTGCTCTCCGCCCAGGGAGAGCGCGCCGGCCTTCATCTCCTCCAGGACGTAGCGGTCACCCACCGCCGTCTGCCGGACAGCGACGCCTTCGCGCTCCAGCGCCTGGAGCATGCCCAGGTTGCTCATCACGGTGGCAACCAAGGTGTCTTGCGCAAGCTCACCCCGCTCGCGCATGGCGATCGAGAGGATCGCCATGATCTGGTCCCCGTCAACATCCGCGCCGCTGGCGTCCACGGCAAGACAACGGTCCGCGTCGCCATCCAGGGCAATGCCGATGTCGGCCCCGGCCTCGACCACAGCCTTCTGGAGGTTCTCCAGGTGGGTGGACCCGTACCCATCGTTGATGTTGAGACCGTCGGGCTCGCAGCCGATGACCGTCACGCTTGCGCCGGCCTGACGGAAGGCCTCTGGAGCCACCTCGCTGGCCGCGCCGTGCGCCGCATCGACGACGACGCGCAGGCCGTCCAGGCGGTTCGGCAGAGTGCTCAGCAGGTGCGCGATGTACCTCGCCGGGCCGTCCTGGAAGGGTCGCACCCTGCCCACGTCCCCGCCGGTCGGCCGATCCCAGGGCTCGTTCAGCCGAGCCTCGATCGCGTCTTCGAGCTCGTCGGCCAGCTTGTGGCCGCCACGTGCGAAGAACTTGATGCCGTTGTCGGGCATCGCGTTGTGGGAGGCCGACAGCATGACGCCGAGGTCGGCCCCAGTGTCGGCGATCAGGAAGGCGATGGCTGGCGTCGGCAGCACACCGGCGTCCAGGACATCGACCCCCGCAGAGGCCAGGCCCGCGATGGTCGCGGCTGCCAGGAACTCCCCGGACGCCCGGGGGTCCCGGCCCACGATCGCCCGCGGCCGATGGTCATCGAAGGCACCGACCTCTCCAAGCACGTGAGCCGCCGCGACCGACAGGTCCAGGGCGAGCTCGGCGGTCAGGTCCTTGTTTGCCAGACCACGTACGCCATCGGTGCCGAAGAGTCGAGCCATAGGTGAGCCTTTCACGGGAGGCGGCAGCGGCAGACTCGAAGCCCGGGCATCGCCAGGTTCGAATCCGCCACTGGCCGGATGATGCTGGCTCAGCGCTTGCTGTACTGAGGTGCCTTGCGGGCCTTCTTCAGACCAGCCTTCTTGCGCTCCGGGACGCGAGCGTCGCGGGTCAGGAAACCGGCCTTCTTCAGCGCCGGGCGGTTGAGCTCCTCGTCGATACCGTTCAGCGAACGGGCAACGCCAAGGCGCACCGCGCCGGCCTGGCCGGAGGGGCCACCACCGTGTACGCGGACGAGCACGTCGTAGGCGCCATCGAGCTCGAGCACCTTGAAGGGCTCGTTCACGATCTGCTGGTGCACCTTGTTGGGGAAGTACTGGTCCAGCGTGCGGTTGTTGATCTTCCACTGGCCGCTGCCCGGGATGATGCGCACTCGGGCGATGGCCTGCTTGCGACGTCCGGTCGCGGCACCGGGAACAGAAGCCGTCGGCTTGCGCGCCTCGGCAACAGGGGCCTCGGACTCGCTGGTGTACTCGGTGAGCTCTTGCTCGTCGCCCTTGACAGCATCTGTGTCGAGCGCGGAAGTGGTGTCAGCCACGGTTCTCCTCGTTGCGATGTCTGAGTCAGGTGATGACCCAGCCTGACCAGTTGGTGGTTCAGCCCTGACGGGCCGAGGTGTTACTGCGCGACCTGTGTGATCTCGAAGGGCACCGGCTTCTGCGCCTGGTGCGGGTGCACGTCTCCTGCGTATACCTTCAGCTTGCTCAGCTGCTGACGGGCAATGGAGTTCTTGGGGAGCATGCCGCGGACGGCCTTCTCGACGGCCTTCTCGGGCGCCTTGGCGAGAAGCTCCTGGTAGGACGTTGCCCTGAGCCCACCCGGGAAGCCCGAGTGGTGGTAGGCCTTCTTCTGCGCCAGCTTGCTTCCGGTCAGTGCGACCTTGTCGGCATTGATGATGACGACGAAGTCACCGCCGTCCACGTGTGGCGCGAAGGTCGGCTTGTGCTTGCCCCTTAAGAGGATCGCGGTCTGGCTGGCCAGACGTCCGAGGACGACGTCGGTGGCGTCGATGACGTACCACTGACGCTCAACCTCGCCGGGCTTGGGGGTGTACGTACGCACGGATAAGCCTTCGTTCTCTCGTGACGGTGCAGCTGGGGCAATGACTCGGTGAATTCGTGGCGCGACGGTGGTGGTGCGTCCCACCCCCGAAGAGATCGGGGCTGGCGACCAATCGGCCGCGGTTCGCACAACGAGGTATAACGATACCGGCGTCCTCCCGCACGACAAAATCAGCGCGAAAGGGCCGTTCTGAGCAGGGATTGGGCCAATGTCGACACGTGCAACAGACTTGTGCAAAAGAAGTCTGCACGATTAGTGTGCATCTATGAGCAGCTCGACCGTGCCCGACGTCCACCTCGACCGCCCGGCTCTGGTCATGCTCGCCCATCCTTTGCGCTCCCGGCTGCTCGCCGAGCTGCGGATCCGTGGCCCGGCCACCGCCACGATGCTGGCCGCGATCCTGCAGACCAACAGCGGTGCCACCAGCTACCACCTGCGCAAGCTTGCGCAGGTGGGTCTGGTGGTCGACTCTGGCGATGGCACTGGGCGGCAGCGGCTCTGGGCCCTTGGGACGGAGTTCCGGCCTCGCGATGAGGACCCCGGCGACGACGCGGACGCCCAGGCTGCGCTGGCATGGCTGGCCCGTGACTACCTGCATCACTTCAGCGACCGGGCAGAATTGTGGCTGGACACGCGGGACCGCTGGCCTCCAGCATGGCGCGAGCCGGTCGGACTCTCTGATCATCTCGTGCAGGTCACGGCCGAACAGCTCTCGGCGTTACGCACGGAGCTGACCGAGGTCATCGAGCGTTACCGCCGGGTCGGCGCAGGCAATCCGAGCGCAAGACGGGTCTCGGTCTACCTCTGCCCCCTGCCTGTCGACCGCCTGCCCGCATCATGATGAGGACGAGCTGATGGACTTCGCCGTGCTGGCGGTCATCGTCATGGCCGGCCTGGCCGGGCCGCTCCTGGCACTTCCGCTGGGCTGGAACGTGCCGGTCGTCGTGGGTGAGCTGCTCATGGGGGTCGTCCTGGGCAGGACGGGGCTGGGTTTCCTGGACGCGTCGAACAGCACATTCTCCTTCCTTGCCGAGGTCGGCTTCGGGCTCGTCATGTTCGTCGTTGGCACCCATGTCCCCGTTCGTGATGTCAGCTTGCGGCGAAGCCTGGGCCGCGGAACGGCCCGTGCCGCGCTGGTGGGAGCGGGATCGGCCGTCTTTGGCATGCTCCTCGCTGCGGGCTTCGGAACGGGACACGCCGCGCTGTATGCCGTACTGATGGCTTCCTCGTCAGCCGCGCTGGTCCTGCCCATCATCGACTCACTGAACCTGGGCGGCCAGCACGTGCTGGAGCTTCTCCCCCAGGTCGCGATCGCGGACGCCGCCTGCATCGTGGCCCTGCCTCTGGCCATCGACCCCCCTCATGCCGCGCGTGCCGCGGTTGGGGCGCTGGCCGTCATACTCGCCGGGGCCATCGTCTTCGCCGCCCTGTTCCTGTTGGAGCGTAAGGGCTTACGCCGCAGGCTCCATCGTCTGTCCGAGGAGCGCCACTTCGCCCTCGAGCTGCGGATAAGCCTGATGATCCTGTTCTCGCTCGCTGCCGTCGCGACCCGCTCGCACGTGTCGATCATGCTCGCGGGCTTCGTGTTCGGTCTGGCATTGGCCGGGATCGGAGAACCACGTCGCCTGGCACGGCAGCTGTTCGCGGTGACCGAGGGCTTTCTCGGCCCTTTGTTCTTCGTCTGGCTCGGCGCCTCACTGGAGCTTCGAGCGCTCGCTGCCCGGCCCACGCTGATCCTGCTGGGTCTGTTGCTCGGACTGGGCGCGGTGCTCAGCCACTGGTTGACACGGCCCACCGGACAGCCACTGAGCATGGGCTCGCTGGCAGCGGCGCAGCTCGGTGTGCCGGTCGCTGCCGCGGCCCTGGGCACCAGCCTGAACGTCCTGCAACCCGGCGAACCAGCTGCCTTGGTCCTGGGAGCGCTGGTCACCGTCGCCGTGGCGACCCTCGCCGGCGGGTCAGCGGTCCGGCACGGATACCTCCGCTCCCCCGATGACGGCTCGCCGACTCAGCGGGCGCGGCGGACCCGGCCCTCGTCCCAGACCGGCTCGCCGGACTCATAGACCGAGCCGTCCTGGCCGAAGACGAGGAAGCGGTCGAACCCCTTGGCGAACCAGCGGTCGTGCGTCACGGCCACGACGGTGCCGTCAAAGGCCTCGAGCCCCTCTTCCAGCGCCTCGGCCGAGTGCAGGTCCAGGTTGTCGGTGGGCTCGTCCAGGAGCAGGAGCGTGGCGCCGCTCAGCTCGAGCAGCAAGATCTGGAACCGGGCCTGCTGACCGCCCGAGAGCGACTCGAAGGTCTGCTCCGAGGCGCGCGCGAGCTCATAGCGGTCCAGCGCTCTGGCTGCTTCCTCGCGCGGCTTGCCGGCACGATGTTCATCGCCTCGGTGCAGGATCTCCAACAAGGTACGTCCCATCAACGCGGGGTGCTGGTGGGTCTGGGCGAACCAGCCCGGACGCACCCGCGAGCCGAGGCGGGCGACGCCGGCGTGCTCAACCGTCATCGGCTGCACATCACCGACGGGGCGGTGCTCCGGCCCCGGGTCGCTGCCGCCAGCGGCCAGAAGTCGCAGGAAGTAGGACTTGCCGGATCCGTTGCTACCCAGGACCGCGACCCGCTCGCCGTACCAGATCTCCAGGTCGAACGGCTGCATCAGCCCGGTCAGCTCGAGCCGCTCGGTGATGACGGCACGCTTGGCAGTCCGACCGCCCTTGAGCCGCATCCGCACGTTCTGCTCATGCGGGACCAGCTCAGGGGGCCCGGCCTCGACGAACCGGCGCAACCGCGTCTCAGCGGCCTGGAGCTTGGGCGCCATGTCGGAGTTGAACGACGCCTTCTGGCGGTACATGATCACCAGCGCCTTGAGCTTGGCGTGCTCCTCGTCCCATCGGCGGCGCAGCTCCTCCAGCTTGCTGTTGCGGTCGATCCGGGCCTGGTGGTAGGTCGAGAAGCGGCCCACGTGCACCCACAGCGTCGACCCGGCAGCACCGGGCTCCAAGGTGGCGATCCGCGTTGCGACCCGATCGAGCAGCTCCCGGTCGTGGCTGATGAACAGCACCGTCTTGGCGGAGGCGACCAGCTGCTCCTCGAGCCAGCGTTTCGTCGGCACGTCCAGGTAGTTGTCGGGTTCGTCGAGCATGAGCACCTCTTCGGGCCCGCGCAGCAACGCCTCGAGTACCAGGCGCTTCTGCTCTCCTCCGGACAGGGTCCGCACGGCGCGCCACTGCGCCTGCTCGAAAGGTATGCCGATCGCCGCCACCGTGCAGACGTCCCAGAGCGTCTCGTGCTCGTACCCGCCGGCGTCGGCCCAGTCAGCCAGCGACTGCGCATACGCCATCTGGGCCGGCTCGTCGTCGACCTCGAGCATCGCCATCTCGGCCTTGTCGAGCGCCGCCGCCACGGCGCGGATGGCCGATGGCGCCACGCTGACAAGCAGGTCCCGCACGCTCGACTCGTCGCGAACGGACCCGATGAACTGCCGCATGACGCCCAACCCACCGCTACGGGTCACAGCACCCTCGGCCGCAGTCAGGTCCCCGCTGACGATCCGGGACAACGAGGTCTTGCCGGAGCCGTTGGGGCCGACCAGGGCGACCTTGGCGCTCTCGCCCACCCTCAGGCTGACCCCGTTGAGCAGAGGTCGTCCGTCGGGCAGGAAGTAGCTGACCGCATTGACGTCGAGGTGACCCACAACAGGCCACTGTGACGCATCGGGAGGGCCGGTGTCACCTCGTTATCAGGAGCTGGTGCCACGACCGGGCCACCCGCCCGACGAGGCACCGGTTGCCCGGGGGTCGTGAGTGGCTTCATCCGCTCAGGCGAGCAACATCCTGCTCCACAGGTCCACCAACAATGCTTGGTATCGCGCGGGCGTCCAGTCCCGCTGTTCCAGCAACAGCCAGTACTCGGCGGCGTTGGTCGACCACACCACGTCCGCGACCTCCTCGTCGGCTAGGTCATCGCGCAGCTCGCCGGTCGAACGCAGGTCGGCGGCAAAGAGCCGCATGTTGGCCGCTCGTCGCTTCACCAGCCGTTGCCACGCGGCAGCGCAGTCGGCGTCGCTCTCCCCCGCTGCGCGAAGGGCTTCCTGCAGGGGTGCGGTCTGCGGGACAAGCCCTGCCACCGCGGCCGCGTAGACCCTGATCTTCCCCAGAGCGGACGGTTCGGTCCGGATCGCCAGCACGTAGTCACGCTGTTCAGCGGGCACCGGCTCGTCCGCCCCACCCAGCACCATGTCGATGACGGCGAGCACCAGCTCCGGCTTGCGCCCTACCGAGGCGTACACCGTGTCCACCGACACCCCGGCCAAATGAGCGATATCCGCGACGGAGGTAGCGGCATACCCCCTGTCCTGCAACAAATCCCGTGCTGCCGTCAGGACGGACGAACGCGTGGTCGCCGCCTGCTCGCGGCGGTGCGGCGAGCGGTAGCTGCGGGTCTTGACTTGCTTCGGCACGCGTCCTAGCGTAGCAGTATTCATCCGAAGCCGTTTCGGGCGAATTACCGAGGAGACCGCAATGACCGAGCTACCCACGCACACGGAGCCTCTTACCGCGCTCCACCATCCCGCCGAATCGGCGCCGGCGACATGGGCAATGGGTTCGCTGTTCGAGCATCTCCTCAGCTCCGCGGACTCGGGCGGTACCTTGGGAATCGCTCTGGTTACCCAGCCCCCGGGCACTGCCACCCCGCTGCACCGCCACACCCGCGAGGCGGAGGCGTTCTTCTTGCTCGACGGTACGATGACCTACCGCGCCGGAGACGAGACCTTCCACCTGTCCACCGGAGACTTCATCTGGCTTCCATCCGGATTGCCGCATGCGTTCCGGGTCACCGGCTCGACCCCGGTGCGGTTCCTGGGTCTCACCGCGCCCGGAGACCTCATGGCGCTCTACGACGAAGTCGGCATCCCCGCCGCCGAGCGTCGGCTCCCGGGGGTTGACGGTCTGCCGATGACCGCGGAGATAGCCCGCTGGAACGAGGTCGGGCCACGTTACGGCCTGCAGGTCGTCGGCCCACCGCTACCCGAGGACGCCTGACCGAACCGTTGATGGCGCTGAGTCAGTCCCCGCAAGCGATCCGCCTGACGCGCGACTCCTTGGCGCGACTGCCCAGGTCGACATCGGGTGGGTAGACGACCTCCTCCAGACTCAACCCATGGCCAGGCATCACGACGACTGCTGGATGACGTCGTCCCGCAACCAGAACTTGCGCCGGCCACTCGACCGACCGGCGCCCGTCCCCGACAGGGATCACCGCGCCCACCAGCGCACGGACCATCGAGCGACAGAACGCGTCGGCCACAACGGTCGCGCAGATCGTGCCGTCCTCAGCTCTGATCCACGAGTAGTCGAGCAGCGTCCGGATGGTGGTGGCGCCCTTACGCTTCTGGCAGAAGGCGGCAAAGTCGGCCAACCCCAGCAACCTCTGACTGGCTTCGTGCATGGCTTGGACGTCAAGCACCCGCCTGAAGACCACGGTGTCGTGGCGACGCAACGGGTCGAGGAGCGGTGGGTGGTCGCAGATGCGGTAGAGGTAGCGGCGCTGGATGGCCGAGAACCGCGCATGGAAACCCGGGGGCGCCAGCGAGACATCGTGCACGACGATGTCATGGGGCAGCAGCCCGTTGAGCCGGCTCATTGCAGCCTGGGCTGGAGTGCGACTGGCGCGTCCTGGCAGGAGAGCGAAGGCGGCCGGGTCGACGTCGACATGGGCGACCGCGCCCCGAGCATGGACCCCTGCGTCCGTGCGGCCGGCCACCGTGAGGCGCACCGGCCTGGAAGCTCGAAGGATCAGGGTCAGCGCGGCCGAGAGCTCGTCCTCGACGGTGCGCTTGCGTGGCTGCATCGCCCATCCCGAGAACGCGGTCCCGTCATACCCGAGGTCGAGGCGAAGTCGCACGGAAGGCGCGAGCCCGCCACCCCCATAGGGGGCAGCGGGCTCGGTGTCGTTCATATCGGCAGGTTAGCGAACGACCTGTCTGCAGGCACGGTCAGGCGTCGGCCTTGGTGTTGGACGAGTCATCCGCCGCGTCGTCGGCATCCTGAGTCACCACGGCCTCGGCCTCTTCAGCCTCGGTCACGTCGACTTTGGTCGCCTCACCCTCGGTGGCGTCATCCTCGATCGCCTCAGCCTCGGCTTCAAAAGCCTCCTGAGCCACAGGAGCCTTTGCTGCCTTCTTGTCCCTGGCTGAGCGCTTGGTCGCCGCCTCGGCCTCGGCAACGGTGGCCTTCTTCGGCGAGAGCGGCTCACGCACCAGCTCGATGACAGCCATGGGGGCGTTGTCACCCTTGCGGTTCCCGATCTTGGTGATGCGTGTGTAGCCGCCCTGGCGCTCGGCCATGTCGGGCGCGATCTCGGTGAAGAGACGATGCACGACCCCCTTGTCGCGTACGACCGTGAGGACGCGGCGACGGGCATGCAGGTCGCCGCGCTTGGCGAAGGTGACCAGACGCTCGGCGAGAGGGCGCAGGCGCTTGGCCTTTGCCTCGGTAGTGGTGATCTGGTCGTGCTCGAACAACGACGTGGCCAGGTTGGCCAGGATCAGCCGCTCGTGCGCCGGACCACCGCCGAGACGGGGACCTTTGGTTGGCGTGGGCATGTGTGGTTCTCCTGTTGGTCTCTGACCGATCCGCGGTTCAGCGGCTCAGTCGCGCAGCTTATGAATCGGTCAGTACTGCTCATCTTCGGCGAAGGCCGAGTCGTCATCCACGTCGTCGTCGTAACGGTCGACGATTGCGCTCGGGTCGAACCCGGGCGGGCTGTCCTTGAGCTGCAGGCCCATGCCCACAAGCTTGGCCTTGACCTCGTCGATCGACTTCGCGCCGAAATTGCGGATGTCCAGCAGATCAGCCTCGCTGCGCCCGACGAGCTCACCCACGGAGTGGATGCCCTCGCGCTTGAGGCAGTTGTAGGACCGAACGGTCAGGTCGAGGTCCTCGATGGGCAGGGCAAGATCGGCAGCGAGCGCGGCGTCGGTGGGCGAGGGGCCCATGTCGATGCCCTCGGCCTCGACGTTGAGCTCACGGGCCAGCCCGAACAGCTCGACCAGGGTCTTACCGGCCGAAGCCATGGCGTCGCGGGGAGCCATCGAGTTCTTGGTCTCGACCTCGACGATGAGCTTGTCGAAGTCGGTGCGCTGCTCGACGCGCGTGGCCTCGACCTTGTAGGTCACGGCCAGCACCGGTGAGTAGATGGAGTCGACGGGGATGCGGCCGATCTCGGCATCACCGGACTTGTTCTGCTGGGCAGAGACGTAACCTCGGCCGCGCTCGACGGTGAGCTCCACCTCGATCTTGCCCTTGCCGTTGAGGGTGGCAATGTGCAGATCGGGGTTGTGCACCTCGACACCCGCGGGCGGAGCGATGTCAGCGGCGGTGACGGCGCCAGGACCCTGCTTGCGCAGGTACATCACGACGGGCTCGTCATGCTCGCTGGAGACGACCAGGCCCTTGATGTTGAGGATGATCTCGGTGACGTCTTCCTTGACACCGGGGATCGTGGAGAACTCGTGCAGCACGCCATCGACGCGGATGCTCGTGACGGCGGCACCCGGGATGCTCGAGAGCAGGGTGCGCCGTAGGGAGTTGCCGAGCGTGTAGCCGAAGCCCGGCTCGAGCGGCTCGATGACGAACCGCGAACGGGCGTCGGAGATGACGGCCTCACTGAGTGTGGGGCGCTGTGCAATCAGCACTGTTTCTTTCCTTCCCACGGGCGACCGCTATTTGACGCCTCGTGATGCTGCGGGACATGACTCCCGCGGCCCGCGCACCTATGTCCGTGCGAGCGGACCCTGCCACAGTCGGTATGCCGGGTGGCTGGTCGCCCAGCCACCCGGCATACCGCCATGTTCAGTTCTTGGAGTAGAGCTCGACGATCAGCTGCTCCTGGAGCTGCGTGTCGATGACCTGACGCGCGGGCAGGGAGTGAACGAGGATACGCATCTGCGTCGGCACGGCGGAGATCCAGGCCGGCACCGTGCGCTCGCCGGCCTGTGCGCGGGCGACGACAAAGGGCGTCATCTCCACGGACTTGCCGCGAACCTGGATGATGTCGTTCTCGGACACCCGGAAGCTGGGGATATCCACCTTGTGCCCGTTGACCACGAAGTGGCCGTGACGGACCAGCTGGCGGGCCATGTCACGGGAGGCGGCGAAGCCGGCCCGGTACACGACGTTGTCCAGACGGGTCTCAAGGATGCGCAGCAGGTTCTCGCCGGTCTTGCCGGGTCGGCGGTGCGCCTCCTGGTAGTAGCCGCGGAACTGCTTCTCGAGTACGCCGTAGATGCGTGCAGCCTTCTGCTTCTCACGCATCTGCAGCAGGTACTCGCTGTCCTTGGTCCGCGCACGGCCGTGCATGCCCGGGGGGTACGGGCGAAGCTCGATCGGGCACTTCGGGGAGTCGCACTTGGCTCCCTTGAGGTACAGCTTGGTCTTCTCGCGCCGGCAGCGCCTGCAGTCAGGCCCGGTATAACGCGCCATAAGTGTTTATCTCCTCTTGGTGCGCGTGGTCAGACGCGGCGACGCTTGGAAGGGCGGACGCCGTTGTGCGGCGTTGGGGTGACATCGCTGATCGCGCCGACCTCGAGGCCGGTGGCAGTCAGCGACCGGATGGCGGTCTCGCGACCAGAACCCGGGCCCTTGACGAAGACGTCGACCTTGCGCATGCCGTGCTCCATGGCACGACGCGCAGCGGCCTCGGCGGCCATCTGCGCTGCGAACGGGGTTGACTTGCGCGATCCCTTGAAGCCGACCTGGCCTGCGGAAGCCCATGCGATCACGGCTCCGTCGGGGTCGGTGATGGAAACGATGGTGTTGTTGAACGTGCTCTTGATGTGAGCGTGCCCGTGGGCGATGTTCTTCTTCTCCTTGCGGCGCACCTTCTTGGCGCCGACAGGGGTACGACTCTTGGGAGGCATACGGCTGGTTTCTCCTACTCAGACAATAGAAAGCGGATAAGTGGTCCGAACTCGATCGCGGATCACTGAATGATCGTTGAGTAATCACTGGTTGATCGTGATTTCCTCAGGTTTGGACTACTTGCCGACCTTCTTCTTGCCGGCCACGGTGCGCTTGGGACCCTTGCGGGTGCGGGCGTTGGTCTTGGTCCGCTGACCGCGCACCGGGAGGCCGCGACGGTGACGGATGCCCTGGTAGCTGGCGATCTCAACCTTGCGGCGGATATCAGCGGCCACCTCACGACGGAGGTCACCCTCGATCTTGAAGTTGCCTTCGAGGTAGTCGCGGAGCTTGACGAGCTCCTCGTCACCTAGGTCACGGACGCGGGTGTCGGGGTTGATCCCCGTCTCGGCCAGTGCCTTGTTCGCGCGGGTGCGACCCACGCCGAATATGTAGGTAAGTGCGATCTCGACGCGCTTTTCGCGTGGGAGGTCGACACCGACAAGACGTGCCATCTTGAATGGTTCTCCTGATCATTGCGGAGGTCTGAAGCAGCACCGTTCCCAAGATTCTCAGAGCGTGAGCCTTGAGCTTTTCAGGTCCCTGGCCTCCGTGCCGGGGGTGACGTCCTGTGCTGGAACCGCCTGGGCGGCTCGGCCCACAGGGGCCGGGTGCTGCTTTCGTGCTGTTTTGTCGCGTGCCATAAGAAGCTCACGACCAGTGCTGGCGAATCAGCCCTGACGCTGCTTGTGGCGCAGGTTCTCGCAGATCACCATGACCCGGCCATGACGGCGGATCACCTTGCACTTGTCGCAGATCTTCTTGACGCTCGGCTGAACCTTCATCTGCCTGCTGTCTTGATCGGACTCCCCGTGCGCGACCCGCGAAGTGCGGGACGATCACGCGTGAGTCGGTTGGATCGGGAGTTGATGTTCTTGTTGCAGCTGCGGCCGGGAGACCGAGCTGAGCCTTCAGCGGTAACGGAAGACGATGCGTCCGCGGGTCAGGTCATAGGGACTGAGCTCCACCACCACGCGGTCCTCAGGGAGGATCCGGATGTAGTGCTGACGCATCTTGCCCGAAATGTGAGCGAGAACCTTGTGACCGTTGGTGAGCTCCACGCGGAACATTGCGTTCGGCAGGGCCTCCACGATCACACCCTCGATCTCGATGACACCGTCCTTCTTCGCCATGTCCTCCGCATTCCATGAACTGTCACCCCCTGGTTGGAGGTGACGGGTGTTTCCGCAGGTACTGCATCTGGCTCGGCGCATGTGTGACAAC
>Ga0097691_1001846_pt1 | contig 14970 bp, 10 predicted proteins | sample NGESurdeep072012_8_FD_72858 | JGI IMG/M metagenome (GOLD analysis project Ga0097691, IMG submission 72858) | Arctic peat soil microbial communities from Barrow, Alaska - NGEE Surface sample 210-1 deep-072012 | ecosystem: Environmental > Terrestrial > Soil > Wetlands > Peat ...
TGCGGCCTCGACCCTGACGGCTTCACGAGCGCCGCCGCCGCCGAGCATCGGTGTCTCGAGATCATCGACGAGACCATCGAATACGTCTGCGCGTTCAAGCCGAACCTCGCCTTCTTCGAACAGATGGGTTCGGCCGGCTACGCGATCCTCGAGCGGCTGCGCGATCGGATCCCGAGCGAACGCATCCTCATCCTGGACGCCAAGCGCGGCGATATGGGCAACACCGCTGAGGCGTACGCGCGAGCGCTCTTCGACGTGCTCGGCGCCGACTGCGTGACCGTGAATCCGCTCCTCGGCAGTGACTCGGTGCTGCCCTTCCTGCATCGGGCTGACCGCGGCGCGCTCCTGGTGGCTCGGAGCAGCAACCCCGGCGCCGTCGACCTGCTGGACGAGCGTCTCGCGTCGGGGATGCGCGTGAGCGCGCGCATCGTGGAACTGGGCCTACGGTGGGACCCGGGTGGGTGCGTGGGCTTCGTGGTGGGGGCGACCAAGCCGGACGCGGTGGCCGAGATCCGGCGGGCGGCACCGGATGCGCCGCTGCTGCTGCCCGGTGTCGGCGCCCAGGGCGGTGCGCTCGAGGACTCGGTCAGCGCCGGTATCGATGCCCGCGGCCGCGGGGCGATCATCTCGGTCAGCCGAGGCATCGCCTCGGCGCCGGAGGGTGCCGCACGCGCTGCGCGGGATTTCCGAGAGCGTATCGAGGAGGTCCGCGCGGCGGTTGCACACGTGTGACCGCCGCACTCTCGCTCATCCGCAACGACGACCAGTCTGCGCACGCGAGCCCGGGTCATCCCGAGCGTCCCGACCGGGTGGTCGCGATCCTGGAGGGCATCGCCGCGGATCAGCAACTCGCGGCGCTGCCGTGGCTCGATGCTCCGGTGGGGCGGCGCGCGTTGCCTCGCCTGGTCCACTCCGAGGAGGAGGTTCGCCGCGTCGAGGGGCTGGCGGTGAAGGGCAGCGCGGAATCGCTTGGGCTACAGACCACCGCCTCGGTGGTGGAGTCGATCTTCCTGGTGATCGTGCTCGACGGCCTGTTCGCCATCTTCTTCGCCTCGATCGGAATGTGAGCGATGGCGCAAGAGAAAGAAAAAGAGAGTAACAAGCCGAACAAGGATGTCGTCATCGAGGTGCGCGATGTGGTGGTCGGCTTCGGCGACCACATCGTGCTCGACCATGTCGATCTCGACGTCTATCGCGGCGAGATCCTCGGCTTCGTCGGCGGCTCGGGCGCCGGCAAGTCGGTACTCTTGCGCACGATCATCGGCCTGTTGCCGAAGCGGGACGGTAAGATCACCGTGCTCGGCACCGATATGACGGCGGCCACCGACACCGAACGGCAGGCGATCGAACGGCGCTGGGGCGTGCTGTTCCAGCAGGGCGCGCTGTTTTCCTCGCTGACGGTGCGGGAAAACCTGCAATTTCCGGTGCGCGAATATCTCAATTTGTCGCCACAGCTGCTCGACGAGCTGGCGGTGGCCAAGCTCGGTATGGTCGGCCTCGACGCCAGCGTGTGCGAGAAGTTTCCCTCGGAGCTGTCCGGCGGCATGACTAAGCGCGTGGCGCTGGCGCGCGCGCTCGCGCTCGACCCGGAAATCGTTTTTCTCGATGAGCCGACCTCGGGCCTCGATCCGATCGGGGCGGGCGATTTCGACACCCTGATCGCGACGCTGCAACGCACTTTAGGCCTGACCGTTTTCATGGTAACTCACGACCTCGACAGCCTGCACACGGTCTGCGACCGGATCGCGGTCTTGGCCGACCACAAGGTGATCGCCGCGGGAACCATGGACACCATGCTCGCGTCCGAGCACCCTTGGCTGCAGGCCTATTTCCATGGGAAACGGTCGCGGGCGGACAAGCAGGCGCAAGCGAAGTTGAAGGGCTAGCGCAGACGTAGACATGCGGTCAGGATTGCGACGCAATCAGTCCCTGATCCTGGAGCCGGATCGATGGAAACTAGAGCGAATTATGTGTTGATCGGGTTGTTCACGCTGGCCGTCGTGGTCGGCGTGTTCGGCTTCGTCTATTGGTTCCAGAACATCGGCGGCGCCGGCGAGCGCGCTTTCTACCGCGTGCAGTTCGACGGCTCGGTGTCAGGCTTGCGCACCGGCGCCTCGGTGCTGTTCAACGGCATCCGCGTCGGCGAGGTCACCGATCTCAAGCTCAACCCGGAGCGTCCGCAGCAGGTGACGGCCACCATCTCGATCGACAAATTGGTGGCGGTGCGCCCCGACACCCAGGTCGGCCTTGAATTCCAGGGCTTGACCGGCATCGCCGCGCTGGCGCTGAAAGGCGGCAGCCAGTCATCGCCGCCGCTGGCAGGCAACAAGACCAATCCGCCGCTGCTGGTTGCTCCGCCCGGCGCGACGCAGGACGTCACGCAAGCCGCGCGCGACGCCATGCGCCGGCTCGACGATTTCATCGCTGAAAACCAGAAATCGTTCCACGGCGCGCTCGAGAACATCGACAAGTTCAGCGGCGCGCTGGCGCGCAATTCCGAACGGATCGACAAGATCACCGAGGGCTTGCAAAACCTCACCGGCGGGGCGGACGGCAAGAGCGGCGAGATCAACGAGGCGGCACGTTCGATCCGCCAACTCGCCGATCATCTCGATTCCCGCACCGCCGAGATCACCACCGGCATCAACCAGTTCTCCAATTCCGGCGCGCGCGAGATCAAGGCCCTGTCGTCCAACGCGAAACGGACATTGGGTACCATCGACCGGGCGGTGAGGAATTTCGATGCCAATCCGAGCCGGCTGATCTTCGGCGGCCCCCCGCCGATCCCGGAAAAAAAGAGCCGGCGCTGATGCAAGGCGTGCACGACTGCTGCGCCGGCGCGGTGATCGCGCTCACCGAGGCCTTCGTCAAGCTCGCCAAGCAACTGGTGCTGTGGGCGGCAAGGGTGATCTGATCGCCTGAAATGAAAAACGGGCGCCCGGTGCGGGCGCCCGTTTCATTTTACGACTCGTCTCTATTGGTCGAACCGCCCGGCTGCGTGCGCCAGCATGGTGTAGACCTTGCCGGTTTCCGAGGTGAGATAGGTGCGCGCCACCACCTGGCCGCGGTCGTCGCGCGAGACCTCGTCGAGCAGCCGCTCGAACTCGCCGATATAGCGGTCCACCGTCTGCTTGAATTCGCGGTCGGCGCGATATTTCTTGCGGATCTCGTCGAACGCCTGCTGGCCCTGCAGGGTGTAGAGCCGGCGGGTGAAAACGTTGCGTTCGCCGCGCTTATAGCGGTCCCATAAATCGGCGGCCGCCTCGTGGTCGATCATGCGGGCGATGTCGACCGAAAGCGAATCCAGCGACTCGATGCTGTGCCGGGGCGAGCGCTCGTCAGGCCCGCGCGCCGGTTCGCGCAAAGTCTCGCGGGCGGGTTCGCGCTGCGGTTCGCGCGGGAATTCCCGCGCCGGCTCGCTCTCCTCGCGCGAGGCGCGGGTGAGCAGATCGGAGAGCCAGCCGCGGCCGGCGGCGGCTTGCGCAGGGCTGAGCGACGGCGCTTCGGCGCGGCGCGCGGCCGGCGCGAAGCTGGCGACGTCGGTGTGCGGGCCTGCGCGCGGTGGCAGTTCGTGACGCGGCGGCGGAGCAACTTCGTTGCGGCCGCCGACAACGGCGAGGGAGGGCTCTTCGCGCGCGCGGCGCACCGGCTCGACCGCGTCGAGATTGCGGCCATGGCGGGCGACGATGCGGTTGAGCTCGGCCAGCGCCTCGATCTGATCGACGATGACGCGGCGCATTTGCGCGGCGCTCTCGGCGGTCTCCTGCGGAAGCTCGAAAACGCCGCGGCGCAGCTCGGTGCGGGTGGCCTCCAATTCGCGCTGCATCTCGGCGCGCGTGGCGCCCAGCTCGCGCTGCATCTCGGTCGCCATCTGCTTCATATCCTGCACCGTCTCGGCGAAGCGCTCGTTGGCGTCGCGGAACAGCGCATGGGTGTCGCCGGCGGTCTGCTCGTAAAGCGAGTGCATCGCTTGGGCGGTGCGGGTGCGCTCGTCCTCGGCGTTTTCGCGCACGCGGTCGTATTGCTCGCTGATCGCGCGCGAGCCTTCGGCGCTCGACTCCGACACCACGCGGGCGACTTCGCGCGCGCGGCTGGAGGCGGCCTCGAGCGACTCGTCGAGCAGGCCGGAGAAGCGCTTGAGCCGCTGCTCGATGTCCTCGGTGCGGATGTCGAGGGTGGCGACCAACGAATCGAGCTGCACGCGGCGCTCGCTGACGGTGTCCTCTGTGCGCTGGTTGCTGCGATCGATCAGCTCGGCGGCCTTGGCAAGTTCGCGGCCGTGCGTGTCGAACTGGCCGGCCAGCTGGCCGAGATCGGTGATGACGTGCGCGGTAATGTCGCGGAAGTTGGCGATGTTCGTTTCCACGCGGTCGGTGGCGTTGCCGGTCGCGGCGGTGACGTCGTTCATGGCGGTGACGAATTCCGACACGCGCAGCATCAGCGTATTTTCCAGCGCGCTCATGTTTTCGTGCGAGCCGCTGAGCACCTCTTGCAGCATGATGTTGGCTTCGCGCAGCCGCTCGAACAGGGCGGTGGTGTCGGAGCGCAGCATGTTGTGGGTTTTCAGCATCTCGCTGACGGTCGCGGTCGTGGTCTCCTTCGACTGCGCGATCGCCTTCTGCGCGGTGTCGCTGAGCTCGTTCAGGGTGCGGGTGACGTTGTTGGAGGCGGATTCGCCCGCGGTGTTGATCATGCGCGAGATTTCGCTGCTGTTTTCCAGCATCGTGCGGGTGAAGGCGAAGCCCTTCTGCTCGATCGACGACATCGCCTCATCGGTGGCCTTGGTGATGTCGCTGGCGAACTGCTGGCCCTTCTCGGTGATGGCGGAAAGCACGCTGCCGCTCTTGTCGGACAGGATGGCGGCCATCTCGCCGGTGCGCTGGCTGACCGCATGGGCGATCGCGTCGGCCTTGCCGACGACATTGCGGGCGACCTCGTCGCTCATGCCGACCAAAGTGCGCTCGGCGTCGCTGGCGCTGGTGCGGATCGCGTCGGTGGTGGAGAGCGCGAGCGCCCCGAGCGAGCGCTCGGCTTCCGCCGAGTTGATCTTGATCGCCTCGCTGAGCTGCTCCATGCGCGAATTGAGCGCGTCGGCGGCGGCCTTGGTGCGGGTCTCGATCTGGCTGGTAACGGTCTCGGCGCGGCCGACCAGCAATTCCTCGAAGCGGCCAATGCGGCTGTCGAGCGTGTCGGCGACCTCGAGCGCGCGCGTGCCCAGGGTGCGGTCGATTTCGCCGACCTTGGCGCTGATGGCGTCCGCCACCTCGGTGCCGCGCGCGGTGATGGTGCCGGTGACCGCGTTGATGCGCTGGTCGAGCGCGGCGACGACGTCCTTGCCGCCGTCGGTCAGGGTCTGGGCAAGGCCGCTCACGCGCTGGCCGAGCACTTCCTCGAACTGCGACAGCCGCCCATCGAGCGTGCTGGTGAGCTCGCTGGTGCGCCCGCTCACGCGCTGGTCGAAGGAATCGACGTAATTGCGCATCGCCTCGGAAACGTCCTGGGTGCGTTGGCCGAGTCGCTCCACCAGTTCGCCGCCATAGGTCTTCACGGTGCGGTCGAACTCGGCGATGTGGCGGGTGATCAGGCTGCCGAGCGTGCCGGCGTCGCGCGAGATCTTCTCGCTGAGCTCGGTGCCGCCGTGGTTGAACATGTCCTCGAAGGCCTGCAGGCGTGCCGCCAGCATGTCCTTGACCGACTCGCCGCGGTTGTTAAGCGCGGTCACCAGCGTTTCCGCGCTGTCGCGGAAGGTGTCGGCGATGCCGTTGCTGCGGCTGACGATGGTGTCGGTGATGCGCGCGCCGGTCTGCTCCATCTTGGAGACGACGTCGCCGCCGCGCAGGCTCAAATCGAGCACCAGCGAGTCGCCGGTCGAGCGCAGCGCTGAATTGACCTCGTCGGCGCGGGCCGCGATCGACTCGGCCAAGTGCGCGCTGGTGCCGGCGATGGCGGCGGTGAACTCCTGCGAGCGGTCGGCCATGGTTTCGATGGTCAACGCCGTCTTCTGCGCGAATCCTTGCGCGACCTGGTCGAGCCGCGCGCTCATCATCTGCTGCAGGCGGGCGGCGAGGTCGGCGAACTCGTCGTGCACGTGCTCGGTCTTAAAATTGAGGCTGGCGGACAGGCGGTCGCTGGCCGAGGCGATGGCGGTGGTGGCGTGGTCGCTGGTGGTTTCCAGCCGGTCGAGCAGGGTGCTGCCGCGCTCGCTCAAGGCATCGATCATGGAATCGCCGGCATGTCCGAGCGCCAGCGTGATGTGCTCGCCCTTTTCGGTGAGCGAGCGGGTGACGCGTTGCGCCATCTCGTTGACCTTGTCGGCGACCAGATCGCCGACCGAGGTGATGTCGTGGGCAAGATCGAGGTGCACGCTGGCAATGGCGTTGCGTACCTGTTCGGCCTGGCCGACCAGGGTCTCGCGCTGGTTGGCCAGCTCGCGGAGCAGATCGCGGATGCGCACTTCGTTGTCGTTATAGGCGCGCTCGAGGGCGGAGACTTCGTTGTGCACCAGCGCTTCCAGCTCGGCGGCGCGCGCGAGCGCGCGTTCGACGCCGTCGCCCATGGCGGCGACCTCGCGGCGAATGGCCTGGCCGACGGTGACGATCGACTCGCGCGCGGAGGTCTCGGGCTGGGCCAGCCGCATCGCCACTTCCGCCATGGATTCGGCGACCAGCCGCATGTCCTGCGAGCGGCTGAACATATGGGCGAGCACGTAGAAGAAGATCACCGGCACCATGATTGCGCTGGCGATGCCGACCAGCGCGGCAAAACCGATGCGCGGGGTCGCGAGCAAAGTCTGCAATTCGGCGCTGAACAGATAAGCGGTGGCGAGGCCGCCGGCGGCCCAGGCGAAGGCGGCGATGCTGGCGACGATATAGGGCGCCCGCGCCGGACGGCGGCGCAGCGTCTGCAAGATCTGGCCCATATTGGCGCGGTCGTCATTGGCGGCGCGGCGCGGCGAGCTCTCGTCGGTCCAACTGGCCGGCTGCGGCTCTTCATGGAACAGATCGGCGTCGACCGGCGCCTGGCCGTACCCGTCGCTGTCGGCGGGCGATCCAAACGGCGCCCCCGAGCGAGGATCGGGCTGGCGGATGCTGAGCGCCTCCTGGATGGCCGAGAGCGCCCCTTCGGTCGGATCTTTGGATTTCTGCGGACTGTTCGCCATTTCGGTCGTCGCCTCGCTTTTACGCCGGACTGTTGCCGCGGCCCGAATCGTTACGAAGTGCGGGCCGCGCCACGAGCGCGGGAACCATCGGAGCTGCGGATTGCCCGCAAGGTGCCCCTTTTTACCGCTGGGTTTTCATCCTATCGCCTTGGCAATGCGAAGGAAACCGAACTGGTAAGGAGTTTTTCATCATCGTTAACCGACTGTTAACCATACGGCCTTTTAAGCACTGTAAAGTTCACGAACTAATGGTGCGAAAGCTGTCAAAAACACCGTATTTCCAGCCAGTCTACTTTACACCTAGCTTTAAAAGTCTTAAAAGGTTATATAGCTAAATAAAGCGCTGATCGTTAGCGCGGGGTTAGTTTGGAGGACACGCCATGCCGCGCCCACGACGAGACGGGACGACCACAACCGCGCCGAACAAGCACAAACTGTCCGACATCTTCATCAACAAGCTGAAGCAGCGCTCCCGCCCCTTCATGGTCTGGGACACTCACCAGCGCGGCCTTGCCATTGCCGTGCAGCCAACGGGCCACAAGAGCTGGAAGTGCGTCTACGCTTTCCATGGGCGCCCGCGCTGGTACCACATAGGCGACGTCGCTGCTGTCGGCCTCGCTAACGCCCGCAAATTGGCCAGCCGGGTCATGTTCAAGGTCGCCGAGGGCAAGGACCCCGCTGCGGAAAAGAAGGCTGAGCGCAGCAAAGGCACGTTCGAGGAACTGGCGGCGCGATACGTCGACGACCACGCGAAGCGCCATAACCGTTCGTGGGCGCAGGCCGACGCGCTGGTTCGCAAGCACCTGCTCCCCCGTTGGGCCAAGCTGCAAGCTGCCGATATCTCGCGGGCCGACGTGAAGGCGATGATGGCGCGCATCGACGCACCTATAGTAGCCAACCAGACGCTGGCGGCGGCGTCTGCGATCTTCGCCTGGGCGATCCGCGAGGATATTGTGAAGACGAACCCCTGCCAGCTGGTCGAGCGCAACGCGGTCAAGAGCCGCGAGCGCGTTTTGTCGGACAGCGAGATTCCCAAATTCTGGGCTGCGTTTGACAGCGCCGGGCTGGTGGCGAGCACTGCGCTCAAAATGATTTTGCTCACAGGTCAGCGCCCCGGCGAGGTTGCCCACATGCGTCGCGAGCACATCGAGGACGGCTGGTGGACGATGCCCGGCGAACCCGTGCCGGCGCTCGACTGGCCCGGCACCAAGAACGACGCGACACATCGCGTCTGGTTGCCCGCTCCTGCGCAGGCGCTGCTTGCTGAGATGAACGAAACTGGACTGGTCTTCGCTGGCCCGCGCGGCGGCGGCATCAACAATCTCGACGCGACCATGCGCTCGATATGTGCCGAGCTTAAAGCGGAGCGGGCAACGCCGCATGATCTCAGGCGAACCCACGGCACCACGATTGCTGCGCTCGGCTTCGGCCGCGAGGCCATGAACCGCGTCCAGAACCACAAGGAGGGCGGCATCGCGAGCGTCTATGACCGGCACCAGTATGCCGACGAGAACAAGCGGATCATGGAGGCGGTGGCGGCGCGCATCATGGCGCTGGTCGGTGGCGAGCCAGGCGCGAGCAACGTGATCGAGCTGCAAGCGGCGAGGACATGATGACCAAGCTGCCAAAGTGGGGGGACGACGCTGCGCTGGCCGCATGGATCGGCGAACGCATACCCGAGCGGCACGCCGAGGTGCTATTCCCGGAGATGATAACTGTGCAGTCGGGCGTCCCGTGGCAAAGCTGGGACGCCAAGGCGATGGAACGCGAGGCCTTCGAGGCTGCACAGCAAGGTGATTTCAGGATGCTTGGCTGGATGCTCGACCAGCGCATGCCATTGAAGCGGGAGTCGATGGCACTGATTGCCGCGCGGCTCATGGGAAAATTTAAAACTAACGCAGGCGCCGCCAAGCAGGCAATCGGGCGTCGTCGTGCCCGCAACCCGGTTCATAATGCGACCGATGAAGTGTCGGCAATCCAGGCTATCCTCCAGCAACATTATCCGAAGCAGCACGGCATTCGTGACCGTGCAATTGGTCTTGCCGCCGCCCGCGCCAAGATCAAGCGATCCCGGCTTGAGCATCATCTCAATGATCTAGAGAATAGGTTAGACCTAATCCCGCATTAGACCCTGTGGACCGGTAGCCTTAACGCTTTATTTTAGGGTTAAGGAGGTCGGGTCAGCCTATTTTTGCGCTGTGCTCGGCGCTCCCCGATACGGGAGTCCGCGAAAATGAGTTCCAGCAAGACTGCCCCTGCCGCGCAGGTCGAGAGTGCCAGCCAAGTCCGACTTATAAGCAAGCCAGAAGTTCTCGACCGCGTAGGCGTGACCTATCCAACGCTGTGGGCTTGGATGCGAGCGGGCACGTTTCCGCGCTCGCGTGAGCTTGGCGGCAAGGCCGCGTGGATCGAGTCCGAGATCAATGAGTGGATCACGAACCGCCCCGTGCGCCGCCTTAAGGGTGACGCTGCTCAGGCAGTAGCGTGATCGGCCATGCACCATACGCAAAACCCCGCCGGTCAGGGCGGGGCTGATTGCAATTCTCAGCGGGATTGCAACCCTTATACACGAGCCGGCGGGAAAAATAAAGCCCCCGCATCGCGACGCCTAGACCGAGCGGCGGCGCACTGGTCGACCGCTTTGCCCGATACCGCGGTTACCGCCGCTTTGCTGAAGGCGCTAAAGCGCCGGGGCGGTGCGTGATGCCAGTTTTACCACCCGATGGTGAAATATTAAAACAATGGTCTGAGTCACCAACACCGTCCACCGCGAACAGCGCGGCCTATAATTTTCTGGAACAGTTGCGCCCCGGCGGCCCGTGGGTGCTGACCGCCATCATCCCTGACGACACCATGACCCTGACGATCACGGCGAAGGACGCGGCGGGCGTGGATGCTTTCATCAATAAGCATGACGGCAAACGCAATCTCTATTACTCGGTCAACCCGACAAGGAAGGAGATGACGATCAAAGCGGCGAAGACCGACATCGCGGCGATAGAATATTTGATTGCTGACCTTGATCCGCGTGCCGACGAAACGCCGCAAGCCGCAAAAGCTCGTTATGTTGCGGCCATTGAAAACCACAAACCCGCGATCACCGCGATCATCGACTCCGGCAACGGCATCCAAGGGCTGTTCCGGCTAGCCGAACCGATCAAGCTGGAAGAACCGATAATAGAAACGGACAAAGACGGAAACGTCGTCAAGGATGAAAAGGGCAGGCCGAAGAAAGTCTTTCCGCCCAAGACGACTGCCATCATAGCCGACGCCGAGGAGCGCATTAAGGCATTGATGGAACGGCTGGGCAGCGACGCCGGCACCCAGAACATAGATCGCCTTCTGCGCCTGCCGGGCACAACCAACCTGCCAAACAAATCGAAGGTAGAGAAAGGCCGCGTCCCGTGCCCGACCGCACAGATTAAGTTCAACGGTGCAACCTGTAAGCTGGAGGATTTTCCAAAGCCCGCAAAGAAGGCGGCGGGGGCGGCTGGGGCGGCAACGGCGGAAATCAAAATCGATTGGGTCAAGGCGACGGCGGAGCCGCTCGCCGGCTGGCTTAAGACAGTTGCTGACCTGCCTGATGACTTCAACGCCAAGGGCAGGATGATTGTCGCCAGCGACGGCAATATCGCGGACCTGAGCTTCGATCTGATAGAGGCTGGCCGCCTGGATAAACCGTATCGAAAGTGGAGCGCCGTCAGCATGGCGCTCACTTCAATATTCAAGGCGGACGGCTTCACGCCCGAGCAAATCGCCGCCGCGTTGATGTGCCCGCTTAAATGCAACAGCCACGTCGCCAAATTAGTTGGTGACACTAAGAAGCGACGCGCGATTGAGCGTATGTTAAACCGCTCATACGAACCGGCCATAAACACAGCATTCGAGAACGACCATCGCCCGGTGATCGACGTCACCGCCAAGTTAGATATCGACGCGACCCTTGGCGAAAAAGCGCTGCTGGATGCAGGAGTGGCAATATATCAACGCTCCGAAACATTGATGCGCCCGATTGTCGAAGAGGTCGATGCGTCGCACGGGCGGCGAACCAAGACCGTGCGTTTTAAACAAGTCAGTCCGGTTTATTTACGCGACCTGCTGAGCCAGCATGCAAACTGGCAAAAATACGATGCGCGCAACCGCCAGATGGTGGCGTGCCGGGTGCCTTATGAAATTGCGGCAACGATCCTGGAACGCGAAGGCACGTGGACCTTCCCCGCCGTTGCCGGCGTCATTGCGACACCGACGATGCGCCCCGACGGTTCGCTGTTGACCGAACCGGGCTACGACCCGGCGACGCGGCTGCTGCTGGTCGAACCACCGCCGATGCCGCCCATCCCGGATGAACCGACGCGCGAGGATGCGCTGGCCGCATTGGCTTTGCTCAAAGGGCTGTTGGAGGAATTTCCGCTGGTAGATAATGTGTCGCGTGCCGTCGCGCTATCCGGATTCATCACACCGATCGTCCGAGGTGCGTTCCCGGTTGCGCCGATGCACGGCACCGATGCCCCGGTTGCCGGGTCGGGTAAAAGCTATCTACTCGACACAACAGCAGCCATTGCCACCGGGCAATTGATGCCGGTGATATCGGCAGGGCCGAACAATGAGGAAACTGAAAAACGTCTTGGCACCGAGATGATGACGGGCCAAGCCTTGGTCTCAATCGATAACGTGACCCGAGCATTAGGCGGCGCACACCTCTGCCAGGTCATCGATAGACCAATCGTCAACATCCGTATCCTTGGCAAGTCCGAGCGGGTGCGGATCGAAGCGCGCGGCACCACGATCTTCTGCAACGGCAACAACCTCGTATTGCTCGGCGACGTGACACGCCGCGCAATCGTCGCCCGGCTCGATCCGAAGGTCGAGCGGCCGGAATTGAAACAGTACAAAAACGACCCAGTGGCGAATGTAATGGCCAATCGCGGCGCGTATATCGCGGCCTGCCTGACAATCTGTCGAGCATATTTCGTCGCCGGACGACCGAAACCCATTCCACGACTTGCGTCGTTCGAGGCATGGTCAAATACGGTGCCCAGCGCACTTGTCTGGCTCGGCGAGGCGAACGCCACCGAATCCGTTGAAACTTCCCGCACGGAGGATCCTGAATTGACCGAACTGCGCGATATGCTTGCAGTCTGGGTCAGGGTCTTCGGCACCGGATGGGAACACCGCACAACTACGAAAGATGTGGTCGAAATGGCCACCGAGAAAACAGCAGGTAGACCAAATTGCCCCGATTTGCATGCCGCCGTCGCGGCTGTGGCGGAGCGCAAAGGCGAGATCAAAAATAAATGGTTCGCGGTATGGCTAAGGCGGTTCAAGGAACGCCGGGTGGACGGCCTGCGGCTGACTAACAAGTCTGAGGCGGGCCACACTGAATGGTGGATTGAGAAGAGCGACGGCGCGGCCGTGCCACCTACCATGGCTAAGCCCGACGAGCCCGACGATTCAGAAATACCCTTTTGATTTCAATGAGGGTTGCGACATCAGCGAGATAAGCGAGGTAAATCTAAGCGTAAGAGGTGGAACTGGCAGTAGTAGTAAGATGTGTTCTTATAGTTATGCCAGTTCAGGGTCGTTCGGGCAGCTACATCTCGCTTATGTCGCTGATGTCGCAAATTGTCTGCGGGCTTACCCGCGCCGACGCATCGCCCAAAAAACTACATTTTTCTTGGCCAGCTTTCGACCGCCGCGGGAACCCATTTCCAGGCGTTTTTGCCGACCAGAATTAGCGGGTCGTTAGTTTTGCTCCGCCGCGGCTTTGCGGCAAGGCACTATATCCTTAATGAACACTGGCATAATTGCTTGCTTCGGCTGCTGGTTCCCTTTAATATAGACTTAAGCGCAGAGCCCAGCCCGCGCAAAAAGAGGGCATGCCAGGACGTCAAAGATGCTCGAAAACCGCGCCGCCTTCGCCCCTATGCCGGCGTCCTCTCGGAGCGCCAAAACGAACGGTCGCCGCTTGTTCGTCGACGGTGACGGCCGCGGCCCTTGGGCGCGGCGCTGGCGTGATCTTCAGGCCCTTTATGCTGACGACTTGGGTGGCGAATCCTCATTGTCCGAATTCCAGCTCGGGCTAGTTGGCACCGCGGCCACCATGCGCTGGGAGCTTGAACGGCTCGAAGGGCGCCTGTCTGTCGGCGAGGCCATCGACACCGACATGTACGGGCGTATTGCGGGACATTACCGCCGTATCTGCGAGACGTTAGGCATCGAGCGCCGCAAGCGCGATGTGACCGCACCAACCCTTGATGAAATTGCCGATGAGATCGCGGCCGAAGAAGAGGCTGTGGCCGGATGAGCAGCAAGGGCAAAGCCAAAGCCAAAGCTAGGCATATTCCCATCGTTGCAGCGATGAATTCGCCCGCGCTCTTTCAGCCGTTCTTCAGTGGCCCCAGCTGGGACGGGTGGCGCACAATTCTGAAGGCTGCCTTTGCGCTGTCTATGTCCGACAGCGAACGTGAGTTCTTCAGAACCATCGCCGAGCGCGACCCACCGGCGAAACGCGTTCGCGAGCTTTGGATCATCGCCGGCAGGCGCGCCGGCAAGGACTCAATTGCATCTTTGATCGCCGCTCATACGGCGGCGCTGTTCAACCAGAGTGACCGTTTGCGACGCGGCGAGCGTGCGCTGGTCGCGTGTTTGGCTTGCGATAGAGAACAAGCAAAAATCGTTCTCGCCTACACGAGAAGCTATTTCAGCGATGTCCCATCGTTGCGATCTATGGTCACGCGGCGGGTCGCTAATGGCTTTGAGCTGAACAACAGTGTCGACATCGCTGTCGCGACCAACAGCTTCAGGAGCATCCGCGGCCGGCCGATCCTCGCTGCTGTTTTCGATGAGTGCGCATTCTGGCGCGATGAGACGAGCGCAACGCCGGACGAGGAAACGTACGCAGCAGTGAAGCCCGGTACGGCCACGCTGCCCGGTGCGATGTTGATCGGCATATCGACTCCGTATCGAAAGGCGGGTTTGCTCTACAAGAAGTACCGCGATCACTACGGAAAAGACGGCGACATCTTGGTCGTCAAGGCACCGTCGATGATGCTTAACCCGACGCTCGACCAGGCCGTCATCGATCAGGCGCTCGCGGATGACCCGGCGCTCGCATCAGCGGAATGGATGGCGGAATTCCGCAACGACATCGATGCGTTCGTCAGCAGGGATGTGGTCGAGGCTGCGATCGTTCCAGGGCGCCACGAGCTGCCGCCGATGTCGGGCATCACTTATTTTGCGTATATGGATCCGGCCGGAGGTAGCGGCGGTGGCGACAGCATGACGCTCAGCATCAGCCACTACGACAAGGCGAGCGATCACTTGATCCTAGACGCCGCACGTGAGCGGCGGCCGCGGTTTAACCCCGATGATGTTGTCGCAGAGTTTGGTGCACTCTTGAAGGCTTATCGTTGCAACAAGGTCACCGGCGACCATTGGGGCAGTGAGTTTGCTCGCCAGCCGTTCCGCAATATTGGCATCGAATACATCGTCAGCGACAAGGTGACGTCGGATATCTACAGAGATGCATTGCCGTTTTTGAACAGCGGCCGGATTGAGCTGCACGATCTTCCGAGACTAACGACGCAGATCTGCAATCTCGAGCGGGCGACGTCGCGTACTGGCAAGGACACGATCTCGCATCCGAAGGGTCATGGTTTTCATGATGACCTGGCGAATTCAGTATTTGGTTCGCTGCTGCTTGCAGTGAACACGAAGCCGGCCTTCACCATGAGCCGAGCATTTGTGGAGCGCGTCCGGGCGCAAGGCCCGCGACGTGGCGGATTCGATCTCGCGAATTCGCAACGAATGAA
>Ga0097691_1001847_pt1 | contig 14953 bp, 17 predicted proteins | sample NGESurdeep072012_8_FD_72858 | JGI IMG/M metagenome (GOLD analysis project Ga0097691, IMG submission 72858) | Arctic peat soil microbial communities from Barrow, Alaska - NGEE Surface sample 210-1 deep-072012 | ecosystem: Environmental > Terrestrial > Soil > Wetlands > Peat ...
GCTGCTCTGCCTGGGCCTGGGCCGCCTGGCGGCGCAAGACTCCGGCCACCACCGAGGAAGCGTCGGCGTCCTGCATGATCCGGCTTCGGATGTCGCCGATCAGCTGGATGCCGGCGGCGCGGTCCAGGACATCCTGTGGCCCCTTGGCTGAAAGGAAGGCCTCGAGCTGGCCGAGGTTTCCACCCTGTCTGTAGGTGGCGGCGGCGAACTGCCCCAGCTTGTCCGAGGCGATGTCAGCAGTCTTCTGCGCCGCGGTTGCACGGTCTCCGGCAGCCTTGGCCGCATCAGTGCTCTCCTGGAGCAGGATGCGCGCCAGGTTGTACCTCTCAGAGGCCACCTCAGCCGCGGACTGCACCACTGCCAGATGGGCGTTGGACGCCTTCAGCTGGCCTTCAATGCCCGCGATCTGAACGGCTTTGTCTCCGACAGCGGCCTGGGCAGCCTTGACCTCACCCGCGGACGGGTACACGGGGTCTGCCTGCGCGCTGACAACGGGCGTGCTCAGCACGAGCACGAGGGCGGCACCGGTCGCCACGACCAGCTGGGCGCGGATGGGTTTGCGAGTGCTCGGCACGAGGTGACGCCTCTCAGTCGACAAGCTTCAGCCATCTGAGACTAGGACGTCGAACAACTCTGGGAACACCAGTCACACAAACTCACATGGATCATGGACCCCTGATAGGCCTGAGACCGGTGGACACACCGAATGACACCGTTGTTTTTTAGCAGGTCATCAGTCACGTGACCGAACAAGCCTTGACCGAACCGGCAAACATAACAAGTTGGTAACGGCGTCGGAGATAACACCAGACGCTGGAGATGTTGGCAGGCGTCGACGACGCACACCGGGATAGCCGATCCGGTGCTCAGCTGCCTGGGGCGCGAGGACGCATCGCGGCATACAGATCGGGCTGGTCGCGTCGAAAGCTGTGCCGAGCCTTGCGCCGGTAACGCAGGATCTGGGTCAGACCGAGCACCCACACGATGTACTGCACCGACATGGCAACCCGAAATGAGTCCACGGTGTACGTCGACGGCCCCCCCGGCGCCACGATGTCAAGGACGATGCCGATGAGGGCAACCGTGCCCAACGATGCGACGAAGCCGCCAACATTGACGATCCCGTTGGCGCTGCCCAGACGGGTCGGCGGGTTGAAGGTCCGCGCCAGGTCGAACCCGACCATCGAGCCCGGGCCGCCCACCGCGAGCACCATGACCAGAACGACCAGCAGCCAGTGCGGTGCCCGTCCGGGCCAGAGGAGCACGACCGCCCAGACCACCATGATCGAGGCGACGATCCACAGGATGAGCGTGGACCTTGAGTAGGGCCAACGGGTCACGAACGCGCCGACCAGTGGGCTGGTCACAACGGTGGTGACGGTCATGACGATGAGCAGGCCACTGGCCGCGGCGGGGGTCAGTCCCTGTCCTGATACGAGGAAGGGGAACCCCCACAGCAGGGCGAAGACGGTGGCGCCGAACTGTGCGGAGAAGTGCGACCACAGACCGAGCCTGGTCCCGGGTTCGATCCAGGCCAGCTTCAGCGCCCGGCCGACGGCCTGCAGCTTGAGCTCGCCGCGATGGTGGTCCTCGTAGGGGGAGTCCCGCACCACGACGATGAGCACTATCCCGAGGATGACACCGACACCTGCGGCTGCGGCGTACGACCGTGTCCAGCCCACGCTGCGCAGGGCCGCCGACAGGGGCACGGTGGCGGCGATCGCGCCGACCTGGCCCAGCACGCCGGTCAGCTGCGTGATCATCGCGGTGCGCGCGGGCGGAAACCACAGGGCGACCAGCTGCACAAGGCTGATGAAGATCATCGCGTCGCCCATGCCGACGAAGACCCGGGCCGCCACCCCCGCGCCGAACGTGCCGGCGAAGGCAAAGGCGAACTGGCCGCCGGTCATGAGAAGCACCCCGGTGACCAGCAGCTTCTTGGCTCCGACGCGATCCAGCATGGCGCCCACGGGGATCTGCATGGCGGCGTAGACGAACAGCTGCACCATCGTGAAGGTCGCGAGCTGGGTGGAGCTGATGTGGAACCTCTCGGCCGCCACGAGGCCGGCAACACCCAGTGAGGTGCGATGGAAGACCGCGAGGACATAGACGGAGATGGCGGACGACCACACCATCCAGGCTCGGCGGCCGCCGAGCCGGTAGCGCAACGTGGGGTCGCTGGGAGTCGCTTCGACGTGGTGTGGCGGGGTCACGACGGCTCCAGGCGAACGCAGCAGCGCGAAGGTCCTGGATCAAGGTGGGCCCGCAGACCCGTCGTGCCGAGCCCGTCCAGGACACCCTCGAGCAGATGCAGGTTCATCCCGCAGACCAGCTCTGTGTGCTCCTGAGCCAGGGCATGGAACGGGCAGTTGCGCAGGATCACGTCGCCGGCGGCGACCTGCGGCTCGTAGCCGTTGTCCTCCAGCAGGTCCACCAGGAGACCAAGGTCGCCCGGGTCGGGCTGCTCGCTCACCCAGGTCCGGCCGAGGTCACGGGCGCGCCGGTCAAGGACCTCGCGCGGGAGCTCGCCGCTCTCCTGGGCCTCCACCATCGCTCCGGCCAGAAGCCGTCCGGCAAGGTCGTAATGACGCGGGGGCAGCGAGACCGACACCTCGCGCGCGGAGCGTTGGTAGAGCTTCGCCGGGCGGCCGGAGCCGGGCCCGCTACGCCCACTGCGACGGGCGAACGTCACGGCGAGCAGGCCCTGTTCGGCCAGACGGTCAAGGTGGAAGGCCGCGGTTCGCCGCGGAACATCGAGCGCGCCCGCCACATCGTCGCGACCGACCGGGGCAGCCTGCGCACACACATGGGCGAAGATGCGCCGTCGCGTGGGCTCTTCCAGTATCGCGACCGCAGAGACATCCGCGTCAACGTCCCCGGAGGAATCCGGTCCAGCCTCACCACCACCGTGGCCGGCACCGTGGCCGGCAGCCTGGCCGGCAGCCTGGCCGGCAGCCTCGCCCAGGGGCGGGGAATGCATTCCTGGCGCCATGACTTTCATCCTTACTCCGATTACCTATTGACCAGGATCCACTCTATCTTCTAATGTCAATATCAATCGTTTTTAGAAGGGATCCCGATGAGCATCGCCAAGCTCGAGCACGAGATCAACGCACTGAAGGGCGCAAAGGAGGGCAGCCGGCGCCTGCGGGTCGTGCACGACCGCGAGCAGGTCAACCTGCCGGCAGCCGAGCGCGCCGTGCACGACCTCCTGCTCGCTCTGGGCCGCGACCCCTCGTCGCCGCACCTGGCTGACACCCCTCGTCGGGTCGCGACGTCGTTCATCGAGATGCTGACGCCGAGGGAGTTCGACCTCACGACCTTCCCCAACGACGAGCACTACGACGAGCTGGTGCTGGCCAAGAGCATCCCGGTGCAGTCGCTGTGTGAGCATCACATGCTGCCGTTCACAGGGGTCGCGCACGTCGGCTACCTGCCCGGCGAACGCATCCTCGGACTGTCCAAGCTGGCCCGCGTTGTCGAGTTGTTCGCCCGCGACCTCCAGGTCCAGGAACGGCTGACCGTTCAGGTCGCGAACTGGCTGCAGGAGCACCTGAACCCCAAGGGAGTGGGCGTCGTGATCGAGGCCGAGCACATGTGCATGTCCTTGCGGGGGGTCCAGGCCAGCGGTTCGCGGACGATCACCTCCTCCGTCCAGGGTGTTCTGCGCGAGGACGGGCGCTCGCGTCAGGAGTTCTTCGCGCTGACGGGTGCGGTCTGACCGCCGACGCCCGGCCCCTGACCCTCATCCACCTCCCATTCGCCACAAACCGACCCCGACGAAGGAATTGCCATGGCCTCGGAACAGTCATTCGTGATCGTCGGCGCCAGCCTGGCCGGCGCCAAGGCCGCTGAGACCTTGCGCAGCGAGGGCTTCGAGGGCCGGTTGGTCCTGATCGGGGAGGAGACGGAACGCCCGTACGAGCGCCCCATGTTGTCCAAGGAGTACCTGCGCGGGGACAAGCCGGCCGCCAAGCTCTACGTCCACGACGAGGCCTTCTACGCCGACAACGACATCGAGCTGCTGACCGGGACGCACGTGGCGTCCCTGGACCCCGGCGCCCACGAGGTCACCCTGCAGGACGGCAGCCGTATGCCGTACAGCCGGCTGCTGCTGTCCACCGGCGCCATCCCTCGGCGTCTCTCACTGCCGGGCGCCGACCTGCCGGGGGTGAGGTATCTCCGTACGATGGGCGATTCCGACGCTCTGCGCGCGGCGATCACCGCAGCCAGTCGTGTCGTCGTCATCGGCTCCGGCTGGATCGGCTCTGAGGTTGCCGCCTCGGCGCGCCAGCTCGGCGCCGAGGTCGCGATCGTGGGTCCCGACGCTGTGCCGCTCGAACGCGTTCTTGGGCCCGAGGTCGGCGGCGTCTATCGCGAGCTCCATGCCGAGAACGGCGTCGAGCTGCACCTGTCCACGAAGGTCATGGCGATCGTCGGTGGCGACGCCGCGCAAGGGGTCCGAACCATGGACGGCGCCGTCGTCGAAGGCGACCTCGTGGTGGTGGGGGTCGGCGCAACGCCGCGCGACGAGCTGGCGCGAGATGCTGGGCTGACCCTGGAGAACGGCATCGTCGTCGATGAGCTCCTGCGCACCAGCGCCCCGGATGTCTTCGCCGCCGGCGATGTCGCTGCGACGTGGAACCCCATGTACAACAAGCGGATTCGCGTGGAGCACTGGGCCAACGCACTCAACCAGGGCCAGACCGCGGCGCGCAACATGCTCGGCCTGGGCACGGCATACGCGAAGCTCCCCTACTTCTACTCCGACCAGTTTGATCTGGGTATGGAGTACAACGGCTACGCCTCCGACTGGGACCGCGTCGTGCTGCGCGGTGATGCCGCCGGACGCGAGTTTCTTGCCTTCTGGCTCAAGGACGGGCGCGTGCTCGCCGGCATGAACGCCAACATCTGGGACCAGGGCGACGACATCAAGGCCCTTGTGCGCGCCGGCGCCGGCATCGATGTCGGTCGCCTGGCAGACGCCTCCATCCCCCTGGCCGACCTGGTTCTTGGCATTTAGGCCTGCACGGCCGAGGACTTCGCGCAACACTGACTGCCATGAGTCGCTATGAGCTGAAGGACATTGTCGAGCTGTCAGAGACAGAGTCATGGATCTTGCTCGGTGCGGCCGTTGTGGGGCGGGTGGCCGTGATCGTTGACGGTCAGCCGGAGATCTTCCCGGTCAACCATCTGGTCGACCTCGGCAGCGTCGTGTTCCGCACGGGTCCGGGGACCAAGCTCGCCGGGGCCGTCGGGCAACGCGTCGCGTTCGAGGTGGACGGGTACGACCTCGCGACCATCAGCGCCTGGAGCGTCGTGGTGAAGGGTACGGCGACGGGGGTGAAGCGTCTGGACGACGCGCTGTCGGCGCTGAATCTGCCGCCCTATGCGTGGCACTCGGGGCCGAAGCCGCACTTCATCAGGATCGAGCCGGACAGCATCACCGGCCGCCAGTTCGAGGTCAGGGGCGGTGCACGACCACCGTCGGTGCCTCCCGCCGAAACGCCATCAGGGTGAGCCTGTGCCGGTCCAGTCTGCCGTTCCAGAGGCGCTACCGCGCCGGCTGGCCGTCGGGCGGGACCTGGCCGTCCGGCATACCGGAAACCGGGCCGAGGTCCTGGCCGTTGCCCGCCGCCCGGTAGCGGTTGGTCGCAGCCCACACATCGACGATGGAATGAAGCTGTTGCTGGGCGGCCATCTCCTGGGCAAAAAGTGTGGTCTGGATGCCGTGGAACAACACTTCGAGCCGGGCAACCAGCGCAGACTGCTCGATGCGCAGCTGGGCGTCCGAAGGCAGGTCGTCGACCGGGTCGGTCTCCTCGCCCTGGGTTCGACTCATGGTTCCATCCTGTACGCTACCCAGCTTGGTCCGCAGCGCTTCGGGTGAGATCGCAGGAGTCTCGCGATCCACCGATGCAATCAGAGGCATACCCCCTGGGGTATACTTGTGAATGACGAACGGAGCCCACCTTGACCACCGCACCAACCCCGCCCACCTCCAGCCCCACTCCCTCTGTCCTCGACCGGTTGCGAACCTTCTTCGGCGGCCAACCTGCCGACGGTCGCCTTCGTCCGAAGATCAAGGTCGCCCAGGCCCTCGAGCTGGTCCGGGACGGCGCGACCCTGCTCGACGTCCGGGAGAACGGCGAATGGAAGTCCGGACACGCGCCCGGGGCCATCCACGTCCCCCTCGGCGATATCGACAAGGCCCCTCGGCGCATCAAGCAGGGTCGCCCCGTCGTCGTGATGTGCGCCAGCGGGATGCGCTCGCGCACGGCGGCCAAGCACCTGCGCGGCCTCGGCTACGACGCAGCAAGCCTGTCGGGCGGTATGGCGGCGTGGCAGCACGCCGGCGGTGCGGTTCGCCGATGACGACGACCTATGAACCTTCGACCACGCAGCCGGGCACGAGGATCGTCATCGTCGGAGGTGTCGCCGGCGGCATGAGCGCGGCGGCCCGTGCCCGCCGTCTCGACGAGCATGCCGAGATCGTGGTCCTCGAGCAGGGAGCCTTCGTCTCTTTCGCCAACTGCGGTCTGCCCTATCACCTTTCGGGAGAGATCGCCCGGCGGGATGCGTTGCTGCTGCATACCCCGGAGTCGCTGGCCGCGTCCCTCAACCTGGACGTGCGCACCGGCCACCGGGTCACCGACATCGACACGAAGGCCCAGAAGGTCACCATCGAGGCCGAAGACGGCGCCTATCTGATGCCGTACGACGCACTGCTGCTCTCTCCCGGGGCGGTCGCCGTGCGTCCCCCGATCGAGGGCCTGGACAACCCGCGCGTGCACGCCCTGCGCACCGTGCCGGACGTCGACGCCCTTCGCGAACGGGTCGGGGAGCTCCTGGCCTCGCGAAGCCGCGGCGACCAACCGCCGACCGCGGTCGTCATCGGCGCCGGTTTCATCGGCCTCGAGGCGGTCGAGGCACTCTCCTCTCGCGGCCTGAAGGTCCACCTCGTCGAGCTGGCCGACCACGTTCTGCCGCCGCTGGACACAGAGCTCGCGCCGCTCCTGGCCGACGAGCTCGCCGCACACGGGGTCGACCTCCGGCTCGGCGTGTCCGCGCAGGCGGTTGCCCCGGCCGAAGGATCAGACGACGGTACCTCGAGCGACGCGGTGACGGTCACCCTGTCCGACGGCTCGGCCCTGGCTGCCGACCTGGTCATCGTCAACGTCGGAGTACGGCCCGCCAGCGCGCTAGCACGCGACGCCGGCCTGGAGCTCGGGCCTACCGGCGCGATCCGGGTCGACGGCGACCAGCACACGTCAGACCCCAGCATCTGGGCGGTCGGAGACGCGGTCGAGGTCACGCAGGCGATCACCGGTGTGCGGGTGCCTGTGCCGCTGGCCGGGCCGGCGAACCGACAGGGCCGCCGGGCAGCCGACTCGATGTGCGGACGCCGCACCACTCCTCAGGCCCCCGTCCTGGGCACGGCGATCGTGCGTGTCTTCGGCCTCACGGCCGCGACGACGGGGGCGAACCAGGCGACCTTGCGCAAGGCGGGGATCGAGCACGAGGTGGTCCACATCCACCCCGGGGACCATGCTGGCTACTACCCCGGGTCCGAGACGGTGCATCTGGTCGCAAGCTTCGCCCCCGACGGCACGCTGCTCGGAGCCCAGGGCGTCGGCCGCGCCGGCGTGGACAAGCGCATCGACGTCCTCGCGGTGGCCATCCGGGCGGGCATGGGCGCCGACGACCTTGCCGAGCTCGAGCTGGCCTACGCCCCGCCGTACGGCTCCGCCAAGGACCCGGTCAACATGCTGGGCTTCGTCGCCCAGAACGTCCTTGACGGCACCATGCCGCAGTGGCAGGCCCAGGACCTGGACGAGGCCATGGCGGCGACCCTGGTGCTGGATGTGCGGTCGCGATCCGAGTTCGCCAAGGGTCACCTGCCCGGCGCACTGAACGTCCCCCACCTCGAGCTGCGGGCACGCATGGACGAGGTCGCCACGTCAGCGCAAGGTCGGCGGGTGAGCGTGTACTGCGCCAGCGGCGTCCGCTCCTACCTGGCCACACGCGTACTGCTCAGCGAAGGGTTCGAGGCCCGCAACCTCTCCGGCGGATGGCTCACGCTCAAGGCCGTCCACCCTGACCTCTGACACCCACCCCCACCGTCCCTCTCACGGCTGGATCCCGTCCCGCCGTTCCGTCCTCACAAGGAGCCCAGCAGCATGAGAACGCACCCCGCCCGATCGTGGTCCCGCCCGATAGCAGCCCTCGCGCTGGCCGTGGCTGCTGCCATCGGTATCAGCGCCTGCTCCTCCGGAGCGAGCGCGACCAGCTCGCCGTCACCAGCAACCGGTCAGCACCTGGACGCCACCGCCTTCTCCGCCGCCCTGAAGACACCCGGCACGATCGTGCTCGACGTGCGTACGCCGGCCGAGTTTGCCACCGGGCACCTGCCGCAGGCACGGAACATCGACATCGAGGCTCCCGACTTCGCGACCCGGATGGCGGCGCTCGACAAGACCGCCACCTACGCCATCTACTGCCGCAGCGGCAACCGCTCGGGAGCAGCGATGGAGCAGATGGCTGGCGCAGACTTCACGCACGTCTACGACCTTGCAGGCGGGATCGGCGCCTGGCAGAACATGGGCGGACCCATGTCGATGACTGGTCCCTGACCCTTCGCTCATCCCGAAGGACCGGGAGTTCAGCCCTGCACGATGAGGGTGCCCTCCATGTGTCGGTGGTAGGTGCATCCGAACGGGTAGCTCCCAGGCTTGGTCGGCGCGGTGAACGTTCCTGTTCCACCCTTGCCTGCGATGTTGCCGGTGTCGAAGAGGTGCGCCTTCTTGTCGGTCAGCGTGTGTGCAGCCGAGTCCTGGTTCGTGACCGTCACCTTCTGACCAGCCTTGACCGTCAGGGTCCCGGAGTAGGCGAAGGCGCTGATGACGATTCCCCCGGGCGCCGGCGCCACCGTTTCGGATGAGGCGGCGGGGGTCGCAGCCGCAGGGACTGAAGGCGTCGAGGCGGCTCCTGCGACAGCTGATGATGAGCCGCAGGATGCGAGCAGGAAGGACAGGGCGGCCGCTCCGGCCGCAAGTGTGTGGCGCCTCATACCTTTTTCTACGTCGAGAGCCCCCGCCTGGTTCAGGCGAGCCTTCCGGTGCAGGATCCCGGCCTTGAACCGGGGTCATCCGCACCCCCACGGGTACCGCGCCCCGCTGTCAGTGCACGTAGCCGGCGACATGCACGAAGCGATAACCCATGTCCTTGAGCGCGGGCAGGCCGGCGCGCATCCCGGCGGCGGTGCCATGACCGGGGTGGTTCATGTGGGAGATGACGATCGAACCCGGCCGGACCGTGCGCAACGCCTCGGCGACCTGCCGGCACGTCAGCGTTGCGCCGACGTCGCCGTTGACATCGAAACCGATGACCTGCTCGCCCAGATCACGCACTATTCGGGTCGCCACGTCGTCGTAGTGGGCAGTGCCGGACCGGAAGAGCGACACCGGGTGCCCGAGCAGACGCAGCAGCTTGCGCGCGTTTGCCTCGACCTCGTCGTAGACCTCGCCTACGTCGGTGGTGCCAGGGATGCCGTATGCCGACCTCCCCGTACCGATAGCGGCAGATGGCGGGTGCCATGGTTGGCGATGTCGGGGATTGACCGCGCTGCGCCAGTCGTGGGCGTGAAGGGCGAAGTCGGACCGGGGGTCGTGGACGTCGGCGTTGGCGCAATGGTTCGAGTGCCCGGTTGAGGTGCGCTGTTGCTCGCGTCACGCGCTCGAACAGCGCACGCGGACAACACCCCGCTCAGACCAGCTGCCAGCACCACACGTCGCGTGATCGACATGCCCGCTCCGCTCCCGTGAAGCCCAACCCATAGTCTCATCCGGTCGCCATACATGGTGGTCGTATCGGGTCTTGGCCGGCACCCATACGCCGGATCCGCATTCCAATCTGAAGGAGGCTCTCATGTGGGAACGAATCAAGAACGCCCTCGTTGGTGTGAAGGAGGCTACCGGGATAGAGATCCCCGGGCTGCCCGTCGACCTGGGCTCAGTCGGTGACTCGGCCGAGACCGCCGTGCAGGGCGCTACCGAATCTGCGACCGGCCTGATCGACGGGGCGGCGGCTGCTACCGACGGGGTCGCCGGCAGCGTTGCAGACGTGACAGAGACGGCGGCGACGGCCGTCGACTCAGCAGCACAGGCCCTACCTGACCTCAGCATCGGGGCAAGCGACGGCAGCTCACCGAAGTAGCCTGCGACACCAGGATCCAGGCAGGTCCCACGCGTGAAGATGCGTGGAGCCTCCCTGGCCGTCCGATAGGCGGAGTCACTTCCAGCGGCGATGCGCCCCCGTCAGGTGTTGCGCGTACCCAGCCAGGGCCGCTGTGGAGCACAGGACCTGGTATCCGAGCAGAAAGACCACGTAGCCGAGACGGTTGCGGCGCACCTTCAGACCCATCGGACCGAAGACGTGCCGGCCCTGGAAACCGCGCAGCATGCCATAGACGACGAGAGAGACGGGCAGGACGGAAAGTGTCCAGGCGGAGACGATCAGCGGGCTCCCCAGGAAGAAGAGGACCAGCCCGGGTAGCCAGATCAGCGCGTAACCCACGTCCAGAAACGGGATGAGCAAATCGAACGATATCTCCACCAAACGAACGATTTCTTCTACGATGTCCGCGCACCACAGACCTTGCTCTTTGATTCGAAGGAACCGTCAACGTTGTCCGAGAAACGCCTTCAGCCGGACCCGGCACCCGGTGGAGATCGCCTCAGCCTGCGTGCTGACTGCGAGAGCTGCTTCGCACTCTGTTGTGTCGCGCCGGCTTTCTCAGCCTCCGCCGACTTCGCCATCAACAAAGCCGCCGGGCGGGCTTGCCCCAATCTGCAACCGGACTTCCGATGCGGCATTCACCCGCGCCTGAGGGAGAGCGGTTTCCGGGGTTGCACCGTGTATGACTGCTTCGGCGCGGGGCAGAAGGTCTCCCAGGTGACTTTCGGGGGCCAGGACTGGCGGCGGAACCCTGGAACGGCACAGCTGATGTTCGAGGTGTTCTCGATCATGCGGGACCTGCATGAGCTGCTCTGGTATCTGAGCCACGCGCTTGGGCTGCAACCCGCCCACCAGATCCACGGCGAGCTCCGCTCCGCGATGGAGGACACAGAGCGTCTCACTCAGGGCAGCCCTGATGTTCTCAGGGCATTGGACGTGGCAGCACACAGGCGAGACGTCAATGCGGTCCTGCTACGCACGAGCGAGCTCGTGCGAGCCGAAGTCCAGAACAAGAAGGACCACAGAGGAGCTGACCTCATCGGGGCTGACCTCAAAGGCGCCGACCTGAGAGGCGCCAACATGAGAGGCGCCTACCTCATCGGAGCTGATCTCAGAGGTGCCGACCTGGGACTGGCCGACGTTACGGGGGCGGATTTCAGAGCCGCCGATCTCAGAGGTGCCGACCTCACTGGCACTATCTTCCTGATCCAGTCACAGCTGGACTCGGCGAAAGGCAACGCCGCCACGAAGCTCCCGCTTTCTCACACTCTCCCGACGCATTGGTCGCATTCGGCCAACCTGTAGGAAGACGACGAAAAGTGGCATCGGCAAGCCAACCCCACACTTCTGACCGAACGTTGTTCAGCGAGCCGCTGGTGCGGTGGGGGCGGCAAGTCTGGAGGTTCCGGTGCGCCAAGGTCGACACGCCCGTAAAATTCGCGTCAAAGGGCCGCTCGCACCCTGGTCGGGCACCACACCGCACCACGATTCAGGAGCCTGATGGGGTCGATCCTCCCAGGACGTGCACGAAGAGTGGTTGCCGTGCTGCTGATGGCAGGGGCAGCTCTGCTCGTCGGTGCGCCGGTTGCGTCTGCGCACGCGCAGCTCGAGAGCAGCGACCCGGCAGCCGGTGCGGTGCTTCCACTGCCACCCCGGCACGTCACCCTCGTCTTCGGGGAGCCGGTGGAACCCTCTGCCAGCTCCATCAAGGTGTTCGATGACCACTCCCGCCGCGTGCCCACTGGGCCCGTCGCTGCGGCAGGTGCCGACGGAAGCCGGCTGTCGGTCTCCCTTCCACCAGGGTTGGCCACGGGCACATATTCCGGTGAGCTGGCAGGTCAGCTCGTCGGACACCCATCCTGTCTCCGGTTCGTTCCGGTTCTCGGTGGGTGCACCGAGCACGGTGACCAGACGCGTGCCCACGGCCCCGCACAATGACCTCGCCGGGCTGCTCCTCGGCGGTATGCGGGGGGCTGGCTACGTAGGGCTGGCCCTGGGACCGGGGCTGTTGCTCGTCGTGCTCTGGTTGTGGCCCGAAGGACTATCAGACCGCAGAACCAGCAGGCTGCTCTGGGTGGGACTGGGCGTGCTGGTGGCGAGCAGCGTGGGCGCTGAGCTGCTCCAGGGAGTGTGGGCTGGCGGTCGGCCGCTGAGCGCCATCTGGTCGTCGCCAAGCTCATTGAGCACCCACTCGCGCCGCCTCGACCAGCTCATGGCCGTGCGATACTTCCTTGCCTTCGCCTTCGTCTGCGCGCTCACCGCGACCGTGTTGTCGCATCCTGCGCCGCCAACACCTGCCGCACGCAGACCTCGTGACGCGGCCCCGGACCAGCGTCCCGGACAGGTGAGGACGCGGCAGTCTCCAAGGCTGCTGCTGCTGACGGCGGTAACCAGCGCCGCGCTGATGGCGACCTGGGCGCTCGCAGGACATGCGACCATTGGGTCCGCGGCGCCGGTGGCAATCACAGTGAATCTCCTGCACCTGATGGCGCTCTCGACATGGCTCGGTGGTCTGGTGATGGTCGCGGTCAGCCTCCGTCCGGCCTCCCGGGCCGACGACCTCGCAGCGGTACTCCCCCGGTTCTCACGGCTGGCTTTCGCCTGTGTGGCCCTGATCGTGCTGAGCGGCACGTACCTTGCCTGGCGTGAGGTCGGATCGGTGGCCGCGCTGCGGTCCACCGAGTACGGGCGGCTTCTGCTGGTCAAGCTGGTCGGGGTGGTGGCACTGATCGCCTTGGGTAACCTCGCCCGTCGCTGGGTGCAGCGACACCTCACCTCGACGCCCCGACGACCCGCACTGCTCCCGTCCACAGCTCTGGGCATCGTGCCGGTAAGCGAGATGACCTTCGAGCCATTGGCCTACGGCCAACCAGAGCTGGCGCGCCTGCACCGGGGTGTCTTCCCAGAGCTCGGCATCGCCGGGCTTGTGCTCGCACTGTCCTCGGCTCTGGTGGTGGTCCTGCCTGCACGACAGGACTACGTCGCACCCTTCCACAAGACGGTCACCACCGCGGCTCTGCGGGTGGACCTCGATCTGGCTACGCCACGGGTGGGCGATGCCATCCTGCGCGTGACGGTACGTACCCCGGACGGCCGCCCCGTCCCCGTGACGGCAACCAGCGGTTCGATCACGCTGGCCTCGCCGCGGCTGGGACCCCTCGCCCTGCAACCGGAATCGCAAGGCGGTGCGTCGAGTGCGGGCACGGCGAACCTGAAGATCTCCCTGCCGGCCCGTGGCATCTGGACGCTTCAGCTGACCGTCCAAACCTCACGCATCGATGCCACGGCCCTGTCGACAGATCTTCCAGTCTCATGACCGAGGCCCCTTCAGATCGCGGGCGCCTGCGCGATCCGGACCGTGTTGCCCGACGGGTCGCGGAAGGCGCAGTCGCGCGGACCCCAGGACTGGTCGATGGGCTCCTGGAGGACCTCGGCGCCGGATGCGCGCAGGGTCTCGAAGGTCGCGTCGACGTCGTCAGAGCGGAACACGATGATCGGCAGGACGCCCTTGGTGAGCAGCTCCTGCAGCGCGTCACCGTCGGCCTGCGAGCGGCCTGCATGAGGCACAGAGAGCACGATCTCGAGTCCGGGCTGTGCGTCGCTGCCGAGTGTGACCCAGCGGAATTCGCCCGAGGGCACGTCGCTGCGCACCTTGAGGCCCAGCGCGTCACCGTAGAAGGCGATCGACTCGTCGACGTCGTTGACGGTGATGTTGCAGTACTGGAGTGCGATTGTCATGAGCGTGACTCTAAGCCGCCGCGCCCCGGGTCGCTTCTCCGATCCTGCTCGATGCGTTCCGGACCGGGCGCGTGCGCGTCTTTGCGAAACAGGCGGGCATAGCCTTGACCGCGTCGTGCTCGTAGCTTCGGTATGCCGACGGGGTCTCCCCGACGATCTCGGCGAACCGCGAGCTGAACGAGCCGAGGGAGGTGCAGCCGACCGCCATGCATGCGTCTGTGACGCTCACGCTCGCCCGCAGCAACGCCATCGCACGCTCGATCCTGCGAGTCATCAGGTAGCTGTATGGCGTCTCGCCGTATGCCGCGCGGAACCGGCGCGAGAAGTGCGCGGGTGACATGAGCGCCCTGGCGGCCATGGTCGGGACGTCGAGCGGAGTCGCGTACTCACGGTCGATCAGGTCCCGGGCGCGTCGCAGGTAAGCGAGGCTTTCGAGCTCCTGCGGGGTCATGAAACGACGGTAGCATCCGGCGCGCGGACGTCGGATCTCCTGCAATTCCAGCGCCCGGATGATCCCGGCGTCAGCCCCAGGCAGAGCAGGAATCGAGAAGCGAGGAGCACCGACCCGCAACTAGGCTGACCGCCATGGACTTCGCCATGAGCATGGCCACGAGGACTGACACGCAGTCGCCTGAGTTGCACGTTGCCGACAGCCACGACCTGATCCGCGTGCAGGGCGCGCGCGTGAACAACCTCAAAGACATCAGCATCGAGATCCCGAAGCGCCGGCTCACGGTGTTCACCGGCGTCTCCGGCTCGGGCAAGAGCTCGCTGGTGTTCGGCACGATCGCCGCGGAGTCGCAGCGAATGATCAACGAGACCTACAGCGCCTTCGTGCAGGGCTTCATGCCGACGCTGGCCCGGCCGGACGTCGACGTGCTCGACGGGCTGACGACGGCGATCATCGTCGACCAGGAGCGGATGGGCGCCAACGCCCGCTCCACCGTCGGCACCGCCACCGACGCCAACGCGATGCTGC
>Ga0097691_1001848_pt1 | contig 14947 bp, 16 predicted proteins | sample NGESurdeep072012_8_FD_72858 | JGI IMG/M metagenome (GOLD analysis project Ga0097691, IMG submission 72858) | Arctic peat soil microbial communities from Barrow, Alaska - NGEE Surface sample 210-1 deep-072012 | ecosystem: Environmental > Terrestrial > Soil > Wetlands > Peat ...
CTTGCCATAACTGGTTACCTTTAATAGATAAAACAAATGGACATAAATATTATTTGGCAGGTGAGAATGGATTTTATATTGTTACCGATGTAGCAGAGAATTGAAAGATGCAAATTCAATTGATTGCTGTCTATATAAGAAAGCAACGCAACGTCCTTAAAGGAGACCTTGCTAAGAACTTAACCTGCTGACGACAGAAAACTGCCATTAACATAGATGGCCGATGCACAACTACTTTCAAAAAACAATAACTGAATAGTTTTAATTTTTACTTCAAAGAAGAATTAGTATGACTTTATTCATTCACTCCACCCAATGAAAATGCTACATAGCTATCGCCGGATTTAGTTCCGAGTTTACCGCCGCCACAGGCAATTACCACATATTGTTTTCCATTAATGTTGTAGATGCAGGGAGTTGCAAAACCCGGTGCAGGCAAAGTAGTTTCCCAAAGTAATTTGCCGGTGCGTTTATTAAATGCCCTGAACTTGCCATCTCTTGTAGCCGCTATAAACACAAGCCCACCGGCAGTTACAACAGGTCCGCCATAACTTTCTGAGCCTGTTTCAATGCCCTTTTGTTTAAACTCAGAGTATTCGCCAAAAGTAATTTTCCAAACATATTCACCCGTATTCAGATCAATAGCATTTAGTGTGCCCCATGGCGGAGAAATAGCAGGATAACCTTCCTTAGTTAAAAATTTAGTATACCCTGTAATGCTGTAAGGCAAATTTAAAAATGTGTCAACAGCCTTACGCGATAAGAATTTTATTTTTTGTTTTGATTTATCATCAAGAATAAAGGAAGATAAAGCGTTTAATTCTTCTTTAGCTAATTGCTTAAATGCAGGCATCATTCTGCGGCCGGTGGTAACCAGTTGTTGAAACTGTGCATCAGTATATTTTGTTTTGATATTTATGATAGAGGAATAATTTCCGGAACCATTTCTTTCCGGCCCATGACATCCCATGCAATTTGATTTGTACAACCTTTGCCCTTCATCAAGATAGGTTTCATTCTTTGCTATTTTATTATTCACTTCTACCATATCAATTATCCATGGCATTTCATTTGAGTTCACATACAAAATTCCTGACACGGGATCAAACGCAGGCCCACCCCATTCTCCACCGCCATCAAAGCCGGGAAATGCAACCATTGGCTTTTTGCCCGGAGGATTAAACATATTATCAGTTCTGAACGAAGCAAACCTTTTTTTAATTTTATTATAAGAACTATCAGGCACTAAATTATTAATGTCTACCGCTGAAAAACTTTGCCTCATGAATGGTTTAGGCAACAAAGGAATTGGTTGTGTAGGCGATAATTTTTCACCCAACAGATCTGATTGATGAGGTACCGGTATTTCTTTCACGGGAAATAATGGCTTACCTGTTTCACGATCAAATAAAAAGACAAACCCGGTTTTGGTTGTTTGTGCAACAGCATCAGTTTTTTTACCATCATGCATAACCGTTACCAATGCCGGTGGTGTTGGAAGATCCCTGTCCCACACATCATGGTGCACTTCCTGGAAATGCCACAAACGCTTTCCTGTGGCTGCATCCAGCGCAAGCAGGCAATCAGCAAATAAATTATCACCTGTTCTTTTTCCTCCATAAAAATCATAAGATGAAGAGCCCGTTGGCGCAAATAAAATTCCTCGTTTTTCATCCAAACTAAAACCACTCCATGCATTTGCTCCGCCGATATGCTTATAGGCAATGCTATCATCCCATGTGTTATAGCCAAACTCGCCAGGTTGTGGTATCGTATGAAATATCCATTTCATTTTTCCATTGCGTACATTGTATGCACGTATGTGTCCCGGCGCAGCGTTGGCACCTTCATCAACACGTGTTCCTATAATGATCAGATCTTTATAGATCATTCCTGCTGATGTATTGGTTACAAACATATCTTTTACATCTCTTCCCAGTCCATCATGCAGATCAATTTTGCCATTCACACCAAACTGAGTCTGTAATTTTCCTGTCTCAGCATTTATACAAAGCAGATCACTTCCTGCGGTATAAAAAATACGTTTATCATTTTTGCCATCGCTCCAATAAGTAATGCCACGGCAATTATTCATAATATAAAAGAAAGATTTATTCGCAGTGGCGATAGAATCAAAAGGGTTGAATACCCAACGCTGCCTGCCTGTTGCTGCGTCAATGGCAAACAATTTCATTTGCGGAGAAGTGCCATATAATACACCGTCAATTACAATGGGATTACATTGTATCTGTGAATGATTTACCGTGTCAGCATCATTTGTATGATACGTCCATGCTACCTGTAATTCATTTACGTTTGTTGTATCAATTTGTGTAAGCGAAGAATAGCGTATAGTTTCTTTGCTTCCGCCATTAACCATCCAGTTGCTGTAATCTTTTTTGTGAGATGTATTGCATGAGAACAAACAAAAAATAAACAGGACACTTAGGGCATTTTTATTCATTATAATATAATTTAATAAAAAAAATTCTGCTTCTATGATCGTGATGTATCAGGTGTCAGGTATCAGCCAGTACTATTTCTTGTCATGAAGAAATTCAACCAGATCAATTAATTGCTGCTGTGTCATTGTTTGATAAAGACCTGATGGCATCATTGAATTTTCCATTTGCTGCCGTGAAGTTATTAATGATTTATCAAGCTTCTCATTCTCAGCAACGTCTCCTTTAAGGACGTTGCGTGCTATGCAATATAAATCGCTGAAAAAATATTCCTGAGTCAATTTACTGTGGATAGCCATAGAAAAAATTTACTGGCAAAACTAAATGTAAAAAATACAGCTATGCTTATAAAGTTTGCAGTAGAAAATAAATTGTTATAAGAAGTTGTTGAGTATAGTTTTACCCTATCAGATATGCCAACCCATCATTCACCGGTTCGCATAAATTACTTATCTTCTTCTCCCGGCATAACTTTTCAAACAGATCTCTTACCACTTTATAGTCATTGTGGATGGGACATGGATGCGTGGAAGAACATTTGCTTAATCCCAGGCCACATTGTTTAAATACATCTTTACCATCAATGGTTTCAATGATATTGATGATGGGTTGATGTTTTTGTTTAGCAGTTATATAAAATCCGCCGTTAGGACCTTTCGCACTATAAATCACTTCTTCCTTTACCAATGTTTGCAGCATCTTACCTACAGTATGTTCACTGGCATCAATATACTCAGCAATCTCTTTGATACCTGATTTTTCACCGGACTCATATTTCGATGCCAGGTATATAACGGCTTTGATGGCAGTTTTGCAGGTAAGGCTCAGCATAATTATTGGTTTAAATATTTTTGTCCTTCTTCAGATATCATTTCCTGGCTCCAGGGTGGATTGAAAGTAAGTTCCAGTTGCACTTCCATACCCGTAAATGTATTTTCCAATACCCGTTTAACAGCCCCGGTAATAGATTCACCCATTGGACAGAATTGTGTGGTCAGCGTCATGGCAACATAAATTTTTGAATTGGCTTCATCAAAATCAATTTGATAAATTAAACCGAGGTCCACAATATTCAACCCGATTTCCGGGTCAACCACATTTTGCAAAGCCGCTAATGCAATAGTGCATTTAATATTATTATTGGTAATTACGTTCATAGCTTAGTGGATTTATGCAACAGTATCTTTATCACATTCCAATTATAAAGTAAAGCAGCCAGAACTAAAAATGCAGTTGCAAATTTCAAAATAAAATTATCTGCATTATAAATACCGATGATAAACAAAACGAAACCCAACAGGTAAGCAATACCCATCGCATTGAAAATCCGGCTGCTGAATAAATCTTTCGGATTGGGTGTTTTACCGAGGCCTGCCTGCAGGTGATACACTTTATTCCAGACAATAAAAGGCAGTGTTTTAAATGTCATCCCGAATATCATAGCAGTTATCCAGCCAAAGAAAACTACAAAACCATATACCAATACCAATTGTGTATTGACTGTATTAACCAGCAACCATCCAATGATGATGAACAGTAAGATTACAGGTAACAGCATCATGATTACTGACAACAAAGAAATTTTCATTTGTTCATCTACCTGCCTACGGATTCGTTGTTTAAAACTACTATAACAATAATATCCGAAAAGGGCTATGGCAAACAGGATGGCAGCAACAGGTATAAAATAAAAAGATGTTTTGGAAAAATACAGGAAGAAAATTATAAATGTCAGCAAGCCCCCGTTTATCAACGCATAAATTACCCACAGCAATTTTGTATTACTGTATTTAGAAATAAGAAACATGGGTATCAACCGGGAACCAACACCCATAACAAGTAAGAGAAACCAACCTATCATTCCTATATGGGCATGAAGTGGAAGATAATGCAACGAATCATTGGGCAGGATTGTATCTGAAAAATTACAAACCTGTAAAAGTCCTACTAATGTTGTAAGCAATAACCATAAAGCTGCAGTTAAAACAAAAACAGCATGTACATTTTCCTTTTTGCTTTTTGCCATACTAAACGCCAGGTTACTTAGATATGCAAGTATGGCTGCATTAATCAATATTGCACCCCACTGTGCCGGCCATCCCATATTAAAAAAATAAAATCCATACACCAGCAAAGGAATACCAACTGCTGCTAATACAAATGAAGAATAAGCTAACTTAATACTGTACAACCTTCCTTCAATTAATACCGGTACCAACTGGTGACTGGCACCCAATATCATCATAGTGCCCCAGCCCAATGCCATTATATGGGTAATGGCCAATGTTTTCGGATGAAAATAATGTTGGGTAAATGCAGAGGATGAAAAAAATAAAAGTATTGTTGCCACCAGGAAAGATATGGCTGCATATAAATAAAATGGCAGAACTACTTTGTGACTTGTGTTCTTAACAAGGTTATCATTATTATTTGTAATAAACATTTCAGGCTTTAAAAATTAACAGGTGTACTTCCCCATCGCTGATTTCTTTGATGCGGTAGTCGAATTTTCTTTCGGCTAATTCGGGCAATAAAAATACGGGGATGCGTTTATGATAAACAAACAAAGCCTTATTCTCTGGTAAATTTTCCAATGCTTCCAGTATCGTCAGCATCGGCAATGGCATTTCCAGGTGGCGTACATCAATAGTTTGCATTTTATCACGGAACTTTTGCAGTGTTTCTTCCCATCCTTTTGTTGCATCGCTGTTTTGCGCCAAACTAGTATTACCAGTTATGGTTTGCTTATAAAAATAGGTTTCTACAAGGTTATCATTAATTACATCAGCATATACTACAAAGCCCTGCTTTTCCAATAGCAGCATCAAAGGAACAGGCTCAAAAGTGTTGATGATTTTTAATATTTGTCCTGTTTTAATTGTTTTTACTTTTTCGGTGATGATGTTCAGCGGGTCTTTACCGGAAGCAATTACCGGGCGAACATCTAATTCAACCACCTGCTCTTTTTTAAGTGACGTCATAAAATCAGGGACTTTCTTTTTTTCTTCTGCAACAGGCATTGTCAATGCATCAATTTCAAATCCCAAAGGTTTTAATTTCTCAAAAAATGTATTCACACTGCATCCGCATATTTTAGAAGCCATAGCAATACTGGATCTTCCGGCCATCAGTTTACGAAGTATCGGGTTCCGCAGTTTTTCAAACTTCGGACTGATGCTGACAATCGCTTCGAGTGCATCGGGATGCTGTTTAATAATTGCAGCAATTTTTGTATTGGCATTAATGGTCATCATTATTCAAAATATTGGAGATAAAGTTTAACCTGTGCATGGATAGCTTCGAATAATTTGGCTGCACCAGCTTCGGTTGATGCTTGTTTCAATTTCGCTACCTGCTCTATCAATGGTTCCAGCCATTTGTGTAAAGCATCATGGTCAGGCCCCTGCATTTTACATTCACGTATCATTTTATCCAACCCTTGTTGTAAATCATCAGCAGCCTTTTTATATGTCGCTAATGATTTATCCGCCCCACTATTGAATGCTTCAATAATGGCCAATAAATTTTTTACGTTGTTATTGGTAGTGCTGTCTGCTTTCCATTTAGCACCGTTATTTAATATCAGTTTCTCAGTTGTTGATTCTTGCTGATGATAGTCTGCTTCTGTGGAATTAATGGCTTCTTTATTTTCGGAATGCCGGTGACTATTACATGCCCACATAAAATTAGTAAGCAATAAAATTGTTAGTAGCTTATTCATTGGTAACTCATTTTATTTAGTTTCCTTTTCCCAGAATACATCTTCCCAACTGTCATCAATAGCTTTAGTGTCATTTGAAAGGCGGCCTGCAATTTTCTCCAACTCATCAGCTGCAATTTTATTTTGCAGGTGATTGAACAATTCCCTTTCTTCAAACCGGATATGCTTTTCCAACACATTGGCAAATTGGTTCAGCAGGTTGGCATCATCTTTCTTTTCAGCAATAGCAGCCACAAGGTTACAGATGGCTTGATGATCTTCTTCAGCCTGTTTTCTCAAAACATCATCAACCGGTAATTTGCAAAAAAGTAATTGTTCTTCATCTTTAAAATGTTTTTCAAGGTCTTCCTTAAAAGAGAACAATACATAATTGCTGATACGTTCAGCACTTACGGCTTTCTGCAGACCCTGCCTTATTTTCCAAACCAGCAATAAACCAAAATGATGGTCTTTGGAAAATGAGACAAGGGCCTGGCGCCGTTTTATTGGAGCATGTTCTTTCATGAATTTAATTCCTTTTCTACTTCCAGTGCTTTTGGAAACAGGATATTGTTTTCAAGATGAATATGCAAATGCAAATCCTCTTCAAATTCATCCAGCATTCGGTACAACAAACTGTAGCTGGCACATGCATCTTTGGGTAATATATAATTATTGGACAAATTCCTGATCTCTTCAAGATTCTTTCCTACCATTTCATGTTCCATCTCCATCATATTGATAGGATTCTGCACGGTACCAAAATGTGCGGCATGTAATGGTTGCGAATTATTCTTTGCAGCAACCAGTTCTTTGATATATGGAAACAACACTCTTTCTTCTTTAATCATGTGTGCCATTAATTCAGCATTTACCTCTTCCACCAATTGATAGATGGGCAATAATTCAGGATGACTCTTACCATGTACCTTCTTTACTTTTTCAGCATAAGCCCTTATATCCGGCAAATTTTTTCTTACATAACTGTGATGGGTATTCACGATATAATCAGCGAGAAAATCCAAACTCCAGTCACTATACGGCAAAGGACGAGATGATGGTATTTTATCTGCCTGCTGCAGTTCCTGTTCTATTTTAGTTACATCCAATCCTTTTTCAGCACAGGCCTGCTTCACAGTTTTCTTTCCACCACAACAAAAGTCCAATCCATATTTTTTAAATATCTGTGCTTTGCGCAAATCTTTGGCGGCAATTTGTCCCAGGGTTTCATCATTCTCTACGCTAATACGTTTGGTGATTTTCACCTTCCACCATTCAGGTCCTTGCTCTAAATATTCCCACACAAATACATTACCCCTTTCGCCCAGCAACTGGTAATACAGGGGTTTGGGGTCATGGTCGTTATGGATGGTCAGGCTTTCACCTTCTGCCAGTTCATCAAAACGAACAAAAATAGTGGGGTGCTTTTGCCTTGGCTCCAGCAAGGTTACGTTGAGGATATTTTCTGCTGTTGTTTGCATAACTTTTGTTTTAGATTGTTTTACTATGCAAAGATAAAGCTTAATTTTATATAAAAGTATTTAAATACTTTTATTTTACAACGGTATGACAAAATCATACAATTATCCATTGCTTTTTTGTTTTCTATTACAATTCGCTATGCTGATATGATCAAAATCATATTCTTTCTGCATCTGGAAAAGTATCTTTGCAATATGACACTTTGGAAAAATATCATTAGCCGGCCTTCCTAGTTTTTCTTCCTCCTGCCACGCAGTATTCATCTACTTTTTTTAAAAAAGCATTTTAAGTAAATAATTATTATATGAAAACAATCATTGAACCCTTCAAAATAAAATCGGTTGAACCTATATATTTCAACACTAAAGAAGAACGCAGAAGCATTTTAGAAAAAGCTTTTTACAATCCTTTTCTTATTCATGCCAATGATGTACTGATTGATCTGCTCACGGACAGTGGCACCAGTGCCATGAGCAGCAATCAATGGGCTGGCATTATGCAGGGCGATGAATCGTATGCAGGCAGTCCCAGCTTTTTTCGTTTTGAAGAAACCGTGCAAAAAATTACCGGGATGCCTTTGGTAATTCCTACTCACCAGGGAAGAGCCGCAGAAAGAATCCTGTTCAGCATACTTGGCGGTAAAGGAAAATATTTTGTCAGCAATACATTGTTTGATACCACAAGAGCCAATATAGAATTCTCCGGTGCCGAAGGAATTGATTTGATATGTGAAGAAGGAAAACATCCAACAGTTCCGGCACCATTTAAAGGAAATATGGATACAGTGGCTTTAAAAAATTTTATTGCAGAAAAAGGTGCAGCCAATATTCCGCTCTGTATTATTACGGTTACCAATAACTCAGGTGGTGGTCAGCCGGTAAGCATGCAAAACATTAAAGAAGCAAAAAAGATTTGTGCAGAAAATAATATCCCACTGTTCATTGATGCTTGCCTCTTTGCTGAAAATTCTTATTTCATCAAACTGCGTGAAGAAGGTTATGCTGATAAATCTGTACCGGAAATTGTCAAAGAACTTTTTTCTTATTCCGATGGTTGCACCATGAGTGCCAAGAAAGATGCCTTCGCCAATATTGGTGGTTTTCTTGCCATGCGAAATGAACAGTTAGCTCAGCAATGCCGTAATCTTTTAATCATGACGGAGGGTTTTCCAACTTATGGCGGTCTTGCAGGAAGAGACCTGGAAGCAATTGCCATCGGCTTGAATGAAGTGATGGATGAACATTACCTGCAATACCGCATACGCAGCATTGAATACCTCACCAATAAATTAATTACAGCGGGTGTACCGGTGATGCAACCTGCGGGCGGACATGCAGTGTACATTGATGCAAAAGAATTTCTTTCCCATATTCCGGTTGAACAATATCCCGGGCAGGCATTGGTGGGTGCACTGTATATTGAAGGAGGTATTCGCAGTGTGGAAATCGGTTCATTGATGTTTGGAAAATATGATGCAAATAAAAAACTGATACCGGCACAGATGGAACTGGTTCGATTGGCCATTCCAAGAAGAGTGTATACCCAAAGCCATATTGATTATGTGGCTGAAGTGATAATTGAAGTGTTCAATAACCGGGATGAAATAAAAGGACTAAAGATTACAGAAGAAGCGCCGATGCTGAGACATTTTACTGCAAAACTGAAACCCATTCAATAAAAATAAAAATCAATAAAATGAAAAATATAAAACAAAGCTGGGCCGAGCCCTACAAAATAAAAATGGTGGAGTTGTTGAAAATGACAACTCCGGTTCATCGAAAAAAAGCAATGCAGGAAGCAGGTTACAATACTTTTTTATTAAGATCAGAAGATGTTTACATCGATTTGCTTACTGATAGTGGCACTTCAGCTATGAGTGATCGCCAGTGGGCAGGCATGATGATGGGTGACGAATCTTATGCAGGCAGCCGGAATTTTTATCACCTGGAAGAGGTGGTGAAAGATGTATATGGATACAAATATATGATTCCCACACACCAGGGCCGTGGAGCAGAAAATATTCTTTCAAAAATCCTGATTAAAAAAGGAGATATCATTCCCGGCAATATGTATTTCACCACTACCCGCCTGCACCAGGAACTGGCTGGCGGAAAATTCGAAGACATTATTATTGATGAAGCCCACGACCCGGAAAATGAATTTCTATTTAAGGGAAATGTTGATTTAAATAAACTGGAAAAACTGATTAAAAAATATGGCGCTAAAAAAATTCCGTATGTAAGTATGGCCACCAGTGTGAATATGGCAGGCGGTCAGCCTATCAGTATGAAAAATTTAAAAGAGCTGAGAGCCCTTACAAAAAAACATAGCATCCGCATCATTCATGATATGACAAGAGTGGCGGAGAATGCATACTTCATTCACCAAAGAGAAAAAGGATATGAGCATAAAACAATAAAAGAAATTGTAAAAGAAATTTGTTCTTACACCGATGGCGCCACCATGAGCGCCAAAAAAGATGCACTGGTAAACATTGGTGGTTTCCTTGCTCTTAATGATTGGGATGTTTTTGAAGAAGCAAGAAATATGGTGGTGGTGTATGAAGGTTTGCACACTTACGGCGGACTTGCAGGAAGAGATATGGAAGCGATGGCAATCGGTATTGGTGAAAGCGTTAGTGATGATCATATAAAGGCAAGGGTGGGGCAGGTAATCTATCTGGGTGAGAAAATGATGGAGTATGAAATTCCGATTGTGAAACCCATCGGTGGGCATGGCATTTTTGTTAACGCAAAAAAATTTTTACCACATATCCCGCAAGACCAATTCCCTGCACAATCATTGGCCGCAGAAATATATCTTGATTCAGGTGTAAGAACCATGGAAAGAGGAGTTGTATCTGCAGGAAGAAAAGCCACTGGTGAAAACTATTATCCTAAACTGGAGTTAGTAAGATTTACCATTCCCCGTCGTGTGTACACACAGGCGCACATGGATGTAATTGCAGAATCAGCAGCAAGAGTATATGAACGTCGGAATTCAATCAAAGGAATGAAAATGGTATATGAGCCAAAGTATCTTCGTTTTTTCCAGGCAAAGTTTGAGAAGTTATAATGTTTTGAATAAAACAGTAATAGATTAAGAAAGGCCAACTCCTCAAATGAGGAGCCGGCTTTTCTCTTATTTGTTATTGGTTTCCATTAATTGCGTATTGATTGCGTACTGATCATTTAATGAATCCAGTTCTTCTTCAGCATTAAACAGCGCTTCAGTAAACTGATGTTTGCTTGTGCCAGATATGCCAGGCAACCGGCGATAGTACATTATACCATCCCTGAGGTTTTGATAAAAAGAAGCATAATATTTTTTCTTTTTAGAAAATTGTTCAGGTTGTATGTCATCTTCCAATTGTTCTTTCAGGTAATCAATATATAAATGCAGTTCCGCAATAAACATGTTAGGTCTATTGGTTTGGGTAAGAATATTTCTTCTTCCATAAATATGATCGATCATAGTTTGCAGCGAAACTACTTTGGAGAAATTAGCAATATTTGGTCCCGGACAAATATTTACCGCATTCAGTTTCTTAATGAAAGTCTGGTTATAACTAATTGCAGCTGCATTGCTCAGTCCCACACATAAACATTCTTTGTCCAATACATCATTCAATTGCCTTTTGTATTCAGGCTCAGGCAGATTAAGCGATTGCAACTGTGCAATTTTTAATTTTTGATATTTGTGTGAGGCTATACAAATCGGCTCTTTTGTAAACTCTGTATTAAAACCCAGGTGCTTTTCGGTACAGGGACTACCTGGCTTTCCATTTTTAATACGTAATAATTTTTCATTTTCGGCACTGGTTCCTTTCAGATAATAGAACCTGACACCTAATGGAGAATTACGGCTCAACACTACTTCTTTTTCTTTTGCAGCACACAATAGCTTCAACGTATCTTCATCAACAGTGGTAGCTTCCGGCACCAGCAAAAAGGGTGTTCCCCATCCGGTACTTTCAATATTGTAATGCCGGTGCAAAAAGTCATCTTCTTCATGAGTGCCAATACCTCCCTGTGCAGAAAATATCATGCTGGGAGGGTAAATAAATTTTCTATTATTTTTTTTCTGCAGAGCAGCATTATAGATTTCAAAAAGTGTATCAATAAGTTCCTGTTTATTTGATTTAAATTCTTCCAGAATTGGGCCCAGCAAATAGCCATCTGTTGCAAAAGCATGACCACCACAATTCAAGCCGGATTCAATCCGGAACTCACTTACCCAAATACCTTTCTTGGCTAAATATTTTCCCTGTATTAATGCAGAACGGTAATCACTAACCTTTATAATTACTTTTTTTGTAAATCCTCCATCTTCATTTACATCAAACTCCTTACAATTTTCCAGGTAACTATACAACCTTGGGTTCATACCGGCCGAAAAAACCACAGAAGAATTTGTAAGATTACTTTTTGCATACCCTCTCAGTGCAGCTACCGCATCTGATCTGTCTTCCAACATTTCGCCTCGTTTATTATAATTATTCCGGTCTGTTTTGGTCAAGATGTTTACATCAATACTACCGGGTATTATTTGTGCCCGCAAACAAGTCTCTATTTTTTCCTTTTCCGGTTGATTACTTGCCTTTATCATTTGCCGGTACAATTGTTTTAGTACACTATCATCCGGCAGCATCTCAAAATATTTCACTATTTCAGAGCCTGCTTCAAAAGCAGCGTTTCTGAGTTTTTCAACCTGTGCCTGAACAATCGTATTTACCAGGTTCAGGTAATCGGTAATTCTTTTGGCCCGGTAATCCTCTTCATGAATGGAGATAGGCTGATACTCCATGCCTATAGTTGGATAATAATGCCTGCGCATCATTTCTACTAACCTGTCTTCAACAATTGAAATAACGGATGAGATGCCAAACCGGGCGACTTTAATTGGGGTATCAATGGTATAAGCCAAACCCATTACCGGAATATGAAATTTATGATGTGGAGAATAATACATGAGATGAGATAAGTATGACTGAAACTTGTAGATAATATTTTTTAATAAAAAATACAAAACAGCCAATTGGCTGTTAAGCAACCACCAGTATATATGTTTTTTGAAAGTAAAGATAAAAATAATTAAGGATATTCTTGCCCTTAATTATTGGTAACCTAATAATCATTGCCTATTCGTCCCTGTTCCATGTAATTTTTTTCCCAAACCCTTTTGTGCTGTCGGTCATCTTAATGTGGCTGATTTGAATAGTCCGGGTTTCACCGGGTATGGCCAATGCTATGAGATGTTTTTTATGATAATATCCTGAAGCCTGTCCCGTCAATGGATGATGTGCATCTAAAACAATCCCCTCAAACTGTACTCCTTTTACAAGAAATGTGTTTAGTTTATCCGGTAAAATAGTACCGGCGATAAATGGATTTTTTTTCATCAATGCTGAATGATGTGAATCAGCCGATGATTTAAAATAAAGCAATCCTTCTTCATAGTTGAATGCATAGAAACAACTGAAACACCAGGGCTTACCCTGCTCATCAACACAGCATATAGTGGCACAGGTTTGTTGTTGTAAAAAACGTATGATGGTTTCGTTCATAATACTTTAAGCGGGCTATACCCTATTTTTTTTTATCTGAATTCTTTTCCTTTTCCTGTTCAATGCAGCATCGTATTGTTCTTTCTCTGACTGAGTAACCGGTTTAACGGCAATCACCTGCGCCGCTTTCCCATTTTCATCAAGCGCTACGAAAGTAAAATACGCTTCGCTGATTAAATATTTTTTTCCGGCCAATACTTCCCTTGCAAAAGACTGAACAAAAATTTCCATGGAGGTATTGAAAGCCCTTGTTATTTTGGCACTGATGGTTATGATATCCCCAACTTTTGCGACCTCATTAAAATCAACATTATTGATAGAGGCTGTTACACAAATTTTTCCGGCATGTGTTTGTGCACAGACGACTGCTGCAATATCCATCCATTCTACCAGGCGGCCACCTTGCAATAAACCCATGGGGTTAGTATCGTTAGGGCAAACTACTTCTGTTTTAATTGTTTCAGAAATGGACGGTGTTTTAGCTTTTATCTTTTGCATTATTGAATAGTATTGAAACAAACCGAAGTGCTTGTGTGTTGAACTGTTTCCTGCAACATCTCAAGTATTTCATTTGCTTGTTTTTTATCAAAGTCTTTATGCTGCTTTTTGGGTACTCCCAAACTTGTCAGTTCTATATGTATGTCGGGTTGTAATGAGTGGTTACTCAGGCATGCTTTGGAACAAGCCAGCGGACAACCATCAATTGCAATAATCTTTCTTCCAGACAGAGTTGTTCTTACCAGTTTTTTTACATTACCCCCAACGCCTGCTATACAAAAGGGTATTTAGTTTTTTTATTTAAAAAATTATTGGTAAAAGTAATAAATAAGGATAACTTAGTCTTCATTTAATAATTACAAATACGAAAATGATAATTCAAAAAAAATTAAACTACGGGAGGCAGATAATAATTTTATCTCAACGGTCCATAAATCATTTTTGCACGAAACTATGCGTGGAAGATAAAGAAGGAGCCTTGGGAGGTCAGTTTACACCTGCTTATGAAAACACAGATGCTTCAAAAATTAGTAACCGGAACATGATTAATATTGGTGGTTGATTTAAAAAATAAAAGATGCGCATTTTACTTACCGGGGCTAATGGTTATATCGGAATGAGGTTGTTACCGGTGCTTGTAGAAGCCGGGCATGAGGTAACCTGTGTGGTAAGAGACCGCAATCGTTTTCAACCGTCACCTGACCTGCTGAATAAAATTAATATAATTGAATTTGATTTTCTTCAACCGGAAAATGCACTACAGCATTTTAACAAAAAATATTTTGATGTAGCCTATTACCTCATTCATTCCTTGGGTGATACATCTACAACATTGAAGGAATATGAAATAAGGTCTGCTGGTTGCTTTGTACTCGTAGCAACACTTACACAAGTAAAGCAGATCGTTTATTTGAGTGGAATCAGCAATGAAAAAAACCTGTCTAAGCATTTAATGGCTCGAAAAGCTGTGAAAGATGTGTTTATGCGTTCAGGTATAGCTTATACCATTTTTGAAGCAGGCATTATTGTAGGCTCAGGCAGTGTATCTTTTGAGATCATCCGCGACCTGACTGAAAAATTACCAGTAATGATTGTTCCCCGTTGGCTGAATTCCCGCTGTCAACCAATTGCCATACGAAATGTAATAAACTATTTACACAGATGCCTGCTGAATGAACAAACATTATTCAAAACCTTCGAGATCGGGGGGCCAGATGTGCTGACGTATAAACAAATGCT
>Ga0097691_1001849_pt1 | contig 14939 bp, 14 predicted proteins | sample NGESurdeep072012_8_FD_72858 | JGI IMG/M metagenome (GOLD analysis project Ga0097691, IMG submission 72858) | Arctic peat soil microbial communities from Barrow, Alaska - NGEE Surface sample 210-1 deep-072012 | ecosystem: Environmental > Terrestrial > Soil > Wetlands > Peat ...
GGGCAGCCAGGGCGAGCCGATGTCCGCAATGACGCGCATTGCCTACAACGACCATCCTCAGGTGATGGTCGAGGCGGGCGACACCGTGATCATCTCCGCGAAGCCGATCCCCGGCAACGAGCTGCGCGTGCACGACTCGATCAACCGCCTGGCGAAGTCGGGCGCCGAGGTGCTGCACGAGGACAACGCGCCCGTGCACGTCTCCGGGCACGGCCGTGCCGACGAGCTGCGCACCGTCCTTGCGCTGCTCCGGCCGAAGGCCGTGATGCCCGTGCACGGTGAGTTCCGCATGCTCGCCGCTCACGCCCAGCTCGCGCGCGAAAGCGGCGTGCCGGAAGAGGGCATCATCCTCGCCGAGAACGGCAGCGTCGTCGAGCTCTCGGAGAACGGCTGCCGCATCATCGACAAGGTGCAGGCGGGCATGACGTTCGTCGACGGCCTCGGAGTGGGGGACGTGCACGACGTCGCGCTTCGCGACCGCCGGCGCTTGTCGGAGGACGGCGTGCTGATCGTCGTCGCGACGCTCGCGCAGGGGAACGGCTCCGCCGCGCTGACCGCACCGCCCGAGCTGATCGCACGCGGGTTCGGCGACGGTGCAGAGTCGCTGCTCGACGAGTTGCGCGCAGAAGCGGGCCGTGTGATCGGCGATCTCCTCCGTGACGACGTGACCGAGATCAAGTTGCTCCAGGAGCATCTGCACGACGCGCTGGGCGGCATCGTGTACGACCGGACGCGGCGCCGGCCGATGATCCTGCCCGTCCTCGTCGAGGTTTGATGGCAGCAACCATCTGATGAGCTCAGAGCTCCGGTACGAGCCCACGTGGGCCGACGTCCTGGAGGAGCATGCGATCGAGCAGCCGACGGCGTTGCGGCTGATCGCACAGCTCGGGGCCTGCGAGGCCTCGGCGCTCTCCTTCTGCCGCCTGCTCGAGCGGTGGGCGCGGGGCGACGCCCAGCCCGCGACGCCGGGAGCCCGCCAGGCGGCGCTGCGGCACGCGGCCGACCGCATCGAGACGGCGCTCGCCGGCCTCGAGGAGCCGCTGCAGCGCTACCTGCTCGAGCTCGAAGCGGACGTGGCGGAGGGACGCTCGTGGTACGGAGGGCCGGGCGCCGCCGAGCTCGTCGACTGGGAGCCGGTTCTCTCCCGCGCGGGTGTGAACGTGATGCCCGAGCGTGTCGCGCAGGCATATCTCGAGCTCGCCGTGCTCGTTCGTGCGCTCGAAGGGCTCAGCGCCTCGGCGCGCATCGACGCGACGCCCGACGTCTCCTCGCTGTGGGCAGGCCTGTTCGACCTGCGCGAGAACCTGCTCGGCCGCGCGCTCGACGACCTGCGCGCGCTCGCAATCTCGTAGCCTCTAAGCTCGCTCGCGTGCCAGCGCCGCGTCTCACAGTCGTCGGGTCGATCAATCTCGACCTCGTCGCCCGTGCCGAGCGGCTGCCGCGGCCCGGGGAGACCGTCACCGGCGCGACGTTCAGCCGGATCCCCGGAGGCAAAGGCGCGAATCAGGCCGTCGCCGCAGCCCGGCTCGGCGCCGTCGTGACGCTGATCGGCTGCGTCGGGAACGACGAGATCGCGGCCGAGGCGCTGGCCGGCCTGCAGGCCGCGGGGGTCGGGCTCGACAGGCTGAAGCGCTCGAGCGGCACCACCGGCGTCGCGCTGATCACCGTCGACGCCGCCGGCGAGAACGTGATCGTCGTCGCGCCGGGTGCGAACCTCGACCTTCGTCCCGAGGACCTCTCGCTTCCCGACGCCGATGCGGTGCTCTGCCAGCTCGAGATTCCGCTCGAAACCGTGCAGGAGGCATCCCTCACTGCGCCTGCCGAATTCTTTCTCAATGCCGCTCCGGCGCACGATCCGGAGCGAATTCCCGCGGCCGACCTGACGATCGTGAACCACTACGAGCTCGATGCACTGCCCAACCGCAACGGTGTGATCGCCGTCACGCTCGGCGCCGAGGGCGCAATCCTGCTCGAGGACGGGAAGGAGGTCGCGCGCGCGACGCCGCCTTCGGTCGAGGCCGTGGACGGTACGGCTGCCGGTGATGCGTTCACCGCATGCTTCGTCGTCTCGCTGCTCGAAGGGCGAGCGCGGGACGAGGCACTGCGACGTGCCTGCGTGGCGGGCGCAATCGCCGCGTCGCGCTTCGGCGCGCAGACATCGCTCCCGACAGCAGAGGAGGTCGACGCGTTCCTGTGAGAACGCCCATCGTCATCGACTGCGATCCCGGCCACGACGACGCGATCGCGATCCTGCTCGCGCTCGCCTCGCCCGAGGTCGAGGTGCGCGGCATCACGATCGTCGCCGGCAATCAGACGCTCGAAAAGACCACACGCAACGCCCTCAAGGTGCTCGAGCTCGCCGGGCGCACCGATATCCCGGTGGCCGCCGGTGCGAACGCGCCGCTCCGCCGGACGCTGCGCGTCGCGGCCAACGTGCACGGCGAAAGTGGGCTCGACGGTCCGTCGCTTCCCGAGCCGACCACGGCGGTCGTCGCTGCGCACGCTGCCGACTTCCTGGCGGAGCTGATCGAGCCCGGGGTCGTGCTCGTCGCGACGGGACCGCTGACGAACGTCGCGCTGATGCTCGAGCGTCATCCCGACGTCTGCGACAGGCTCGAGCGGATCGTCTGGATGGGCGGCGCGATCGCCGAGGGCAATACCACGCCGGCCGCGGAGTTCAACGCGTTCGTCGATCCGGAGGCCGCGGCGGCGGTGTTCGGGAGCGGGATCCCGGTCACGATGATCGGGCTCGACATCACGCACAAGGCGCTCTTCACGCGGGCGCACGCGGATCGCCTGCGCGACACCGGCGCGGCGGGCCGGGTCGTGGCCGAGCTGTCGGACTTCTTCCAGCGGTTCCACGAGGCGCGCTACGGCTTCGACGGGTCGCCCATCCACGACGCGCTTGCCGTCGCCCAGGTGATCGATCCGACGCTGGTCACGACGCTGAATTGCAACATCGCGATCGAGACGGCCTCGCAGCACTGCGACGGCCGGACGGTCGTCGATCGCTGGCTCGTCCTCCAGGACGCCCCCCGGAACGCCCACGCGGGCATCGACGTGGACGCGGAGCGCTTCCTCGAGCTGCTCGTCGAGCGAATCGGCTCTCTCGCCTGATTGGAGACCTTCGGGAGAAGGAGCGCGCCCGACGCGCGCGAACAGGGCCTTCATGCCGCGCTCCAAGCGCAAGAGCACGCTGCGTCGCAAGCCGTCCACCGGGAGGAAGAAGGCCGCGCCGAAGGCCGCGAGGCAGCGAAGCGTCAATCGTCCTGAGGTGTGGGGCCTCGGCTTCGTCGCGCTCGGGCTCTTTCTGGGCAGCGTCCTCTATGTCGGCTGGAACGGCGGCTATGTCGGCGGCGCGCTCGTCGACGGCTTCCACGCCCTGATCGGTGGGGCAGCGTGGGGGCTGCCGGTCGCGCTGGTCGCCGTCGGCGGCCTGATGGTCGCCCGCAGCGCCCTCGTCGACGTGCGCCCATTCCGGTTGGGACTCGGCGTCCTCGCCGGCGGGTTGATGATCATGCTCGGCCGGGACCAGGGCGGCTACCTCGGCAAGGTGCTCGGTGGCGCGGTCGGCGTCGCCGTCGGCGGCACCGGCGCTGAACGCGACGCGCCACTGGCGGCACCGCTCCCTGAAGTCATCCTCGTCCAGCACGTACGCCGGGGTGCCGTACTCGAGCGCCAGGTCGCGGACGTCGACGCCACCGATCGCCAACGCGCCGCCGACGCGCCCGGCGGTGCGCGGCCAGACGGTCGGGTCGAGGGTCAGACCGACCCGCGGTTGCAACATGGTCATCGCCGTCACATCCGGTCAGGCGCGCTCACGCCGAGCAGGCCGAGCCCATTGGCCAGCACCACCCGGGTCGCCTCGCACAGCCAGAGCCGAGCCCGGCCGAGGTCGCTCGCCGGCTCGTCACCCTGCGGCAGCACCCGGCAGGCGTCGTAGAACCGGTGATAGGTGCCGGCGAGCTCTTCCAGGTACCGGGCGACCCGGTGCGGCGCCCGCAGTTCGGCGGCCGAGGCCACCACCCGAGGGAAGTCCCCGAGCGCCCGCAGCAGCTCGCCCTCGCGCTCGTGGGTCAGCAGCTCGGGGTGGAAGGCGGCAGGGTCGCCCCGTTCCACGCCGAGCTCCGCGGCGGTGCGCAGCAGCGAGGCGATCCGGGCGTGCGCGTACTGGACGTAGAACACCGGGTTGTCGTTGGTCTGCCGAGTCAGCAGGTTCAGGTCGAGGTCGAGCGCGGAGTCGGTGGAGGACCGGGCCAGGGCGTACCGCGCGGCGTCCTTGCCCACGGCGGCGATCAGGTCTTCCAGGGTGACGACGTTGCCCGCCCGCTTGCTCATCCGCACCGGCTGGCCGTCACGGTAGAGGTTGACCAACTGCCCAATCAGGACCTCGACGTTGGCGTCCGGGTCGTCCCCGGCGCAGGCGGCCAGTGCCCTCAACCGGTTGACGTAGCCGTGGTGGTCGGCGCCGAGCAGGTAGACGCAGACGTCGAAGCCCCGGTCGCGCTTGTCGACGTAGTAGGCGGCGTCGGCGGCGAAGTACGTCGTGGTGCCGTCGCTCTTGACCAGCACCCGGTCCTTGTCGTCGCCGAAGTCGCTGGTGCGCAGCCAGACCGCGCCATCGAGCTCGTAGACGTGGCCCTGCCCGCGCAGGCGCTCGATCGCCTCGATGATCTTCCCGGTCTCGTGCAGCGTGCGTTCGCTGAAGTAGACGTCGAAATGCACGCCGAAGTCGGCCAGGCTTTCCTTAATCTGGGCAAACATGAGGTCGAGCCCGTCCGCCCGAAACGTCGCCAACTGCTCGTCGACCGACCGATCCAGCAGGCCCGGATGCAGCGCGAGCACCTCGGTGGCGATCTCGTGCACGTGGGCCCCCGCGTAGCCGTCCGCCGGCCCCGGCTGCCCGGTGGCGGCGGCGCGCAGCGACTCGGCGTACCGGTCGATCTGGACGCCAGCGTCGTTGAAGTAGTACTCCCAGGTGACCTTGGCACCAGCGGCCTCGAGCAGGCGGCCGAGGGCGTCGCCGACCGCTGCCCAGCGCACGTGCCCGATGTGCAGGGGGCCGGTCGGGTTGGCCGAGACGAATTCCAGGTCGATGTGTTGGCCGGTGAGCACGCCGGTCCGGCCGTACGCCGCGCCGGCGGTGGCCACCGCGCGGGCCAGCTCACCCTGGGCGGCCTCGTCGAGGGTGATGTTGAGGAACCCGGGGCCGGCGACGGCCACGGCTGAGACTCCCGAGGTCTTGCGCAGTTCGGTGGCCAGAATCTCGGCGACCTCACGCGGCGCCCGCCGCGCCGGCTTGCCGAGTTGCATCGCGATGTTGGTGGCATAGTCGCCGTGGGCGCGCACCTTGGGCCGCTCCACCACCGCCCGGGCCGGGACCTCCACGACCAGGTCACCGGCGTCGACCGCCTGCCGGACCGCCGCCAGCACGGCAGCACTGAGCTCGGCGGGAGTCACTGGCTGAGGCTATCGCAGCGGGCGGCTCCGTCCGCCGGTCAGGCCGGCCGGTCAGGGACCTGGAGCGCCGGCGGGGCCGGCCAGCCTGCGGACGATGTCGATCAAGTCGTCCGGGTCGAAAGGTTTGGTCAAGTAGGCGTCCACCCCGATCCTCGTCCCCCGCTGCAGGTCGGCCTCCTGAGCGCGCGCGGAGAGCAGTACCACCTTGATATCGGCGGTGGCCGGGTCGGCGCGCAAGCGCTGCGCGGTCGCCCAGCCGTCCAGCCGCGGCATCATCACGTCCAGCGTCACGACGGCCGGTTGGACGGCGGCGGCCTTAGCCAGGGCGTCGAGTCCGTCGACGGCCGTGGCCACCTCGAAGCCTTCCAGCTCGAGATTGAGCGTGATCAACCCGCGGATCGTCTCGTCGTCGTCAACGACGAGCACCTTGACGGCGTCCCGGCCCACGCACCGGACAGTAGCGGGGGCCACGGCTGGTAATCTTGTTGATCCCGAGCCCCCGTAGCTCAGGGGATAGAGCACCGCCCTCCGGAGGCGGGTGCGCAGGTTCGAATCCTGCCGGGGGCACTCCCATCGAGTGACTAGTTAGTGCCTCTCGATGGTGTCCTGCGTCGAGACTCTCTCAAGTGGCTGGGAGAGGTTGGGCCGGGGACCCCCACGTGAGCAGCAATCTTGCCACGCTCGACGTGCCCGCCCTTGAGACCCTGGAGCGCGTGACGGGAGTGGCGATCCCAGCCCACCTCTGCTGGGCGGCCTGGCGGCTCGTGCCGAGGCGGGATGCGATCTCGGCCCACGGGTACCCGAACCCGCGCAGCCCGTCAACAGACGGCAGTCTGGGTGGCAGCGTCCAGCGCGCCGGCCAGTCGACGAGGTCGGTCAGGCGTCGACGTCTCCTTCGGCGATCCGGCGGGCGTGGGCCCGAATCACGCGGCCGGCAAATGCGGCGTAGTCGGTGTTCTCCACCGGCGTCCTGCGCCGCTAAACCAGCGCGAGTTGCATCGAGGGCGGCAACTCGCTCTGTCGAGATCCGCTGGAGTTGGCCACGTCCCAGTGAAAACTGACCGGAAGCCAGGTCGGTCGCTGCCGTGACGCTGCCAGGGCCCTCGCTCGCCGCCCGTGCCCGCGCCCGCAACGCCCGAACCGAAGGCATCACCCGGTTGATCAGGCACGTGAAACCGCTCGGCTTTCGCAACAGCGCCAACGACCACCGTCGAATACGGGAAGTGGGCTATCCATTTGACTGCCACCTCGCGAGTGCTCAAGTCCCTGACCAGCGCCGTTGGCTTCCGGGGGTGGGTCGCCGTGTGCGGGAGTGGCAATGAAATGGATAGCCCACTACGGGAATACGGTTCCACTGCACCCGGAATCACCGGCCAGCAACACCGGCATCAAGATCGTTGCCCGCTCAGAATTGAAGAGCCGCCATGCTGGCGACGCCGACCCCGCAAATCACGACCTTGAATGGCTTCATTCGCTCGCCACCGCCCTCAACACATCGAGTTTCGCTGCACGCCTGCTCGGCGGCACTGCCGCGATGATGCCGGCGATGAATGCCAGCACGACGACGGCCGCCAGGCTGGTGACCGGGAGCCGGAACACCGTCAGCCCTTGATCGCGCATGGCCGTCACCATTGCCCAGCCGAAGAAGACGCCGATCACCATCCCCAACACCGTGCCCTGCAGGGCGATGATCACCGACTCCCACCGGATCGTGGACCGCAGCTGACTGCGGGTCATGCCGACGGCGCGGAGCAGTCCGAGTTCGCGGACGCGCTCGGTGATCGACAGGGCCAGCGTGTTCGTGATTCCCAACACCGCGATGATGATCGCCAGGCCCAGCAGTGCGTAGACCAAGGCCAGCAGCTGGTCCAATGGTTTGGTCTGCTCACTCTTGTACTGGGCGCGGTCTAGCACCTTGACGCCGGGGTATGCCTGTGCCACGCGCTTCACCGCGGCCACCGCGGTCGCCGTGGACACCCCAGGCGCCTGCTTGACCAGCACCTTGCTGTCGAACTGGCTGTTGAAGTTGGCCTGATAGGTGGGCAGGCCGAGCAGATAGTTGCCGGCCTGAGCGGCTTCTCCGTAGATGAGCGCCACCCGCAACGTCTGCCGTCCGGTCTTGGCGAACTCGAACGGCACGCTGCTGCCCACCGTCCAACCCTTGTCCTTGGCCACGTTCTTGTAGACGGCAATCGAATCGGGACCGAGATCAGCGGTCGATCCTTGCCGCGGGTCGACCTTCATGATCCCGAACACCGTCTTCGGATCTGCCGCCTGCAACAGGACCGTCTTGCCGTCCACCTGTGCCAAGCCCTGGCGCAGACCGCTCACGGTCGCGACCTCAGGCAGCCCGCCCAACGTTCCAGCCAGACCCGGGTCCACGCCGCCGGAGAAACCGCCGCCGGAGTCCAACACGATGTCGCCCGTGAAAGCCCGATCCACGGACCTGTCCAGAGACGCCTTCATCGAGGATACGAAGATGGTGATGAAGCAGACCATACCGACGCCGATCATCAGCGCTGACGCACTGGCGGCCGTGCGCTTGGGATTACGCATCGCGTTTTCCCGCGCGATCTCGCCCGTCACCCCGCGCAGGCGTGGCAGCGGCGCGCCGATCGCCCGGCTCATCGGCAGCGACACCGTACGGCCCAGGATCGACACCCCGAAGAAAACGAGGAGCGCACCCAACCCAACCACGACGATCGGCCGCTGCACACTGGCGAACAGTCCGATGAGCAGGGCGGTAACGCCCAGTCCGAGGACGCCTGAGCCGACGAAGATGCGCTGCTTGGATCCGTAGCCGGTGCTTCCTGCTACTTCGAGTTGCATGGCCGCGATGGGTGGCACCTTGGCCGCTTTCCGCGCCGGCGAGAGTGCGGCCAAGGTAGTGATGCCGACGCCGATGACGACGGAGATGATCATTGCGCTGGGTGTGACCACGACGCCCTGGGACGGGATCGGGATACCGACCGCGGAAAGGAGGGCCTTCAGCCCGATTGCAACGCCGATGCCGGCGACGAGACCGACCAGCGAGGCGATCACCCCGATCGCGATCGCCTCTACGACGACGGAGGTGAGGATCTGCCGACGGCTGGCTCCGAGCGCCCGCAACAGGCCGTTCTCCCGGGTCCGCTGCGCGACCGTGATGGAGAACGTGTTGGCGATCATGAAGGCACCGACCAGCAGCGCGATGATCGCGAACACCAGCAGGAACGTGCTGAGGAACGATAGCGCCTTGCGGATCTGACTCTGGGTTTCCGCGGTGATCGCTCGGCCGGTGATCGCTTCGGTTCCGGTCGGCAGGACCCGGGCGACGCGCTCGACGAGCAGGGTCTGCGAGACTCCCGGGGTCGCGACGAGGGATATCGCGTCGAACTTGCCTGGTTCGCCGATCAAGCGTTGGGCGACGGGCGTGCGGAACGCGACGATTGTGGCTCCGCCCGGCGAGTCAGCGCTGCCGAAGCGCGCGATCCCCGAGATGACCACTCGCTGCGGCGGGCCCGCGACCAGCACCGTGGCGGAGTCGCCGACCCGCAGGTGACCGTCCTTGGAGCTCTTCCGGTCGATCACAACCTCGTTATCCTGCCTCGGCGCCGACCCCGTTACCAGGGTGAAGGTGTTGAGCTTGGGATTGTCTGACCAGTTGATTCCCAAGTTGGGCCCCCCAGTGGCTGGGTTGCCTAATGCCTTGCCGTCGCTACCGATGGGGCGGGCGTAGCCAGAGATCGAGCCGTCAGCCGCGGCCACGCCGCTGACGGCCTGCACAGATGTCATCAGCGAGGCATCCACTCGACCGCGTTGCGCGGCGGTGTCGACATTTTGCAGGCCTTCGAAGGTCGCCTGGGCCCGGACTACCGCATCGGTGCCCCGGTACACGTCGGCAAACAGGTTGTCGAAGGTGCGCTGCATGGTGGCGGTAAGGACGAGAGTCCCGGCCATCAGGGCGACACCGAGTATCACGGCCAATGCGGTAGCCATCAGCCGCAGCCTGTGCGCAATCAGGTTCTTGATCGCTGTATGGAGCATGTCCGGCTCACTCCCCGAATTGCTTCATCCGGTCGAGCACTCTGTCCGCGGTCGGCTCATGCATCTCATCGACGATGCGTCCGTCGGCGAGGAAGACGAGCCGATCCGCGTAACTGGCTGTATTCGGATCGTGGGTGACAATGACGATGGTTTGTGCCATTTCGTCCACCGCTCGGCGCATGAAGGTCAACACCTCGGTGCTGGAACGCGAATCAAGGTTGCCGGTGGGCTCGTCACCGAAGATGATCTGGGGCCTGGTCACCAGCGCCCGGGCGACCGCGACCCGCTGCTGCTGGCCACCGGACAACTCCGACGGACGATGCTGCAGCCGGTTCGCCAGCCCCATGGTGTCAATGACGGTACTGATCCATTCCTGATCACCCTTGCGGCCGGCCAACCGCAGCGGCAGTACCACGTTCTCCAATGCCGTGAGCGTCGGAACCAAGTTGTAGGCTTGGAAGACGAAGCCGATCCGATCACGCCGCAGCATCGTCAACTGCCGGTCATCGAGCGTGCTGAGGTCCTCATCGCCGATGAATGCGTGGCCTGAGGTCAGCGTGTCCAGGCCCGCGATGCAATGCAGCAGCGTGGACTTACCGGACCCCGACGGGCCCATAATGGCCGTGAAGCGGCTCGCGGCGAAATCGACCGCGATCCCGTCGAGGGCGCGGACCTCGGTCTCAGCCCGGCCATACACCTTGGTCGCGTCGACCGTGTGAGCCGCTATGACTGGTCTTGCCTCGATCACGGAATCGGCAATACGCGTGGTCATGATTGACGCTCCTTGCGGTCGCGGGTTCAGCGATCCGGCATGCCAACGCGGTTTCGGCACCCGGGATAAGCGTTTCGCTGCCGGGGCGCATCGGGACAGTGACCAAGGGCCCCACTTCCCAAGGGCCCTACTTCCTAAGGGCCGGGCGGTGGCCAGCATCGGACCACTGCCCACCGGTGCTGTGCCGGCCTGGACCGTCTACCTGGCCAGCGACGACGCCGACGCGACCGCCGACGCGGTCTCCGCGCCCGGCGGCCCGGTGCTGATGGGGCCGGGGCCAGGCGACGTCGGGCCGGTGGGCCAGATGTTCGTCGCCGCCGACCCGGCTGAGGCGGTTTTCGGCGTCTGGCAGCACGGCGAACACATCGGTGCCGGCGTCGTCAACGAACCCGGCGGCCCGGTCTGGGAGGACAACGCGGTGCCCGATCCGGACGCAATCCGGCCGTTCTCCGCCGCCGTCTTCGGCTACCGGTACGACCCGGCGCCGGGCGCCGGCACTGACTACACGACCTTCACCGGTGCCGAACCGTACCCCCTCGGCGGGATCGGGGGCGTTGTGCCGGGGAGTCCGCCGCACTGGCTTGCCTACCTACTATGCCGTGGCCGACACCGATGCCGCGGTGGCGGCGACAGAGCGGGCCGGCGGCACGATGGTACGGGCGGCCACCGACAGCCCGTACGGCCGGTCCGCGGTGCTGGCGGATGCCACCCGAGCCGTGTTTGCCATCATCCAGACGACCGGGGAAGGCCAGCCGGACCGGTCCGGCTAACTTCGGCGGCGGACGTTGGCGGCGGGGGGCCTGCCGTGGACCGTGCCGGCCCCGGAAGCGCGGGGCCCTGAGTTGGATCACGACCAGCGTTGTCGGGAGAGCTGACTCGCCAAGCGTCTGACGCGGAGAGCCATGGCAGTGACCCGGCCGGGGACGAACTCCGCCAGTACCCGTGAGCAGCCCGTCGCAGCGGCGCCGAGCCGGCGTCATGGCGGGGACATCATCCGCCTGGTGGCGGCATTCGTGCTGTTCGCGGTCACGGCGCTCCTCGTACGCGCGAACGCGGTGCCTCAGCTCGAGATCGACGCGTTCCAGGTCGCCAACGATCTTCCCAGCTGGCTCGACCCGGGTTCCTTGTGATCATGCAGCTGGGAAACGTGCTGGCCGCGCCGGCGCTGGCGCTTGCTGCGCTGGCCCGCCGCCGGGTCCGGTTGGCAGTCGACCTGGCCGCTGCCGGGCTCGCCGCCTGGCTCATCGCCAAGGTGGTCAAGGGGATCGCCCAACGGCCGCGCCCGGGGGCGGTCTTGCTCAACGTGATATTTCGCGGCGCGCCCGACGCCGGGTACGGGTTCGTTTCCGGTCACGCGGCAGTCTCGGTCGCCCTGGCCACCGCGGCAAGTCCCTACCTGGGTCGACGTTGGCGGCGGCTGGTGTGGGGGCTCGCCGTCGTCGTGTGCCTGTCCCGGGCGTACGTCGGGGCGCATTTCCCACTCGACGTCGTCCGGGGCGCAGCCGTGGGGTGGGCGATCGGCGCGGCCTTGCATCTGGCGGTGGGTGCACCGGGCGCCCGCCTCCGCCCGGATACGTGGCCCAGCTGCTGGGCCGCTTGGGCATCGCGGCCACCGACGTTCGGCCGGCGGCGGTCGACGCCCGCGCATCCGATCCTTACCTGGCCCGGGTCGGTGATCGGTGGCTGTTCGTCAAAGTGGTCACGAGGGACCGGCGAGACGCGGACCTGCTGTTGCGTGGCTGGCGCTACCTGCTGGCTCGGTGGATGCGCCCGGCACCACCGTTCACCGCCCCGGGACAGCGGGTGGAGCACGAAGCGGCGATGGCATTGCTGGCGCGCGCCGCCGGCGTACGCACACCACGCGTCCTGGCGGTCGACAGCCTGGACAACGGCGTGGGGATTCTCGTCCAGGAGGCCGTTTCGGGGGTGGCCTTGGACATCGACGTGGGGGTGGACAACCGGGCGCACGCGTCAGATGAGGACTTGCGGGCGCCATGGCAACTGGTCGCCACGCTGCACGCCGGTCGGCTGGTGCACGGCGATCTCGTGCTGTCGAACGTGCTCTGGGACGACGATCGGCAGCCCGGGATGGTGGACTTCGGCAACGCGGGAATGGCTACCAGCGCAAGACAGCCGAACCGGGACCGCGCCGAGCTGCTGCTGTCCCTGGCTGCCGTCGTCGGCGCCGAGCGGGCGTTCGACGCCGCCCGGGACGCGCTCGCTCCGGACACCCTCGCCGCCGTAGTGCTACTGCTACGCCGTCCCGGCATGGCCCTCGACACTCGGCGGGTGGTCCGCGGCCGCCCGGACCTCGTGGCCGATCTGCAGCACCGCCTGCTGTCGTAGCAACTGACTCACCGGGCTCAGATCAGACGTGCCAGCGTCCATCGAGGGTGCGGCGCAGCTCTTCCCGACTCACCAGACCGACAGCGGCCAGCGCCCGCTGGCTGAAGTAGGCGTCCTCGCCGTACGCAAAGATGTAGCTGAGACTGCCCCAAACCAAAGGGAAGACGTAAGTAATCCCCTCGGTGCCGGCTCGGACCGTTACCGCCGGCGGTCCCTGGTACTTCCTCGCGCCGGCCTGGTCGGAGGGGACTTCCCGCATGGTGCCGGTGGCGGTGTTGCTCGAGACCACCACGGTGAGTCGCTGCTGGGACGGCTCGGGCCAGGCGCTCGTGCGGATCATGGTGGTGTGCGCAGGGCTGGCGACGTCGAAGGTCGACAACCCGTCTCTAGCCCTGAACCGACCGGCGACCAGGTCCGAAGGCGCGCGCACGCAGGGCAAGGCGGCGGCCTGGGGAACGGCCTGCGCCATGAGCACGAGCTGGCGCAGTTGCGCCGGCCCCGGCCCACAGGTGGGGGCGCCCACGTCGACGACGTTCGCGACGGCCCCGGCGTTGCTGCCGAAGGTCTCCGGGTTGACCGCCAAGGAGTTCCCGTACACCCACGCGACCAGCAGAGCGCTGATCAGCAGCAGTCGACCGGTGGCGATGAAGCGGCGGATACCCCACCGCTGAATGCGCACCGGCCGCCGCCGCGGCGCGAGGCGACGGAACCCGGTGAGCAGATCACGCCGGTCACGGCGCAGCATCGCGCGGGACTGGGACGGGATTGTCACTCCTCGGCCGGCGGCGAAGGCCTCCGCGATCTCCTCCGGGCGGAATTGCCGCAGCGCCCGACGATAGACACGCTGCGCGTTGGGCCGCAGACCGAGGACAAGCATCATGTTGGCCAGGTCGACAGCCCGCCGCCAGGGGGACAGCCGTACCTCGGCAAAGGCCACGTCGATGAGGCGGACGCGGCCGTCGTGCTGCAGCAAGTTCGACGGCTTGACGTCGCGGTGGGCAAGGCCGGCGTCCCACAGCCGTCGCACGATGCTCAGCGCGTCATCGATGACAGCGCCGTCGATCTGGGCATCGCCGAGCTCTACCGCGCCATCGAAGAACTCACACACCACCAGGTACTCCCGTTCGGGCGTGAGCACGACGACGCCGTACGGCGTGGGTGTCGGCAACCCGGCATCGCGCATCAGGCGCAGCAGGTAGTCCTCGTACTGGACGAGGCGGCACACGGTCTCGAACGGCGCCTCGTCCTCCAGCGAGCCGTAGAGGACGGATCGACCGAGTTTGCGAATGGGCGAACCCAAGGCGGCAGTCGGCGGTACGGCGCCGCCCCAGCCATGCCGATCTCACTCCTGACAGTCACGGCCGGCCCTCGTGGTCGACCACTCTTCCCTCAGGAGCCCCGTGCGCACTCACCGCTGGTTGCACCGGAAGGTGCGGCTACCCGCCCTCCTGGTCGCCCTCGCCAGCTCAGGATTGCTGATCACCGCGGTTCTGCCGGCGTCTCCGGCCGCGGCCAGCGTCGCCGAGGAGAACGCCTTCGTCAGTCTGATCAACGCCGACCGGGCGGCTGCCGGGGCGCGTCCACTCGCCGCGATGGGCGACCTGACGACGGCAGCCCGTGGATGGTCGGCGCAGATGGCCCCGACCGGCACGATCTGGCACAGCACGACCTGGAGCACCCAGTTCAGCGGCTACTCGGCCGCCGCGCAAAACGTCGGGGAGGGTCCAGAAGACGTCCAGGGGCTCCACACCGCGTTCATGAACAGCCCAGAGCACCGAGTCAACATCCTCAATCCGGTCTATAGCGAGGTCGGGATAGGCGTGGCGATGTCCGGCGCCACGATGTATGTCACCGAAGACTTCCGCGACCCCAACCGCCCGGACACCGTCGGCGCCATTGGAGCGCACTACGACGGCCTCGGCGGCGGCGCCTCGTTGTTGGGCTGGCCGACTACAGCGGAGTTCCCGGTCGCCGGCGGTGCCGGGCAGCACTTCGACGGCGGGTCGATGTACTGGTCGCCAGCCACCGGGGCGCAAGAGGTGCACGGCGCCATCCGACTGGAGTGGGCCAGCATCGGCTGGGAGCGCGGCGTGCTGGGCTTCCCGCTCACCGACGAGCTGGGCACGCCGGACGGGGTCGGTCGGTTCAACCACTTCGCCGGCGGCTCAGTGTACTGGACCCCGGCCACTGGGGCGCACGAGGTGCATGGCGCCATCCGGTCGGTGTGGGCGGCTCGGGGCTGGGAGACCGGCGGGCTCGGCTACCCGACCAGCGACGAGTACAGCGTTCCCGGCGGGCGGCGCAGCGACTTCGCGCACGGCTCGCTGACGTGGTC
>Ga0097691_1001850_pt1 | contig 14930 bp, 10 predicted proteins | sample NGESurdeep072012_8_FD_72858 | JGI IMG/M metagenome (GOLD analysis project Ga0097691, IMG submission 72858) | Arctic peat soil microbial communities from Barrow, Alaska - NGEE Surface sample 210-1 deep-072012 | ecosystem: Environmental > Terrestrial > Soil > Wetlands > Peat ...
GGGACCGCTGAGCAACAGGTCGGGGTGTGTGAGGGGCCGGGGTGCGGGCGGCCGGTGGTGTGGGCTGGGCGTGGGCGCCCGCCACGGTGGTGTCTGGAGGTCGTCGACGGCGTCCGGCACACCGCCGTGAATGCGCATCGGGCCCGAGGCGGAGCGCCGGCCACCGCGCCGGTAGGGCCGGCGGTCGATGGCGCCGTGGATGGGGGGGTGGGGGAGCGGCCGGTCTCTCGGGCGCGCGGGGAGCTGGTGGCCGTCCAGGAGTCGATAGTGGCGACCGCTGCGGCGTGGGCCCGGGACGTCGGTAACCATGAGCTGCGGATGACTACCCTCGTTGAGCGTTTCCAGGCTGCAGCAGCTGGCCTAGATATCGGTGCCGTGCAGACCGAGACTGACGCCGTGGCTCGGGCCGCCCGCGCCGACGTCGATGCCGCCCAGGCTGCGCGCGACGAGGCGATCACCGCCGCTTCTGCCGCCGCTGCGGCCCAAGCTGCGGCCGAGGAGGACCGAGACACGGCGGCCGCGGCCGCCGACGAGGCCATCGCCGCGATGGAGGCCGCCCAAGCTGAGCGAGACACCGCGCAGGCGACGGCCCAAGCCGCCGACGCCGCCCGAGACGAGGCTGTCGCCGACGCCGCTCTCGCCCGGGCTGGCCTGGCCGAGCAAACCGAAGCCGCCGACGCGGCCGCCCAAGACGCCGCGGCCGTTCGCGCTCAGGCCGACGAGCTGCGCGCCCACCTGGAGGATGCCAGAGCCGAACGGGACCGCGCCCGGGCCGATCTAGAAGCCGCTCAAGCACAGGCCGCCACGGCGGCCGCCGCAGCCAGCGCCGACCGCGGGCGGGCTCGAGACGAAGCGAAGGCTCTGCGCACAGAACAGCGCACCGCCCTGGATGAGATGCGACGAGACCACGCCGGCGCCCTGGACGAGATGCGACGAGACCACGCCGGCGCCCTGGATGAGCTGAGAGGCCGCCTGGACGAGTTGCGCCAGGACCACGCCACCAGCCTGGATGAACTGAGAGGCCGTCTGGACGATGCGCGGGCGACCCTGGAGACCGTGCGCACCGACACTGCTGCCGTCATCGTTGAGATCCGCGCCGAGCGTGACCGTGCCCGGCAGGATCTGGAGGCCGCCAGGGCCGAAGCTGCCACTGCCGCCGCAGACCTGCGCCAGCAGCTCAGCGAAGTGCGCGCCGAGCGGGACACGATCCGGGCTCGGCTGGAGGCCAAGCCCGAACCGAACTGATCGGGCCGCAGCTGGCCTGACTGCAGTGCCCCGACGGTGTATCAGCACCGCCGGGGCCAGGAAACACACCAACTCAACTGGAGGTTCCCCATGTATATCCTCGCCCAGATCGCCCGCCGTCGCGTCACTCGCCTGCCCGTGGTGGCCGCGGTAGAGGTCGACGACCTCACCGCCCTGGCCGTCGCCGAAGGCGTGCTGACCTCACCCACCGTCCGGCCCGCCCGATGAGCACCCAGCACCCCGATGGAGAAAACCCCCACATGCCCCACTCTGTGCAGTCTGCCCAAGCCGCGGCCAACACTGAGGCGGTTCAGCGAGCCCGCAATCAGGCCACCGTTGTGACATGCGCGGCCGCGACCGTGCCGACCGTGCTGGCCATGCAGGGCATGGCCAGCCTCGCCGTCGACCTGCTCCACTTCCCGGTGGTCGTCGCGATCGCGCTGGCCGGCTTCCTTGAGCTCGCCCTGATCTCCTTCGCGCTCTTGACCAGGGCCTCGGCGCTGGCCGGTCGCCCCGGCGGGGTGGACGCCGCAGCCGTATGGGGGGTTTCGCTGGCATCCGGGACGTTCTCCGCCATGCACGAGCTCGTCGGGCCCGCCCTCGGAGACACACGGTCCTGGGTGGTCGATCCCGGGTCCCTGCTCGCCGCCTGCGTGCGGTTCACGGCGCCGCTGGTCGCGGCGCTGCTGTGGGAGAGGGTCCTGACCGCGGCTCGCCGCGAGCACGAGGCACGCTCACTCGTGCAGGTGCGCCGCGACCACCGTCTGATTGCCGTCGCCCAGGCGGCCCTGACGGTTCGACAACTGGCCGAGGACCGCCCTGCTGGCCGCCGACCCACCGCGCGTCTGCGCCGTGCCCGCCGCAGACTCCAGCGTGCGCACGTCACCGCGTTGCGGCTGACCGGTCCCGGCCAGGACCTGTTCGAGGTCCTGGCCGCAGTCGGCGCGGTCGACATCCTCCCGGCCGCGACCATCCCGCCCGGACGATCCGGCACCCGACCGGACAGCCTGGGTGTGCAGGTGCCGGCAGTCCTCGCCCTGTCGGACACTCTGTCGGACAGGCCCGCCGTCTTGTCTGACCGGGCGGACGCCGGGTCAGACACTCTCGACGGTGACCCGTCTGGTGCTGTCGCCCTGTCCGACATCCCGACTGGAGGAACGGACACCCGGGGTGCGCAGGTGCCGGCAATCCTCGCCCTGTCCGACACCCTGTCTGGCACGTCCGCTGTAGTGTCCGACCGGGCGGACGCCGGGTCGGACACTCTCGACGGCGACCCGTCTGGTGCTGTTCACCTGTCTGCCGTCCTGACCGGGGGACCGGACACCGGGTCGGACACCCTCGACGGTGACCCGTCCAGTTCCGTCGCCCTGTCCGACACCCTGTCGGACACGTCCGCCGTCCTGACCGGGGGACCGGACACCGGGTCGGACACCCTCGACGGTGACCCGTCCAGTGCTGTCGCCCTGTCGGACACGTCCGCCGTCCTGACCGGGGGAGCGGACACCCTGGGTGTCCAGGTGCCGGCAGTCCTCGCCCTGTCGGACACTCTGTCGGACACGTCCGTCGTCCTGACTGGGGGAGTGGACACCGGGTCGGACACCCTCGACAGTGACCCATCCAGTTCCGTCCACCTGTCCGACATCCTGTCGGACACCTCGGGTGCGGTGTCCGACACCTCCGCAGGCGCTGTCGTGGTCCCGGATCCGCTGACCATTGCGGTTGAACTGGTCCGCAAGGACCGGCAGGTCGCGGGGTCGAGGATCGCGGCCGCAATGCGCCGGCACGGACACACCGTGACCGACCGGACTGGGCTGCGGTGGCGCGACCGCGCGGTGAACCACCTGGCCACCGAGCTGAACAGGGACCTCAGCGACGCGAGCAACGATGAGGTCCAGTTGGCTGTGACCGCGGTTTGAGAGGAGACGCCGCGAACAAGGTTCCCTGGAGGAGACCGGGCGTCGAACGTCGAGCTGCGGGCCCGCGCAGCTTGATCCACCCACACTGATCAGACGACACAGAGAAACGAGTAACGATGAACACCACGATCGTCTACGGCTTCTGCTTGACGGTGTGCCTGGCCTTTGCCTCGGCCATGACCAGTACTGCCACGCAGAGCACGCTCCTCGTCATGGCGGTCTGCTCGGGCATCGCCCTTGTCCTGACGGCCATGATCGACATGGCCGGGAACCGAGCCCAGAGCAAGGCCCGAGGTGAGTACGTCGCACGGTACGGCGAGGATCCCTGGAACGGAAAGCGCTGAGACCAGTTCGACCGTCTGAGGGACTCCTGTCCCACCTCTCGTCAGTGCGACGGCGGCACCGATGACAACGCCCAAACGCGGGGGAGTGCTCGACCAACTGAACGTCCAGACACAAAGCTGTGGCTAGCGAATACGTCCATCGACTCAGATTGGCCTTATGAGCTCACGGCGAGGCAACTCGGCCGTTCGGATCCACGCTCCTAGAGTCGGAGAACCCGTGGAGGTGGCCTTGGCCCTGGGGGTGGTTTCTTGAATTCATTCACAGTGAAGGGAAATCCAAAGAATGCCTGACCTCGATCTTGATCTGCTGCTCGCAGCTTCCTCCCCTGGTGGCGCGACTTGTCTGACGTCGGTGACCGAGTTGGTGCCGGCTGCTGGGCCGCACGCGTCTGTGGCACCTGCGAAGTTCGCGTTGCCCAGGTCCGCACGTGGAGCGGACGGTGGCGCGTACGCGTATGAGCAGCGGTACCTCGACGGGGTTCCGTCCCAGGCGGTGATCATCGACTCTAAGCAGAGTCAGCTGAACCGAGGTGAGCAGGCGCTGGCACAGGCCATCAACGAGGGCCACCCGCTGTTATCGCGTCTGCCGCGAGTGGTGGTTACCTACGAGCAGGACGGGGTCGTTACCGACTACTCCGACCTCGACTTGCCGCACCGCGTGTTCGACGGTCATATCCGGGCTGGCACCGTGGACGGGGTTCCAGTCACTCAGGTGCCCGCCTACCGGGCGATTCGGGATGCGAATCCGGGAAACGCCCGTGCCCTGCTGGACGCCAGCCCGATAAGTCTGGTCCTGGGTAGTTGGGACGCCAGCCGAAGGACCCGGCAGGGGCGTTGGCGCAGCACGCTGGTCGGGGAGATCGTGGGCTTTTGCGAGAGCACGCACGGGACGGTCAAGGGGGGTGCGCGTACCGACCCGGTCGGGATGAAGATTGAACTTACCGGGACTGCCCTCAAGCAGCTGGCTGAGCAGCAGAAGTCCGAGCTGACCGACACGCTGAGAGACAAGCTGTTCAAGATGGCCGCGGAAGCCAAGGGCGACAAACTCGTGTCGGCGTCGAGGCTGGGTCTTGGCGGCATCCCGCCGACGTTGGAGGCCCTCGCGGGTGTCGCCTGTCACCGGATCATCCGGTCGCACGTGTTGAGTTTCGCTGCCCTGCGGCAGGTCCGGTTCGGCTCAGGTCCCGAGGGGGACGCTGCGTGCCGCGCCCTGCTGGGGGCCCTCGCGTTGAATGCTTTGGCTCGCTCTGATGCCGAGCTGGTGCTTCGCGCAAACTGTGACCTGATTGAGCAAGGACCCATCCGGGTGCGGCTTGACCAGCGCGTCGGACAGCATCTGGAACTGTCGTCGTTGTCTATAGAAACTGCCGACGAGTTGCTTGCCTCGTCTTTGGGGCACGCCGAGCGGGTGGCGGGTGTCATCTGGGACGGAGTCGTGCTCCATGTCACGGGTAATCCTGCGATTGTTTCCGGTGCCGTCGAAGAGGACGCAGAAGTCGGGACAGAGTGACGTGGCGTTTTCGATCACAGCCGAGCTGCCGCTGGGCACCTATCGGGGCGCGACCCCTGACGGTCGCGTCGAACGCATCCCGTCGGTCGCCCGGCTGCACTCCGCTCTGCTGTGCGCGGCGGGGTTCGGGCCCCGAGCACAGTCGAGTGGCGATGGGATTGGCCCCTGCGCGGCAGATGAGGCGGCGCTGCGCTGGCTGGAGGAGAACCCGCCGGATGCCGTCAGCATCCCCGCGATGCGGGTCAATAACGGTGCAGCCGTGGCCTACCGCGATGACGGCACCCTGAAGAAGTCGAAGACCAAGTGGTCGATCAAGAAGCTGCCGAAAAGTCCGGACACGTCGGTCGCGGTCCAAGGCACCTTCACCTGGACGTGGTCCACGCTTCCACCACCGGAGGTGATCGCGGCATTGGCCGCGGTGTGCCCCGACGTGCCGTATCTGGGGACGTCGGAGTCGCCGGTCCGACTGACAACCACCTTCGACGACGGTTTTCCTACGCACACCCTTGACGTCGACGCTGGGTTGTTCTCCGGTGGCGGTGAGGACGTCGAGCTGCCGGTGACCGGTCGGGTGGACGAGCTGATCGATGCCCATCGCGCGGTGACCGGGAAGCCCCCCAGCATCCGACAGGACTCCTTCGGGACTGATGAGAAGTCCTCTGCCCCGTCCCCGTCCCGATCGCGGGTAGCACTAGCGCGCTACACATCGCTGAAGGACCCCGCGGGCGACGTGCCCTGGCCGTCGGCGCTGCTGCTGCCACTGGACGCAGCCGTGCCGGAACGGGACAAGGTTCGCTGGGCGGTCGCCGCCCATCGTTCGTTGATCGCGGCGATAGGGGACGGTGCCCCCTCGCTGGTGACCGGCGTTTACGGGCCGGGTGTGCCGCGACCAGCCAACCGGCTCGCTCTGCACTTCCTAGACGCCAGCCAGCCGGTAGACCTGCCCGGCGGCGCAGCTGGGGCGCTGGCGATGCTGCTGCCCCTGGGAGCCGAGCCAGGCGACGCCCAAGCCGTGATCGACGTACTCGGCGACCTTGCAAGCTTCCGTGGCCCCCGCGGCGTGCTGCGACGGGTCCTCGGCCCGGCAGTAAGCGTGCCGGGTGAACACTTCTGGCGGGAGCGTCCCGCGGGAACTGTGAGATTGTGGCAGACCAGCCCACCAGCCGTGCCCGACACCCGCGGCACCGGCGCCGATTGGACCTTCGCCCATGCCGCGCTGCTGTCACTGGCGTTCGTGTGGCAGGCGACGGCGCAGCTGCCGGCTCAACGAGGTAGGGGTCAGGAGCGCTACCGCGCGTTGGTGCGTGCTGTGGGCGACGCGGGCGCGTCGGTCCTGCAGGTCGAACCCCTGCGCACCAACGCGGTGCAGGACTACGTGCACCGCGTCAACGAGCACGCCGTCGTCCGGCCCTACCGGGCCACCGTGTCGCTGGGCGACCTTGCTGGCGACGGGGTGGTGCAGGCGATCGGGCAGAGCCGGCACCTCGGTGGCGGACTGCTGGTTCCGCTCGACGTGCCGGAAGGCTCCACTCTTGAGCGTGCGAGCGGGCGGCACGACACGTCCAGGGGGAACGAGTCTTGAGCCTGGACCGCGGGGACTTCGCGGGCTTCTTCGGCGAGCTCCATTCCGGGCACAAACCGTTCTCCTGGCAGGAGCGGCTGCTCGATGCGGTGCTAGAGGCTGGGCGGTGGCCCGCCCAGGTGGTCGCCCCGACCGGCTCGGGCAAGACGTCGGTCATCGACATTCACGTCTTCGCCCAGGCACTGGCCGCGGCGGGCCAAGCACCACGGCTGCCTCGGCGCCTAGCGATGGTCGTGGACCGTAGGGTGCTCGTCGATGACCAGCACGAGTACGCGCAGTTCCTTGCGCAACGCCTGGCGCGCCAGAGGGACCGGGGCACCTCAACGGTGCTGGACGAGGTCGCCGACCTGCTGTGGGCGCTGCGGCTGCCGGACACGACGCGGCGGTCGCAGGCGGTCGCCGTGGAGGGACTGTCACCGCTGGTGGTGGGACGGCTACGCGGTGGCTCTCCACCGTCTCGTACCTGGCGTGACCATCCGACGGCCACCTCGGTGCTGTGCGCGACCCCGGAGATGTGGGGTAGCCGGTTGCTGTTCCGCGGCTACGGGTCCTCGCCCAGGGCCTGGCCCCGCGAGGCTGGGATGCTGGCGATCGACTCGGTCGTCGTCGTCGACGAAGCACACCTGGCCCGCCAGTTGCTGGTCACGGCGCGACGCGTCGCACAGCTCGTCTCCGCCGCCGAACACGCCCCAGCCTTGAGCGCCCTGCAGGTCGTTGAGGCCACGGCGACCCCGCCACGGGCGGTCAGTGGCACCGTCATGGGCAGCACTCCCGTCGTCGTCGGCGTCGAGGAAGCCGACCTTGGCAACCCGCTGCTGGCCATGCGCCTGACCCGACCCAAACCAGTCAGGCTGCTGGGCGTCAAGGACTGGGAAAACACCCGGCCCGCCTCCGGCGCGGTCCCCGCCATGGCCGATGCCGTCGTGGACGTGCTCACTACCGCACCGCCCACTGCCGGGGTTTCCGGCACGGTCGGGTGCTTCGTCAACACCGTGGGCCGGGCCGTGGCCGTCGCCGCCGAGCTGCGCCGCCGCACGGTCTCGGGCCGTCCCCTGCGCGTCGTGCTGGTCTGCGGCCAGCTGCGCCCACTGGACCTGCACCGGCTCCGGGCCGCCCACCCCGGCCTGCTCGACCTCGCGGGCAATATGGACGTCGACGTGCTGGTCTCGACGCAGAGCCTGGAGGTGGGGGTCGACCTGGACCTGGCCGGCATGGTCAGTGAGCTGGCCAGCGGCTCGGCCCTAGCCCAGCGGGCCGGCCGCCTTAACCGTCGTGGACTCCGCGAGAGCGCCCCGGTGGTCGTGACGGTCCCTGACACCGCCACCCCCGACCGGGACGCCGCAGACGGTGCCGATACCGACGTCGCCATTTCGGACCAGACCCGTTCCGGCCCATACGGGGCTGTCGAACTGCGCGAGGCGCTGACCTGGCTACATGGCCGCGCCGCTGACCCGGCCGGCCTCGCCCCTTGGCAGCTGCGCGACCACCAGCCACCGGCAGCTGCGACCCGCCGGGACCTCTACCAGCGCCCCGAGCTGGCGGACGCCTGGCATTGGGCCCGTACCAGCGACGACCTAGCGGCCGAGCCCGAGCTCGACTTGTGGCTTGCCGAGGACTTCACCGCGGACACTTCCGTTGGGTTCGTCGTGCGCGACCGGATGCCGGTCGACACCACCGACGCCATCCGGCTGATCGTTGACCTCCCCCCTCGCCGTCACGAGGTGTTCTCCGTGCCCTACCGCACGGCCCTCGCGGTCCTGCGCGGGCTGCACGAAGACTTGATGACCTCCGAGATTGGCAACGCTGGCCAGCCGGCGATCGTCAAGGTGCGGGGAGAGGACTGCGAGCTGTTGCGCTGGCGTCCGGCCCGCGACGGCGCGGCAGGTGAGGAGCCAAGTCTTCGCCCAGGCGACATCATTGTCCTCGACAGCACCACCGCGCTGTTCACGTCCTCCGGAGACGGTGCCGGATTCAGCCCGCCAGTCGTGGTGCCCGTCGACGAGGACTCGCCTCCATCGGAGCGTGCCCGCGCGGATGACGTGTTACAGGCTCCGGCCGACCTTTCTCCTGAGATGTGGGACAACTACCGGGTGGGCGGGGTCGTGCTGCGGCTCGAGGAGGGCTGCGGCTCGGTGAGGGAGGGCACCGACCTGACCGCTCTGGCGAACGCTCTGATCCCGCCAGTCGAGCCGGCCTCGGACGACGAGCAACGTGCGGCCCTACGTGACTGGCTCGACGGACCCTCCCACGGGCCTTCCGCATCGGGCATGGTCCGGGCAGCCGCGGACCTGCTGTCCGAACCATCGACACGCAGCGAACTGATCGTCCACCAAGACACGGACGGCCGACTGGTCCGCGTGCTGCTCATCGACCGGCGGCGAGCCGCGGCTGATGAAGGCATCAGGCAGGTCTGGACCCCGGGGAGTCCCAAGGTCACACTGAGCGCCCACCAGCAGGCGGTAGCCGAGCGCGCGGCCCTCCTTGGGGAACACCTGGGTTTGGGGTCCGAGTTGGTCCAGGCGCTGGCTTCAGCGGGCGCTCACCATGATGACGGCAAACAGGACTTCCGGTTCCAGGCCCGGCTGGGGGCCAGGGACGACTCTGTGCTGGCGAAGAGCCGACGGGGCACGACCGCCGAGCAGGCTCGCCGCAACGAACGACGCAGCGGCCTTCCCAGCCGCTGGCGGCACGAACAGCGTTCCGTCGCCGAGTGTTGGGACGGCCTACATGTTCCCGACAGCCAGGACCCGCAGCTGGTGGCGCGCCTGGTCGGAACCAGCCACGGCCACGGCCGATCAGGTTTCCCGCACACCACCGAGGGACTACTCCTGCCCGGTGACACCGCCGCCCTGCAAGCCACCGCTCGGCACCTGTTCGACCTGGGCGGTTGGGACGACCTGGTCGAGGCGACCCAGCAGCGATACGGGGTGTGGGGGTGCGCCTACCTCGAGGCTGTCCTGCGCGCCGCCGACGGACAGGTCTCGGAGGAGGGGTCATGAACGAGTTCGTCATGCACCGCGCGGACGTCCGGGTGCTGCTGTGGCACATGGCCCTCTACGGCCTCGGCGCGATCCTGCAGGACGCCGCAGTGCCTGACGTGCGACTGTCTTGGACATCGGGCATGCAGCCACGCGCCCGTATTACCGGCGAGGGGCTCACCGACCACATGGTCGACGACGTGGTCCGCGAGCACGCCCGCCGCCACGCCGTCGAGCCGTCCTGGGTGCTTCGTGACGTCGAGCTGAGGGGGTCTCTGCGCGGCCTGATGAGTCCTCGGCTTACCCCGTTCGGTGATCCGCAGGTCTGGCAACAAGTCCAGGACGCTCGGCATCGCGAGGTCGACCTGCTGACCGAGTCCAGGGCTTGGCTGGACCTGCGGCAGATTTCTGCGCTCGGCGAACCGTGCTACTGGAGTCGCAACCGGCAGAACAACGCCATGCAGGACGACGGTGCCAGCCGCCTAGAGATGCAGCCACGGAACCAGGGGTCTGAGTTCGTCGGCACCCGGCTGCGCAGGCTGGCCCAGGAGGTCAGCGCCCGTGACGCCGGGTTGGTGGCCATCGGCATCGAGGGATCCTCAACGGTGGACGAAGCCGGCTCAGACAAGGTCGACAGCCGCACCGCCACCGGGCTGGCGAACCCCGGGCCGACCGACAACGCCCTCGCCTGGTGCGCACTGTGGGGCATCTCCCAGTTCCCGATCACCCCACAGATCAACGGGACCGCGCTCACCAGCGGACACCTGGGGCGCACTCGCAGCGAATGGTTCTACGCACCGGTGTGGGAGGCGAGTTGGACCCCGGCCCGTCTGCGGTCGCTGCTGGTTGCCCGCCAGCTGCGTGACGCCGCAGGGACAGGGCTGGACGGGCGGTGGGCAACTGACCCCGCGTTCGGGGTTGCCGCAGGCAGTTGGCTGGCCGCGCGCGGAGTGGTCGGCGTTGTCCGGTTCCCGATCGAGCGGTTCGGCAGCGACAGCGCACCGGAACGTCGAGCGATGCTCGGCGTCCCGCTGCCGATCGCCGACAGATGATCGACGTCATTGACGGTCTGCCGGAGCCGATCCCGATCAGCCTCGTCGCACAACACGCTTTCTGCCCGCGGCGGGCATGGCTGGAGGCCATGGGCGAGACGACCGATACCCATCAGATGGCGGTGGGCACTCAGGCACACAGAGTCAGTGACGACCCCACCGCATCCCGGCGGCGAATCCTCCGGGCCCTAGAAGTCGCCTCCGCAGAGTTCGGTGTCATCGGCCGATGCGACGTCGTCGAGCTCGACGATGCCGGACGGGCCACTGTCGTGGAGTACAAGGCCACGCCAGTGCGGCGACGGGCAGAGGTGACCGAGCCCACGGTGGTGCAGTTGGCGTTGCAGGTCGCGGCGTTGGAGGAGTCCGGGGCGGATGTCGCGGGTGCGGCCGTCTACTTCACGGAGCAGCAGTCACGATTGGCCGTGGAGATCGGACCCTCTCAGCGCGCGCTGGCCCGTCGACACACGGACGAGTTACGCACGATGCTCGACGCGGGGGTAGCACCTCAGCCACTGGAGGATGATCGGCGTTGCCTGCGCTGTTCGCATGCTGGTGTTTGCCTGCCCGATGAACGTTCCCTCGGCGAGGTGCATCGCCGGGTGCTGGTCGCCGACCCGGATGCTCAGTTCCTCCACTTGGCTACACCCGGGGCCAGGGCCTCGATCCGTGCCGGGAGGGTGCTGGTCGGCAAGGGCGGGGAGGAACTGGGCACCGTTCCGATCGAGAGGGTGTTGGCTCTCGTCGTCCATGGCAACGTGGATGTGTCCAGCGGTCTGTTACGGGAACTCCTCTGGCGGCGGATTCCGGTCGTTTGGTGCTCCGGAACGGGGCGAGTCATTGGATTTGCTGCATCGGCGGCGGGGCCGAACGGTGGGCCGCGGGTGCGTCAGCATGTTACGTCCGCGAATGGTCACCTCGGCCTGGCCCGCGAGTTCGTGGCCGCCAAGATTGGTAATCAGGCCACGCTCCTGCGTCGACACGGTGACGCTGCGGCGACCGTGAACGAACTGCGGGAACTCCAGCGTCGTGCAACTCGCATGACGTCACTGGTCGAACTGTTCGGCGTCGAAGGCGATGCGGCTGCGCGCTACTTCGGCCAGTTTCAGACGATGCTGACCAATGCGGTTCGTGAAGTCGAAGGGATCTCGTTCTCCGGCCGGACGCGTCGGCCGGCCCGCGACCCGGTCAATGCAGCCTTGAACTATTGCTATGGGTTGCTGCTTGCTGACGTTATTCGTGCGGTTGTGGCGTGCGGACTGGACCCGCACGCCGGATTCCTTCACTCCAGCGAACGGAACAAGCCCGCACTTGCTCTCGACCTATGCGAAGAGTTTCGTGCCCCCATCGCTGATTCAGTGGTGATCGCCGCGTTCAACAACCGCGAACTTAGATCGACCTCGTTCTCCCACGTGACAGGCACCAGCAGGCTGCGCGATAACGCCAGAGCTCCGCTGATCGCATCGTACGAGCGGAGGGTGACCACCCAGTTTCAGCACCCGCTGTTCGGTTACCGGGTGACCTGGCGACGCGCGATGGAGATCCAAGCGCGGCTGGTACTCGGCGTGATCGACGGTACACAGCCGACATATCGGGGAATCCCGACCCGATGACGTCTGACGCTGTGCATCAGTATCTGATTGCGTACGACGTCACCTCCGATGCTCGACGCAACCGTGTCGCCAACACGCTCGGGTCGTACGGGGACAGGATCCAGTACAGCGTATTCCTGGTAGACGTGAAGCCAGCGAAACTCCTCCGCCTGAAGGCCACCATCCGGACCCAAGTCGATTTGGAGACCGACTCAGTACTGGTCTGTGACCTCGGGCCGGTCGCCCAAGGCAGCGCACGCCGCATCGGGTTCGTTGGACTCGAGAGGAGCTACACCGGTCAGGGTCCGCTGGTGCTCTGAGCGGTGGCTGCTACGCGAACTCTTCGGCAGCCCGGTCGGTCGCCTCGAGCCTTCGCCAGACATCCTCGCAGGTCAGGGCGCCGAACGAGGAGATTCGCGCACCGTGACTGCTCATCAGCCTGATCTTCACCGACAGACTTCGCCTCGGGCGCCATCTCCGCAGGTCAATCGGCGTAAATTGGTGACCCACTCGCCGTCCCTTCGGGGACGGCCCTTCATCGAGGCCGTTGGGTTTTGGTGCCCTGTGTGTCGTAGGCGTGCTCGCCGTCCCTTCGGGGACGGCCCTTCATCGAGGCTCCTGGACCGCGCCTGTGTACGAGAACGTCGTGACGCTCGCCGTCCCTTCGGGGACGGCCCTTCATCGAGGCTGGCTCCACGACCGGATCGTCATCGAGCTCGGCCGCCTCGCCGTCCCTTCGGGGACGGCCCTTCATCGAGGCCAGATCCGGGCGGAGGACACACCCAACTTCACCGCTCGCCGTCCCTTCGGGGACGGCCCTTCATCGAGGCACCAAGGGCACGTATGCCACCACGCCCGGGACTGCTCGCCGTCCCTTCGGGGACGGCCCTTCATCGAGGCATCGTCCCCGAGCCGTCAGCCAGACTGTTCCGCTGCTCGCCGTCCCTTCGGGGACGGCCCTTCATCGAGGCAGATGACGCGCACGACAGGCGCGACAGTTCGGGGAACTCGCCGTCCCTTCGGGGACGGCCCTTCATCGAGGCAGCAAAGAAGTGTTCGCCGTGCGGATGGGGGGTATCCTCGCCGTCCCTTCGGGGACGGCCCTTCATCGAGGCCGGGTGATGCCCTTACCGGCGAGCCGGATGGTCTCGCCGCTCGCCGTCCCTTCGGGGACGGCCCTTCATCGAGGCGCCCCAGTCATCGGCGTCCGCTAGGCATTGCTCCATCTCGCCGTCCCTTCGGGGACGGCCCTTCATCGAGGCTAGAACAAGAGGTCGGGGTAAAGGCCCTCGCCGTATTCTCGCCGTCCCTTCGGGGACGGCCCTTCATCGAGGCGCCGGTGCTGATTTCTACGTCGACGCAGATGGCAACTCGCCGTCCCTTCGGGGACGGCCCTTCATCGAGGCCCGTCCACGACGGTCGCCTTCGTCGGCGCGCTCGTCCTCGCCGTCCCTTCGGGGACGGCCCTTCATCGAGGCGTCGGCGGCGCGTGGAAAGGCGTGGCGCTGGCGTGCTCGCCGTCCCTTCGGGGACGGCCCTTCATCGAGGCGCGCTCGTCAGCACCCGCCGCGAGGTCCGTGAGGCCCTCGCCGTCCCTTCGGGGACGGCCCTTCATCGAGGCGAGGGCCACGGCCGGCCGCGGCCGTTCGTTATGCGGGTCTCGCCGTCCCTTCGGGGACGGCCCTTCATCGAGGCAACGTGCGCCGCATCAACCGGCGGCTCGGCATCTGCTCGCCGTCCCTTCGGGGACGGCCCTTCATCGAGGCAAGCGCAACCGGGACATCGGTGAGGCGATCAAATACATCTCGCCGTCCCTTCGGGGACGGCCCTTCATCGAGGCGGGATCTGGCTGTGCTGCGGAGAGCGCCAAGACCACTCGCCGTCCCTTCGGGGACGGCCCTTCATCGAGGCCGGGACACGATGACCCCGACTTGAGGACATCGCTCGTCGTCCCTTCGGGGACGGCCCTTCGTCGAGGCTGGACCAAGCGAGGACATCACCGGCGTGCGATGGGCGACTTCAACACCGCATTCGAAACTGCCCGGCACGATCCGGCCAGGCACGCCAGCTCTTCGAACTTAACAGCAGCCCCTGCCGAGCTCCCGTCCTGTTTCGACCGCGTCGGCGGATCTGTCGCTCGATGCTGGCATCCTCGCGTCATTGCTGTTTCATTATCGAACTGGACCGTTCACGAGTCGTAGAAGAATTGACGGGTTATGTGACAAACTGGGGGATCTCGCGGGAGCGCCGCCGGGTTGTCACATAATCGGCCGTATAAGTGACTGGAGGAAGCGGCGATGCTCGTCGGATACATGCGTGTCTCGAAAGCAGACGGGTCCTAGACCACCGCTCCGCAGCGGGACGCGCTCGTCGAGGCCGGTGTCGACGACGAACGTCTCTACGAGGACAAGGCGTCCGGGCGGCGCGATGACCGCCCTGGCCTGGCCGAGTGCCTGAAATCGCTTCGCGACGGTGACACGCTCATGGTCTGGAAGCTCGACCGGCTTGGCCGAGACCTGCACCACCTGGTCAACACCGTCCACGACCTCACTGCTCGCAACATCGGCTTGAAAGTCCTCACAGGTCAAGGTGCTGCGATCGACACCACCACCACCACCACCGCGGCGGGCAAGCTCGTCTTCGGCATCTTCGCTGCCTTGGCAGAATTTGAGCGCGAGCTGATCTCCGAGCGCACGGTCGCGGGCCTCGCCTCG